>Ga0180009_10000553_pt1 | contig 51438 bp, 51 predicted proteins | sample OS_PC_MetaG_FD_123537 | JGI IMG/M metagenome (GOLD analysis project Ga0180009, IMG submission 123537) | Groundwater microbial communities from the Aspo Hard Rock Laboratory (HRL) deep subsurface site, Sweden - OS_PC_MetaG | ecosystem: Environmental > Aquatic > Deep subsurface > Groundwater... | reverse complement strand
ACGGCTGCATGACCTCCTGCGTCATCCGCTGCTCGGGCCTGTATGTTGACGAAAAGGGCGACTACGTGACCAAGTGGCCCGAGTACGAGACGGTGTGGGCCTGGGGCCCCAACTGCGGCATCAGCGACCTGGACCTCATCGCCCAGATCGACCATATGTGCGACGACTTCGGCCTGGACACCATCGAGACTGGCACGGCCATGGCCGTGGCCATGGAGGGCGGCCTGCTGGAATTCGGCGACGGCCCCGGCGCCCTGGAGATATTGTCCCAGGTGGGCAAGCTCACCCCCCTGGGGCGCATTTTGGGCTGCGGCACCAAGGCGGTGGGCCAGATGTTCGGGGTCAGCCGGGTGCCGGTGGTAAAGGGCCAGAGCATGCCCGCCTACGACCCCCGGGCGGTCAAGGGCATCGGCGTGACCTACGCCACCACCCCCATGGGCGCGGACCACACCGCCGGCTATGCTGTGGCCACCAACATCCTCAAGGTGGGCGGCGACCTGGACCCCCTGAAGCCCCACGGCCAGAGCGATCTGTCGCGCAACCTTCAGATCGCCACCGCGGTCATCGACACGGTGGGCCTGTGCCTGTTCGTGGCCTTCCCGGTGTTGGACTACCCGGAGGCCCTGGGCGAAGTGGTGACCATGCTCAACGCCCGCTTCGGCTGGCAGCTCACCGTGGAAGACGTGCCGGCGGTGGGCCAAAAGGTCCTGGAGATGGAGCTGGACTTCAACCGCCGGGCCGGCTTCAACAAGTACATGGACCGCCTGCCGGACTTCTTCCGGCGCGAGCCCTTGAGGCCCCACAGCGAGGTCTTCGACGTGTCCGACGATGAGTTGGACCGCACCCTGGATTTTTCCTCTTAGGCTGAACCCACGGCGGGCCGGGGCCCGGAGTCCCGGCCCGCCTTTTTGGAGAGCCCCGTGCGCATTACCGTCAAGCTGGCCGGGCCCCTGCGCAAAGAAGTGGAAGGCCTGGTGGGCGGCGAAAAGTTCCTGGATTTGGCCGAGGGGGCCACGGTTGCCCAGGCCATCGAGGCCCTGGGCCTAACCGGCAAGGTGCGCATGCTCATGCTCAACGGCCGGCCCCTGCAACAGGACGGCCCCATGAAGGGCGGCGACCGCCTCATGCTTCTGCCCCCCGCCCTGGCCTACAACATGTACGTGGCCACCAACTTCCTGGCCCCCTCGGTGCGCGAGGACATCCGCAAAAAGTCCTGAGCGGCCCCGCCCCGGTCACTGACCCGGCAGCTTTTTAAGCCGTTCGTCTCCCGTCTTGCCGTCCGGCTTAAGGGCCTGGTGGCGGCGCATGTCGGCCACCGCCTTTTCATGCTCCCCCATTTTCTCGTAGACCAGGCTGCGGCTGTATAAGGCATGGGGCGAATCGGGGTTCAGGGCCAGGGACTCATTGATTTGGGCCAGGGCCTTTTCATTTTGGCCGCGCCGCAGCCAAATCTTGCCCCGAAACAGGTGGGCCATGGCGTGCCGGGGATCATAGGCGATGGCCTGGTCCATGTCGGCCATGGCCTGATCGTCTTGCCCCAGCAGGTAGCGGGCAGTCCCCCGCAGGTAGTAGGCATCGGGGTCGTACGGGTTGATGGCCAAGCCGCGGTTGAACAGATTGATGGACTCCCCATACTTTTTTTGCTTGCGGGCCTCCACGCCCTCCACCAGGTGCTGATTGGCCATGGCCGAGGTCTTCAGCACCCTTCCCCCGAACTTGTCCACCAGCTTTTCGGGAAAACCCCTTTTCTCCAGCCTGGTTCCGTCCCGGTACATCTTGCCCACGTAACGGGAACTCAGGGACACGGCCAGCACGAAGTCCCTTTCCGCCTCGGGGGACCAGGCCCCTTTCAGAAACAAACGCGCCATGCCCCGGTCGTAGTAGGCCCTGTGGAACCTGGGGTCCAATTTAAGAGCTTGATCGTATTCCTGGATGGCCGCGCTCATACGCCCCATTGCCCCATAGACCATCCCCCGGTTGAAGTAGGCCAAGGCGTTGTTGGGGTCCTTCTTCAGGGCCTTGTTATAGTCACCCAGCGCCTTGCCGTATTGCTTTGCGAAATAGTGGGCGTTGCCCCGGTTGTTGTAGGCTGTGGCCCGTTGCTCCTTGGTGAGCTTGCGGTCGCGCAGGCACTTGGCGTAGAGCTTCAAGGCCTGCTCGTAGTTCCCGGCCCTTCCCTCGCGGTCGGCGGCCAGGCAGTCCGCCGGGCAATAGGCCTGGTTGGCCCAGGCGGGCGAGGCCGCCAAGAGGCAGGCCAACAATAAAACGACTCTGATATACATGGGCCCCCCCACGAAATAATTTCGGCCCAGTATAGCACCCGGCACCCGGCCCCAAAAACCCCTCCGCCGCCCGTTACCACCACCTAGCCCGCGCAAAATGAGGCGTCGCCCCTACGGGTTTTAGGTATTACCCCCTATTCCCCTAGGCCATCTCGGCCTATTAGTCTGAAAAAGTAGACAGGGCCGCGAGCTGCCCCAGCCCGCCCCCAACAAAGCCAGGAGGCCATGGTGGAACAAGAGCCGAAAGCGTTCCCAGCCCTTCCCCGAGGCATGGCGTACTCACGGCACAGGGTGTTGATCACCGATGACCCCGCCCAATGGCGGCGGGTGGTGCGCTCCTTCTTCCGGGAGGGCCTGGCCCTGGGTGAACCCTGCCTGTGCCTGTATTCCCTCGTTTCGCGGCAAAGCGTGTGTTGCTTTTTGGAGGCGGTGGGGGTGGACGCCGCCGCCGCCCAGGCACAAGGAGCGTTGTCCTTCCTTTCCGCGGACCAGGTATTCAACCAGGACGGGGTGTTCTCACCGTCAACCTGCCTGGGCGCCTTGGTCAAGGCCGGGCGAAGCGCCGTCCCCCACTGGGGAGAGCCGGTCAGGGTGGTGGCGGACATGAACTGGGCGGCGGACAGCCGCCTGAATCACCTGCGGCTGCTGGTATACGAGGATTTAATCAACCGCCGGCTGCTCCCCCATTTCCCGGTGAACCTGCTCTGCTATTATGACCGCGCCCTGTTCCCGCCAAGCTTTCTCGACCAGGTGGTGGCCCGCCATCGGAGCCAGGTCCCGCTGCAAAAGCCCATCGGCGCGGGGGCGGTCCTGTCGCCACCCCTGAACCGGGGCGGTAAGCACCTGCCCGGCCTAGCCGTCCTCTAGATCGCCGCGAGACAGCCACCCGACCTCGGCAAAAGTGGCGGTGCGACCTTGGCCGGGCGGACGGAATTATTTATACTGGCCGGAGTGTTCACTGGGGGGAATCAGTGAAAAAATACTTGGCCATGGCTTTCGCCTTGTTGGCGTGGGCGGTGGCCGTCCTTCCCTACTTCCTTCGTCTGGGCCACCAGGTAAAAGAGAACTTCTGGCTGTTCGGGGTCGGCGTACCCCTGGGGTGGCTACTCTGCGTGGGGTTGGCCCTTTTTTATAACCAAGGCCCCCACCGAAAGCTGTGGTGGGTTTGGCTGTCGGCCCCCTTTGCCCTCGGCCTGTGGATGTTCATATGGGGGTTGTTCTGGGTGACCAGGGGATTTCAGCTCTAACCGTGGCCAAACGCAGCGTGATCATGGCCTGTCTGGTGTCCCTAGCTCCTTTTGCTTCCCCCCTTCCGTCTGAGGACAGCCCCGTAAATAGCTGTCCCGGTTAGCCCCTAACGCGAGGCCTCTGTGAAAAGAAAAATAGCCATGCTCGGCGCGCTTGGGGCTTGCCTGGTTTCCCCTTTCCCCTTGGTTTCCCGCATCTGGTTCCCCGACGCCTATCCTGAAATAAATATAGTTTGGGTTCCTCTAGTCTGGTTTTGCTGCGTCGCTCTAACCCTCTCAACGTTCTCGGGATCAGCTGCTGGCTGGCGGCCCTGTCCGTCTTCGCGGTCAAATACCTGCCCTTCCCCTGGGTCGGCCTGGCGCTGGATTTCCTGCTGCTCCCCGCTCTTTGGCTTTTCTGCTTGCTGAAAATGCTTCGAGCCAGGCAAAGGGCCATGCTTTTCTACTGGTGGGGGTGGCCCTCGCTGCCGATCTTGCTGTTGCCCTGGGCCTTCATGGGCCGGTTTTTGGTGGGGGTGCTCAACTATGCTCCGTGAGCTTTTTCGCGGCCCAGGCCTGCCTGGAAGTGCTGCGGACTCAGGGCCGGCGGGCCAGCCACCGGCTCCAGAGCAGGGGACGCGCGCCCGGATTGGCCTGGGCGTAGCGATAGAAGCGGCGCAAAAACTCGGCCCGCTCTAGGTAGACCTCCCGCTTGAAACCGGCCTCCTGGGGCGGATGGCCCAGAAGGAAACTGCCTCCGATGAGCCCCTGGCGCCGGGCCAGATTCACCAGGCCCACCCTGCCCCCGTTGCGCAGGATGTCCACCATAAGCATAAAGGTGGTGGTGCGGCCCTTGCCCGCGTGGCAGTGGAAGTGCAGCCACACACCCCGGTCCAGGCCACGATAGAAAACCAGGAACCGGTCCACCTGGGCGTCGGTGGGGCGCAGGTGGTCCCTGAGCGGCAGGCGCAGATAGCCCACCCCGCGCCGGGCCAGGGCCTGGGCCTCGGCCACTGTCTCTTTGGGCTTCACCATCATGGGCGTGGAAAGGGAGATGAGCCCCTGGGCGTCTTTTTTCACCTTGGCGGCCAGCACCACCTGGGGTTGGGCGGCCAGGGCGGCCAGGCGGGCCTGTTCGTCGGCGGTCACCTGGGCCAGGTTTCGGCCCTGGTTGGCCCAGTTGCGCGGGCCGTACCAGCTTACCGGCAGGCCGTTCACGAATCCGTGAGACTCCTGACGCAGGTCAACCACGGTCAACGGTGGGGGCAGCTTGGAGCGCATCACCTCCAGCTGGGCCAGGGAGAACTGGGAGCTTCCCGAGATCAACAGGGCGTCAAGGCCCTGGCGGGTGGGTGGGTGCTTGGCTTTGCCCTGAAAGGCGAAGGAACTGGTGCGGAAGTTCAGGGGCAGGCCCCGGGTGGGCGGCTCGTCCAGGATCAGCACCACCTGCCCCGGGGCCTGGGCCAGGGCGGAGCCTGCGGCCAACATGGCCACGATAAGCAGGGCGCAAAGGCATCGCGCCAGCCGTCTGATTTTCATGCTTTCTCCCCTAGCCCAGGGTGAGAATCTCCAGGGCGGGCGCGCCCAGGTCCAGGTGCAAAAGCTGCCCCGGCTTCAGGCCGGGCCGCCCCAGCAGGAGCTTCATGGCCTCGCTGACCTCCAAGCTGGCCACCGCCGCCGGGGTGGGGGTGGGGGTGCCCAAGAGCACCTCGGCCCCGTGGCTTTTGGGCGGGGGGGTGGGGCCGTGCAGATCGCGCAGGCCCGGGTCCCCGGGCCTTATCACCATGACCATGCCTTCCATGCCGGCCAGGGCCCCATGCACCAGGGGAGCCCCCGCCGCGCGGCAGGCGTCCTCCAGCTGATAGCGGGCGGTGAGGTTATCCAGGCAATCCACCACCACCTGGCGGCCGGTCACCATCTCCGGCAGGTTGTCCGGGCCGATCCACTCCACCCGGGCCTTGGCCTGGCAGGCCGGATTGAGGCGGGCCGCCGCCTCGGCGGCCACCTGGGCCTTGGGGCGGCCCAGGGTCTCGGGCGTGGCCAGCATCTGGCGGTTGAGGTTGCTCTCCTCGAAGTTGTCGCCGTCCACCAGGAGCAGATCGCCCACTCCCAGGCGGGCCAGCAGCAGGCAGGTGAGGCCCCCCAGGCCGCCGCAGCCCATCACCGCCGCCGAGGAGTTCAGCAGACGGGCCTGGTCGCCGGCGTCAAGCTCCCCCCGGTTGGCCCGGAAGCGCTCGGGCCAGAGGCCCTGGTCCAGACACTCCAGCATGGCCCCCTTGAGGCCCTGCCCCCGGTGGGCGGCCAAGGCCTCCAGCCCTGCCAGGCCCACCGAAAAAAAGGCCTCGCCATCGGGCAGGGGGTTTTCTTTCAGGTAAGGGGCCAACAGCGCGCGCAACTCGGGCATCATCCCCCTCCCACCGGCGGGAACAGGCCCACCCGGTCGCCGTCGGCCAGCTCCTGCTCCGGGGCGGCCGAGCGGCCGTTTACCATGATTATCTTGATGCGCTCCGGGTCCAGGCCCAGGCGGCGGATCAGCCCTTCGGCGCTCTCACCGGGCGCGAACTCCAGTTCAAGCCCGGCGTGGGGGTCGTATCCCGTCACCTGCTTGCGAAGGGAAGTGCTGAGTTTGACCAACAGCGGCACGGTCTTCCTCGCGCAAAGGGTCTGCTTTAAATATAGCCCAACCGGAAGCGGGGCTCTAGGCCCGCTACAACTCCAAGATCATTTCCTGGTGCTCCCAGCCATGCACCGTGAAGGGCCCCCCCTGCTCGCGCCAGCCCATGCGCGCGAACAGGGGAACGTTGGCTATCTGCGCCGAGGCGGTGAGGCCTTGGGCTCCCCGCCGTAGGGCCTCGTCGCGGGCCCTGGCCAGCAGGGCCGAGGCCACCCCCCCGCCCCGCCGCTCAGGATGCACGGCCAAACGCCCCAGCCGTAGCACCCCCTGGCTTTCCTGTTCGGGAAACAGGCGCAGCACTCCCGCCAATTCTCCATCCCGCCAGGCCCCCAGGTGCAGGGCCGCCTGGTCCTGTTGGTCCTGGTCGGTGTCGGGCACTATGCCCTGCTCCTTCACGAAAACTTCGTGGCGCAGGGCCAGGGCGGCGTCCAACTCCTCGAGGTTGCGCACCGGGCGCACCACCAAGGCGGCGGGCGGCAGCTCCCAGGCCCCCAGGGCGGTGCAGGCCCCGCAACGGGCGCAACCCGCCTTGGCCATGCCCAGGCTCAGGCCGTTGGCCCGCATCAGGGCCGCCACCTCGGCGTAGAGCCCGGCCATGTACTCCGGGGCCGGGGGCGCGGCCAAATCCATCTCGCCGCCGGGCCGCGCCGGGGTGAGCAAGGGGATCACCCCCAGCGCGGCCAGCAGGCGGCAACCCTCCAGGGTCTGGGCGCGGTCCTCGCCCAGGCCGGCCAATATGGTGCAGCTCACCTGGCCCGGCCCGAACCTTTGCACCGCCTCGGACCAGGCCTCCACGTAGCGCTCCAGGCCCAGGCCCGCCTTGGCCGGGGCGATTCCGCCCAGCACCGCCGGGTCGAAGCTGTCCAGGTTCAGGCCCACCGAGGCTATCCCGGCCTCGGCCAGGCGCTTGAGGTCCTTGGTGAAGGGCGGGGGCAGAAGCTGGGCCTGCACCGGCAGGCCGGCGGCCTCGGCTATGGCCGTGGCGCAGTCGATCAGGTGCTTGACCTCGCCCCCCGCCGGGGCCACCGCTCCGGCCATGAGGACCACGTGCTCCACCCCGTCCAATTCCTTGGCCCGCGAGGCGGCCAGGGCCACCTGGGCCGTGGTCTTGGCTTCCAAATCGCGGCCCGCCTCCCGGGCCGGGCCCAGGGAGCAAAAAGAGCAGCGGTTGGGGGTGGGCCAGAACAGGCAGGTGGGCCCCACGGCCACGGCCAGGCAGCGGGCCCCGTGGCGCTGGGCTATCTGGCCCAGGGGCGCGCCCTGGGGGTCGCTCTCGGTGCTGAAGGCCGCCGGGGGCAACACCCCCACTGCCGCATCCACCGGCGCGCCCTCCCGGCACAGCCTGCCCTGCTCCAGGCTCCATGGCGAGCCGGCCAGCCACTCCCCCGTGGTGGGGGGGCGCACAGCCCGGCCATGGACCAGCAGGGTCAGGCCCTCGTCCGGAGCGTACCGATGCGTGGCCGGGCTATCTTCCAGGCGCAGTCCTTGGCATAAAAGTTGATTGATGATCTGGGCGTGGTCCATGGCTGCTTGCCTCCCGCTGGCTGACTGGGGCGGGCCATCTGGCCCGGCAAGTCATTGTACCACCGGGCCGGAGGGATCAGCAGCAGCCGGAGCTTTTGCGGGGCGGCGGGGCCATGTCCAGGCTGGCTTGCAGGCCCTGCTGGGGGGAGCGGGGCTCGGCCACGCAGCAGCAGGCGCTGCCTTGGCGGCCCAAAACGCTGTTTATCACCGCCTGGGCGCAGCCCACCCCGGCCTGCACCCACAGGGCTCCGCTGGGGCAGTTGGTCATGCAGGCCCCGCACTCCATGCAGGCGTCACGGTCGGCCACCGCCACCCGCTTTTCCCTTAGCTCCAGCACCCCCTGGGGGCAGACCTGGGCGCACAGGCCGCAGCCCACGCAGAGCTCGGGCATGGCCTTGAGGCTCACCACGTCGGACAGGTAGCGCAAACCGGGCATATCCATTCTCCTATGCCGCCACCAGGGCGTAGAGCCACAGGCCCAATCCGATGGCCGCGGCCGCGATCTGCAAGGGCACCGCCCGGCGCATCTCCTTTTTCACCCCGGACAGGGAGGTGTAGGTGGAGGCCCCGGTGAAGTTCATGGCCAAAAAGCTGCTCAGGGCGGGCACGGCCAGACACCAGGCCATTAGCTCCGCACTTGGCGGCCAGGCCGCGCCGGGCCACGGGGCCCAGAGCAACGCCGCCCCGGCCAGGCCCGGCCACAGGCCCTTGAGGGAAAAGGCCCTCCCCGGCAGCCAGGGCAGCAAGAGGGGCGAAGCCACCGCCCCGGCCACCAGGGCCAGGAGCATGGCCCCCACCGCCCGTAGCCCGGCCCCGCCCAGCCCGGCCCAGAAGCCCAGCCCGCCCACCAGGCCGCCCAGCCCGGCCAGCAGCAGCAGGGAGGGCAACAGCCACAAATAGGTTTTCAGCGCCTGCATCAACTCCACCGGCACCAGCACCGCCCGGGCCCTCAAAGGGAAGCGCACCCGGCGCATGGCCGGGTCGGCCTTGTGTCCCTTGGCCAAAAAGGCCGGCAGGTCCCGGGCCATCACCGGCCCGTAGACCACCCCGAAGCCGCACTGCTTTTTCACCAGATGGGCGGCCACCCCGGGAGCGGCCAGTTGGGGCAGGATGAGCCGGCGGTGGCTGACCACCCGCTCCAGGCCGCTGGAGCGCACCCGCCCGGCCAGTTCGGCGGTGCCCATGGTGCCCTTGCCCGCCGCGCACCACACGTTCACCCCCTTGGTGTCCAAGACCAGCAGCCAGGCGTCCAGCTCCCGGGCGGCCTCGCGCAGGTGGTCGAAGCTGAGTTTGTAGTTGGCGCTGACCAGCACCGGGGAATCCGGGGTGGGGTTGTTCAGGGCGTAGAGGCCGGGGACCACCTTGTAGTCGTGGCGGCCGATGTCCCAGCGCACCCTCAGGGTCCCCCGCCGGTCGGCGGGGCTCAACTGGCCGCTCACCCGGGGCGCCGGCCCGGCGGGAGTGTCCAGCGCGCCCATGACAAAGGGCTGGGCCATGGGGTCGCCCAAGGGCTCCGCCGCCGGGCAACAGGGCGCGGGGCCCTGGGGCGGCATCCGGGTGAGCAAAGGCAAGGGCTGAGGGCTGAGAGTCATCCATAACCTCCGGGGCATGTCTATATTCTAATGCAAAGCTAGGGATTTTCCAGGCGGCGGCCACCCCCCGGCACGGGAGGCCTAAACCCCGGAGGTTGTCCCGCCCGCGAGACCTCGCCGGAGCAGCAGTTGGTGCATGGCCTGGGCCAGGCGGCGGCCCAGGATCATCTGGGAGGCGGTGGTCAGGTGGATGCCGTCGTCCTTCAGCGCCAGGTCGTCGGTAACCACCATGCTCACCCCGGGCAGGCGCACCCCGGCCTGCCTCTGTTTGAGCAGGTCCCAATGGCGGAAGGCCTTGTCGCCACGCCACATGGGGGCCAAGTCCCCGATCTGACAGAACACCACCGGCAACTCCGGGTCGCCCAGGTCGCGGCGCCAGGCGGCCACCAACTCCGCGAAGCGCCGGGGCCAGGCCTCCACCGCCCGGCGGGAGGAGGCGTCGCTCTCGCCCTGGTAAAAGAGCACCCCCGCCACCCGGCTTTTTCGCCCGGCCAGGCGGGCCCGGCGCAGGCTGGAGCCGTAGAGGCTGCCCGGCCGGGAGTCGGGGGCCCACTGGGCCAGGGTCACCCGGCCCCGGGCGCAGGGGATCAGCCCCACCCGCACCTGGGGCAACAGCTCGCTGAGGCGCTGGGCGAAGGCCGACCCCGGCCCCACCCCGGGGTAAAGGTCCAGGGAGCAGGCGTCCCTCTGCCCTCCGGGGTCGTCCAATGGCTCCCGGGCCTCGGCCCACACGTCGGCGTTGGTGAAGTTTTTGATGCGCCCGGCGTTGACGGGAAAGCCCGGCGGCAAACGCTCCAAGTCCCCCCGGCCGGACATGTTGGACTGGCCCGCCAGGATGAACGAGAAGGTTTCGGGCCGATCCCCGGCCGGGCCGCATCCCGCCGCCACCAGCAGGACGGCCAGTATGGTCAGGCAGCCAACCAGATCGCGCACACAAAGCCTTTTTCTTGACAAGAAACCCATTTACCCTAATTATGTCAAAATAAGCAACCATCCCTGCCCGGAGGCTACGGCCCGCCGCGGGGCGCCGGGGATGGTGGGAACCGGACAAAGCCACGGTATTATATATTACTTTATCAGCCAGAAGGCTGAAGTGGCCATTTCCGGCTATTCAGGGCCGTCGCGATTGTTCACCATGAAGGATGAACCCCAGGCCCTTGACGCGAGGGCGGGGGTTTTTTTATTTAGGTAAGACAATGGAAAAAAGCGAAACCAAATTCAATAGGCCCGTTTGGCTGGTGGCCGCCCTGCTGGCCGCCTCCCTGGCCGCCCTGGGGGCCGGCCCGGCCGCCCAAACCGGCCCCGGAGCCCAGGAGGTGGGCCGCCAGTCCCAGGAGGCGGTGCGGCTGCGCGTGGCCACCCAAAAACAGCGAGACGCCTGGGCCGGCCAGCGGGCTCCCCTGGCCGACGCCATAGAAGCCGCCCAAAAGGATTTGAAGCTGGTCACCGCCCAGCGGGTCAAGGCCGAGGCCTATCTGGCGGGTCAAAGGGCCAAGGTGGCCGAGTTGAAACGCCGCCTGGCCGAGATGGCGCGCATCCGCCAGGAGCTGGAGCCCTTGCTGGACCAGGGCATGGCCCGCCTGGAAACGGTGGTGGCCAGCGACCTGCCCTTCCTGGCCGCCGAGCGCGCCCAGCGTCTGGCTTCTCTCAAACACACTCTCAACGACTACGACGCCTCCCTGGCCAAAAAGGCCAGCAGCCTGCTTAGCGCCCTGGAGGTGGAGGCCCGCTACGGCCAGACGGTGGCGGTGGAAGAAACCGAGATGGAGATACAGGGGGCCCGCCGCCGGGTGCGCCTGCTGCGCCTGGGCCGCTTGGCCCTGTTCGCCCTGGATCCGGCGGGCCGCCGGGCCTGGCGCTGGGACCGGGAGTCCGGCCAGTGGAAGCCCCAGGACACCCTGCACCGCCAGTTGGAGATGGCCTCCGAGATCGCCCAGCGCCGCCGGGTGGTGAGCCTGGTCGAGTTGCCGGTGGGCCTGGCCCCCGCCGCGCCGGAGGCCAAGTGATGCGCGGGTGGGTGTGGGCCCTGGCCGCCGCCGTGGTCGTGGCCCTATGCGGGCCGGCCCTGGCCGCCGACTTCAACCAGGCGGCTGGCCAGACCGCCGCCGAACGCTCCCAGGCCCAGGCCGAGTTGGGGCAGGTCCAAAAAGACATCGCCCAGGAAAAAGCGTCCATGCAGGCCCGGCTCAAAGAGCTCAAGGACAAGCTGGCCCAGGAAAGGCAAGCCCTGGCCCGGGCGCGCCAGGACCTGGCCGCCACCAGCCGGACCAAGGCCGAGCTGACCAGCAAACTGGCCGAGACCAGCGGCGACCTCAAGGAGTTGGCCGGGCACGTGCGCGCCGCCGCGCGGGAGCTGTTGGCCATGGCCGAACGCTCCCCGGTCACCGCACAAAACCCGGAGCGTTTGGAAATTTTGCGCGGCTACCTGAACAAGAGCCGCTTCCCCGGCCTGAACGACATCCGGCAACTGGTAGAGCTTTACTTCGCCGAGATGGCCGGCAGCGGCCAAATCGCCCGCTGGAAGGGCTCCCTGGTCAACCAGGACGGCCAGGACGTGCAGGCGGACATCGTACGCCTGGGCGCCTTCACCACCTTGTTCCGCACGGGCGGCGAGGTGGGCCTGGCCACCCTGGGCCCGGCCTCGGGGCGTCTGTTGGCCGCCGGGGGCGAGCTTTCCTGGGGGCTAAAGAGCGACATAGCCGCCTATCTGGACCGGGAAACCGGCGCCGCGCCCATGGACATAAGCGGCGGGGCCGCCTTGAAGCAACTCAGCCGCCGGGAGAGCGCCTGGGAACGGCTGCTCTCCGGCGGCCCCCTGGTGTGGCCCATCCTGCTGGTGGGCCTGGCCGCCCTCATCCTCATCATCGAGCGCCTCATCTTCTTTAGGCGGGTGAGGGCCAACACCGACGAGATGATGACCCATGTGGCCCAGATGGTGGAGCGTGGCGACTTCGCCGCCGCCCTGGACGAAGCCGAGAAGCAGCGGGGACGGCCCACCAGCAACGTCATCACCGCCGGACTGGCTTTGAAGGACCAGCCCAGCGAAGTCATCGACAACGGCCTCAGCGAGGCCATGCTGCGCGAGCTGCCCCGCCTGGAGCGCTACATCACCGCCCTCAAGGTATTGGCCGCCGTGGCCCCGCTCTTGGGCCTGTTGGGCACGGTCACCGGCATGATAAACACCTTCCAGGTCATCACCGTCTTCGGCACCGGCGATCCCCGGCTCATGGCCGGGGGAATCTCCGAGGCCCTTATCACCACCCAGTTCGGCCTGGCCGTGGCCATACCCATCCTGGTGGCCGCCGCCCTGCTGGGCCGCCGGGCCCAGCGCCTGGCCGGTGACATGGAAGAAAAGGCGGTGGCCCTGTCCGCCGCCTTGATAAAGGCAAGAGGTTAGGAATGGACGCCCTGCGCTCCGCTTGGGAATTCATCCTGGCCGGCGGCCCGGTGATGTGGCCGCTCATGGCCCTGTCCCTGTGGCTCTGGGCCCTGGTGCTCTACAAGTTCCTCTGGCTGGCCCGGGTGCGCCGGGAGGGGCTGGAGCCCGGCCAGGCCCTGGAGAACATGTTGAGCGGCCAGGCCCCGGAAATCCAGGGGCCGCGTAGCGCCGCCCTGGCCCACTTCCTGGGCTCCTCCTGCCACGCGCCCCAGGCCGACGTGCGCCTGTGGGAGGCCTCGGTGCGCCGCCAGGGGCCGCGACTGTGGCGGCACGTGGACACCATCCTCATGCTGGCCGCCGTGGCTCCCCTGCTGGGCCTGCTGGGCACGGTGAGCGGCATGATAGAAACCTTCGCGGTGATCGGCGAGCACGGCACCGGCAACGCCCAGGCCATGGCCGGAGGCATCCGGGAGGCTCTCATCACCACCGAGACCGGCCTTTTGGTGGCCATACCCGGGCTCTTCGCCGGCTACGTGCTGCGCCGCCAGGCGCGCAAGCTGCAACAGGGGCTCTTGTCCTTCGCCGCGGCGGTGCAAAGCTGGCTGCGTTCCAGACAGGAGGCGGCATGCTGAGGCTGAGAAGCCGCCTGGGCGGCATGGACGGCGACAACGGGGCCGAGCCCGAGATCAACATGGCCCCCCTGATCGACATGGTGTTCATCCTGCTGATCTTCTTTTTGGTCACCACCACCTTCGTGCGCGAGGCGGGAGTGGAGGTGCAGCGGCCCACCGCCGCCACCGCCGCGGCCAAGCAGAAGGGCGCCCTCATCGTGGCCGTGGCCTCCGACGGGCGCATCTTCGTGGACCGCCGCCAGGTGGACCTCCGGGCGGTGCGGGGCCTGGTGGAGCGCTTTTTGGCCGAGGACCCCACCGGCGGAGTGGTCATCGCCGCCGACAAGGCCACCCCCACCGGCCGCACCGTGGAGGTGCTGGACGAGTGCCGCCTGGCCGGGGCCAAGGACGTGGCCGTGGCCGCCCGGAGGCCGGGCTCGTGACCTGCGCCGCCCTGGAGAGGCCCCCCTTCCGGGGGGCCTGGGCCCTGGCCCTGGCCGGGGCGCTGCTGTTCAACCTGGTCATCTTCGGCTCGGCCTCCTGGCTGCTGAAAAAGCAGATCGCCCGCCCGGATCTGGAGGCCTACTCCGTCAGCGCCTTTTTGCCCCTGCCCCCCCCGCCCCCGCCCGAGGCCGAGAAGGAGCCGCCACCGCCGCCACCGCCGCCCAAGGTGGTGAAGATGCAGCCGGTGCAGGCGGCCCCCCTGGCCACGCCCCAGCCCCAGCTGGAAACCCCGCGCCTGAGCCTGGAGCTGAACCCCCGCCTGGCCCTGGGACCGGCCATCGCCGCGCCCGGGCCCCAGCGCTTCACCCTGGGCCAGGTGGACCGGGCCCCCCTGGCCAGGGGCCAGGTGCCCCCGCCCTACCCCTATCTGGCCCGGCGCAGGGGCATCGAGGGCGCGGTTACGGTGCGCTTCTTGGTGGACCGCCACGGCGAGGTGCGCAACCTGGAGGTGCTGGCGGCCAAGCCTCCGGGCGTCTTCGAGGAAAGCGTGCTCAAGACGGTGGGCCGCTGGCGCTTCGCCCCGGGGGTCAAGGACGGCGAGGCGGTGGAAACCTGGGTGGAAACCACCATCCGCTTCAAGCTGGAACGATGACCAGACGCCCCCTCACATTGGCCCTGGCCCTGGTGCTGCTGGCCGCGGGCGCGGCCGGGGCTGGCGCCGAGAAGTGCCCCGAGGAGCCCCGCCTCACCCACGGGTCCCACCAGGCCATGTACCAGGCCCAGCAGCTAATGGATAACAAGCAGAGCGCCCAGGCGGCCGGGAAGCTGGCCGAGTTCGCCAAGGGGCACCCCGAGGCCCACCCCCGGCTCTGGTTTTTGCGCGGGGTGCTGGCTTACCAGGCGGGACAGCGCGACGATGCCGGGCGCTTCTTCGCCCAGGCGGTTCAGGGCTGGCCCTGCTTCCAGGCGGCGGTGCGCAATCTGGCCGTGGTGCGCTACGAGCAGGGCAAGCCCGCCGAGGCCGCCCGTCTGGCCCGGCGCGCTTTCGATCTTAGCAAGCCGCCCAACTACGACCTGCTCTACGAGGCCTCGGTGTTTCTCCTGGGAGCGGAGCAGGCCGGCAAGGCCCTGCCCTGGCTGGAGGAGCTCTCTGCCCGCCCTCAGCCCAAGAAGGCCTGGCTCACCGCCCTGCTCCGGGCCTATCTGGACCTCAAGCGCAACCAGGCGGCGGCCAAGGTGCTCGCGCGCCTGCTGGCCCGCTGGCCGGACGACGCTTCTTTGTGGCGCCTGGGAGCCAGTCTGGCCACCATGGACAAGGACTACCCCAAAGCCGCCGCCGCCCTGGCCGTGGCCTACCGCCTGGAGCCACCCAAGCCCGCCGGCTGGCGGCAACTGGCCGACTTGTACCGGGCGGCCGGGGCCCCCCTGGCCGCCGCGCCCTACTATCTGCGGGCCTGGGGAGGCGAGCCCAGCGAGCCCAAGGACCTGGACCGCCTGGCCGATCTTTTCCTGCAGGGCCACGATCTGGCCCAGGCCGCCCGCTGGTCCCTGAAGGCGGCCAAGGCCCAACCCACCGCCCGGCGCTGGGCCCGGGCGGGGCGGGTGGCCATGGAGCAAAAGGACTATCCGGCGGCCCACGACGCCTTCAGCCAGGCGGCCAAGCTGGAGGACAAGCGCAAGGGCAAGGATGACAAGGGCGGGCGTTATTGGCTTTTGGCCGGCTACGCGGCCTGGCAAAACGAACAACTTCCCCTGGCCGAGGCCGCCTTCAACCAGGCCCTGCACAGCGCCCGCCAGGGCGGCAACACGGCCAAGGAGGCGGCCCGGGGGCTAAAGGCGGTGCGCGAACAACGCCGCCAGCAGGCCGAAGGCTAGCTGTTGTTGGCAAGGACGCTGTTCACGGTTTTCCAAGGCGGTAGCTGATTGAGCAGCGCCGCCAGGCCGCCTTGCCCATAACGGGTCAGCCGCTTGTGAAACCGTGCGCCGGCTCACGCCCAACTCCTCGGCCACCTGGCTCACATTCCTACCTTCCCTAACCCGGTCCACCGTTGGGGCTCGGCTGTAAACCGTGGCCCTGGCATTCTGGTGGAGGTTGTTGATGCGGCTCTCCAGGATTGGATTTGGTGATCCCGTTAACCACCAGTCCCCGAAACTGGAACCGTGTGAACAACCTCTTTAGCATCTACAACTAGGCCCCGCACCAGTCCCGGGCGATGGCCAGGTAGTCACCCACCGCCTGGCGGATGTTGTCCACCGGGCAGCACTCGTTGACCACATGGGCCTTGCCCGGCTCGCCGGGGCCCAGCAGCAGCGCGGGCGCCCCGCCCAGGGCCCGGCTCAGGGCCGAGCCGTCGGTGAAGTAGGGCACCCCTGCCGGGGCGAAGGTTTGGCCTCGGCGCTGGCTCAGGATGTCCAGGGCCCGGGCTATCCAGGGATTGCCGGGATTGGTCCACAGGGCCTCCGCCCCCACGATGCGCTCCAGGCGCACCGCGCCGCCCAATAATTCGGCCAGCTGGGCCTGGGCCGCGCCGGGCTCCAGGCCGGGTATCAGGCGCAGGTCCACGGTGAATTCGGCCGTCTCTGGCACCACGTTGGTGGCCCGGCCCCCGCTGATGGTGCCCACGCTGAGGGTGGGCCGGCCCAGCACCGGGTGGGGCGGGGCGGCGAACTCATAGGCGGCCAGGCGGCTCACCGCGGCGGCGGCCTTGTAGATGGCGTTGTCGCCCAGCTCGGGCATGGAAGCGTGGGCCGCCCGCCCGGCGCAAATCCCCCGCAGCCACAGGGACCCCTTGTGACCCAGCACCGGCAGGTTGGCCGTGGGCTCGGCCACCAGCATGGCCCCCGCCTCGCCCAGCACCTCCGGGGTCCGCGCCAGGTGCTCGGCTCCCTGGCAGCCGTTTTCTTCCGAGGCGGTGAACACCAGCACCAGGCCGGCCTTGGCGGGCTTTTCCCGGGCCAGGGCCAAGGCGGCCACGGTGATCGCGGCCAGGCCCCCCTTCATATCGCTGGCCCCCCGGCCATGCACCATGCCCTGGCTCACCTCGCCGCCAAAGGGTCCCCGCTCCCATGCCTCGCCGCCTTGGGTCACGGTGTCCATGTGGCCGGTGAACAGCAGGGGCGGCTCCGGTCCCCAGGCCATGCGAGCCACCAGGTTGGGCCGCCCCGGAGCCATGTCGCGCAGCTCCACCTTGAAACCGGCGTCGGTGAGCAGCGGGGCCAGTATGGCGGCGGCCTCGGCCTCGTTGCCCGGCGGGTTGCTGGTGTCTGTCCGGATGAGGCGCGAGGTCAATTCGATGGGATCTGGCAGAGAGGAACTCATGGCGACACTCCAATCATAGACGCCGGCCCAGTCTAGCCCTGGGCCGGGGCGGGGCGCAGGGCCAGGGCCAGGGCCCCGCCGGCCCAGACGATGCCGGCGAAGATGGCGATGCCCGCCCCGAAGCTGTGGTGCTGGCCCATCCAGCCCAGGAAAGCGGGCAGGGCGCCCGCCCCCAGGATAAAGGCCAGGGGAGTGGCCAGGGAAACCGCCACTCCCCGCAAATGGGGCGGGGCCACCAAGGACAGGGCGGCGAAGCCCACCGGAAAGAAACAAACCGTCACCGCCGGTTGCACGAACACCGCCACCACCAGCAGCCAACCGCTGCCCAGGCCCAGGGCCAGGGTGGCCAGGCCGGTGGCCGCGAAGATAGTGACCAGGCTGGCCCGGGCCCCGAAGCGGTCGTGGGCCCAGCCGGCCCCGAAGGCCAAAACCAGCCCCGGCACCCGCGAGGCGGCCAGCATGAGGTTGGCCCAGCTTTGGTCAAAGCCCTTTTCGGTGACCAGGTACAGGGGGAGCATGGTGTAGATGCCCAGGCTGGCCCCGATGGCCAGGCCGAAGAAAACCACCATGAGCCAAACCGCCGGCAGGCGCAGCAGCTCGGCCACGGCGGCGGGGCTGGGGGCGTGGCCCGGCTCCTCGCCGCCCTTGCCCCGGCGGGCGTAGGCCAGGCCCAGCAGCAGGGACAGCGCGCCGATTAGGGCCAGCACTCCCCGCCAGGTGAGCCCCTCCAGCAGCAGCTCGGCGAAAAGCGGGGCCAGGATCATGCCTCCGTTGGGGGCCATCTCGTGCAAGGCCATGGCCTTGCCCCAGTCCCGGGCGCGCACGAAGGAAGTGAGGGCGGCCACGCCCGAGGGCAGGTAGAGCCCGGCGGCCAGGCCCATGCCCAGGCAAGCCGCTCCCAGGCTGAACAGGCCCTGGGCCAGGGGGGCCAAACACAGCGCCGCGCCCACGGCCAGGGCCGAGAGGAGGATGACTCCGCGGTGGGTGAGACGCTGGCTCACCAGGCCCGAGGAGAACACGGCCACGAAGTAGCCCACCGACAAGAATAAAAAGAGCATCCCCGCCTGGGCGTGGTTTAGCCCCAGGCTGGCCTCGATGTTGGGCATCAGGGGGGCCAGGGAAACCCGCCCCATGAAGTTGAGCAGAAAAATGCCGGTAATAAAACCCAGAGGGCCCAGCCTCTGGGCAAAGGCCCCCGGCGGCAGGGGCTGGTTTTGCATAAATAACCTCCCAGGCCCCAGGGAAGGGCCGTCCAAATTGTGGCCCATGGGCTGCCGCTTGTCCACCACTCTTGCCTAGTACCGGCCATATGGATACATTGAACAGGTGGAATTAGCGTGGACCGCCAGGGGCGGCCGGGAAGGAGACCGTGATGCTTAGGGAAGTAACCGCCAGCCGGCGGCTCATGGGCCGTCTGCCTCAGGGGGCCGACCTGCTGGAGGCCCTCAATGAACTTTGCGCCCGGGAAAACATCACCGCCGGCGAGGTCAAGGCCATCGGAGCCCTCACCAAGGCGGCCCTGGGCTTCTACAACCAGAACAGCCGCGAGTACGAATATGTTACCCTGGACCAGCACCTTGAGATCGTTTCGCTTTTGGGCGACGTGTCTCTCAAGGACGGCCAGCCCTTCGTGCATGCTCACGTGGCCCTGGGCGACGGCCAGGGGCGCCTGTGGGGCGGGCACCTGGCCCCGGGCAGCGAAGTTTTCGCCTGCGAGGTGATGCTCACCGTTTATGAGACGCCCGAGCCCTTTGAACGCGGCTTCGACCAAGGCACCGGCTTGTTGCTTTGGCCCATGCAATAGGAGGCTTGGGTTATAATCCCCCTGGCCGCGCCGCCGGCGTCGCGGGTTCCTAACTTCAGCCTGGGAGGTCTGCCTTGCTCCCCCTGCGCATATTTTGCCTGGCTTGGTGCCTATGCCTTGCCCTGGCCCTGCCCGCCGGGGCCGCTCCACCTTCCGCCGGGACCGCCCCGGCTGGCGCCCGCGTGGTGGCGGCCCTGCCGGCCACCCAGCCCCTGGTGTTCAGCGGCTTCACCCGGGCCCGGGCCAAGCTGCGCCTGGTGAGCGAGACAGCGGGCCGTTGCCTCAAGGTCAACTACGACCTGGGCGACACCATAGGCCCCAAGGGGGTGTTCGCGGTGTTGGACGACACCTTCGTGCGCCTGGAGCTGCAAGCCAATAAGGTGGAGCAAGACCGCCTGACCAGCCGGGTGGCCTATCTCGCCAAGGACGCCGACCGCTACCGCAACTTGGTGAAACGGGGCAGCGAGGCCCCCTCCAAGCTGGACCACCTGGACCAGGATCTGACCCAGGCCCGCCTACAACTGGAGGCACTTAAGACCCAGGCCGCCATTCTGAGCGAACGCCTGGCCCGCCACGTTATCAAGGCTTCGCCGGGCTGGCGGGTAATCGCGCGCAAGGTGGAGCCGGGCCAGTGGGTGGCCGTGGGCGGCGAGGTGGCCCTGCTGGGCGACTTCCGCACCCTTTTGGTGCCCATGGCCTTGAGCCCCGGCGAGTTCGCCATCCTGGAAAAGTTGGCCAAGGACATCAAGGTGAGCTTGCCCCACCTGGGCCTCACCGTGCCGGCCAAGCTGGAACGCTTCTCGCCGGCCTTTGACCCGGCCACCCTCAAGATCGCGGTGGAGTTGGAACTGGACCAGGGGCTGGCCGACAAACGCGGCGGCCTGAGGGTGGAGCTGACCCTGACCGCCCCGGACCCCTCGGGCGCGGTGCTTCTGCCCCCTGGCGCGGTGAACGAACGCTACCAGGAAAACTGGGTCACCCGGGCCGACGGCAAACCGCTTAAGGTGGTGGTCTTGGGACCGGGTCCGGGCGGCACCCTGCGCCTCAGCAGCCCCCAGATCAAGCCCGGCCAAAAATTTCTCTTGGCCCGATAGGCTAGGAATCCCGTCATGAAGAGTCTGGTTCGCTTCACCCTGGCTGAAACGGTCTTGGTCAACCTGCTGTTCATCATCCTGATGGTGGCAGGCGCCTTCGCCCTTTTCAGCATGCCGGTGGAGCGCTATCCCAACGTGCGCCTGGGCAAGGTGTTCATCAACACCATCTATCCCGGGGCCTCTCCCCAGGAGGTGGAGGCCCTGGTAACCCGCGAGATAGAAGACGCGCTGGACGATCTGCAAAACCTGGAGTTCGTGCGCAGCACCAGCTACCGCCAGCGCTCCAACGTGGTGGTCAAGTTCATCGACGACACCGATTACCAACGGGGCTACGACGACCTGCGCTTCAAGGTGCTGGGCATCCTGGACGAACTGCCTCCCGAGGTGGACCCTCCCGCCTTCAACGACCTGGACGTGAACGACTGGCTGCCGGCGGTCAACCTGAACCTGGTGGGGGAGCGCTCCAACCGGGCCCTGACCCTCATGGCCAAGCAAATCAAGATCGCCCTGCGCCAGATCCCCGGGGTCAAGGAGGTGAAGCTCCAGGGCGAGCAGACCCGGGAGTTCCACGTAATGCTGGACCCGGTGAAGCTCAACCGCCACGGAATCACCTTCAACCAGGCGGCAGGCGCCCTGGGCAACGCGGGCATCTCCATCCCCGCCGGCGACTTCACCACCCCCGGCGGCGAGTTCGTCATCAAGGCCGACGAGCGCTTCCGCAGCCGGGCCCAGGTGCTCGCCACCATAGTGCGCACCGACGCCGACGGAAGCTTTGTGCGCCTGGGCGACCTGGCCAGCCAGGCCCGCCTGGATTACCGCGACGCCTACGTGCTCAGTTCGGTCAACGGCCAGGATTGCGTGAGCCTGGCGGTGATAAAGACCCGCCAAGGCAACGCCATGAGCATCGTGGAAGGGGTGCAAAAGGTGGTGGAGACCTTTGAGCCCATCATGGCCCGGGAGGGGGTCAAGCTGGTGCTCACCCAGGACTCCACGGTGAAGATCGCCGACGCCATGGACACCATGGGCCGGAACCTTTTGGTGGGCGTTTTCCTGGTGTGCGCGGTGATCGCCTATTTCATGGGCTTCAGGAACGCCATGATAACCACGGTGGGCATACCCTTCTCCTTTCTGCTCACCATGTTCTTCATGTGGATAACCGGCAACTCCCTCAACGAAGTCACCCTGTTCTGCTTCGTGCTGGTCAGCGGCATCATCGTGGACGACGCCATAGTGGTGGTGGAGAACATCTATCGCCACTATCAAGAGGGCGAGCCCATGAACGAGGCGGTCATCAACGGCACCAGCGAGGTGTTCTGGCCGGTGATAAGCGCCACCAGCACCACCGTGGCCGCCTTCATGCCCATGCTCATCATGACCGGCTCCACCGGCGAGTTCTTCTCCCTGATCCCCAAGGCGGTGTCCTTCGCCCTGGCCGCCAGCGTATTCGAGTGCCTTTTCATCCTGCCCCTGCACTACCGCGACTGGGGACCCAAAAAGCTCAAATCGCACATCGACGAAAGCTCCCTGGACTTCAGCGGCGAGGGATGGGTGATGCTTCGGCTGCGCAAAGGGGTGAACCGCATGCTGGGCTGGGGGCTGAGGCACCGCTGGCTCACCCTGGGCCTGGTGGGCTTTTTGCTCTTGAGCGCCCTGGGCATCGCCGGAATAAGCGCCAGCGGCGTGGCCCAACTCATCAGGGTGAAATTCTTCCCCGACGACTACTCCCTGTACTACGTGCAGGTGGAGACGCCCGTCACCGCGCCCATCGAGGAGACCAACCGCGTCATCAAGAAGATATCCCAGGCCATCATGGCCGAGGGCCCGGGCATGGCCCGCAGCGCGGCGGGCCTGGCCGGCTTCTATTTGACCGAGGACTTCGAGCCGGTTTTCGGCTCCAACCTGGGGCACATCGCGGTGACTCTGCCGGCCAAGGACCAGCGCCATTTCGCCGACCACCCGGACAACAACCCCATGGCCCATCTGCCCTGGGTGCGTGAGCAGCTGAAGCGATTCGAGGTGAACGGGGTTAAGCTGACCGTGCGGCCGGAGAAGGACGCCCCTCCGGCGGGCAAGGACATCAACGTGCGGGTGGTGGGCTCCAACCCCGAGGCGGTGGCCGCCCTGTCCCGGGAGGTCAAGCGCCTGCTCACCAGCGAGCCCAAATTAAAGGCCTCGGTCATGGACGTGGCCGACAACCTGGGCCAGCCCAGCCGGGTGTTCCGCTACCGGGTGGTGCCGGAGCGGGCGGCGGAGTACGGGGCCACCCCGGCCCAGGTGGTGGCCCTGGCCGCGGCGGTGCTAAACGGCCGCTATGTGGGCAAGTACCGCCTGGTGGACGAGGACGTGGACCTCAAGGTGAAGATGGATCCGGCCTTTGTCGCCACCCCGGAGCAGGCCCTGGCCATCCCCCTGCTGGAGCACCCCTCGGGCCCGGTGCGCCTGGGCGACCTCACCCAGACCAAGATCTACCATGAGAGCGGCCAACTCAGCCGCTTCCAGGGCCAGAGGGCCATCACCATCACCGGCAACATGCGCCCGGGCGGGCCCCTGTCCACCCCGGCGGTGGTGGAGGATTTGCGCCGCCGTTACCAGAAAATGGCCACGGCCTACCCCGGGGCCACCCTGGCCTTCGCCGGGGAGTTCGAATCCACCCGCAAGTCCTTCCAGTCGCTGATTTACGCCTTCGGCATCGCCTTGCTTGTCATCTATGTTATTTTGGCCACCCAGTTTAAGAGCTATTTGCAGCCGGTCATCATTCTCAGCGCGGTGAGCTTCGCCCTCATCGGGGTGATCTACGGCAAGTTCCTCACCCAGACCCTGTTCACGATCAACTCCTTCATAGCCACGGTGGGGGTGGCCGGAGTGGTGGTCAACGACGCCCTGGTTTTGATGGACTTCCTCAACCGCCGGCTGCGCTCGGGGCTGGAGCGCCGCCAGGCCCTGATGCAGGCGGTGAACATCCGCCTGCGGCCCATCCTGCTCACCACGGTGACCACCACCCTGGGCCTTTTGCCCATGGCCGTGGGCTTCCCCGAGTACAGCCTGGTGTGGGGCACCATGGCCAGCACCTTCGTGACCGGCCTGTGCACCGCCACCTTCCTCACCCTGGTGGTGGTGCCGGTGATGTGGGATCTGCTGGAGGGATGGATGGCCCGCCGGGCCCGGCGCAAAGAGCAAAAGGCCGCTCTGAAGGCGGAACCCGCCTAGACGATGGAAATAAAAAAGGGCGGGGATAAACCCCGCCCCTACATTTTTCGCCAGTTAGGAAAACCATCTTTAGCGGCACAGCCAGGCGTTGCCAGACAAGGCGTCCGGCGAGCGAGTTCCACGGGCGTATATGAAAATACGCCGAGGAAACAAGCGATGCCGACAACGTAGTATGGCGGAGCCTGGCGCAGCCGCCATCTAACCAAGTTTGAACAAAGAACCCAACTTTTGAGCGGCCATCAGGTCGCCGCCCACCTTGAGCTTGCCGGTCATCAGGGCCATGGCCGGGTTCAGCTTGCCCGCCACCAGTTTCAGCCAGTTCTGATCGCTGAGGGTGAGGGTGGCGGTGGGGTCGGGGTGGGTGCCGGCAGCCGCCGTGCACTGGCCGCCGGCCACGCTCACCGTCCAATCGCCGGCCTGATCGCCGGTGATGTGAAACTGATAGACCAATTCCAGGCCTTCGGCCTTGTGGGGGCGGAAGGCCCCGGGCATGCCGTCAAATACTTCTCGCACCGTGCTGGGGGTCATGAATCGCTCCCTAAAGTGAAAAAGCGCGCGGACGTCCCCTGAGGGATGATTCATTTTATCCCCTGCCGCCGGCCCGGTCCAGAGTTGGTTTGTGCCCGCGCCACGGCCTTTGCTATAGTGGTGCCGTGGCTAGATGGATAATCATAGCCGCCCTAGGCTTGGCGCTGGTCATCGCCCTGGGCGCGGCGGGATGCGGCCAAAAGGCCGACGAGCCCAACACCATCCGCCTGGTGGCCTGGAAGTTCAACAACCCCGGCCTGTGGCGGCGCTTGGCCGACCAATTCGAGCGCCAGCATCCGCCGCTAAGGGTGGCCCTGGAGATCGGCCCCCATTCCTCCACTTCCTTTCATGACCTGTTGACCCAAAAACTGAAAAACCGTTCGGCCGAGGTGGACGTCTTCTTGATGGACGTGATCTGGCCACCGGAGTTCGCCAGCGCGGGCTGGGCCCTGCCCCTGGACCAGCTCTTCGACGCCGGGCAGCGCAAACGCTTCGTGCCCGCCGCGCTGGAGGCCGCCTCTTGGCGGGGCCGCGTCTACGGGGCGCCCCTGTACCTCACCGCCGGGGTGCTCTATTACCGCCGCGACCTTCTGGAGCGCTACCGCTTGCCCGTGCCGCAGACCTGGCCTCAGCTGGTGAGCCAGGCCAAGCTGATCGTAGCCCAGGACAAGAGCGGCCTGGCCGGCTACTCGGGGCAGTTCAAGCAGTACGAGGGCCTGGTCTGCGACATGCTGGAGTTCATATGGTCGGCCCAGGGGAGAGCCCTGGGGCCGCAGGGCGAGCGCTGTGTGTTGGACCGGCCCGCAGCTCTCAAGGCGGTGCGTTTCGTGCGCGACGCCCTCATCGGCACGGCGGCCCCCCGGGGGGTGCTGGCCTATCAGGAGCCCGAGAGCCTTAGCCTGTTCGCCCAGGGCGGGGCGGTGTTCATGCGCAACTGGTTCTACGCCTGGCCCATCCTGAGCGACTCCAAGCGCTCCCAGGTGGCGGGCAAGGTGGGCCTGGCCCCCCTGCCCCGCTTCAGCGGCGGCGAAAGCGCCAGTTGCCTGGGCGGCTGGCAGGTGGGCCTGAGCGCCTACTCCAAAAAGCCGGCCCAGGCCCTTAAGCTCATCAAGTTCCTCACCAGCGAGACGGTGCAGCGCCGCCTGGCCCTGGAGGAGGGCCTGGCCCCCACCCGCGCGGCCCTGTACCAGGACCCCTGGGTGCTCAAGGCCCACCCCCATTTCGCCAAGCTGGCACCGGTCTTGGCCGGGGCCCGCCCCCGCCCCCGCACCCCGCTCTACCCGGCGGTGAGCGAGGTGATGCAGGTCTACTTTCACCGGGCCATCAGCGACAGCGACAGCGACCTGCCCGAGCTGGCCGGCCGGGCCGTCCAGGACATAGACCGCCTGTTGGGGCTGGCCCGGGGGCAATAGGCCGTGGCCCTTACGGCCACAAGGCGCGGCGAAAGGCTCCTGGCCTGGGGTCTGCTGCTGCCCTGCCTGGCTGCGGTTTGCGCCTTCGCCTTCTGGCCCATCGTCTATTCCTTTGTACTCAGCCTGCACCGCATCGTGCTGGGCCTGCCCGGCCTGGGCGAACCCTTCATCGGCCTGGGCAACTACGCCCGCCTGCTGGCCGACCCCACGGCCCGCTCCTCGGCGGCGGTCACCCTGGTCTTCGTGGCGGTGAGCACCTTGTTGGAGGTGGCCCTGGGCACCCTGATGGCCCTGGCCCTGGACAAAAGCTTCCGGGGGCGGGGCCTGGTGCGGGCGGCGGTGCTGGTGCCCTGGGCCATACCCACGGTGGTGGCCAGCCAGATGTGGCGCTTTATCTTGAACGACCGCTACGGCCTGCTCAACTGGCTGCTCTTCGGGGACCAGGTGGCTTCCTACCGAGCCTGGCTGGCCGAGCCGGGCTGGGCCCTGGCGGCCATCATCAGCGCCGACGTGTGGAAGACATCGGCCTTCGCCGCCCTCATCGTGCTGGCCGGCTTGCAGACCATACCCCGGGAGATAAACGAGGCGGCGGCCCTGGACGGGGCCGGTCCCTGGCAGCGCTTTCGCCATCTCACCCTGCCCCTGGTGCTGCCCGCCCTGGCCGTGGCCCTGGTGTTTCGCACCATGGACGCCTTCCGGGTGTTCGACCTGGTGTTCGTGATGACCCAGGGCGGCCCGGCCAACGCCACCAACGTGCTCCAGTTCTACGGCTACAAGAAGATGTTCGCCGAGGGCTTCATGGGCTACGGCTCGGCGGTGAGCGTCATGGTTTTCGTCATGGTGCTGGCGGTGTCCTTGCTATACCTGCGCCTGGTGGGGCGGCGCCTGCTGCGGGGGGAGGAAAGGTGAGGCGGGGCCATCTGATAGCCGCCCTGGCGGCGGGGGGCTTTTGCCTGCTGGCCCTGGCCCCCTTCGCCTGGCTGGTGCTCACCAGCTTCAAGACCCAGCTGGAGGTCACCGCCATCCCCCCCACGCCCTGGCCCGGCGGCTCCTTGGAGTTCTATCGCTCGGCCCTGAGCCGCTACGGGCTCATGCACTTCGTGCTCAACAGCCTAATCGTGGCCGGGGGCACCACCGCCTGCACCCTGTGCCTGGGGGTGGGCGCGGCCTATGCCCTGGCCCGGCTCCGGATGCCGGGGCGGCCCTGGCTGATGGGCGCCCTGCTCTTGGTGAGCATGTTCCCCCAGATATCCCTGGCCGGGCCCATCTGGCGCATGCTCCAGGCCGCCGGGTGGCTCAACCCCTACCAGGGGCTCATCATCCCCTACGTCACCCTGACCCTGCCCCTGGCGGTGTGGATTCTCACCAGCTACTTCAGCGAGCTGCCCCGGGAGCTGGAGGAGGCGGCCATGCTCGACGGTTGCGGCCGCCTGGGGGCCCTGGTCAGGGTGATACTCCCCCTGGCCGGGCCGGGGGTGTTCACGGCGGCCATCCTGGTGTTCATCTACGCCTGGAACGAGTTTTTCTTCGCCCTGCTCATCATGACCCGCCGGGCGGTGCAGACCCTGCCGGTGGGCATCGCCCTGTTCCAGGGTCAGTTCACCATGCCCTGGGGGGAGATCGCCGCCGCATCCACCGTGGCCACGGCCCCCCTGGTGGCTTTGGTGTTCATCTTTCAGCGGCGCATCGTCAGCGGCCTGAGCGCCGGGGCGGTGAAGGGGTGAGCCAATGAGCGGCCTGGTCATCGAAAACCTGCACAAATCCTTCGGCCCGGAGAAGGTGCTGGACGGGGTGAGCCTCAGCGTGGAGCAGGGGCAGCTTGCCGTGCTGCTGGGCCCCAGCGGCTGCGGCAAGAGCACCATCCTGCGCCTGGTGGCCGGGCTGGAGGAGCCGGACGCGGGGCGCATGCTTTTGGGCGGGCAGGACCTGGCCGGCCTGGCCCCCAAACAGCGCGACGTGGCCATGGTCTTCCAGAGCTACGCCCTTTATCCCCATCTGGACGTGTTCGGCAATTTGGCCTTTCCCCTGCGCATGCGCCGCGAGCCCAAGGCCGAGATCAAACGCAAGGTGTCCGAGGCGGCCCGGCTGCTGGGCATCGAGAAGCTGCTAGGGAAAAAGCCGGGCCAACTCAGCGGGGGCCAGCGCCAGCGGGTGGCCATCGGCCGGGCCATCGTGCGCTCGCCGCGCCTGTTCCTGTTCGACGAGCCCCTGTCCAATCTGGACGCCCAGCTACGCGGCGAGATGCGCTTGGAACTGGCCGCCTTGCACCGCAAACTGGGGGCCACCATTGTCTACGTGACCCACGACCAGACCGAGGCCCTGACCCTGGGCCAGATGATCGTGGTGTTGCACCAGGGCAAAGTGCGGCAGGTGGGCGGACCCCGGGAGATTTACCAGCGCCCGGCCAACCGCTTCGTGGCCGGCTTCTTGGGCTTCCCGCCCATGAATTTTTTCGCGGGTGCGGTGGAGGAGGGGCGCTTTGTCTGCCCCGCCCCCGCCTTCAGCCTGCCGGTGGAGGGCGTCGCTCCCGGCCCCGCCGTGCTTGGCCTGCGGCCCGAGGAACTGACCCCCGGCGAGGGCCCCCTGCGGGGCCGCCTGGAATTGGTGGAGCGGGTGGGCGGCCAGAGCGTGCTTCATCTCAGGGCCGGGGAGGCGCGCTTCACCGCCACCGCCCCGGCGGATTTCCACGCCGCCGCCGGCGCGGAGCTGTCCCTGGACCCGGCCCAGGCCCGGCCCCATGTTTTTCGCGGCGATCAAAGGATCAACTAGACTGGATAGCCCGCCTCCCGGGCCAAGGTGCCTACCCGGGCTTGCAGGTTGAGCATGTAGGCGGCCAGGGGCTGCTTGGGCCCGATGCGGTGGTCGTACTCCCCGGCCTTGACCAAGGGGACCACCCGCTCCACCTGGCCGTCTTCCTGGGCCAGCAGGCGCAGCACCCAGTCCTTGAACTGCTCGGCCGAAGCCAGGCACTTGCCGAAGTGCTCCCGGGCCGCCCGTCCGGTATGCACCTGGTGGTGCCCGGGGCACAGCACCTCCATCTCCAGCTGGGCCAGGCGGCGCATGTTTTCCATGTAGGCATCGTAACTCACCAAAAATTCGCTGACGATGTAGCCGCCCACCGCCTCGGTGCCCACGGCCTCGGCGGCCACCAGGATGCCCCGTTGGGAGATGTAGTAACTAAGCGAGTCCCAGGTGTGCCCCGGGGTGGCCAGCACCTGCACGCTCATCCCGCCTCCCAGCTCTATCTCATCACCGTCGGCCAGGGTGCGGTCCAAGGTTAAGGGCTTGAATTCGTGCCGGCTCTGGCGAACGCCCCCGGCGGCGAAGTATTTCTGGGCCGCCACCTGGTTTAGCTGGGCCATCAGCTTCAGGGCGTTGGGCCGGGCGAGTATTTGGGCCGACTTGGGGGCGGCGGCCACCCGCATGTCCGGCCAGGCCTCCTTGAACCAGCCCGCCGCGCCGCAGTGGTCAAAGTGGGCGTGGGAGAGAAACAGCCAGGCCGGGGTGCGCTGGCCCAGGATGGCCCGGGTGTCGTCCAGGTAGGACTGGGTCAGGCAGGAAAGGCCCGCGTCGAAAAGGGCGGGCTGGGGCGCGTCCAAGAGAAAAGAGGGCATCGATGAATTGCCCAGCCGGTAAAAGCCAGGAGTTATTTCGTAGGGGCCGTCGCTTGTGGTGGTCACGGGCTCGCCTCCGCTGGGTGCCCTTAATATGTATGGCCCCGGCTGGGTGTGCAAGGGGCGATTAATCTGGGCCTGTCCAGGCCAACGGCCCCTTTACTTTTCCAGGGTGTAGTCGGCCTGGTAGTTCAGCACCGCGTCGCCGCCGGTGTCCTTGTCGTCCAGGCCGGTGACGTAGCCGCCCTCATAGCTGAGGGCGCCCTTTATGCCCTTGAAGCGGCCGGTGCCCTTCATGAAGCTGCCCTTGCCCGTGACCGAAGGCAGCTTCGCCCCGTCCTTGAAATGCTCCTGGCCTTGGCACTTGAAATAGATGGTGGAACCGTCGGCGAAGCTTATCTTGCCGTAACCGCCGTGGTCGCGCTCTCCCCCCTGGCGGTCGTAAACGTCGAAGTTGCCCTGACTCGAGAAGGAGGCCGCTTCGCCGCCGGGAAACAGCGCCACCCCCTTGTGCTCGTACAGGCCCAACAGGTGATCCTCGGCGTCAGGGGCCTTCATCTTGTGCACCTGGGTCAGATGGCTCACTTCCTTCCAGGTCATTTTCTGCCCGGCTTGGGCCGGAGCCCAGGCCAACAGGGTCAGGGCGGCCAGCGCCGTCAGCGCCGCCGCCGCTTTGATACGGTGTCGCATGGTCCTCTCCTGTCTCGCCAACGCCCCGGCCGGTTGCCGGCCTAGCGAGGCGTATTCTTCTTGAACTTCTTCACCACCTGGCTGTCGGGCACGAACAAATAGGCGATCCCGGCCAAACATAGCCCGGCGGCCATGAACAGCCAAACCCCCCACAGGTCGCCTGCGCCGGTGATGGCGTCGGGCTCCTTGAACACCAGCAGGCCCGAGATCTGCATGACCAGGGCCGGGCCGATCATCAAGAAAAGGTTGGATGCGGTCATGGCCCGGGCCGCCAAATGGGAGGGCACCAGCTCCCTGATGTGGGCGAACATTATCTGGCCCGGCGAGGAGATGAGGCCCAGCACCAGGAACAGGCCGTACACCGCCCAAAAGGGCATGCCATGGGGCAGCAGGCCCAAGAGCAGGAACAGCAGCACCAGCAGGAACAGGGAGGGGATGATGACGTACTTGCGGGTGCCCAGCAGGGAGTCGCTGAGGCGGCCGAAAAGGGGCAGGCCCATGATGGTGCCCAGCGAGGCGCACAACAGGGCGTTGCCGGTCTGCACCTGGTTTAGGCCCAGGGCATAGATAAGGTAAGGCCCGCCCCAAAGGCCCAGCAGGGTCATGGTGCAGCCGTAGCGGAAGAGCTGGCCCATGCTTATGATCCAGTAGGCCGGCATCCTGAGCACCTGCCCCAGCCCCCTTAGGGGGTTTTCCCGCACCACGGGGGGAGCCTCGACCCCCGGGGGCCGCTCGCGCAGGACCAAGACGAGGGCCGCCACCTGGACCAGGGCCACGGCGGCCACGGCCAGAAAAGACCCCCGCCAGCCCATGGCCTGGGACAGGAACACCAGGGGGGTGGTGGCGCTCAACTGGCCCAACACGCCCAGGGACATGAACAGGCCGGCGATGGTGGCGAAGCGGTTCGGCGGGAACCAGATGGCGAACAGGTAAAGGGGCCCCATGAGGTTGCAGCTCATGCCCACCCCGATCATGGCTCGCGCCGCCACGGCCATCCCGGAACTGGAGGCCGTGGCGAAAAGCACCGCCCCGATCACCCCCACCAGGCTGACCAACGGCATCACCTTGCGCGCACCCAGGCGGTCCAAGGCCATGCCCAGGGGAATCTGGCACAAGGCGAAACCGTAGAAAAAGGCGGCGGAGAGATCGCCCAGCTGGGAAGCGGTCAACTCGAGGTCGCGGCTCAAATCCGGGCTGATGACCGTCACCGACACCCGGTAGAACATGCTCAGGTTGAAGCCCATCAGGCAGGTGGCGAAGATAGCCCAGGCGCGGCCTCGCGAGGCGTTGTACGAATTGCTTTCCATGGAGCGATATTGTAACCCAGAGAGGCCCGAAGGTGGCATGAAACCTGGGGGAAAAGCAGGCCGTCTTCCTTTAGGGTGCCGCCATGCGGTACACGCGGGCGCAACGGGCGGCCAAGGCCTCCATGCGCCGCCGCTCAAGCTCCCCCAACTCCCCTCCCCCCAGGCTGGCCCCCAGGTAACCGTTTATCACCACCGTGGGGGTGGTTTCCAGCACCCGGTAGAGCTTGGCCGGATCGCCGGCCTGCAAGTAGAGCGAAACGTCGTTGATGAACAAGACCCGGGCCGGGGCCGCCAGGTAGGCGGCGAAGACCTCCTCGATGCGCTCAGCGTTGCCTCGGGCCAGGGCCAGCACCTCATCGGGGGTCCTGCCGGTGAGGCGGGGGGCGGTGATGGCCGGGGCGTAGTGGCGCGGGGCCACTCCGGGCGGGGGAGTCAGCTTGCCCCCCACCCCCCGGGTCATCTCCGGGGCCATGTCGATGAGGGCCAGGCTTTTCTCGCCTTGGGCCGCGAAGCTTTCCATGAGCCGGGCCAGCAGGCCGGTCTTGCCGGTGTTCACCTCCCCGGCGATGAGGGTCCAGGAGCCCTTGAGCTCCTCCAGGGGCGGCAGGGCGGAAAGCATCACATCGCTCCCAGCTTGCCCAGCAAAAAGCGCGCGGCCAACAGGGAGGTGATGGCCAGGGTGATGAAACCCAGGATGTTGAGCCCCCAGGAATTGACCCGCCCGCCGTAAAAGCGCCGTTGGTTGAGCATGTAGAGGATCACCCCGATGATAAGGGGGGTGCCGCACAGGCCCAGGGCCAGCATAACCGGCAACAGCAGGAAGAAGCCGCCCTTGATGAAGGGCCCCACCGTGCTCAGAAGCACCCCGCCTATCAACACCAGCTTGAAGCGCCGGTCTTCGCGGTCCGGGGGCAGGCCGGCCTTGTCAAAGATGAAAAAGGCGGCGGCCAGATAGGTGGGCATGATGGTGGAGAAGGTGGCCGCCCACAGCCCGGCCAGGAACACCGCCCCCGCCCCCGGCCCCAGCAGAGGGTCCAGGGCCAGGGCCACGTCGCCGGCCAGGCGAACCGTGATCCCCGCCGGGTGCAGCACCGCCGCCCCCACCAGGAAGATGGCCAGGCTGTACAAGCCGAAGGCCAGGCCCATGGAAACCACGGTGTCGAAGCGGGCCAGGGGCAAATCTCCCACGGTCCAGCCCCGGGCGTTGGTGTTGTAGGTGTGCATGCCGATTATGGTGATATGCACCGCCCCGCCCATGATGGCCGCGGCCATGAGCGCCGGGGCCGCCCCGCCGGGCAGGCCGGGCAGCAGGCCGCTCAGGATGGCCCCAGGGTCCAGGGGGGCCCGAAGGGCGGTGATTACGAAGCAGGCCACGATTCCAACCACCAGAACCTTGCACAGCATCTCCAGCCAGCGGTAGCCGCCGCGCAAAAGCAGGGCCGAGAGCACCAACGCGTAGGCCAGGCCCCACCAGGGCGAGGGGATGCCGGTGATGAGTCCGGTGACCCCCACCAGGGCGTTCATGAGCACTATGGCCGCCAGGTATGTTGCCAAGACCGCGTCCACGGTCAACACCCAGCCCCAGGCCCGCCCCAGGCGCTCGGTGGCGGCGGCGATGATGCCCCGGCCCTCCAGGATGCCGATGCGCGCGGCCAGGTACTGGGCGGTGGTGCCGAACACCGCGCTGAGGACCACCACCCACAGCAGTTCGTAGCCAAAGGAGGAGCCGGCTATGGCCACGCTGGCCAGGGTGGCCGGCCCGCAGGCCACCGCGCTCACGATCCAGGCGGGCCCCATCTGGCGGGCGTAATTCATCCAACGGGCGGGCATGGGGCCTCCGGGGCAAGGGGTTAATTCAGCCCTTCAATTTACCACAAGCCGCCCCGCCGCCAAGGGCCGGGCTTTGGCGCGGCGGGCCGGGCTGTGATAGCTTTTATTTTATCTCCAGGGAGGCAGATCGACATGACCGATAGTTTCATCGCCGGCTTCGCCCCTCCGCCGGACGACGGCGGCCCGGCCTGGTGGTTCATCTATTGCCAGGACAAGCTTCTGGTGACCCGGGACGGCCAGCCCCGCCTGCCCCTGGTCCGCCGGTCCTCCGAACTGGGGCTGGAGTTGGACGCGCCCCACTATCTGGGCCTCTGGCAAGGCCGGCCCTGCTACGTCGCCTGGGCCCCCGGGCAAGCGCCGCCTCCGGCTGGCTATGACTGGCACGGACTCTACGGGTTGGCCCTGGGCTGGCCCGAGGCCCTCACCGCCCTGGGCGGCCGGGCCAAGCAGATATTGGCCTGGGAGAAACGCAACCGCTTTTGCGGGGCCTGCGCCGCGCCCATGGCCGACGACCCCAAGGAGCGGGCCCGGCGCTGCCCCCGCTGCGGCCTGGTGGCCTATCCCCGGGTGTCCCCGGCGGTGATCGTGGCGGTCCGGCGCCGGGACAAGGTACTCCTGGGCCGCTCGCCCCGCTTCGCGCCGGGACGCATGAGCGTGCTGGCCGGTTTCGTGGAACCCGGCGAAACCCTGGAGCAGACCGTGGCCCGGGAGTTGGCCGAGGAGGTGGGGGTGCAAGTGGAGGACATACGCTACGTCGCCTCCCAGCCCTGGCCCTTCCCCGACTCCCTGATGATCGGCTTCACCTGCCAATGGGCCGGGGGAGAGATCAACATCGACGGCGAAGAGATCGTGGAGGCGGGCTGGTACGGCCCCGGGGAGCTGCCCCGCATCCCCCCCCGCTCCACCATCGCCCGCCAACTCATCGACCTGGTCATCGGCGATTCGGCCGAGCTTGACCCCGGCGGCGGCTGGCGCTAAAGTTCAACCGCCCGCCCTCGCATCAAGGAGCAGTCCGTGTATCCCCTGGTCCGCACCGCCAAGGTGGCGGCGGCCGCCCTGGCCGGCCGCCCCATGAGCCTAACCGGCACCTCGCGCATCAACCTGCGGGTGTGGCCCGGCGACTTGGACCTTTATCTGCACATGAACAACGGCCGCTACCTGAGCCTCATGGACCTGGGACGGCTGGACTTCATCATCCGGGTGGGCATGCTGCCCTTCATGCGCCGCCAGGGCTGGCGGCCCCAGTTGGCCGCGGCCACCACCCGCTTCTGGCGCTCCTTGCAGCCTTTCAGCCGCTTCAGCCTGAACACCCGGGTGGTGTGGTGGGACGAAAAGTGGATATACATGCACCATGAAATGGTGCGCGAAGGCCGGGTGGCGGCCCAAGGCATGGTGAAACTGGTGATTAAGTCCCCCCAAGGGACCGTGGCTCCGCCCCAGGCGGCCCTCGCCCTGGGAGTGGACCCGCGTCCAGCCCCGGAGCCCCCGCCGGGCCTGGCCGCCTGGATACACTGGGAGCAGGAGATCAAAAACGGGGGCCCCGCCGCGGCCGGCGAAGCCGGGGAAGCCAAGCCCTAGGGCAGGTCCAGGGCGGCGCGCACCGAGCCCAAAAGCTCCTCATTCAAAAATGGTTTGGTCACGTAGCCCTGCACTCCGTGGACGGTGATTTCCTCCACCACCTCCGGGGACAGATATCCGCTGACCACCACCACCTTGAGCCCCGGGGAAAGCTCCCTCAGCCGGGCCAGGCAACCCAGCCCGCCGATGCCCGGCATGTTCACATCCAAAAACACCAGGTCGAAGCCGCCGGCCCGGCCGCGATAAAGCTCCAGTGCCTCTTCGCCGCTGGAGGCCAGGGCCACCTGATAGCCGGCCTCGGACAGCACCCGGCGCCCCAGGAGTTGGATGGCGGCCTCGTCGTCCACGATAAGGATGCTCTCGCTGCCCCCGGCGGCTTCCTGGCAGGTAGCTCCCCGGGCCGGTTGGGCCGAGCCGCCGTCTAGCGGAAAATAAAGCTCAAAACTGGCCCCCCGGCCTGGCTGGCTATGGCAGTCAATATGGCCGCCGTGGGATTTAACGATGCCGTACACCGTGGAGAGCCCCAGGCCGGTGCCCTGGCCGGGCTCCTTGGTGGTGAAGAGGGGTTCGAAGATGCGGGCCCGGGTGGCGGGGTCCATGCCCTGGCCCTGGTCTCCCACCGTGAGCCGGAGATAGCGGCCGGGCGCGAGATGGCCTTGGCCCGCCGTGGATTCGCTGTCCTGGTGGTGGCTGGCGGTGCCGAAAAGCAGGCGGCCGCCCCGGGGCATGGCGTCGCGGGCGTTGTTCGCCAGGTTGATCAAAACCTGCTCCATCTGCACCGGATCGCCCCGCATGGCTTCAAGCCCGGGCTCCAGATCCAACTCCACCGAGAACATCTTGGGCAGGGTTCGCCGCAAAAGCTCGGCCACCTCCTGAACCACCTGGTTTAGATCCAACTCCACCATTTGGGGCTCGCCCCGGCGGCTGTAGGTCATGATCTGGCGCACCAGGCTTTGGGCCCGACGGCTGACCGCCAGCACCTGTTCCAGATCGGCGGCGTTGGTTTTTCCCCGGTGGGCGTTGCGCAGGGCCAGTTCGCTGTAGCCCATGATCACCCCCAGGCTGTTGTTGAAATCGTGGGCGATGCCCCCGGCCAGGGTTCCGATGGCCTCCAGCTTTTGGCTTTGCCTGAGCTGGGCGTCCAGGCGCGCCCGCTCCTGTTCCGCCCGCCGCCGCCGGCTGATGTCCCGGAACACCAACACCACGCCGTCCACCTCGCCCCGCTGGTTTTTTATGGGCGCCCCGCTGTCTTCGATGGGCAGACGGCGGCCGTCCCGGGCCATGAGCAGGGTGTGGTTGGCCAAGCCCGCCACCGTGCCCGAGGCCAGGACCTTCTGCACCGGATCGGCCGCCGGCCGCAAAGTGTGCTCGTTGATGATCTTGAACACCTCGCCCAAGGGACGGCCCGAGGCCTCGGATGGCGTCCAGCCGGTAAGCCCCGCCGCGGTGGGATTCATAAAGGAAACCCGTCCCTGGCGGTCGGTGGCGATCACCGCGTCGCCTATGCTGGACAAAGTGGTGGCCAGCCATTGCCGGCCGGCGGTTAGTTCGGCCTCGGTTCGCCGCAGGCGCTCCACCATGCGCCCGGCCAATATCCCGAAGCCAAGAAAGAAGGCCAGTATCAACAGGCGGATATAAAGCTCATGGGGAGGAACCGCGGTGATGAGCAGCCCCCAAAAGGTCCCCTGGTAAAACCAGAGGTAATCCACGAGGCTGTCCACGAACCAGAGGAGTATGCCCGAAAACAGGGCCAGGGCGATTATTTTGTGGCTGGTGCGCAAGGGCGGGTCGCTTTCTTGTCTCCCAAAAGCGGAAGACGAAACCGGTTGCCCCCACGTTTAAATGGTGGCAGAGGAAACCAATAGTTACAACCTGATTTGGTGGGGGGACAAACCTCGCCCGCCGGCTAAACTCGATCCAGGCCGGCGGCCAAGGCGGCTCCGGCGGCGCGGGCCTCTTGCAGGTACTCGGGATGCCCGCTCACGTCGCCCTCTAGGTCCAGGCCACGGTAGAGAAGGCTCTGACTAAGCTCCATATCCAACACGTCCATGAAATAGCGCACGGTGAGAAGCACCCCATCGAAAAGCTTCTTGCCGTGGGTGGCGCCCACCGAGATGAACAGGCCCTTGCGCTTGGGGGTCCACTGGCCGAACTTCACCTTATCGATCCAGTATTTCTTGACCCACAGGCTCTGGAAGCGGTCCATCATGATCTTGGTGTGGGCGCTGACCGTGTAGAAAAAGATGGGCGAGGAGAGGATCATGGCGTCGCTGGCCAGGCACAGGTCGTAGAGGCCCTGGAAGTCGTCGTCGATGACGCAGCGGCCGTCCTTTTTGCAACCGTAGATCTCCAGGCAGGGAGATATGTTCAAATCCCTGAGCGCCACCTTTTCCACGGTGGCCCCGGCCTCGAGGGCCCCTTGTACGGCCTGGTCTGTAAGCAGGGCGCTGTTGCCTCCCCGGCGGGGGCTGCCATATATGGCCACGATGCGGCTCATGCTGCTCTCCTCATGGGTTTTATAGCTGGGGCAATTTTAGCATAACCTCCCCGGCCCTTTCCCCCTGGCCCGCCCAAAGAGTATAAATAAGAACTAACCACGGAAGGAGCCATGGAAAGTCTCACCCTGACCAAGGACATGCTTCTGGTGCTGGCCCTCATCGGGCTGGCCGTTTTTCTATTCGTGGTGGAATGGGTGCGGGTGGACGTGGTGGGCATCCTGATGATGGTGCTCACCCCCCTGTTGGGCTTGGTCACTCCCCAGGAGGCATTTTCCGGCTTGGCCAGCAACGCGGTGGTTTCCATCATCGCGGTGATGATAATCGGCACCGGCCTGGACCGCACCGGTCTGGTGAACCTAGTGGTGGGTCCGGTGCTCAAGCTGGCCGGAGGCCACGCCCGGCGGGTGGTGGTGCTCATCTCGGCCACGGTGGCGGGCATCAGCAGCATCATGCAAAACATCGGGGCGGCGGCCCTGTTTCTGCCGGCGGTGCAGCGCATCAGCCGCGGCCAGATGATCCCCATCTCCCGCCTGCTCATGCCCATCGGCTTCGCGGCCATTCTGGGGGGCACCCTCACCCTGGTGGGCTCCAGCCCCCTGATTCTGCTCAACGACCTCATCAAGCCCTTTGGCCTGGCCCCCTTCAGCCTTTTCTCGGTGACTCCGGTGGGGCTGTGCCTGGTGGCGGCGGGCATCATCTACTTCGCGGTGCTGGGCCCCTACGTGCTGCCCCAGGGGGTCACCCCCCCGGCGGAGCGGATGTGCCATTTGCACCCGGTGGGCGGGGAGCACTTCGAGGTGGTCATCCCCCCCGAGCTGCCCCAGTCCCTCACCGCCGAGATCATGGCCCGGCGCTACGGGGTGCATCTGGTGGGCCTGGAAAAAACCGACCATGGCGAGAAGCTGCTGGCCCCGGACGAACGCAGCGTGCTCTACTCTGGCGACGTGGCCGCGGTGCTGGCCGAACCCACGGCCCTGGAGCGCCTGGCCGGTGATTTCAACCTGGAGATACGGCCCCGGCTGGAGGCCTTTGCCGAGGAGTTGAGCCCTCAGCAATGGGGGGCGGTGGAGGCGGTGGTGGCCCCCCGCTCGGAGCTGGTGGGCAAGACCTTGGGGCAGGTGCACTTCGTCACCAAGTTCCAGCTCAACCCGGTGGCCATCTTCCGGGGGGAAACCCCCAACGAGGTGCGCCTGGAGGAGTTGGAGTTGAGGGAAGGCGACAGCCTGCTCATGGAGGGGCCCTGGCGGCGCTTCCGCATCCTGGCCGAAAAGGGCTGGCTGATCTTCTGCACCCCGGTGCGGGAGGAGCCGCCGGCCACGGGCAAGGCGGCCTGGGCCGGAGTCTGGCTGGCGGTGGCGCTCATCATGATCCTGGGTTTCAAGGTGCAGTTGGGCCTGGGGCTCTTGACCGGGGCCCTGGGCATGATGATAACCCGGGTGATCCGGGTGGACGAGGCCTACCAGGCGGTGGATTGGCGCACCGTGTTTCTCTTGGCCGGGTTGTTGCCCCTGGGCATGGCCACCCTCAAGACCGGGGCCGCCGCCTGGCTGGCCCAGGAGATTCTGCACCTGGCCGGCCCCCTGCCCCCCCTGGCCCTGCTGGCGGTGGTTGGGGCCCTAAGCACCGCCTTCACCCTGGTGGTGAGCAACGTGGGGGCGGTGGTGCTCTTGGTGCCCATCGCGGTGCAGCTGGCCCTGCAGGCCGGAGCCGACCCCCGCCTGGCCGCCCTGGCCGTGGGCCTGGCCACCAGCAACTCCTTCATCCTGCCCACCCATCAGGTAAACGCCCTGTACATGGGGCCGGGGCGCTACCACTCCACCGACTTCATCAAGGCCGGGGCCGGGCTTTCCCTGCTGTTTCTGGTGGTGATGCTGGCGGTGCTGCACTTCCTGTACTGAGGCGGAGGCCAACAGCAGGGATTTGTTGGGTTTCGCTTCGCTCTACCCAACCTGCGCGATTCTGAATAGGGCCAATCTAGTAATAGCCGTCATCGCGAGGAGCATCTCCGCTAGAGATGCGACGTGGCGATCTTCGCTTTCCCCCATGCGGAAAGGGCCGTGTCTGGTCAGCGCAGGCATGACAAGGGAAAAGGAAGATTGCCACGGCCGGGCAGACCGCGCGTTTTGGTTCCGCCCCGCGCTGGCCGCTGCCCGGCCTCGCAATGACAGCTGTTTCTGGATGTAATGTGAGAAAGTCGGCCCGCTCACCCAGCGGCACAGCCAGGTGGTGCTAGGCTAGGCGTCCGGCGAGCGCAGACCGCAGGCGTATTTTCATATACGCCGAGGCCTCCGCGATGCCGGCAACACAGCCCACGGGCAGCTGGCGAAGCCGCCGCCTAAGCTAGCATTTCGGGCGTAGGAACTGCCTTGTGGGGATTTAGAATTCCCGCCGGGTCGAACAGGCGCTTGATGGCACGCATCAACTCCATGGCCACCGGGTCCAACTCGGCCCCCACGTAGCCCAGCTTGGTCGAGCCCACCCCATGCTCCCCGCTGAGGGAGCCCCCCACCTTGAGCACCTGGGCGAAGATGTCGGTGACCGCCTGGTGGGCCTGGCGGTTTTGCTCCGGGTCCGAGGCGTCGTACATCACGTTGACGTGCAGGTTGCCGTCCCCGGCGTGGCCGAAGGTGGGGATGAGCACCCCGCGCCTCTCGCCGATGGCATGGATGGCCCTGACCGTCTCGGCCAGGCGGCCCAGGGGCACCACCACGTCCTCGTTAAGCTTGCTGGGGGCCAGGTTGTACATGGCCGGTCCCATGGCCCGGCGGGCCCGCCAAAGGTCGGCGGACTCGGCCTCGTCCAAGGCCAGGCGCACTTGGTGGCCGCCGTGCTGTTCAAGCACCCGGGCCAGGCGCCCGCCCTGGCCGGCCACCACTTCCGGAGCCCCGTCCACGTCGATGAGCACCATGGCCTCCACCTCGGGGGGCAGGCCCAGGCCCATGTGGGCGTCCACCGCCTTCAAGCTCTGGGGGTCGATGAACTCCAGGGCGGCGGGGATGATGCCGCTCATGAGCACCGCCTGCACCGCCCGGGCGGCGGCCTCCAGGTCGTGGAACAGGGCGTTAACCGTGGCCTTGGCCTCGGGCTTGGGCAAAAGTCGCAGGGTCAGTTCGGTGATGACCGCCAGGGTGCCCTCGCTGCCCACCAAAAGGCGGGTGAGATCGTAGCCCACCACCGTCTTCATGGTGGAGCGGCCGGTGCGCATAACCCGGCCGTCGGCCAACACCGCCTGCAAGGCCAAGACGTAGTTCCGGGTGACCCCGTACTTCACCGCCCTGAGCCCGCCGGCGTTTTCCGCCGCGTTGCCCCCCACGGTGCAAAACTCCACGCTGGCCGGGTCCGGGGGGTAGAACATGCCCTGGGCCTCGGCGGCCCGTTGCAGGTCGGCGGTTATCACCCCCGGCTGCACCACGGCCACCTGGTCGGCGGGGTCGATCTTGACGATGCGGTTCAGGCCCGCCAGGTTCAGGACCAGGCCCCCGGCCACGGGCAGGGAGCCGCCGGATTGGCCGGAGCCCGCCCCCCTGGGCACCACCGGCACCCCGTGGGCGGAGGCGGCGGCCAAAACCCTGGAGATCTGTTCCACGCCCACGGCCCGCACCACCGCCTCGGGGGGATAGCTTTTGCCCGTGGCGTCATAGGAGTAGAGCAGGCGATCCTCCGGGCCGTCGCTGTAGTGCTCGGGTCCGGCGGCCTGCATCAGGGCGTTGCGCACGGCGGGGTCCATGCATCCTCCAGGGTTGCGCCCGGGGGCGGCGTAGTACAATGCTAACTTAATACCATAGCCCGAGGAAGCAATCTTGCACTCCATCCGCCGCCACACCGCCCTGCTCCTGATCCTGGCCGCCCTGGGCCTGAGCCTGGCCTGCGCCCCGGCCCCGCCGCAAGCCCTTCGCCTGCCCCTCCAGGAGCTGGACTCCCTGCTGCCCCGGCCCGGGCAGGGCGGTTGCCTGCTGCGGCCGGGCTACCAGGCCCAGCGGGCGGCGGACTACCTGGCCCGCTACTTCGACTGCTGGACCCGGCCCACCCCCCGGCACAGCCTGGCGGAGCTTTGGTCCCTGGCCCAGCCGGTGGTGGAAAAACCCGGCCTGGGCATCAACCTGCGGCCCCGGCCCGAGACCTGGTATCAGACCCTGTGGCAAGAGGCCGGGGGACCGGCCTACCCCAGCGCCGACTGGAAGGGCCTGACCCTGGGGCCCTGCCATCTGCGGGTGCTGCCCACCGCCGAGCCGGATTTCTCCACGGGCCCGGGAGGCGGCTTTCCCTTTGACCGCCTGCAACAAACCTCCCTGCCCGGCGGCCTGCCGGTGCGGGTGTGGCATGTGAGCCCCCGGGGCGATTGGCTGGTGGCCGAAACCCCCCTGGCCCTGGGCTGGCTGCCGGCGGGGGCGGTGGCTCGGGTGGGCCCCGAGCAGGCCCGGCGCTGGATGAAAGGGCCGTTCCTGGCGGTGACCAGGGACCAGACCCCGGTGCGCGCCCTGGGCGGCGGTTTTGTTTTCGACGCATCCCTGGGCTGTCTGCTGCCCCTTGATGGCCGTCAAGGGAGCCTCTGGCCGGTGCTGGCCCCCCTGGGGGTGGTGCGGGGCGAGGCGGTGTTGGGCCGTTGCACCCTGCCCTTGTCCAGCGCCGCGCCCTTCCCCCTGCCTTTCACCCCGGCCAACCTCTTGGCCCTGGCCCGGCCCCTGCTGGGCGAGCCCTATGACTGGGGCGGGCAATGGGGATACCGCGACTGCTCGGCCCTGACCCGGGACCTTTTGGCCCCCTTTGGCCTGTGGCTGCCGCGCAACTCGGCCGACCAGGCCCGGGCCGGCGCGGAGGCGGTCTCCTTGGATGGGTTGGATGACAATGAAAAACAGGAGCTTATACTCAAGCGCGGCCTGCCCTGGCTCAGTCTGTTGTACCTGCCCGGCCACGTGATGCTCTATCTGGGCGCGCCGGGCGGCGAGCCCCGGGTGCTCCAATCCCTGTGGGGTTTCAAGACCCGGGGGCCGGCGGGCGAGGGCCGCCGCCTGGTGGGGCGGGTGGTGGTCAGCGATCTGACCCCCGGGGCCGAGCTGCCCGATCTGGCCCGCCCCGAGGGCCTACTTTTGCACCGCCTCAGCGCCATGGCCCTCCTGGCCCCGCCCCAAGCCCTGTGCCCCAAGTCCGACTAATTCGATATATTCAATACCTTGGCGCGATATAGATCGATATTAACGATTTGACCTCACGGCCGTCTTGGCTAAAGTTAACTAAGGCCGCCTGCAATCAGGTGTTTAAGTTCAAGGCGGCCTTTTTGCGAGCCGGGAGAGAGCCATTTTCAAAGCAGCCCCTCAAAACGACACCCACGGCCAAGAGATCAGCCGCCTGTTGGGGGCCAAGGCCCAAGAGCTTTTCGCCGACGGCCGCATGCTCTGCGCCCCGGCGGTGCTCACCGCCCTCAACCGGGGCTTGGGCGGCGGCTTGGACCAAAGCCTCATCAACAACCTCTGCGCCGGCTTGGTGGAGGGCCTGGGAGGGGCCGGCTGCCTCTGCGGGGCGGTTTCCGGGGCCTGCCTGGGCCTGGGTTTGTTTCTGGGCGCGGGCAAGGATGGCGGCCGCTCCAGCCGCCGGGTGGCCGCTGCCGGCAAGGAGTTGCACGACGCCTTCAAGGCCCAGAGGGGCTCCACCTGCTGCCGGGTGCTCACCAAAAAGGTCAAGCACGAAAAAATGGCCCATTTCGAGCAGTGCGCCGAATTGAGCGGCCTGGCCGCCGAACTGGCCTGCCAGTCGATCCTGGCCCAGCGGCCCGAACTGGCCCAGGCGGCGGACCTGGACTATCTGCGCCGTGGGGTCAAAAAGAAAACCAGCCTAGCCCGCCTGATCACCGCGATTTCAGCCTAACCTTCCCACCCAGCAACACCCTTTGGTATAAAAATCGCACCTTGCCGGGGCGTGGCCCCTACTTTACCGTCCAGGGGCCCCCCTGGGGGTGCGGGTAATTATTACGCATCATATCCATGGCTTAAGGCAAAAAGAAAGCGCCGGGTGGCTAGTCCCGGCGCTCTCTAGGAAAGGAGAAAAGGCTGTTAGAAGCTGGTTGCTCTAAGATACAAGCAATTAGGATGCCAACTGCCAACCAAAAGCCTTTTCTCCTTGGTTAATCCATTGATATCAGCAACTTGTCCCAGAAGGCCCTCTGCGCTCCCCGCCGGCTGACAAGCCGTGCGGGTACAAATTTTTGAACCGCCATTGGGGCTTCCGAGAATCACTTTGCATAACCCGCCTTAATCAATGCCAAAAATTCAGTTCAAAAATCAACACTCACAGGGAGTGATTCCCGGAGCCGGAAAATCCAGGCATAGCTCGGCCACCAGTTGGCGGATGTTGTCCAAGGCGGCGTGGTCTTCCAGGTTGACCGCCGTCTGGTGGACCAACCCGGCGACTAGGTCCATCTCGGCCACGCCCATGCCCCGGCTGGTGAGGGCCGGAGTGCCCAAGCGCAGCCCGCTGGGGTCGTGGGCCGGGCGGGGGTCGAAGGGGATCTTGTTGGCGTTGGCCACGATGCCCGCCCGCTCCAGGCCGGAGGCCAGGGCCTTGCCGGTGAGCCCGGCGGCCCCGGCGTCGATGAGCGCCAGGTGGTTGTCAGTGCCCCCGGTGACCAGGGTGAGGCCCCGGGAGAGTAGTCCCTCGGCCAGGGCCTTGCTATTTTCCACCACCCGGCGGCAATATTCGCGGTAATCCGGGGAGGCGGCCTCTTTCAGGGCCACCGCGATGGCCGCAGTGGTCTGGTTGTGGGGCCCGCCCTGCAGGCCGGGGAACACCGCCTTGTCGATGGCCGCGGCCAGTTCTTGCCGGCAGAGGATCATGCCTCCCCGGGGGCCGCGCAAAAGCTTGTGGGTGGTGGTGGTGACCACGTCTACGTGGGGAAAGGGCGCGGGATGCTGGCCAGTGAAGCACAGCCCGGAGATGTGGCTGATATCGGCCACCAGGCGTGCCCCCACCTCGGCGGCTATCTCGGCGAAGGCCGCGAAGTCGACGACCCGGGGATAGGAGGAGGCCCCGCAGAAGATCATCTGGGGCTTGAACTCCTTGGCCAGGCGGCGGGCCTGGGCGTAGTCGATGCGCCCGCTCTCCCGGCTCAGGCCGTAGGCGGCCACCTCATAAAAGAGACCCGAAAAGCTGGCCTTGGCCCCGTGGGTCAGGTGGCCGCCGGCGGCCAGGTCCATGCCCAGCACCCGGCCGCCCTTGCCCAAGAGCCCCAGGTACACCGCCATGTTGGCCGGGCTGCCCGAATAGGGCTGCACGTTGGCGTGCTCGGCCCCGAACAGGTCCTTGGCCCGGGTGGTGGCCAAGCGCTCGATCTCGTCGATGTTTTCCTGGCCCTGGTAGTATCGCTTGGCCGGGTAGCCTTCGGAATATTTGTTGCACAGGATGCTGCCGCTGGCGGCCAGCACCGCGTCCGAGGCGTAGTTTTCAGAGGGAATCATGCGCAGCACCGCGCTCTGGCGCCGCGTTTCCTTTTCTATGAGATCCGCGATCTCGGGATCAGTGGAGCGAAGAGGGTCCATGGGCTTGAGTTCCTTGGAGGTTACCGTAATAAGCGCTTAAACATGGCACAGCCCCCCCGCCTTGTCAACGCCGGGAGGCTTCCCTTGGCGGGCCCGCCGCTTTAGGGTAGAAAGAGATTTGGAGCAAACCAACCGCGCCCCTGTTGGAGATAAGTATTTGCCGTTAGAGGGATACAAAAACCTGGAGTTGACCGACAAGGAGTTTTTCACTCGCCATCTATGGTCCGGCCTCCCGGCCATCAGCGAGATGACCTTCTCCAACCTGTTCATGTGGAGCCACCACTACCAGCCCCAGTGGCGCCAGGAAGCCGGCTGCCTGTTGGTGGTGGTGTCCCCGGAGGGGGGCGCGCCCTTTGGCCTGCCTCCGGCAGGGGCCGGGGACAAGGCCCGGGCCGCCGAGGCCCTGTGCCGTGACCTGGCCCGGGCGGGCCTCGCCCCCGGCCTGCAACGGGTGGGCGAAGCCCTAGCCCGGGAGCTGGAGGCCTCGGGGCTCTTCGCCGCCGCCCTTGACCGCGACAACAGCGACTACGTGTATCTGGCCTCGGATCTGGCCGAGTTGCCCGGGCGGCGTTTTCACCGCAAAAAGAACCACTTCAACAAGTTCGTCAAAAACTTCGAGTTCAGCTACCAGCCCCTGGAGGCCGAGCTTATCCGCCAGGTCTTGGACATGCAGGAAACCTGGTGCCAACTGCGCGAGTGCCACCAGGACCCGGGCTTGGCCAGCGAGGACCGGGCCATATTCCAAGCCCTGACCAACTACGAGCACCTGGACTACTCCGGCGGGGTTGTCCTCGTCAACGGCCGGGTGGAGGCCTTCAGCCTGGGCGAGCCCCTGTCGCCGGATACGGCGGTCATCCATATAGAAAAGGGCAACCCGGACTTCGACGGCATCTACGCGGCCATCAACAAGCTCTTCGTGGCCAACGCCTGGGCGGATATGGTCTACATCAATCGGGAGCAGGACCTGGGACTCAGCGGCCTGCGTCAGGCCAAGGAGTCATACCAGCCCCATCATCTGATCAATAAGTATATGGTTACGCCGAACTTTTTATAGGCTGCCCCGGCCCGGGCGCGCTTGCGTCCCGAAGGGGTTTGCGCTAGCCTGATACTACGCTGGGGCCGTGGGCCGCGGCGGTGAAAAAGGAGTAAGCAGCTAGGTGGAACTAAAGCCATATCAACAGAGACTGGCCCGCCTTTTGGCTGGTTGTGGGGCCCTGTTTTTCGCCCCGGACCTGCGCCTCAAGGACGGACGCCCCACCCCATATTTCGTTAACCTGGGCAAGCTCAACACCGGCCGCCTGGCCCTGGAGATGGGCCGCTGCTTCGCGGGCTGGATCGCCGAGCACGATCTGGCCGAGGAGGCCCCGGTGATCCTGGGCCCCTCCTACAAGGGCAGCGCCCTGGCCCTGGCCACGGCCATGTGCCTGTGGCAGGACGATGTGGCCGACCTGGCCTTTGACTACGACCGCAAGGAAGCCAAGACCCACGGCGAGGCCAGCGGGGCCAAGGCCATGTTCGTCACCGGGGCCCTCACCCCCGGAGCCAAGGTGCTCGTCATCGACGACGTGGGCACCTCCATGGCCACCAAGCGCGACCTGCTGGACAAGCTGGCCGCCGAAGGCCAGCGCCTGGGCAATCCCTTCCAGGTGCAGGGGGTGCTCCTGGGAGTGGACCGCCAGCAGACCCAGGCGGTGTACGATGAAAAAGGACAACTCATCGAGGGAGTGCGCGGTCCCGACGCCCTGGCCGCCTTCGTTCAGGAGACCGGGGTCAAGGTGTGGGCCCTGCTGGGCATCCGGGAGATGGTTCACTTTTTGGCCGAGGTGGGCGAGCCGGTGAAGGTGGCCGGGGTGATGCGGCCCCTGGAGGCCGATGACGTGCGGCGAGTGGAAGAATACCTGGCCGTGTACGGACGGGAGAACTGAAACGTGCGCCGCGCCCTGGTGTCTCCCCTGCTCTCGGGCCTGGTGATACCGGGCCTGGGGCAGATCGTGAACCGGCAGGTGGGCAAGGGAGCCATCATGGTGGCGGCGGCCAGCCTGCTGTTCATGCTCACCCTGGGTTTCGCCTTTCACGAGATAAGCCAGGCGGTGCTGGCCCTGGACGGCTATGCCGGGCCGGACAAGCTGGCCGCCCTCAGGACCCAGCTCATCAAGCAAGGCGTGGTTTGGCTTTTGGTGTTGGGCGGGCTCATGGCCTGCCTGTGGATATACGGCGTCGTCGACGCCTGGCGGGGAGGCCGGGAGCGGGACGCCCAACTGGCCGGCCAATAAGGATTAGCAGCATGCGCTCCATAGTGATAGACGAACTCAGGCCGCCGGACATGGAAAAGCTCATCAGCCATCTGGAGGCTAATTTGGGCTCCTCCAGCCTGCCCGACGTCTTTTGGCTCCAGGTGCCGGACGAGTTGCTGACCCCGGACCAAAGAGAGCACGCTGAGTGCGGGCCCCACCGGGTGGCGGTGGTGACGGAGCTGGACAGCATGCGCCTGGAGCTTCTGGTGCGCTCGTCCCAAAGCCTGCGCTGCTCCTGCACCGGCTACGTCACCAGCGCCCAGCGGGACTGGCTCATAAATTTCATGGATGATCTAATCGACCAACTTCAGCTGCAAACCTAGGAGAGGATATGCGGCCGGGTATGACCAAGGGCGGCGGCCGGGGAAGCTACCAAGATTTGGAAGCCACCAGCCTCCTGTGCCCCCGCTGCGGCAAGGCCCAGCCGGTGCGGCGCCGCTTGCTGTTGGTATTGCCCACCGGGGAGAAATATTCCTATCTCTGCGCCGTTTGCGGCGAGGAGGTGGGCAGCAAGACCGAAACCGGACCGATCAAAGGGGTTATTCAAACCCTGGATTAGGCGTGCCAGTTGAACCAGCTTAAACCTCAGCCCGTCAGGGCGCTCATCACCGGCGGGGCCGGCTTCATCGGGAGCCACCTGGCTGGGCATCTTCTGTCCCTGGGGCAGCAGGTGGAGGTCATCGACGATCTTTCCACCGGCAGCATAGAAAACATCGAGGCCTACAAGGCCCACCCCGACTTTTCCTACACCATCGCCGAAATGCGCGACCAACCGTTGTTGGCGGAGATGGTGGACCGGTCCCAGGTGATCTATCACCTGGCCGCCGCGGTGGGGGTGCGCCTCATCGTGGAAAGCCCGGTGAAGACCATCGAGACCAACGTGGGCTGCACCGAGACGGTCTTGAAGCTGGCCAACAAGAAGGGCAAGAAGGTGGTCATCGCCTCCACCAGCGAGGTCTACGGCAAAAACGACAATGTGCCCTTCCGCGAGGACCACGACCTGGTGCTGGGGCCCACCACCAAGGCGCGCTGGTCCTATGCCTGCAGCAAGGCCATCGACGAATTCCTGGCCCTGGCCTATTGGCGGGCCCGGGGGCTGCCGGTGGTGGTGGCCCGCTTGTTCAACACCGTGGGCCCGGGCCAGACCGGACGCTACGGCATGGTGCTGCCCAGCTTCGTGCGCCAGGCCCTGAGCGGCCAGCCGGTCACCGTGTACGGCGACGGCGCCCAGAGCCGCTGCTTCTCGGCGGTGGAAGAGGTGGTGCGGTGCCTCTCGTCCCTGGCCGCGTCCCCGGCGGCGGTGGGCCAGGTGGTCAACGTGGGCTCCACCCAGGAGATCACCATCCTGGCCCTGGCCGAGTTGGTCAAAAAGCTCACCGCCAGCCGCTCGCCCATCAAGATGATCCCCTACGAGGAGGCCTACGAGGAAGGCTTCGAGGACATGCCCCGGCGCCTGCCCGATGTGAGCAAGCTCCGGGAGCTGGTGGGCTTTGTGCCGGAGATGGATATCATGGAGGTGGTCCAGTCGGTGATACGTTATTACCGGGAGCGTTAAGCCTGCCCCCTCAACCCCTAGGCGAGCCTCCTGAATGAAATTGCTTTACGCCTTCATCCTGGCCCTGACCGCCGCCGGCCTGTTGACCCCGGTGGTCATCGCCCTGGCCCGCCGCCTGGGCTGGGTGGTGGCTCCCCGCCAGGACCGCTGGCACCGCCGGCCCACGGCCATCTACGGCGGGGCGGCCATCTACCTGGCCTTCGTGATCAGTTGGCTGCTTTTGGGCGACCGGGACAGCCAAAGCCTGGTACTGGTGGGCTGCGCCAGCGCCATGTTCACCATCGGGCTCATCGACGACATCTTCGAACTCAAGCCCCAGGTGAAGTTCCTGGCCCAGCTTTTGGTGGCCACCGTGGCGGTGGCCCTGGGCCTGTCCTTTACCCTTTTGCCCTGGCCCTGGCTCAACGTGCCCTTCACCCTGCTGTGGCTGGTGGGGGTGACCAACGCGGTTAACATCCTGGACAACATGGACGGCCTCAGCTCGGGGGTGGCCCTTTCCGCCGGGTCCATCCTGGCCCTGGTGGCGGTCATGCACGGCGCGCCGGAGTTGGGCTTGTTGGCCGCCGGCCTGGCCGGGGCGGCGGGGGGCTTCCTCATCTACAACTTCAACCCGGCCAAGATATTCATGGGCGACTGCGGCAGCCTGTTCCTGGGCTTCACCCTGGCCGGCTGCACCATCCTGGGGGCGGGCGGGGCCAGCAACCTGGTGCTCTCGCTGCTCATCCCGGTGGGGGTGTTGGTGGTGCCCCTGTTCGACACCGCCCTGGTTTCCTTCCAGCGCACCAGCCACGGCCGTTCCATAGCCCAAGGGGGCCGCGACCACTCCAGCCATCGCCTGGTGTTTTTGGGGCTCAGCGAGCGCAAGGCGGTGCTCATCCTCATCGCGGTCAGCCTGGCCGGGGGGCTCGTGGCCCTTTGGCTACAGTACCTCAGCCCCCTGGTGGCGGCGGTGGTCATCGCGGTGGCGGTGGTGGTCTTTTTGTTCTTCGGGGTGTTTTTGGGCGGGGTTAAGGTCTACGGCCCCCAGGAACGCGCCCGGCCCCGCTGGCGCAGCCTGCTTCTGGACACGGTGGTGCTGCACAAGAAGCAGTTGGTGCAGATTCTGGCCGACCTGATGCTGCTTTCCGCCGCCTACACCGCCGCCTGGCTGCTGCGCTTCGAGGGCCACCTGGGCCCCGGCCAGATGCACCTGCTCACCAAGTCCCTGCCCTGGGTGCTCTCTGCCAAGATCGTCTGCCTGTGGCTCTTCGGGGTCTACCGGGGCGAGTGGCGCTACGTCTCGGTGCATGCCATGATCCAGCTGGCCAAGGCGGTTCTCCTGGGCTCGCTGTTGGTGGTGCTGGGCATCCTGATATTCTACCGCGCCCAGGGCTACAGCCTGGCGGCCGTCATCATCGACTTTTTCGTCAGCTTCCTTTTCCTGGCCGGATGCCGCTTCCTGGTGCGAGTGTTCACCGAGAGCATGGTCCAGAAAAAAGGCACCCCGGTGCTCATCATGGGGGCCGGCGACGGCGGGGAGCTGCTTTTGCGCGAATTGCGCAACAACCCGGCCCTGCCCTTCGTGCCGGTGGGCTTCTTGGACGACGACCCGGCCAAGCGCGGCTTGTTGATACACGGCATACCGGTGTTGGGCACGCGCCACGACATTGCCGGCCTGGCCCGTAAAATGGGGGTGGCCCGGGTGTTCATCTCCATCCTCGCCCCGGTGGAGGGAGGCATGGAGGAGGTCTTCACCATCTGCCGCCGGGCGGGCCTGGAGTGCGTGCGCATCCAGCCCATCGTGGAGCAAGAGCTTGCCCCGCCCCAGTAAACCGGAATATGCTGGCCCCATGGTCGCGCGCCGGCACGGGGACCTGGACTTGCACGCCTTCCCGGGGCTGGAGGCCCTGCCCGGCCTGCTGCACGTGGTCACCACCCGTGAGTTGGACCTGGCCTCTGCCGGACCCCGGGCCCAGCCCAACCTGGAGCGCCTGCGCCGGACCCTGGGGCTAAGGCGGCTGCTCTGGGCCCGCCAGGTGCATGGCACCGAGATCATGGCGGTGAGCGGAGAGGAAACCGCCCCCGTGGCCCAAGCCGACGGCCTGGCCACCGACCGGCCCGGGGTGGGTCTGCTCATCAAACAGGCCGACTGCCAGGCAGTGATCCTGGCCGCACCCCAGCGGGGAGTCATCGCTAACCTGCACGCCGGCTGGCGGGGCAACGCGGCGGGCATGCCCGCCAAGGGGGTGGAGTTCTTGGCCAGCCGCTACGGGGTGGCTCCGGACGAGCTCTACGCGGCGGTGAGCCCCAGCCTGGGGGCCTGCTGCGGCGAGTTCGTAAACTGGCGCAGCGAGCTGCCGGAGTGGTTCGAAAATTTCAGGGTGGGCGAAAACCATTTCGACCTGGAAGCGGCCACCCGCCACCAACTGGAGGCCGCCGGGGTGCGGTCCGGGCGCATATTCACCAGCGGCAAGTGCACCGTGTGCCACGGGGAATTTTTCTCCTATCGCCGCGACAAGACCACCGCACGCTTCGCCACGGTGGTGGCCCTGCGGGAGTGAGATGAGCATCAGCCTCAACGCCAAAGTGATGAGTAACCAGCCGGTGGGGCCGGAGATTTTCCTGCTCACCCTTGAGGCCCCGGCCATCGCGGACGCGGCCCGGCCCGGCCAGTTCGTTATGCTCAGGGTAAGCCCCGGCCCGGAGCCACTGTTGGCCCGGCCCTTTTCCATTCATGGGGTGGAGGGCGACAAGCTGCTGATCCTCTACCAAGTCAAGGGCAAGGGCACCAAGCTGCTGGCCCAGGTCCGCCCCGGCAGCGAGCTTCTGGTCTGGGGGCCGTTGGGGAGCGGGTTCGATCTGGACGTGGAGCGCCCGGCGCTGGTGGCCGGAGGCATGGGGATGGCTCCGATAGGGTTTGTGGCTAAGGTGCTGGAAGAAAGGGATGTCCCGTTTCAGGTTTTATCTGGTGGTGCTACAAAAGAGGCAATAGAAGGTCTTGAAAAGAAGCTGGAGGCTTTGCTGCGCGGTCGATTAGAACATGGGAAGGTGGATAGATTTCGGGCCTTCATGGCTGCAAAAATGCAGGATGCGCTTACTCCTTCCACTCCTCCCCTCAGCGGCACCTGTACAACCACAACTCTGGATGGCAGCTATGGTCAACGCGGGATAGTCACTGATATTCTTCAGGACTCTTTTTCCTTACCTGCCTCTGCCCGCCCGGACGCGGTGTTGGCCTGCGGTCCCCTGCCCATGCTGGGGGCGGTAGCGGCGATGTGTGACGAGCAGGATGTGCCCTGTCAAGTTTCCCTGGAAGCGCCCATGGCCTGTGGGGTGGGGGCCTGCCTGGGCTGCGCCATCCCCGCCGCGGGCGGCGGTTATCTCAGGGCCTGTCAGGAAGGCCCGGTCATGGACGCATCAACCGTGGATTGGGATAAAGTATGAGCGCCGAAGAACCCTTGGAAATTT
>Ga0180009_10000552_pt1 | contig 51530 bp, 52 predicted proteins | sample OS_PC_MetaG_FD_123537 | JGI IMG/M metagenome (GOLD analysis project Ga0180009, IMG submission 123537) | Groundwater microbial communities from the Aspo Hard Rock Laboratory (HRL) deep subsurface site, Sweden - OS_PC_MetaG | ecosystem: Environmental > Aquatic > Deep subsurface > Groundwater... | reverse complement strand
CGCTTATTTATTCGCAGGCAACATAATTATCAAATTCATTTTATTAGATGTATTTTTAAATACACCCGATTTTTAATTTAATCTTATTATATTTTTATTTTTCTTTTACCATTTAATAAAAAAATAATAAATCGTTTCGCAATAGTATCTCATGTAGTTCATTACTAAATTTGTTCTGTCTGTTTACAACTAACCCGGACAAATCCCGTACTTTTCCCGGAAAAATCACCTACCTATCCCGCAGTTATTACGTAGTTACATTATATATTGCTTGTTGATTACTTGCAGCTTACTTGTTGATTCCTTGCTGTATACTTGAATAATATTTATCAATTTTTTTGTAAACAGTTTCAAAAGAACTATCAAAATTGACGGGTAAATATTTATTTTATTTATGATAAATTTTAATGCGATTGTTTATCCGTATTAGCCGCAATTAAATTAGTTGCTGATGGGATGTGATTTAACTATTTTCGAACTAAAATTAGTTACGTTGAATTTATAATGGTAGTGATTATTTGTAGATAATGAATTACTGTATGGGAAATTTTTTTTAATTAACGATTTTGTGTATTAAATCGTTATATGCTTATCATATTATGAGCAATTTTATAAAAGTGCATCTTCTTAAAAAATACATAACATTATGCCAAACAAACAAACAAAACGAATAGTCAGAATAGTATTGCTTATATCAACCATAATCTCATTGTTCTTTGTACCGTGGATACTGATATGGGCATGGATATTACCGCTGCCGGATACGGTTCAAGAGCAAGTAAACGAAGCAATAAGCCATGGATTTGATGGAATTATTGTTTATGTGGATCAATCTGGAGAGCCGCCCGCATTTTATACAGCCGGTTGGCATGACAGAAAAAATAAAATACCAGCCTACCCGCAAGCCTTTTTCAAGATTGCAAGCATTGGAAAGTTGTATGATGCAGTTGCCATTGCTAAATTGGCAAATGACAAACGATTGTCTTTGAATAAAAAGCTCGCCGATTACTTTCCGGAACTTGCGGAAAGAATTGAAAATGCAGAAAAAATCACTTTAGAAATGATGGTGCAGCACAGAAGCGGCATTCCCAATTTAACTGACACTCCGAATTTTTGGATAAACCCGCCCAAAAGCAGTAATGAAGCGCTTGAATTAATACTTGATTTACCAGCCAACTTTGAACCGGGTGAAGACTATGAATATTCTAACACGAATTATTTACTGATATCTGAAATTATTAAAAAGGTTTTGGGTTACAGCGAATTTCAATACATCAAGGAAGAAATTTTATCCCCGCTTAAGCTGAATAAAACCTATGGTTCGCTTAGTGAAATAAATATAGACAGTTTGATGAGCGGTTACTATGTTGGCATTGAGGATGATATAAAGACAGCTGATTACGGCTCAATGATAGCGACAGCAGAAGATGTAGGAATATTTCTGCGCGCTTTAAACGATGGTTCTTTGTTTGATAAAGGAGAACAGGAAATTTATTCCTCCATTTATGTGTACGAACATACAGGTCTGGTGCCGGGTTATCAGAGTATTGCCAAATACTACAAAGACATTGACGCAGTTGTCATTCAGTTTGTAAATACAACAAATTTTGACGGATATACCTGGAATTTAGCGGAGATAGTTTATAATCGTATTGTAAAATTATTAAGAAGTAAAAAAAAATTATAACATACGATTAAAAGGAATTCAATAACAAATTCAGTTGAAAGACGTAATATAACTTATTTTACAAATGAAGATTTTTTTTCTACTGCCTGGAAAATAATCTAAAATGAAAATTAGAACTAATTATTTACATATTATCTTTATTTTTTTCTTTGTATTTATGTTTAATTGTTCTGAAGAGAATCCAACTGAAAGTTTAACCGCAAAATATCAAGGAAGCTGGTCCTGGTTTCGAACTGTTGGCGGTATTTTTCCGAGAGTTATTACGCCGGAAGAAGGAACGACTATAAAAATAAATTTTGACAGTCAAGGTGTATTCAGAAAATTTAGGAACGATACATTAAAAGTAATCGCAAAATACAGGGTTGATGAATCGCAGCACAACCTTGATAAAATAACATATTCGGAAGTGATTACTTATGATTATATTTTTAATACTGAATTTAATTACGCGCAAATAAAAAACGACACATTAGAAATGTGGGACGGTATGATTGACGGTTATATGGGATTTTACAAAAAGATAAATTAGAAACTGTTCCCCTTCTGTAAAATACTCGGTTATATCCGCCGCGGCGGATTGCGGACTTCCCGTCTTCCGGAGAATAGATCAATATAATATATAGTTATATTGCCAACATATATTCGTGATAAAGTGTTCTCATAATTATAGAATTGCATGAATTCGACAAAAAAAATATTAGTTGCTCTAATTATTTTACATATGATCATTTCTTGTAATACAAATGAACCAGATGACATAGAAATCACATCACCACAAATTAATATTAATTGGCCATCATTAGCAGATACTCCATGGCCAATGAATCACCATGATCCTCAATCTACCGGAAGAAGTAAATATCCTGGGCCATCTTTAGGTGCTTTAGACTACAAAATACCTTTATATGGAATAGAAGGAAGTTTAGTATTAGACAATGATAATAATATATATATATCAGATCAGTATATAAATTTCAAACTGCACAAATTCAATTTAATAGGTGATATCATTTGGGAAGCAGAAATTGATGCAAATTCACCTTGTACTCCTATTATAGGGAAAGATAATATTATTTATATTTCAAATGGTTATGGGGGATCGCTTTTTGCCTTAAGTGATGATGCTAAAACTGAATGGAAGTTTACTAACGATGGCTCATTTAATATTGGTATTAACATCGACAAAGAAGGTAATCTGTATTTTATAGGATTATCAAACAAATTGTTTGTTGTAAGTCCAAATGGGAATTTACTTTGGGAATTATATGATGAAAGATTCTTAACTGATGCTAACGGAGCCCCAACGTTTTCACCAGATGGGAATTACCTTTATGTTCAAGGTACAAATGTATCTGTTTTAGCTGTAAATGTAAAAACTAGAACTATTGATTGGGTTTATGGGAGTACAGCAATATTATCTTCTCCAATAGTTGATAACCAAGGTAATCTTTACATATTATTAGGTTATTCAACGCCAGGAGATAATAGTCTTGTGTCATTAAATTCTAGCGGTAGAGTGAATTGGGTCTTTGATTTTGATGATGAATTTCTAATGGATAATATAGAACCAACAATTGATTATAATGGTCATATATATTTTGGAGGCCAAAAATTATATTCTCTAAACCATGAAGGAGAATTAAGATGGCAAATAAATTTGGAAGGAAGTTTTATAGTTAGTCCTTTAATAAGTGATATTAATAATAATATATTTATTGGAGTTACTGGTGGTGGATTCCCAACAACACTTCCTAAAAAACATTATGTAAAATCATACAGTAGTGATGGTGATTTTAATTGGCAGTTAGAAATAAAAGATGAAAGACTTTTAGGTGCATCACCTGCAATTACAAATAATAGGAAAATAATATTCCCAACTTTTCGAGCTTGGGGTATTGTTGTTATTAAAGATATATAAAATTATTCTTGGCAATATAACAAGCAAATCAACACACCCGATTCGTCAAGCCGGGTAGTTGCAGGCCTCATACGCCAAAGGCTAGGCGGGTAAATTCTTAAGTATTGTGTTTTATTGAAGTTGGCTTTTAAATTAGTATGAAATAAATAATTAGTACCGCCACGTTTTCAACGAAAGTTAAACGTGGCTACAATCCGCCGCGGCGGACTCGGCAGTTGTGACAAAGCCGCTGTGTAGCTCTGGGTGTCGGGTTATTTGCAACGCCCTTATATGGTTTTTGAAATTATAAAATGGACTTGTAGTTTCTGGCCCCGTGTAAGATTCTGTGAATGAAAATAGTTCTTTCTTCTATTGTGTAAAAAATAATATAGTTTTGAACAATTATATATCTGTAACCAAGATTTTTTATTTCTTCGTCTCTCGGGATTCTACCAAGTTTTGGGTTTTGAGAAAGAAGTTCTAAGTTCTTTTCAATTTTGTTTGCGATTGTTTCAGCTGCAGTAGGATTTTCATCTTCGATAAATGAAACGATATCTGTAAAATCTTCTTCAGCAATTTTAAGAAGTCGAATTTGGAATTTATTTGTTGGCATGAATTGTAGCTCTAATATTTGTCATAACTTGTTTTAATGTTCTACCTTTATCGCCATCTGCTTTTTGATTTTGTGAAACAGATAATTTCCCCAGTAAATCAAGTTTTACTTGTAGTTTTGAATAATGAGCCATAGACATAACAACCAAATCGCCTTCACCATTTTTTGTTATAAAAATAGGTTCGTTTGCGTTGTGGGCTAATTTAGAAATCTCGTTTGATTTATTTCGTAGATCAGATATTGGTTTTATAATTGGCATTAATTAAATCTCCTTAATATGTGTCAAAACTATATCATAATTATGATAAATGCAATAATAATATTAAAAACCATATGACAAGCAAATCAACCAGCCCGCTTCGTCAAACCGGGTAGTTGCAGCCCTCCTACGCCAAAGGCTACGGCGGGTAAATTCTTAAGTATTGTGTTTTATAAAAGTCGGCTTTTAAATGTAGTTATAAATAAATAATTAGTAACGCCACAACGGACTAAATAATCGGCAGTTGTTTTTTATGCGACATCCTTTTCTGAAACGATTCTTATCGTAAACGCCGTTGAGTAAATAAATTTGGAGATCAAATGGAAAACTTTTATTTAGATTTTAACAACCAGTCGAAATCAAAATTGAAATTAGTTCTCGGTTTATTAATGATTTTACTTTCTGTCGTGAATCTAATTTTTTACTTAAATAAAGGCGAAATAAGAACAATAGAAATTATGAACTTAGTACTACTACCAATTGTGGGCCTTTTCCAAATATTTGATGGTTCTGGGAAAATATTCAAGGATTTAATTGGTAAAAGATTTTTTTATCTTTCTGAAAAAGAACTATTAGTTAAATACAGGTTTTTCGAAAGCGGAATTAAAATAGAATGGAAAAATCTTAAGTCGATTTGTCTAAAATACGCAAGTGTTGAGTTTACTAAAAATGATGGTTCAACAGAGATTGTTAGTTTAGCAAGACTAAATTATCAACAAATAAAAGAAATTAAATCTTTTATAAAAACTATTGCTGTTAAATATAATATTAAAGAAATAAATGCTGTAACTTAATGAATAAGTCAATCCGCCCGTGATATTCAAACGGTTGAATGCCGCCCCCTTACTCCAAAGCATGCTCTCCGAAACGAAGTGAATGAGAGTACGTACTACGAAACTTTGTAAAGGAGTGGCTTCGGCAGGTAAATTTTTTAGTTTTAAGAAAGTGGCTCTATAAATTAGTTTATGTGTAAAGTTTAGGAGATGAGATAAAACTGAGATTACTTGAATATACTTTAGGTGTTTATCTCATGCCCTAAAGTTCCGCTAGCTTGTTAGGAATCCGCCGCGGCGGATAAGTAAAACTGCAGTTCTTAATATATTTTTATAATAAAAAAACATTGTCTTTAGTGCATTAAGTTTTTAGTTTTTAATAACGAAAAATGTCAACCTATTTTAGGACAACACAGATATGAAAGTTCTAGTTTTGGGCGCAAGCGGAGCAACAGGCAAATTGGTTGTACAAGAGCTTATCAAAAGAAACATTCAAGTTCGAATAGTCGTAAGAAAATCCGCTATTCTACCAAGTCAAATTTCAGATGACAAGGGCATTGAAATAATAAAAGGAAATATTAATGACTTTGAGGTTGCAAAAATAAATGAACTTGTAAAAGATTGTAATTCTGTTATTTGTTGCCTTGGCCATAATATAAGTTTTAAAGGCATATATGGTCCCCCTCTTAAATTAGTTTCAAATACTGTTTCGAAAATAATTGAAGCGTTGAAGTCTCAACATATTAACTCAAAGTTTATCTTAATGAGTACAACCGCATACACAAACGGAAAGATAAATGAAGTAAACGACTTCAGAGAAAAATTAGTTTTTACCTTGTTGGAAGTTTTATTGCCTCCTCATAAAGATAATATGCTTGCAGCAAATAAACTTGTTAACGAATTAAGCTCAAAGACCAGCGTTGAATGGGTTACAGTTCGTCCGGATTCACTTTTCGACGAAGATAACGTTACCAATTATGAAATACATAATAAAAAAATACGCAGCCCGATTTTTAATCCCGGCAAAACAAGTAGAATTAACGTCAGTCATTTTATGGTAGAACTAATATCAAATGACAAATTATGGCAAGAATGGAAGTATAAAACTCCAGTTATCTATAACAAAGAATAAGATTTATTAGTACACTTATCAATAGAAATTAATATTCGAGAATTTGCAGAAGGCAGCAGACATCCGAGAATTCCATTTATAGAGGCTTGGTACATAGATGAAAAATATCAAGGCAAAGGGGGCGGAAAATTATTAATGAAAACTGCTGAAATGTGAGCGATTGAAAAAGGGTTTGCAGAACTAGCCAGTAATACTGAAATCACCAATAAAAAAGCATAGGAATTAATAAACACCTTGGTTTTGAGGAAATTGAAAGAGTAGTTTGTTTTATTAAAAAGATTAAAAGTGAATAAGTAACTTTGGACTAACGACAGAGAATACGCATATTCAAATTACATTGATTCTTCCGGGAATTTTAATTCAGCAGCTAAATATGTGAACGGAGTTATTAAAATTGGATTCAGTCTCGCATGGGATACTTTATATTTACGCTTGTGATTTTCCCCTATCATTAAGGTTTGGTTTATACAAGATGTAAAATTTTGTAATATTAACAACATCCTTAAAAATTGTTGCAAGATTTCCGTTTCATAATAAGAATTTTAAATCTTTTTTTGTAAATCCGAATTTAAGATATATTTGTCCTTGACTTTATTTTAGTCTTGTATTATTTTGCTCCAATAAAAATTAATGAATGTTTATGCTAACTGAATTCGGTAAAATTTTCATCTTTATGCTTATGGCAGGAGGATTTGTATTAATTGCCATAGCAGCGGCAATGTTTATAAGACCAGACAGGCCAACTAAAGAAAAACAAATGACTTATGAATGCGGAGAAAACCCTGAAGGCACACCCTGGGTTAAGTTTAATATTCGTTTCTTTGTTGTTGCTTTAATCTTTTTGATATTTGACGTTGAAGTTGTTCTGCTTTTCCCATGGGCATTAATTTATAAGGATTTCGGATTCTACGGGTTTGCCGTTGGAATAATTTTCCTTCTTGTTCTTACATTGGGAATGGCATACGAATGGCGTAAAGGTGATTTGGAATGGGCAAGACCTCAGCCTAAACCTCCTGTACTTGATGAATTATTAAAAAAGAAACCCCAGGTAAATCAAATAAAAGAAGAAGTTGTAACTGAATAATTGAGCATTTAGAATTTATAATTGAGCATTTAGAATAATGGGTTTATTAGATAAAGAATTTTCCGACAGCAATATTGTTATTGCTAAAGCAGATGACCTTTTGAATTGGGCGCGACTTTCTTCTCTATGGCAGCTTGGATTCGGACTCGCATGCTGCGCGATAGAAATGATGGCAACATCTGCCTCACATTATGATTTTGACAGATTCGGTGTAATTCCCCGTCCCTCCCCTCGTCAAGCCGACATAATTATTATATCAGGAACAGTTACCTTAAAAATGGCGCTTCGTATTAAAAGATTATACGAACAAATGGCTGATCCTAAATATATTATTTCGATGGGAAGCTGCGCCAATTGCGGCGGTCCTTATTGGGAACACGGATATCATGTATTAAAAGGCATCGACCGTGTAATTCCTGTTGATGTTTATGTGCCTGGTTGTCCCCCAAGACCTGAGGCATTATTAGAAGGATTATTAAAACTGCAGGAAAAAATCAGAAACGAAAGTATGAGAAAAAAGACCGCATGAAACGAGCTATATTTACAATTAAAAAAATAATTCCAAATGGCGAGTTCCGTCCGGCCTTAAATAAAAGAGAAATATGCAGATGAAAACTCCCGAAGAAATTTTTGAAATTCTAAAAAATGAATTCCCCGGAACAGCGTTTGAATTAATAACCGATATGCCCACTGAAGTTATTATTAATACTGATCCGTTAAAAATTCATAAAATTTGCGGTTTTTTGAGAACTAATGACCAATTATTATTTGACAGCTTAATGAATTTATCAGGTGTCGATGATGCTAACGGCGAAAAAGTTAAAGATGAAGACGGCACTGAAATTATAACCGGCGGCACATTATCGGTTTATTATCATCTTCATTCTACAAGCATTAAACATAAAATTACTCTTAAAGTATCTGCGCCAAGAGAAAACCCGGAAGTTGAATCGGTTGAATCTGTTTGGAAATGCGCCGACTGGCACGAACGCGAAGCTTATGATATGTACGGATTCAAATTTTTAAATCATCCTGACTTAATTAGAATTTTAATGCCCTACGATTGGCAAGGATATCCTTTAAGAAAAGATTATAAGAATCCGGAGTTTTACCAGGGGATGAAGGTGCCTTATTAGACGTGAGATTTGAGACACGAGATTTGAGACACGAGATTTGAGACACAAGATTTGAGACACAAGATTTGAGACACAAGATTTGAGACACGAGATTTGAGACACAAGATTTGAGACACAAGATTTGAGACACAAGATTTGAGACACAAGATTTGAGACACAAGATGTGAGACTTTGGATATGCATAATTTCAAAGAGTTGATCGTCTGGCAGAAAACAAGAATTTTAGTTAAAGATATTTATTTATTAACTGAAATTTTTCCTAATGAAGAAAAATTTGGTTTAAGCTCGCAAATTAAACGAGCTGCTGTTTCGATTGCTTCTAATATTGCTGAAGGTGCCGGAAGAGGTTCCGATAAAGATTTTATTAGATTTTTAGATATGGCAAACGGATCGGCATTTGAATTAGAAACACAATTATATTTATCGTTTGATTTAGAATTTATAGAAGAAGAAAAATTAAATAAAGTTTTAAAACAATTATCGGAAATACAAAAATTGATTTATGGGTTTAAGGCAAAATTAATTTCAAATTAAAATCTTGCGTCTCAAATCTCATATCTCAAATCTAAAAAAAAATGGCACTGAAAACTGAAGAAATGGTATTAAACATGGGTCCACAGCACCCTTCTACTCACGGTGTGCTGCGACTTGAATTAGAACTTGACGGTGAATTAATTATAAGCGTTAGACCTCACCTGGGTTATCTTCATAGATGTTTTGAAAAACATTGCGAAGCAATGACATATCCTCAAGTTATTCCTTACACTGATAGAATGGATTATCTGGCGTCGATGTATAACAATTTCGGATACGTTGTTGCAGTTGAAAAATTGCTAGGCATCGAAGTCCCCGAAAGAGTTGATTATATAAGAGTTATAATGGGCGAACTTCAAAGAATCGCTTCTCATCTTGTCGCGCTTGGAACATACGGAGTCGATATAGGCGCGTTTACTCCCTTCCTATATTGTTTTAGAGACAGAGAAAAAATATTAAGCCTGTTTGAAATGACATGCGGCGCACGGTTATTATATAATTATATGTGGGTCGGCGGTTTATCGCATGATATTCATCCCGATTTTGTAAGGCTAACAAAAGAGTTTTTAGAAAGTTTTAAACCGAATATTGTTGAGTTAAACAACCTGCTTTCATACAACAAAATTTTTATTGAAAGAACGGCTAATGTCGGAACACTTCCCCTTGATACGGCAATAAATTACGGTATTACAGGCCCGAGTCTGCGCGCAAGCGGAATTGCTTTCGATGTAAGAAAAGAAGATCCTTATTCGATATACGACAGATTTGATTTTGAAATTCCGGTTGGTAAAGGAACTTACGGCGCAGTCGGCGACTGCTGGGACAGATATTATGTAAGAGTTCAGGAAATGGAACAAAGCGTTAGAATTATTGAACAGGCAATTGATAATATTCCAGAAGGCGATGTTCAATCCGCTATTCCAAAAAGAATTAAACCTCCTAAAGGAACAATTTATACAAGGGTGGAAAATCCAAAAGGCGAACTCGGATACTTTATTATAAGCGACGGTTCGGTAAATCCGTTTAGAGTTAAAGTCCGCGCTCCTTCATTTGTAAACATGACAATTTTTAATGAATTGTGTAAAGGCCATTTGGTTGCAGACGTTATAGCAATTTTAGGAAGCCTTGACATTGTACTTGGAGAAATAGACAGATAATGTACGAAATATTATTAAATTTATTCGGGAATGAAATTGTCGCAATGATTGTGCTTGCGGCTATTCCGTTATTTGTATTTATACTTCCCTTTGCTTTAATAGCTGTTTATTTGGAAAGAAAGGTTTCAGCTTTTATGCAAGACCGTCTTGGCCCAATGAGAACAGGTTATTATGGTATATTGCAGACTGTTGCCGACATTCTTAAGCTTATACAAAAAGAAGATATTGTACCGGACGCAGCTGATAAAAAATTGTTCAATCTTGCCCCATATTTAATCTTTATCGGCAGTTACGCGGCATTTGCAGCAATCCCCTTTTCGGGAATGTTTATAGGCTCAAATATTGATCTAGGTTTATTTTATATACTAGCTATTTCAAGTTTAGTAGTTGCCGCAATTTTAATGGCAGGCTGGGCTTCAAATAATAAATACTCGTTGCTTGGCGCTATGCGTTCTGTTGCGCAGATTGTAAGTTATGAAATACCTACTGCTATTGTAATATTAACTGTTGTTATGATGACCGGTACACTTAGCTTACATAAAATGAGCGAAATGCAGACTGCTTATTTCTGGAATTGGAATTTATTCGGAGGAGCAGGAGAAGGATTTCAGCATATATTATTGATTCCTTTTATGTTCGTAGCATTTATAATTTTTTATATAAGTTCATTAGCCGAAGTTAACAGAACCCCGTTTGATATTCCCGAAGCCGAATCGGAATTAGTATCCGGATTTCACACTGAATATTCCGGAATGAAATTCGCCATGTTTTTCCTTGCCGAATACGCTAATATGTTCGCAGTCTCGGCAATTGCCGTTGCAATATTTTTAGGAGGATATCAATCACCTTTCGGTTATTTTGGAAATGTAATTGACGTACCATGGCTTGTACCGTTTGAGCAATTTTTCTGGTTCACGGCCAAAGGCGTATTTTTTGTTTTAGTTCAAATGTGGTTAAGATGGACTTTACCGCGTTTAAGAGTAGATCAGCTTATGACAGTTTGCTGGAAATATTTAATTCCTTATGCAATACTGAATTTAATTATAGTCGGTATTATCACATTATTATAGAATTCGAAAAATTTATATGAAAGCATACTTAAGAAATACATGGGACGCGCTTTGGACTGTTGTAGTCGGAATGAAGATAACTTTTAAACATCTTTTTGTTCCCTCTGTTACCATTCAATATCCCGATGTAAAATTGCCGCTCCCTGAAAGAGCAAGAAACAGACTGTATGTAAATATGGATGACTGTATCGGATGCGACCAATGCGCGCGCGCTTGTCCGGTTAATTGTATAGAAATTGAAACCGTAAAATCACTTCCTACGGAAGATTTGGGAACAACTTCTAACGGTAAAAAGAAAGCTCTTTGGGTTACAAAGTTTAATATCGATATCGCGAAATGCTGCTATTGTTCTCTTTGCGTATATCCTTGTCCGACAGAATGTATTTATATGACAGATGTTTATGAATTTTCGGAATTTGAGCGTGAAAATTTATTATACAAATTCGGAACATTAACAAACTCCGAAGCAGAAGAAAAGAAAGCAAACTTCGAAAAAATGCAGGCGCAAAAAGAAGCAGAAAAAGCAGCCGCGGCTGCAGCTAAAGCAAAAGAAGCGGCAGAAAAGAAAGAAAAAGGCGAGTAATTTGCATTCCCGTTTGTAGTTCGCGGGAATCTGAAAGATTTTGAGTGGATTTGTCATTCCCGCATGTAGTTTGCGGGAATCTAAAAATTTTAAGTATTGAAGATTCCGGCATAAAAGATTGCCGGAATGACAAAAAGAAATATTTGCCGTAATGGCATTATAAAAAATGAAAACTTACTATGTTTATATGATGGCAAGTTTGAATAACAACGTTCTTTACATTGGAGTAACAAACAATCTTTTTCGACGAGTTTATGAACATAAAAGCGGTTTGATTGAAGGATTTACGAAAAAATATAATTGTAAAAAACTTGTGTGGTTTAAAGAGTTTACAAATATAAATGCTGCTATTTACGAAGAGAAAAGAATGAAGAAGTGGAAAAGAGAATTCAAGAACAATGTGATAAATAAAATAAATCCTGAATGGAAAGATTTATATAATGATTTTTCAATTTTATATAAATAATAATTTTTGAAATAATATTTTTAAATATGGTCCCAAAATAAAATCATTGGGACAAGTAATTAAATAGATTCCCTCAAAAACATGGGGGAATTACAAAAGAAAAAACATGAACTTATACGATATTATATTTTATTTGTTTGCCGCGGTCACGTTGCTTTCTGCGGTTGTAGTTGTCACTTCTAAGAATGTGATTTATTCGGCATTTAGTTTAATGTTTACATTTTTCGGAGTATCCGGATTATATGTTCTGCTCGGTGCCGATTTTTTAGCAATCGTGCAGGTTATGGTATACGTCGGAGGTATTCTTATACTTCTACTCTTCGGCGTTATGTTGACAAACAAAATTACTAATGTTGAAATTAAAACCGGCACGGTTAAAATGATACCGGCATCAATTATTATGGCGATATTCGGAGCTTTGATAATTGCTTTGCTTACGGGAACGGAATGGAAAAGCTACCCAAGTGAAGTTCCTTTTACCACGGCATATGATATAGGCAGTTTATTAATTACTAAATATGTTTTGATTTTTGAATTACTCGGCATTCTATTGCTTGTTGCCTTAATCGGCGCGGCATCTATAGCACGCAGAGGAAGAGAATAAACTTAGAGTCTTTAAGCCTTTGCGGTTGAATGAATTAGAGATAATTATTTGCCGTAAAGGCTCAAAGGCACAAAGGAAAAGAAATGGAAATAGGTTTAAATCATTATTTGTTTATTAGCGGTGCTCTTTTTGCGCTGGGTCTTTACGGAATTGTAACCCGTAAAAACGCGGTTATGGTCCTTATGGGAATTGAATTAATCCTTAACGCCGCAAATATAAATTTTGTTGCGTTTTCAAAATTCGGGAACTTCGGTTTCGACGGACAAATATTCGCATTATTTGTAATAATTCTCGCGGCAGCGGAAGCCGCAATTGCATTAGCTATTGTATTAAACATCTATAAGACATTTGCTAATGTAAACATTGACGAAATTGATAACTTAAAAGAATAATAATTTTGAATATCATTCCCGCACATTGCGGGAATCTACAAATTTAAGGAGAAGATTCCGGCTTGAATCATGCCGGAATGACAAAAGGACGAAATATGTCGGAATTAACACTCATAAACTTATCTATAATAATTTTATTTCTCCCTTTAATAGGATTTGCGGTTGTAATCCATTTCGGCAAAAAGTTTCCTAAAATCTATTTGTTTGAAGTCGGAATTGTTACGCTTACATTGGTGCTTTCTATATTAGTCGGATTTGTAAAGTTATCATACTTCACATCTCAGGATATAATATTTAATTTCACATGGATTGATTTCGGCAATGTTCCTTTAATTGGTGAAATGCATATTGATCTTGGAATTAAATTAGATAATCTTGCCGTTATAATGCTTTTTGTTGTAAACCTTATAAGCATGCTGGTTCATGTTTATTCAATTGAATATATGAAAGGCGATAAAAAGTATACAAGATATTTCGCATATCTAGGCATATTTACATTTTCAATGCTGGGAATTGTAATTACCCATAATCTTTTAATGATGTATATATTCTGGGAACTAGTAGGTTTATCCTCATATTTATTGATCGGGTTCTGGTATGAAAAAGATTCTGCCTCAAATGCGGGCAAGAAAGCGTTTCTTGTAAACCGTATCGGCGATATAGGTATGTTTATCGGTATTTTAATATTATTTACGCATTACAAGACATTTACGTTTGATACAATATATGCTCAAATGGCAGCCGGCAATTTGCCTTTTGACAGTTCCGCATGGCTAACAGCCGCTGGAATTTTAATTTTTATGGGCGCTGTAGGTAAATCGGCTCAATTCCCTCTTCACGTCTGGCTTCCTGATGCTATGGAAGGTCCAACTCCCGTCAGCGCCTTGATTCATGCAGCTACGATGGTTGCCGCCGGTGTTTATCTTCTTACAAAAATATTTGTTATGTTAACCGCCGACGCTATGCTGACTATAGCGGTAGTGGGAGCGACAACCTCATTCGTTGCCGCAACTATAGCATTAACACAGAACGATATTAAAAAAGTACTCGCTTATTCAACCGTAAGCCAGCTTGGTTATATGGTGATGTCTATAGGCACGGGAGCTTACGCATTCGCGTTTTTCCATTTAGTAACTCACGCATTCTTTAAAGCATGTTTGTTTCTTGGATCCGGTTCGGTCATTCATTCAATGCATCATGAACAGGATATTCAAAAAATGGGCGGATTAAGAAAAAAGATGCCGCTTACCTATCTTACATTTTTAATATCAACATTAGCTATATCCGGCGTACCGTTAACCTCAGGCTTTTTAAGCAAGGACGGATTATTAGCAGGAACAATAGCGTTCGGAAGTTTAACCGGACACTGGCTTATACCTACAATCGGATTTTTAGTAGCAATGATGACCGCCTTCTATATGTTTAGACTTGTAATAATAACTTTTCACGGCAAACCGAAAGATCAGCATAAATTTGATCACGCCCATGAGTCCCCTTTTGTTATGGTAATGCCGCTGGTTGTACTGGCGACATTGTCAATTTTTATATGGTATACTCCAAATCCTTTTGCTCCAAGCGACGGATGGTTCTTATCTGAATGGATTAAAACTCCGCATACGGTAGTTCCTGAAAACGCCAGTTTTAGTTTTATGCACGGCGAAACGGAAGCGACTTCAGCTTCGCACGGAGAAATTGTTCATAGTGAAATGTATGTTGAGGCAATGCACCACGCTCATTATCCGGCTATGTTTTTATCGCTTGGATTAGGCGGACTAGGAATTTTATTCGCATTCGTATTATATCAGTGGAAAAAAATTGATCCGGATATGCTGGCAGAAAAATTGAAACCGTTATATAAATTTTCATACAATAAATGGTACATTGACGAATTTTATCAAATGACATTTATTAATGGAACACTTGCGCTAGGAAGATTCTTATCCTGGTTCGACGCAACTATTGTCGACGGAATAGTTAACGGAACGGCCACGGTTACAAGAGGAATTTCAAGAATCAGCGGATGGTTTGATACCTATGTTGTTGACGGATCAGTAAACTTTACCGCCCTTTTAAGCGGATTTATAGGTTTAACATTCAGAAGATTACAAACAGGAAAAGTCCAGACCTATTTAGTTTTTGTTGTGTTTTCAATCCTTTGTTTGTTTTTAATTTTCAGACCTTTTTAGTATGTAGGTTTGATTCGAATTAATTCGAATCAAGTATTTGTAATAGTTTAATAGATAGTTTATTGAAATAAAAAAAGTGCTTCCGGCATTAATTTGAACGGCCGGGGCAGACTGAAAGCTAATTGCTTTCGGCCAATAAAAATATTCGGAGTTTATAACTTATGAATGGATTTCCAATCTTATCTCTAATTACTTTCGTTCCGGTTATCGGAATGTTGGTTATACTTTTCCTGAAAAAGGAACAGGCAACTTTAATTAAGTATGTTACGCTTGCCGCAACGGGCGTACAATTAATTTTGTCTTTAATACTCCTTGCTAATTTTAACTATACTGCAGCCGGAGTATTTGATCAAAGCTCTTTCCAGTTTATCGATAAATTCAGATGGATTGAAATTCCCGGAGTCTCATTTCTTGGTACCGTAAAGATAGATTATTTTATGGGTGTCGACGGACTAAGTATGCCGATGGTAATATTAACTTCATTAGTTTCTTTTATTGCCGCGATATCTTCATGGAATATTAACAAATCTATTAAAGGCTACTTTGCATTGTTCCTATTATTGGATACCGGAATGATGGGCGTGTTTGTAACATTAGATTTCTTTTTATTCTATATTTTCTGGGAATTAATGCTGCTGCCTATGTATTTCTTAATTGGAATTTGGGGCGGACCAAGAAAAGAATACGCTGCTATCAAGTTTTTTATTTATACGTTGTTCGGTTCCGTGTTTATTCTTCTTGTAATGATCGGTTTATATTTCAGCGCGACTGAAACATTAGCCGACGGCACAAAGGTATTTACATTTAATATGCTTGCATTAATGGATTCGTCGAATTACAGTCCGCACGGAATATTATCTCCTTTTAATCCAGATAATTGGCGTTTGGTCGCTTATATAGCTTTATTTGTCGGATTCGCTATAAAAATTCCTATGTTCCCTTTTCACACATGGCTTCCGGATGCGCACGTTGAAGCGCCAACGCCAATAAGCGTTATTCTTGCCGGAGTGCTTTTGAAATTAGGTACATATGGAATTCTAAGAATCAGCTATCCAATGTTTCCTGATATTACCCGAGATCTAATGTGGTACATTGCTTTATTCGGCATGGTTAATATTATATACGGAGCTTTGGTAGCTCTTGCGCAGAAAGATTTCAAAAAACTAATAGCGTATTCTTCAATTTCGCATATGGGTTATGTTCTTTTAGGAATGGCTTCATTATCCACCACCGGAATTAACGGCGCCATTTTCCAAATGTTTAATCACGGTACAATTACCGCTATGTTATTCTTAATTGTGGGTGTTGTTTACGACCGCGCGCATACAAGAGGAATTAACGATTTCGGCGGACTTGCGACTCAAATGCCGGTTTATACAGGATTTGTTACAGTTGCGTTTTTTGCCGCAATCGGATTACCAAGCATGAGCGGATTTATTTCCGAAGCCTTGGTATTTGTAGGTGCATTCGGAGTTTCATCGCTTCGTATTTTAACTATGATTTCTACATTAGGTATTCTTTTAGGCGCAGGCTATATGCTCTGGACACTTCAAAGAATTTTCTTCGGAAAACTTAACGAGAAATGGAGTTCGCTTGCTGATCTCGATACAAGAGAATATATAATGTTTATTCCTCTTACAATTATTATAATTTTCTTGGGAATTTATCCTTCTGGCATGCTGGATATAATGAACTCATCGGTAAATACTTTAGTAGAATTTATGGCAAACGGATTTTCAAATATTCAATTAACCGGGTTATAGAATAAGAATGGAAATGGGAAATTTATACGAGTCGCTTTCGTTAATAAAACCTGAAATATCGGTTTCAATTTTTTTAATATTGCTTGTTACTTTTGATCTTATTTTTGATAAGGACAAAAAGTTTATTCCCTATATAGCTATTGCGGGAATTTTTATAACAGGAATATTCGTTATCGGTCAATTCTCCGTAAGCGGATTCGGATTCAACACCGAAAATGTGTTAGGAAGTCCGGTTGGTATGGTTGCCGTAGATTCTTTCGGCGCGTTTTTTAAGATTATTATTTTAGTATCCTCCCTGCTTGTAGTTTTCTTCTCTTATTCTTCCGAAGAAATTGAACAGAGCAAGGACAGACTCGGTGAATATTATGCCTTAATATTCGGAATGATTTTAGGTATGATGGTAATGATCTCCGCTTCAGATCTTATCTTAATATATCTTTCTCTCGAGCTTCTTTCCTTATCATCGTATGTTTTAGCCGGATTCGTAAAATTAAGAGAGCGCAACAGCGAGGCTTCATTAAAATATCTTATTTACGGAGCTGTCTCTTCCGGTTTGATGTTGTTCGGTATATCGATAATTTATGGTTTAATCGGCAGTACAAATCTTTATCAAATAAATTCTGCGCTTCAAACATCGGCAATTAATCCGCTTGTATTTTCTTTTGCGGTGATATTAATTGTAGCTGGAATAGGATATAAAATATCAGCTGCGCCTTTTCATTTCTGGACTCCCGATGTTTACGAAGGAGCTCCGATCTCAATTACGGCTTATTTATCTGTTGCGAGCAAAGCTGCAGGTTTTGCGCTTTTAATAAGATTTGTTTATACAACATTTGTTATAAATGTTGAAGCTAACGGAAATTGGGCGCTTGTAAATATTTTTGATTGGAGAACACTTCTTATTGTTTTATCAATCGCCACAATGACATTGGGCAATTTTTCCGCGCTTTGGCAGAATAACTTAAAAAGAATGCTGGCATACTCAAGTATTGCGCACGCCGGATATTTGCTGCTTGGTTTGGTTGTGCTTTCAAACCAGGGTGTAATGGCGATATTAATATATTTCGCATTTTATTTATTAATGAATCTGGGCGCTTTCTATTGCGTAATGCTTATTGCTAATAAAATTGGCTCCGAAGATATTCATGATTATAAAGGTTTAGGTTATTCCTCGCCATTTTTAGGTATCTCATTAACAATATTTTTAGTATCGCTTACCGGACTTCCCCCAACTGCGGGATTTATTGGAAAACTTTACATATTTATTGCGCTTGTTGACGCGCAGATGATTGTTGTTGCGGTTATTGCATTGTTAAATACCGTAGTCTCACTTTATTATTATGTTAGAGTTTTTAAAAATATGTATCTCGTTAAACCGGATTCGGAACCGCAAACTGTTACCCCCTCTTTATTATCTAAAACAGTTATCCTGGCTTTAATTATACCGGTTCTAGTATTCGGACTCTATTTCACACCAATTGTAGAATTGGCTAGAAATTCAATCTCTTTTCTAGGTTTATAATTTTTTTTCTTAGACTTGATTCTAATCTTACACTTCATTAAGTTTATATCGGACTTTTTAAGTCGTATATGAACTTAGGTCAAATTTATGTTAAAAATTGCAAAATCGGTTGAATATGCCCTGCTGGCATTAAAATATATACATGAACGGCAGGATTTGGATTGCGTAAGTACAAAGGTAATTTCAGATTCGGTAGTAATACCATATGAATTATTGGCAAAAATAATGCAGAGACTTGTAAAAGATGAAATCATTATTTCCCAGCAGGGAACAAAAGGCGGATATAAATTAGCAGTTCCGCCGGATAAAATAAATATTACAAGAATAATAAATGCGGTTGAACAGAAAGTTCAGGTAACAGATTGTCTGGTTGAAACACCCACCTTGAACGATTGTAAAAGATACCAGGACTGCTGTTTGAGAAATCCGTTAAATCAGATTCAGATTAAGATAAATAAATTATTCGACGAATTAACTCTTGGCGAAATAATTCAATACAATTAAGGAATAGATAAATGAACAAGTTAAAAAAGTTGATGGCCGAGAAAACTATATTTCTCAATTATATGAAAGAGAAATATAAAGTTTATTATAACTCGAATATTTTTTTAAGAGATGTCCAGTATGCGATAAAAAGTTTTTTGGAAAAGAAAGATTATAAGGTTACTTATGCCGAAGCGGAAACTCTTATGAAAGATTTTACAGCAAATTTGGAAAACTCAGGCGAGTTGATTAAACTAAACGACAATACATGGAAGGTTAATTTTTCTTTTGATGAACCTGTTCTTGAAATTGAATCAAAGGATGTACCTGAAACTAATCAAGTTTAAATTTATTGAAAGGAATAAAGGATGAGCAGCGATACTCAAACTCAGAATGAAATAATTTTAACGGATAAAGCTATTAAACAAGCGTTAAAAATTATGGAAGAAAATAATCTTTCAACCGCCGAATACGGCTTAAGAGTCGGCGTTCAAGGGGGCGGATGTTCCGGAATGACATATAAGCTAGGTTTTGATTCTGAAAATAAAGACGGCGATACAATAATTGAAAAAGACGGACTTAAACTTTACGTTGACGGTAAAAGTCTCTTTTATTTAATGGGTACAACGCTTGATTTCAGCGACGGCTTAAACGGGAAAGGATTTGTCTTTAATAATCCTAACGCAACTAAATCCTGCGGATGCGGAGAATCATTCGGGGTTTAATATATAAATAGAAATAAATCGGGATTAATATGGAAAGAAGAAAATTTTTATCCTCGCTTGGCTTAATTTCATTAGCTGCCGGGGGCGAAAAAGTACTCGGAATTACTAATAGTTTAAATTCATTAACAAATAACGAAAGGAGAAATAACATGGCTAAATTTGAATTGCCAGCACTTCCCTACGGATTTGATGCATTAGAACCAAACATTGACGCGAGAACCATGGAAATTCACCATGGTAAACATCATGCCGGTTACGTAGCAAATCTTAATAAAGCAGTTGAAGGAACAGATTTAGAAGGAAAATCTTTAGAAGAATTATTAAAAGACATTTCTAAATATCCGGTCGCGGTAAGAAATAACGGCGGCGGACATTTTAACCATTCATTATTCTGGACTGTAATGGGACCTAACAAAGGCGGACAACCGGCTGGAGAATTAGGAGACGTTATTAATTCAACATTCGGTTCATTTGACAAGTTTAAGGAACAATTCTCGGCTGCCGCAGCTACAAGATTCGGCTCAGGCTGGGCATGGCTTGTCGTAACTTCGGATGGATTAAAAGTATCTTCAACACCTAATCAGGATAATCCCTTAATGGATTTAGCTGAAGTAAAAGGAACACCGATTTTAGGTATAGATGTTTGGGAACACGCATATTATCTAAATTATCAAAACAGAAGACCTGATTATATTTCCGCATTTTGGAATGTTATTAATTGGGATGAAGTAGCAAAAAGATATTCTGAAGCCAAATAAGTTAAAAAATAATTCCTATATTTTACCTGAAAGTTTGTTTTGACTTTCAGGTTTTTTTTTGTTTTTTAATAATTAAAAATAGATTTTTTTTATGAATGAGATAATACCAATATTTCCGTTAAACATTGTAATGTACCCGGGCGCAAAATATCCGCTTCATATATTTGAAGAGAGATATAAAAAAATGGTCAGAAATTCTATTTTCTCCGGGCAAGGTTTCGGTATCGTTTCAAAAATTGATCTGGAAATCTCAAATATAGGATGTTATGTTTTAGTAGATAAAGTTGTTAAACAATATGAAAATGGGAGCATGGATATATTTGTTGAAGGGATTGAACGGTTTGAGATTATAACAAAATCTTATAATTCAGAAGGATATATGGAAGCGGCAGTTGTTTCTTACCATGATGCTCCCGATGAAGAAAAAAATATGCTTTCAATTCAGCAGGCAATGGTAAAATTTAAAGATATAATAAATAATACAACAATTGAACTTGAAGATTCTTTTTGGAAAAATTTGGAAAAATCTAATTTTAAGTCCTTTAAATTGGCTGAAAAATCGGGCTTAAATATTAAACAGCAGCAGAATATTTTAGCTTTTCAATCAGAAAATAAACGAATTAAGTTTTTACTGGAGCATTTTGAAAAGATTGAAAGCTATCTTGAAGAATCTAAAGCGATTAGAGAAATTATTGCAGGTGACGGTTATATAAACTAAAAAAGGATTTAGGTAATTACCGTAAATCCTTTTCTAATAAATATTTACTAAATTCTATTAATTTATTTTGATAACTCTTTCTGCGAAATCTTTAATCTATTAATTGCTCTGTTTAATGAAGCTTCGGCCCTTGCCACATCAACTTTTTCTTTGTAATTAATTGACAATCTTTCCTTGGCTCTTGCTTTCGCTTCTTCCGCCCTTTTAATATCAATTTCTTCGGGGGTTTCAATACTTTCTACCAGCAGTAATACGTGATTATCAAGCACTTCAACCGTACCGCCGCTTACAGCAAAGATTAATAATTTCCCGTCGGATTCTTCAATTTTAATAACCCCAATATCAAGCGAACTTATTATCGGAGCATGGTTGAATAATATTTGGAAACTCCCTGCTGCTCCGGGTACAGTTACAGATTTAGCATTCCCCGAATAAGCTGATTTTGAAGGCGTTACTATTTCAACATTTATTTCTTTCATAATCTACTGCATCTTCTTTGCTTTTTCAACTGCTTCTTCAATTGTACCAACATACATAAATGCCGCTTCCGGTAAATCATCATGTTTGCCTTCAATAATTTCCTTAAAGCTTCTTATCGTATCTTCCAGTTTGACATATTTTCCTGGGAACCCTGTAAATTGCTCTGCAACGTGAAAAGGCTGACTTAAAAATCTTTGTATTCTTCTTGCCCTTCTTACAATCACTTTATCTTCTTCGGATAATTCATCCATTCCTAAAATATTAATAATATCCTGCAAATCTTTATATCCCTGCAATACTTCTTTAACTGCTGTCGCGACATCATAATGTTCCTGACCTACAATACCAGGTTCAAGAATTCTGGATGTTGAATCCAAAGGATCAACCGCAGGATAAATTCCGAGTTCCGAAATTTGACGGCTTAAAACTGTTGTAGCGTCAAGATGTGAAAACGCCGTTGCGGGAGCCGGATCGGTTAAATCATCTGCCGGGACATAAATTGCCTGCACCGAAGTAATAGATCCTTTATCGGTAGAAGTAATTCTTTCCTGCAGCTCACCCATTTCTGTAGCTAGATTTGGCTGATAACCCACAGCAGAAGGCATTCTGCCAAGCAAAGCGCTTACTTCCGAACCTGCTTGAGTAAAACGGAAAATATTATCAATAAATAAAAGCACGTCTCTATGTTCTTCATCTCTAAAATACTCGGCCATTGTTAAACCTGTAAGTCCAACGCGTAATCTTGCGCCGGGAGGTTCGTTCATTTGTCCGAATACAAGAGCGGTTTTTTCAAGTACGCCGGATTCTTTCATTTCAAGCCAAAGGTCGTTACCTTCTCTTGTTCTTTCACCTACCCCGGCAAAAACTGAGTACCCGCCGTGTTCTTTAGCGATGTTATGTATCAATTCCTGAATAATAACTGTTTTGCCTACGCCAGCACCGCCGAATAGACCTGTTTTACCGCCTTTAGAATAAGGCTCAATTAAATCAATAACCTTTATACCTGTTTCAAATATTTCTTGTTTTGTAGAAAGTTTATCAAATTTCGGAGCGTGTCTGTGGATTGCATATTTTTTCTCAGACTTAATTTCCCCTAAATCATCAATTCCTTTGCCTACAACATTTATAAGTCTTCCAAGTGTATTAGGACCAACAGGAACGGAAATAGGGGCGCCCGTATCAATTGCTTTCATTCCTCTTACCAGTCCGTCGGTAGAATCCATAGAAATCGCACGCACTCTGTTCTCGCCCATATGCTGTTGAGCTTCAACTATTAAAACTTCTTCAACTCCCTCTATATTAGTACGAGGAATATGAATCGCATTATAAATTTTTGGAAGGTTCCCGTCTTCAAAATCAATATCTACAACAGGGCCAATAACTTGAACAACAACGCCTTCGTTACTTGCCATTTTACTCCCTTTTTGGTTTAAATTTAGATAACAAATTTACACATTCCGAATTTTATAAACAAACGAAACTTATAACGATCTAAACAATTATTAAGTAATTTTGGCTATAAATTATTATTAAAAGCCGGATTTTGTAATTCAAAATTAAAAACTGAAGACTCAAATAAATAATAAAACTATATTTTATTTTATTAATAACATTTTTTTAGTAGCAAAAAATTTACCCGATGTAATTGTATAGAAATAAATTCCGCTTGATAATCCGCCGCCGGCTGATGAAGCATCAAATTCCACTTTATAGGTTCCCGCTGATTTATATTCGTTTACAAGTGTTGCTACTTCCCTGCCGAGAACATCAAAAACCTTTAACGTAGAGGGTGCAAAATTTGCATCCTCTACATTCGGAATTGTAAACGATATTGTAGTTGTCGGATTAAAGGGATTTGGATAGTTTTGTGAAAGAGAATATTCTGAATTAATTGTATTAGTTTTTTCTTCAACAGAAGTAATTCCGTTTTTTATTAAATACGCAGGGGAAAAATCAACTTTTTTATTATCGCGCCAAGCAATTCCTCTCAGCAAAACTTCGTAGTCTGAATTTGCAGTAATATAAATAGAATCATTTTGTGTTTTAATTTGAGCCGTACTTGTATTGACAAAAAATGTTACCGAATCAACATTATTTATATTGCTTACAAAATCATTTACTGAAAATGAATATTTATTTTCCGTATAAATCTCGTCTTCATTTTTCCATTCAACGGATGAATATATTTGAGATACGTTTTCGTCGATCCAGTTTAATCTATTAATGAGCCAGTCTTTTAAGTAATCAATTTCTTCTTCGTAAGTCTCGCCTACGAAATAGTTTGGCCAGACGGCGGAATCCAAAACATTCCACTTTTCAAAATTTCTAATTCGCGCTTGCTCAAAATCGGATGTTGTTGAATCAATAAAAGTATTAAGATAATTACTACTTAATACAGTTGATCTAAGTTCATTCCACCTTTTCGCGAATCTGTTTTTAAATATTGAATTATCCATAAGTTTCATTGCCCAGAAAGGAGTTCTCCAATAGCTGTTGTTATCATAAAAAACTTCCCATCCTTCGGTTTTCCAGCCGTCGTCATAATTTGCGTTTCCGTAAGCAAGATTAAAATCCCAAACCGGACCTAGATTTAATTTCCCTCCCTCACTTTCGCGGTTTTTATACAGAAAGGTACTTAGCCTGTAACCGTCGACATTTTTCGCAGTTTCATTTACAATAAAGAAATCGATAAAAGAATCTATATCGATAATATCATAATATCCGCCGAAAGGTTTATCGCTGCCGCTGCCGTACAATACGGTTTCGAAATTCAGAATAAAACTTTGAATATAATTAATTTGTTCTGTCGTAAGATCGTCGCCTGAAGGATATTCATATTGGTAATAAACTTTTCTATTACCGTTATTGTAATTCCATGAAGGTGAATTCCATCCGCCTGTAACGGTACCTTCCTGTTTATCAATTTTTATAATATATCCCCCGGTAAGTTTATCGCCGGCGATATCTTCGGCCTCAAGTTTTTTAATATTCACACGGTTTTTGTCCCGTTTAATTTTTTCCATCAAGATATAAACGCCCATGTATTCGCCGTTTAATACAAGCTCACAAAATTTTGTCCTGCTCGCATAACGTCCCAAGTCGTTGGCAATTTTATAAGTAAGAACGTTCCTTAATAATGTTTTGTCGCTGTAAGGGGCAGATAGAATCCAATCACTTTCTTCGGGGAAACCGAGAAGAGATACATCCAAATCTTCGCCATCATCATCCCAAGTTTCAAAACCGTATTGCTTTTTAGGAAAAAGCTGTGATGAGCTTCCTCTTATTTCAATTCCAATTTTTCCTTCATAATTATTAAACGGATCGGTTATATAATTTATAATTCCGTCCCCGTTAAAAATTATCCCCATAAAAGCGTTTATTTTAGGTTCATCAAGAATTGTTTTTCCTTCGGTGTTAATAACAACAATAGGCAGGTTTGAGGAAGTAAAATTTACTTGGGGAAAAAATTCTTGGGCTGATAAAAATACTAGTATTAAAATAGAAAGAAACTTCATTTTGTTATCCGTAATAACTTTTCAGCTAAATATAACTCTTTAAAATAAAAGAGGCTGATTCATAAGTAATTTATCTTTGTGTCTTGGTGTCTTAGCGGCGGAAAAAATAACCATCAAACAAAGTCACTAAGCCCCAAAGGGTCGCAAAAAACTTTTGAGTCAGCCTCTTATTTAAAATATGGAAATAAATTAAGCGTTTATTGAAACCGCCTCAACCAATTCCATTCCTTTTCTCAAAGCCTGTTCATTAAGAGGAAGCAAATGGTGATAACGTTCCGGCAAAACTTTCTTCAAACCTTCAAGAATATTTTCAAATTCAATTATAGGTCTTTTCTTTAAGAATGCGCCCAGCATAATCATATTTAATATTTTGGTATTATTCATTTTGGCCGCTTCGTTGCTTGCTTCAATTCCTATTACTTCAATGTCTTCTCTTTTAGGTCCATGAAGTATGTTGGTGCTATCGTACAGCATTAAGCCGCCGGGTTTAACGGCACTTTCAAATTTATCAACCGAAGGCTGGTTAAGCGCAATAACCGTATCAAATTTTGAAACGATAGGCGAGCTAATTTTTTCATCACTAATAATTGTAACACAATTTGCGGTTCCGCCTCTCATTTCCGGTCCGTAGGAAGGCATCCAGCTGACTTCTTTATTTTCAACAATACCGGAATAACAAAGAATCATTCCCATAGAAAGAACTCCCTGCCCTCCGAATCCTGCAATTACTATTTCTTCACTCATAATTATTTTCTCCCTTGCCTGCCGAAGCCGGCAATGTTTTTTCCAAACTTTTATTTTATCAAGTTCCGTAATTTTTCATTTTCATTTATCTGCCGGCGAAGGTTAGTCTTTTGGTACTTTGATATCGCCGAGCGGATAAAACGGAAGCATATTTTCGTCAAGCCATTTATTAGATTCAACCGGAGTCATTTTCCAGTTTGAAGGACAGTTTGAAACAATTTCAACAAAGCATGTACCTTTATTAAGTTTCTGGTATTCAAATCCTTTTTGAATCGCTTTTTTGGCTTTACGCACATTCAAAGGTTTATGAACAGACTGACGCGTTACATAATAAGTGCCGGGCAGCTGCGCTAAAAGTTCTGTAATTTTTAAAGGCGCTCCCATTGTAGCGACATCTCTTCCGAAAGGCGAAGTTGTGGATTTCATACCAGGCAAAGTTGTAGGCGCCATTTGTCCGCCTGTCATACCGTAAATTCCGTTGTTGATAAAAATAATTAATATATTTTCGCCGCGGTTGCAGGTATGAATAGTTTCACCGGTACCAATAGCAGCAAGATCGCCGTCGCCTTGATAAGAGAAAACATATTTTTCAGGAAGCACTCTTTTTATGCCTGTAGCCACAGCCGAAGCTCTGCCGTGCGCGGCTTCGGACATATCAATATTTAAATAGTTGTAAGCCAGCACCGAACAGCCAACTGGGGCAACGCCAATTACTTCCTGCTGAATGCCAAGTTCATCAATTACTTCGGCTAAAATTCTATGAGCGACACCGTGCCCGCAGCCCGGACAATAATGCATAGAAACATCAAGCAGGGTTTCAGGTTTTTCATATACTATATTTTCTTTAGTGCAAATACTTTCATCGCTTATTACCTGCTCAAAGTGTTTATCTTCAAGCAAATCTCTTTCATTCATACTCATACGGCAACTCCTACAATTTTTTCTTCCAAAGCTTTTAATATTTCATCAGGGTCAGGTACAACACCCCCCATTCTTCCGTAAAATTCTACCGGAACTTTTCCATTAACGGCTAATCTTACGTCTTCGACCATTTGTCCGGCATTCATTTCAACATCCAATATGCCATGAACTTTTGATGCGTAATCATTTATTGCTTTATAAGGAAATGGGAATAATGAAATCGGTCTAATTACGCCGACTTTAATTCCTTTTTCTCTAGCCATTTGCGCGGCTTTAGTACATATTCTGGCAACCAATCCGTATGCGGTTATAATATAATCAGCGTCCTCGCAATTAATTGCTTCATATCTAATCTCATTTTTTTCAATTTCTCTGTATTTTTCCTGCAGATGAATATTAATAACTTCCATTGCTTCAGCTTTTAAATTAAGAGAAGTAATAACATTTTTTTCTTTATCGGCAGGTTTTCCAACTGTTGCCCAGTCAAGACGTTCAAATTTTCTTTCCTGCTGAGGGAATAGTTCCACTTTTTCCATCATTTGACCCAACGCGCCGTCGGTTAAAATAAGAACAGGATTTCTATATTTAAAGGCAAGATCAAAACCTTGTTTTACGAAATCGGACATTTCCTGCACTGTTGAGGGAGCCAGAACAATTAGTTTATAATCGCCGTGACCGCCTCCTTTCACGGATTGGAAATAATCACCTTGACCAGGCTGAATAGTGCCTAATCCGGGACCGCCTCTATTAACATTAACGAGCAGGCATGGAACTTCGGCGCAAGCAATGTATGAAACGCCTTCCTGCATTAAACTCATTCCCGGAGAAGAAGAAGAAGTCATAATTTTTTTCCCGGTTCCCGCGGCACCGTAAACCATATTAATCGCCGCTACTTCGCTTTCAGCCTGAAGCACTACCATACCTGTTCTTGCATGCGCTTCTCTGCTTAAATACTCTAGTACTTCGGACTGGGGTGTAATCGGATATCCAAAATAAGCATCGCAGCCTGCTCTAATTGCAGCCTCTGCCAATGCTTCGTTGCCTTTCATTAATTTAAGTTCTTTCATTAGTTCACCTTCAATTCCATGTCTTTAGTTACGTTAGAAATTTTTGCTATCTGTTCTTTCCCCTTTTCGGTTTTACGATATACAGTAATTCCGCCTTCAGGGCAAACCAACGCGCAATTTGTGCAGCCTGTGCATGTATCTTCAACTTTCACAATATACAAGTATCCCTTGTTATTTACTTTTCTTGATGTCTCCAAAGAGCCTTGCGGACAGGCTTCAATACAAAGTTCACATCCTTTGCATTTTTCGATATCAATTATAATGTCGCCTTTTACTTTAGCCATAGTTACTCCATTTGTATTTAAAATTAAAAAGGCTGCATACTATGCAGCCTTTCCTATAAAAGGTCCTTGATAATAATGACGATATTCAGGTTGTTTGTAATTTTCATTATTTTAATGACTCCTAACATTGTAGTACTTATAAGAACCGTGCCATTTTTTGCAATACAAAAGACATAGAAATCGATTAAAATTTCACTTTTTTAGAATATGTATACAAATCTGGTTTCCATTTTTGAGAATACTGTTTTCTTACTGAGAATTTAACATAAAAATAATACAAAATCATCTTTTTATAAGACGAATTATCCCATATAAAAAAGGGAAACTTAAAGCTCCCCTTTTAGATAAGAATATTCGCAAAAAGATTCACAGAATAATTTACTGCATATTGTGATAAACGGACTGAACGTCATCATCTTCATCAAATGCTTCAACAATGCCGTTAATATCGGCCTGCTGTTCTTTGGTAAGTTCTTTATAATTTTCAGGAATAAATTGAAGTTCTGTAGCGGTAATATCAAGGCCTTTTTCTTCCAATGCTTTCTGCATCGGTCCGTATTCCGTAAAAGGAACATATATATATAATGACTCGTCGTCATAAGAAAATTCATCAAGACCGTGATCAATTAATTCAAGTTCAAGATTTTCAAGATCCATTTCCGCTGTTCTTGCTACTTTAAAAATACCTTTTCTTTCAAACATAAAAGCAATTGAACCATTGTTTCCTAAAGAGCCTTCGTGTTTTCTGAAAATGTGCCTTACGTTAGCAACAGTTCGTGTCGGATTATCTGTAGCGCATTCAATAATCATAGCAACACCGTGGGGACCGTAACCTTCGTACATAATTTCCTGATAACCTGTTGTATCTTTTGAGGATGCTCTTTTAATTGCCGCGTCTACCTTGTCCTTAGGCATGTTTACGCTTTTAGCATTCTGAATAGCGATTCTTAATTTTGAATTTGCTTTGGGATCAACCCCTCCCGCTTTTACGGCAATTTCAATGTCCTTTCTAATTCTGTTAAATGCTTTAGACATACGCGCAAAACGCGCGAACATTGTGTGTTTTCTTTTTTCAAATATTCTGCCCATTATATTCTCTTTTATTCTTAATTACTTTTTTAATTTTTGAAAATGAAATTTAATAATTCGTTTCCAATAATTAATGAAAAATTTTAACGGAGAAGAATTTATTTCCGGTATTAAGCGATTTTTTTATATGTTCATATCAATAAACATACAATATTCAACCGCGAATTTGTATTTAAAACAAAAAGAGCAGCAAAAGCTGCTCTTAAAAATTATTCAATCAATATTATTCCCACATGTCCCTTGCGTGTTTATCGGCATGATAAGAACTTCGTACGAGCGGGGCCGACTCAACGGCTTTAAAACCCATTTTCTTTCCTTCTTCTTTGTACATCGCGAATTCGTCGAGCGTAACCCATCTGTCAACCGGGAGATGATTTTTAGTAGGCTGAAGATACTGTCCAATAGTCATAATATCGCAGCCGTGTACTTTTAAGTCCCTCATAAGTTCCAATACTTCTTCAGTCCTTTCACCAATGCCTACCATAATTCCGCTTTTGGTTCTAAGACCTTTTGCTTTAAACCAGCTAATAAGCTCCAGACTTCTCTCATATTTTGCCTGCGGACGTACGGCGTGATAAATTCTTTTAACGGTTTCCATGTTGTGATTTAGAATATCAGGAGGATTCTGCATAATAATGTTAAAAGCTTGTTCTTCGCCTTTGAAGTCTGGGATTAATATTTCAATTGTACAGCTCGGCATTTTTTCTCGAATTAATTTATTAGTCTCCGAAAAAATTGACGCACCGCCGTCTTTTAATTCATCCCTGTTTACGGAAGTAATTACAACGTGACGGAGTTTTAATTCCTCAACCGATTCGGCGACTCTTCTAGGTTCGTCCAAATCAAGTTCATTCGGCATTCCTAATTTTACATTGCAGAATCCGCAGCTGCGTGTGCATGTATCTCCCAAAATCATAAATGTAGCTGTTCTGCTGTTCCAGCATTCGGCCAGATTAGGGCATCGCGCTTCTTCGCAAACGGTGTTTAATTTTGAGTTGCGCATTAACGAATGAACATCTTTAAAGTTCGGTCCGCTGGGCAGTCTAACTTTCAGCCATTCGGGTCTTTTACCTAATTCTTCCCTGCTTTTTTCCGTAGTCTCTTTAAATGCTTTTTGATGCTGATTGATTTTCATTATTCCTCTTTATCTCTATCATTAACTTTATCTTGGTCTTTATCTTGATTATGACAAAGATCGAGATTAAACTATACTCGTATCAAAATTTTCCAAACTGTCTTTAATTGATTTTAAGAATTTACCGCCGAGCATTCCGTCAACTAATCTATGATCATGGCTAAGCGATAAATACATCATAGGCTTAACCGCTATTGTGTCGATTTCGTCGACAGTAATTACAACAGGCTTTTTAACCACGGCGCCAACACCCAATATTCCTACTTCAGGCTGATTTATAATCGGAGTTCCGAATAAAGAACCGAAAACACCGTAATTAGTAATAGTAAAGGTGCCGTCCATAATATCGTCGGGTATCAGTCCTTTTCCACGGGCTTTTTTTCCAATTTCGGTTATGGCTTTAGAAAGCCCCAAAATATTTTTTTCATCAGCGTTTTTAATATTTGGGACAATTAAACCATTTGGTTCTACAGCTACGGCAATCCCAATATTAATATATTTTTTAACTACTATGTTATCACCGTCAATTGAAGAGTTTAATAAAGGATATTCTTTTAATCCTTTAATAACAGCATGAGAGATAAACGGCATATAGGTTAATTTTACCCCGCTTTTTTCAAAATATTCATCTCTTTTTGAATTGATAAAATTATGAATTCTTGTCATATCAACTTCCAGCACTGCGGTAACATGAACAGAAGTATCACGGCTGTTGGTCATATGATACATAATTCTTTTACGGATATTATCCATGGGGATAATTTCTACTCCCTCGCCTTTTTTAACAACCGGTTGACCTTCTTTAGGTTCCGGCATCCGGTATGATGACATTTTTTGAGGAGCGGCAGCAGGAGCCTTGCCGCTTTTTCTGTCTTCAATATATTTTAGAATATCGTTTTTCGTTACTCTCCCGTTAACACCCGTACCGTTTATCGTTTCAAGTTCATTTGCCGAAACATTTTCCTTACTTGCAATATTCATCACAAGCGGTGAATAAAATCTATTTGATGAAGAAGCGTTAATTTTTTCACTATGTCCAACCTGTGCGACAGGTTCTTCCTTTAATGCTTCCTGTTTAATTTCTTCTGCATTCTTTATTTTGATTTCTTCTTTTGGTTTTACAATTCCGCCGCTAGTGGAAATTTTGGCCACGACAATACCGACATCAACTGTTTCGCCTTCTTTAAAAAGAATTTCCGACAATGTTCCTTCAATCGGCGAAGGCACTTCGGTATCAACTTTATCTGTGCTTATATCAAAAATAATTTCATCCCTGCCTACTTTATCGCCGACTTTTTTATGCCATTTAATAATTGTGCCTTCCATTACAGACTCGCCCATTTTAGGCATTGGAATATCGATCAACTCTCCGCCAATCTGAGTAGTGGAAGCTTTTTCGTTAGATTCCTCAGTTACACGTTCGGTATTATTTTTCTTTTCATTTTGTTTTTCATCAACAGCGGCTTCGCCGTTTGTGTCAATAATTGCAACAACGGTATCAACTTCTACGGTTTCCTGTTCAAACACTTTAATTTCAATAAGTTTACCTGCTTCGGGACTAGGAATTTCAGTATCAACTTTATCGGTGCTGATTTCAAAAATTATTTCATCTTTTTGAACTAGATCACCTTTCTTTTTGTGCCATTTAATCAATGTACCTTCATTTATACTTTCACCCATTTTGGGCATTACAACATTGACTCTCATTTTATATTTTTCTCCCGCTATCTATACTGCCATTGGGCAGTTTTATTGTTTAATACATTAAAAGATCTTTTAAGGAATTATATAATTTATCACGCGAAGGAAGCACTGCTTTTTCCAGCACGGGATGATAAGGAATAGGAGTATCTGCCGCGCCTATTCTTCTTATCGGAGCGTCAAGCATTTCAAAACACTCTTCAGCAATTCTGGCGCTTACCTCGGCGCCGAAGCCTCCTGTTAAGGTATCCTCATGAATTACAATTGCTTTGCCGGTTTTTTTAATTGAATTTTTTACCGTATCCATATCCAAAGGAGCAATTGTCCGTAAATCAATAATTTCAATTGAATAACCTTCGTCCTCCAATTTTTTTGCGGCGAAATTAGTTTCATGCACCATCGCTCCCCAAGCAACAACGGTTAAATCTTTTCCTTCTTTAAATACTTTTGCCTTTCCGAACGGTACTAAATAATCCGCGTCCGGTTCCGGCGACGTAGCGTAACTTTGTCTGTATAATCCTTTATGTTCAAGGAACAAAACGGGATCGTTTAATCTTAACGCCGTTTTCAGCAGTCCTTTAGCGTCGGCTGAGTTTGAAGGATATGCAATTAACAGTCCCGGCATATGAGCAAAAAACGCTTCAATATTCTGGCTGTGGTATAATCCTCCGTGAATATAACCTCCGATGGCAGTTCTTATAACAACCGGCGCTTCAAACAAATTATTTGAGCGGTACCGGTACATTACCAGTTCATCTCTAATCTGCATAAATGCGGGCCAGATATAATCGCCGAATTGAATTTCAACACAGGGTTTTAATCCCGTTAATGCCATACCGATAGCAACACCTGCAATGCTTGCTTCGGCAAGGGGTGAGTTAAATACTCTTTCATTTCCGTATAGAGTTGATAAACCTTTTGTCGCGGTAAAAACCCCGCCTTTACCGTCTGCAACGTCTTCACCGAAAACATAAATTTTATCGTTTCGTTCCATTTCTTCGCGCAAAGCATGATTGATTGCGTCAACCATTACAATCGGTTTGCCTTCATTTTTAATTTTTCCGTAAGGTAGATTTTCTCTTTTCCCGCTTTCATCCAAAACATATCGGAACGCGGTTTCAGGTTTAGGGTCAGCTTGAGTTAATACCCAGTCCGCCGCTTCATTTATATGATTTACAATTTCTTTTTTGAATTCCTCGTAAGCCAATTCGGTGAGAATACCTTTATTAATTAATTTTTCCACAAACAATTTTATCGGATCTTTTTTCTGAGATTCTTCAATATCTTCCTTGCTTCTGTATTTTTTTTCATCATCGGATGAAGAATGTGAAAACAAACGAACAGTATGTGCTTCAACAAGAACCGGTCCTTTTCCTTGACGGGCATATTTAAAAGCGGTTTGAGCCGTGGCATGCATTTCAAGGAAATCGGTTCCGTCAACGCTTAATCTTAGTAAATTTTCATAACCTTTCATCAATTCAGCAACGGAAGCGTTTTTACCGGCGTTTTGACCTTCTACCGGAACAGAAATAGCCCATCTATTATTCTGAATTACGAAAACAACAGGGAGTTTTTCTCTTGCCGCCCAGTTAACTGCTTCTGCAAATTCGCCTTCGCTTGTCGCGCCTTCGCCGCTGCTTACATAAACAACCGCATTTTCCCCTTTCTTTTTTGCGGCAAGCGCCGTACCGACGGCTTGTAAAAATTGTGTGCCTGTGGGACTGGATTGACAAGGCACATTAAGTTCTTTTGAAGTCCAATGGCAAGGCATTTGTCTTCCGCCTGTCATAGGGTCATTTTCTTTTGCAAGGTAATGAAGTAGAATATCTTCAATTTTAACGCCCAGCGCGTGAAGATATCCCATGTCTCTGTAATACGGATAACCCCAGTCAACTTTTGGTTTCATTGCCAAGCCGAACGCGATTTGTGTGGCTTCGTGCCCCATACCCGGGATAAGAAAATACGCTTTGCCTTGTTTAATTAAATTGTGAACTTTATTATCTATCTGACGCGCGGTAAACATTAAACGAAGCGCGTTCATTAATTCTTTTTTTGAAAGTCCGCCGAAAGAATCAATTTTACCTGTAGGAGCTTTTCCGTTTTCTTTATCAACAGCGGTTACATCTTCAGTTTTATTATTTGCCATTTCAAACCTTTCTTTTGTTTTTAGTTACAGAACATATTTTTCAAATAGTTCTTTCTCAACGGTACTATATTCATCGTAGCCAAAAATATCTTTAAAATGTTTAATGATTTTTTCTTTTATTTCCCGAATTTCAATTTTTCCGCCTAATTCTTTACTAAGCGATGTTACTTCTTTTTCTTTTATTCCGCAAGGAATGATTCCGTCGAAATAAGTTAAATCCGTATTTACATTAAATGCGAATCCATGCATCGTAATCCACCTGCTTACCTTTATTCCGATTGCGCAGATTTTTCTTTCGTCCAGCCAAACGCCTGTATATTTTTCTTTTCTTCCGGTTCTAAGTCCGTATTCTGCGCATGTTCGTATAATAACTTCTTCCAAATTTCTTAAATACAAATGAGTATCCTGTTTCCAGTTTTTCAGATCAATGATCGGGTAGCCGACTATTTGACCCGGTCCGTGATATGTAATATCTCCGCCACGGTCAATTTCGAATACGGTAATTTTTTTTTCTTTTAATTCAAACTCATTATAAATCAGATTATCCTTATGCGCGGTTTTACCAAGAGTATAAGTATGCGGATGCTCCAATAAGAAAATAATATCATTAATCTCATTTTTAGTCCGCCGTTCAAAAACACTTTTCTGTAAATCCCAAGCGTTCTGATAACTTATCTGACCGAGATCGCAATATTCAAATATTCTAGAAATTGACTGATTCTCCATATGCAATTGCAGCCGCTTCCATTACCGCTTCGGAAAGCGTCGGATGCGCATGAATTGTTTTAATAATGGATTCGCCCGTACCTTCTAAAGATTTTACAATTCCAAGTTCGGCAAGTAATTCCGTAGCTTCAGAACCTACAATATGCGCGCCTAGCAGCTCCCCGTATTTAGCGTCGAAAATTAATTTGACAAAACCTTCTCTTTCCCCTATTGCCGCCGACTTACCGCTCGCAGAAAAAGGGAATTTGCCAATTTTTAATTCGTATCCGGCTTCCTTGGCTTTTTCTTCTGTTAATCCTAAACTGGCAATTTGAGGCTGACAATAAGTACAACCGGGAATAGAGTTGTAATCAACAGAAGGGACATTCATTCCTTTTATTTTTTCAACACATGTAATACCTTCGGCCGAAGCAACATGAGCAAGCCACGGCGGTCCAATTACATCGCCTATAGCGTAAACATTATCAATATTTGTTTTATATGTTTCTTTATCAACTTTAATATGATTTTTAAATATTTCAACGCCAATATCTTCAAGCCCAATTCCTTCAACATTTCCCGTTACGCCAATAGCGTTTAGGACTTTTTCGGCTTTCAGTTCTTTTTTCTCTCCGTCTTTTTCAATAGTAACTATTACGTTCTTTCCTTTTACAACGGCGCTTTCAACCTTTGCCGATGTATAAATTTCAATTTTCCTTTTCTTAAACGCGGCTTCCAAAGCCTTTGATGATTCTTTATCTTCAACAGGGACAAGAGAATCCATCATTTCAATAATTGTTACATTTGTGCCGAGAGCGGAATAGAAATAGGCGAACTCAACCCCGATTGCTCCGGCGCCGATTACGATTAAATCTTTAGGAAGAGTTTCAAGGCTCATTGCCTCTTTGGAAGTTATAATATTTTTATGATCAACCGGAATTGAATCAATTAATTTAGGACGGGCTCCCGTAGCAATAATAATTTTACCGGCTTCAACAGTATTAATTATTGTACCGTCAGAATCCAAAACATCAATTTGACTGCCAGATTTAAATTTTCCGAAACCTTTTATCACCTGTATATTGTTTTTTTTCATTAAGAAATCAACACCGCGCGACATTTTAGTAGCGACGTTTCTGCTTCTTTTTATTATTTTCGAAAAATCGAAACTTAATCCTTCTACCTTAATACCGAAATCGCCCGCATGTTTATTCATCATTTCATAAACTTCAGCGTTTTTAAGAAGAGACTTTGTCGGAATACATCCCCAGTTAAGGCAAATACCGCCTAAATTATCTTTATCAATAACTACTGTTTTAAAACCAAGCTGAGCCGCTCTAATTGCCGCTACATATCCGCCGGGTCCGCCCCCAAGTACAGCAATATCAAATTTTTCACTCATCAAAATTGTCCCATTATTTATGATTTAGCGTAACAATATAACGAACTAATATTTGAAATAAAAACTTGAAATATTATATAAAAACCGATAATAATGCCCGAAATAGTGGGTTTTATGAATTAGCTTAAATATTAGGATATATTATCCGGAAGCGTGTTAAATAGAATTTTATAATCAGTTAAATTTTGTAAGGAATATTTACAAAATCCAATTTAGGCGAAAAATCTTTTGTATTTCTTGTTACCAATAATAAATTATTCTTTTTAGCCAAAGCTGCTTGAAATGCATCCGGCAATTTCCATCCTTTTTTTTGGCTTAATTCAGCAGCGATATCGCTAATCTCTTTTGTAATTGCGAGACACTCAAATTTATCAAGCAAGGTGGAAATGGAGCTTTTCTCATTTTCTTCTGCGCCCGACAATACTTCAGCTCTTGTGATAACAGAAATAACCGTACTGCCATCTGCGTTTTTTAACAGCCAATCTGTAGCTTTTTTAATCCCGTTGAGATGATCAATAATAATTACGGTATCAACAAGATATTTTATTTTCATTTTCTTGTTTCCCAATCCTTTCGGATTTTCTCGGAATAATCAGTACCATTCATTTTTTTTTCTTTCCATAATCCTGAAGTTGAAAGAAAAACATCCAGTGATTTCTCCTCGCTTTTTTTCTTTCTGTACTCTATTAATGCTTCACGAATTGTTTCAGCGGTAGACTGTTTTCTTTCCCTGCTGTATCTGTCCAGCCACATTTTTAAATCTTGTGAAAGCGTTATTATTGTTCTTAACATTTTTATTCTTTTTTTGTTTGAATATATCACAATAGTGATATACTGTCAAGGGCTTATTGAATATTATCCAAAAGCATAAATGAAATCTCTTTTGAAGATGATTTTGAATCATAATTTTTATCTTCAAAACCGCATATTTTTTCGAGCGGACAAACGGCGCAAACAGGTTTTTGTGGTTTGCATATTTCTCTGCCCAGCCGTATAAGATTTGTATGAAATGAATGAGCCTTTTTTTCAGGAAAGTTTTCGTTGAGCAGAAAAAATGTTTTATCGGGTGCGCCGGCATTTACAATACCAATTCTGTTAACAGTGCGGTGAACATGTGTATCAACGGGACATATATTTCTATCCATTGCGAAAAGAAGAACGCAGCTTGCGGTTTTTACACCGACACCTTTAAACGAAGTTAAATCTTTTATTGCTTCATCACTTAAAAAATTATCTAAATATTTTAAGGATAACTTCCCTTCTTTTTCATAAAGCTGTTTTACAAAATTTTTAATCGCTTTGGACTTTTGTTTTCCAAGTCCGGCGACTTTTATTTCTTTTTCAATAACGCCTACCGGGGTTTTTAATATTTCCGTCCAGTCGGAAAATTTCTTTTTTAGATTTTGATATGCCTGATATGAATTTCTGTCATTTGTGTTCTGTGAAAGTATTGTAGCAATCAGCATTTCAACAGGGTCGGGAAGTTTTTTATTCCTAGGCGGGATGCCGAAACGATTTATTAATAACTCATTTACTTTTATTATAAGATCTTGTTTTTCTTTTATCATTTTATTCTGAGTTTTTTGAATTTTAAGATACAGAATAGGAAAACAAATAGAACGCTGATTTTTATGATGATTATGATTTGTTAAGATTTGAAATAGAGTTAATTCAGAAAATGGTTTTTAAATTCCTTTGGACTTACTCCAACTTCTTTTTTAAACATTCGAGAAAAATACGGCGGATTTTCAAATCCAAGTTGATATGCAATTTCTGAAATACTTTGTTTGCCTTCTACCAACATATTTTTTGCCTCGGAAACTATATAAAGATGAATCAGTTCTAAAGCGGTTTTCCCCGTTTCCTGCTTCAATAAGTCACTTAAATATTTGGGTGAAAGATTAAGCTGTGAAGCTATGTAATTCACTGTCGGTAAACCTTTTCCTGCCATGTCTCCTTTAACAAAATATTCATTAAATATTTCGTTGAATTTTGTAATAGTAATTCCTGATAACGGTTTCCTATCAATGAACTGCCTTTTATAAAAACGTTGAGCATACTTTAGAATAGAATCTAAATGAGAAAGAATAATTGATTTGCTGAACTCGTCCGGATTATTGCCGTACTCAGCTTCCATTTTATTGAACAACGACCACATTATTTTTTCTTCTCTTGGAGAAAGATGAAGAGCTTCTCGTGTTTCGTAATCAAAAAAATCATATTTTTTGATTTCTGTAAATAAAGGATGACCCATCAAAAAATCTTCATGAATTTCAATCGAGAATCCTTTGTCTTTCAATATAACATCGTGAAGAGAAATTATTTGGTTTGGTTTCATAAAGTACATGAATCCTTGATCAGGATCGTATTTGGTTTTTCCGTACCAAATATTTCCCTTTTTTAATTTCTTAAGACATATGAAATAAAAGTCATATGATATTTCAGAAACATTCAAAGGATTTGCAGTTTTCTTAAGTCTTTTTAGGCCGAGTAAGGGATTCTCCGGTTGAGGATAACCCTGTATTTCATGTAATTCACTTATTGTTTTGAAATGTTTCATAAATTTATTGCCTTAAAATAATTAACTATTTTTAACTCTTATTTTTCTCAACTCAATTGAACAAAATTGTAGTTAAATATCAAGTTTTCTACTTCCTATCCATTTCACAATTTCAGGATCATGATGATCAAAAAATAAACTCTTTTTCATATCTAAAACTGCTATTTTATTAATTTCTTCTTTTGTCAACTCAAAATCGAAGATGTTAAAGTTTACAGCCATTCTTTCTTTGCTGACTGATTTTGGAATGACTACTACACTTCTTTGAACCAGCCATCTTAATACAACTTGAGCAACAGACTTATTATATTTTTTGCCTATAGTTTGCAGCAACTCATTTTTAAATAAATCATTCCTTCCTTCTGCAAATGGTCCCCATGATTCTATTTGAACTTTATTTTCTTCTAAGAATTTTTGAGTTTCAATTTGCTGATTGAAAGGATGCGTTTCTATCTGGTTTACTGCCGGAACCACCTCGTTATGAATAATAAGATCCAATACACGATCCGCTTGAAAGTTACTGATACCAATAGTTTTTACCTTCCCTTCTTTATACAATTCTTCCATTGCGCGCCAGGAACCGTAAACATCTCCAAATGGCTGATGGATAAGATATAAATCAAGATAATCCAATTGCAATTTATTTAGCGATTTCTCAAAAGCTTTTTTGGTGTTCTCATAACCTGTATCCTGAACCCAAAGTTTGGTCGTTACAAACAAATCTTCCCTTGCAACTCCACTTTCTTTAATCGCTTTGCCGACTGCTTCCTCATTCATATAAGCAGCTGCTGTATCTATTGATCTGTAACCTGTATTTATCGCGTCCAATACGCTTCTCTTACATTCTTCGGCATCGGGAATTTGATAAACGCCATAACCAAGTATTGGCATTTCCACACCGTTGTTTAATTTTACTTTTTGCATCGTATATCTCTTTATTTTTTAGTGAGATTGTGTACTCTATTTATTTAATTCTTTAATGGCGCTTCAACTTCCGAGAAAGCTTGCACGAATTCAGGCAAGCGCGCCCCATGCACTTGAATCGCTGAAACCTCTTGATTCAATTCGGCAAGTTCGGTAACAGTAAATTGAACGGAAGCCGCGCCGATGTTCTCGAGCATATGTGCCATCTGTGTCGTACCGGGGATAGGCACAATCCACGGCTTCTGCGCCATTAGCCATCCAAGCGCAACTTGAGCTGGAGTGGCTTGTTTTCGTTCAGCCCAATTCTTTAGCAAACCCACAAGCGCTAGATTATGTATAAGATTCTCTGGCGAGAAACGCGATTCCATTTTGCGAATGTCGCCATCGGCAAAACGTGTTACCGAATCAATAGCACCCGTAAGGAAACCAACACCCAGCGGGCTCCATGTGACCAAACCAATACCCAGTTCCTGACAGACCGGAATGACCCACTCCTCAGGTCCGCGCCACAGCATAGAATATTCGTTCTGTACGGCGCTGAGTGGAAGCTCGGCATGAGCGCGGCGCATTGTTTGTTGACCCATCTCAGACAGTCCCCAGTGTAAAACCTTGCCCTGCGTCATCAGTTCCTTTACCGCACCTGCTACATCTTCAATCGGAACCTGAGGATCAACCCTGTGCTGGTAGAGCAGATCAATGCGATCGGTACGTAGACGTTTAAGCATACTCTCTACTACGAACTTTATATGTTCGGGACGGCTGTTGAGCCCCGGACGCCTTTCACCGGTTTCGAGGTCAATGTTCCATCCAAATTTGGTTGCTACTACTATCTTATTACGGAAAGACTCCACGCCTTCTCCCAGAATCCGTTCTACCTCGTGAGGACCATAAGCCTCAGCAGCATCAAAAAAAGTTACGCCACGGTCAAATGCAGTCCGAATTATTTTAAACATTTCTGATCGGGTGGGGATTGTGGTTTGATAAGTGCGGCTCATGTTCTGGACTCCGAGACCAACACTGGAAACCTCGAGTGCGCCGAGCTTACGTTTTCCAATTTCCATAGGTTTAGTAATATTTTTCGGAATACCGCTCGTCGTATTACTCTTTTTATCATTCTGAAAAGCTGCCAATGATTTTGTACCAAAGACAACACCGGCTCCAACTAAAGTTGTTTTGACGATAAAATCTCGTCTATTAACACGACCCTTTTCAGAGTTATTGCCACTTTCAGTGTTTTGTTTCTTTTCCATTTCATACTCCGTTCATTTACTTAATTTAACTTATTTGTTTGTTCTATTTACAATTCCTATTTGTTCGACTTCTTCAAGAGTATACGCACAATTTTTATAAGCTTACTTATTTTCATGTTATTTAAATTTATCTATCAACCATTTTTTGACTGCTTTCGGAATACCTTGCGCCTTGAATTTCTATTTTAGATGCTGCGTCATTAATTTCATTAATATCTTTTTCTGATAATTCTAAATCAACAGAGCCGATATTTTCTTCCAAGCGATGCAGCTTTGTAGTACCGGGAATAGGAACGATCCAAGACTTTTGAGCGAATATCCAGGCTAATGCAATTTGAGCGGAAGAAACATTTTTACTTTTTGCCATTTGATTTATCAAATCAACCAACGCTTGATTTGTTTTTCTATTTTCTTCGCTGAAACGCGGAACAGAATTGCGAAAATCGGATTTATCAAATGTTGTTTTTTCATCAATCTTGCCGGTTAGAAATCCCTTGCCGAGCGGACTAAAAGAGACAAACCCGATTCCAAGTTCTTCAAGTGTCGGAAATACTTTTGTTTCCGGCTCTCTCCACCATATCGAGTATTCACTCTGAAGTGCTGTCACAGGCTGAACAGCATGAGCTTTTCTTATTGTATTCGCTCCGGCTTCCGATAATCCGAAATGTTTTACTTTTCCTGCTTGTATTAATTCTTTTACTGTTCCCGCTACTTCTTCAATCAGGACTTCAGGATCAACACGATGCTGGTATAAAAGATCAATATAGTCAGTCTGTAATCTTTTCAGTGATTCATCTACTACACGTTTAATGTTGTCAGGTTTACTGTTTAATTTCGGGAAGTTCTTCGTATCGAATCCGAATTTTGTTGCAATAACAACATTATCTCGAAAAGGCTTAAGCGCTTCTCCAACCAGTTCCTCATTTGTGAAGGGACCGTAAACTTCTGCCGTATCAAAAAAAGTTATTCCTTTTTCAACTGCGGAGCGAATTAGAGAAATCATTTCTTTTTTATCAGCAGCCGTACCATAACCGTAACTCATTCCCATACAGCCCAAACCAATAGCAGATACTTCAAGTCCGCTGTTTCCAAGTTTGCGCTTCTTCATTTTTTATCCTTTTATTTTTTTTACAATAAAAACTTACTGTACAAATATATTTAAACATGTCTATATGGACTTATACAAAAGGCGGAAGTACTGATACATTTTTCACACCGATTTATAACAAATTGAAATACCCACAAAGAAGATTAGAAATGTATAACAAATATTTATCAATTATGTTATTTTATAATTAGTAAAATCAAATTATGGAGAAATTATGCCGACATTAATGGTAAGCGTATCCGGAATAAGAGGAATAGTTGGTGACGGACTTGATCCGCACAGGATTACAAAATACGCGTCCGCATACGCCGACTTTTGCGGAAGCGGTAAAATTGTGGTTGGCAGCGACGGCCGTATTTCAGGCGAAATGGTAAAAAATGTTTTAACCGGAACGCTTCTTGCAAAAGGAAATGATGTAATAGATATCGGCATTTGTCCAACTCCAACTGTGCTCTATAATGTAAAAAAGTTAAAAGCGGCCGGCGGAATTCAAATTTCCGCGAGCCACAATCCGAATGAATGGAATGCTTTAAAACTTCTGAATTCCGAAGGCGAGTTTATGACTCCCGAACAGAACAAACAAATGCTGGCAAATCTTGAAAACGCTCAAACAAATTATAAACCTTGGAATAAATTAGGGACACTTACAAAATATGATGAAGGATTGAAGAATCATTTAAAAGATGTGCTTGCTTTAAAACATATAAATGTTGAAGCGATCCGGAAAAGAAAATTTAAAGTTCTGCTTGATTGTGTTAACGGAGCGGGCTCTTATGTAATGCCCGAGTTTTTGGAAAAATTAGGATGTGAAGTTGTAAAAATTAATTGTGAAAAAACCGGGGTTTTTCCCCGTCTGCCCGAACCCATACCTGAAAACTTAAACGAAACAATGAAAGCAGTAAAAGAAAACAAATGTGATTTGGGAATTGTAGTCGATCCCGATGTTGACAGACTGGTTTTAATAACAGATAAAGGCGAGCCGTTTGGTGAAGAAAACACAATTACGCTCGCCGTAAATTTTGTGCTCTCAAAAGTGAAAAGAAATGTAGTTGTCAACCTTTCAACATCGCGCTCGGTTGAAGATGTTGCGGCAGGGTACGGTTGTAAAGTTTTCCGCTCGCCTGTCGGCGAAGCTAATGTTGTATTAAAAATGAAAGAAGTAAACGCAATAATTGGCGGCGAAGGGAGCGGCGGGGTTATTTATCCAGCTCTACATTTCGGAAGAGACGCTCTTGTTGGAACGGTATTAACCTTACAGCAGCTTTTAGAATTCGGAGGGACTTTAAGTGAATTTAAGAATTCTCTCCCCCAATATTTTATCGCGAAGAAAAAAATAGAAATTGGAAATAACGCGGATGAAATTCTGGAAATTCTTAAAACAAAATACTCAAATGAAAAAATAAATACAGACGACGGTTTGCGAATTGATTTTGAAGATCACTGGGTGCATTTCCGCAAATCAAATACCGAACCTATTATTAGATGTATAGTTGAAGCCGAAAGTGAAAAAGATGCGGAAGAAAAAGCGGAAAAATATCTTAAAGAAATCTTGAACTAATAAATTTCATTATTTCAAAAGAACCATTTTCTTAGTAATTATTTTTGAGCAGCAAAAAATTGATAATAATAAACTCCGCTGCTTAAACTGCTTCCGTCAAAATTTATTTTATAATTTCCCGGCGGTTTATGTTCGTTGACTAATATTTCAATTTCATTTCCGAGAATATCATATACTTTTAGTACAACATTAGTAGTGGACTCATTAAATGCCTCCACTACATTTGGCACAGTGAATGAAATTGTTGTAGTTGGATTAAACGGATTCGGGTAATTGTTATATAGAACAAATTCATTCAAGATATTGGGATTATCCTTTTCAACAGAAGTAATTCCGCCTTCGTTGAAAACAGCTAACCCGCCGGAGATTGTTGTAATCCATTTATTGCCGTTTTTATCTATTGCAACATCGGATACAAAATCATCAGGTAATTCTGAATTATTAGTTTTAAATTCTGTCCAATTATTTCCGTCGAATAAAATTAATCCGTCTCCGGTAGCAATCCATTTATTAGACCCTTCTATTGTAATTGCCCCAACTCCGCCTCCAGTGAAACCGCTGTTCAATTTATCATAAACATTCCATTTACCATTTTCAATTTTAACAACTGCTCCGCCGTTTGTACCTTTTGTACCAAGCCACAAGATATTATTTAAGTCAACTTTTAACGCTTCTGGGAAACTTGAGAATAATCCATGATCTGAAAGTTTCGTATTTGTCCAATTGATTCCGTCATAATTCCATAGTATTCCTCTGAAATTATCATTGTCAAATGTACCGACCCAATAATCACCGTTCAAATCAACAGCAACAGTTTGTATAAAATCAATTCCCAAACCTGATGTATTGCCGTCGTATAAATTAAATTCACCGTTTTTATATTTCACAAAACCTAAATCGGTTGAGAAAAAATTTCCTTCGGTTTCACTAAAAGAAATATTAATAATTCCATTGGATTTTAAGACACTGTTTTCAGTATTATAAACATTCCATTCATCTTCTGTGTAGTGAACAAGTCCGGCACCCGTTCCAATCCATATCCCGCCTTTGCCGTCTGTCTCAACGTCGGTTATATAAGATGACGGAATTGTTGTATTTGACGTGTCATAAACATCCCATTTATCACCGTCAAAACGGACTAAACCTGATGCGGTTCCGAGCCATTTAACATTATCTTGATCAATATAGATTGACTGAATTTGATTGTCCGGCAAATCCGAATTTATCGTATTGTAAATTTTCCATTCTGTTTGCTGTGCGATTGTAAAACTTTTTAGTAGAATAAAAATAGATATACCGATTATATATTTTCTCACAACTATTAGTCCTAATTTTTTTAAATAGATTTAATAGTAACCTTCGAGTACCATAATTCTAGTAGGTCATCGTAAAACTCTAATTTAACCTGCTTCTTTTTTTGAAATAACTGAAAAGGGCTTTATCGAAAGGGGTATTTGTATCAATTAAATTATATTCGATACCGAAACGCAGGCATTCGTTTTTGATTTTGTTTAAAAAATCTTCCATTGACTGCTGATATGCTTTTTGAATTTGATAAGGCTGGCTTGTAATTTCTTCCTTTGTTTCTGAGTCCACAAATACCGCGTCATTGCTGAAAGCAAAACTTTTTTCGACCGGGTCCAGAACTTGGAATACAATTACCTCATTTTTTTTATAATGAAATTTTTTTAATGCCGAAAGCACCGATTCAGGATCGTCGAAAAAATCGGAGATAATTATTACAAGTCCTTTCCTCTTTATTTTATCAACAACAGATTTTAAACATTCCGAAGTTCTAGTCTGGTTAGAAGGTTTTACATTCGCCAATGATTTTAATAGTGTATTCAAATAAACCCTTGATGATTTCGGATTCATATAACTTTCTATTTTATCGGAATATAAGGTTAGGCCTACCGAATCCTGCTGATGAAGCATTAAATAAATAAGGCTTGCGGCCAGTATGTTTGAGTATTCAAGTTTGGTAATTGAAGCATCGTGTTTATAATCCATAGACTTGCTTACATCGACAACAATATTACAGATTAAGTTAGTTTCCTCTTCGTATTGTTTAATGTAAAAACGTTCGCGGCGCGCGTACACTTTCCAATCAATATCTTTAATCGGATCACCCTGCTGATAGGAGCGGTGCTGACTGAATTCAACACTGAAGCCATGGTAGGGACTTTTATGAAGTCCCACCATAAAACCTTCAACAACCATTCTAGCTTTAAGCTCAATAGAATTTAATTTTGAAACAACCGATGGCTCAAGAAATTTTTTATAATCTTGATTGTGTCCGTTCAATTTTGTTCTTCTCGCAGTTTTTTCATTAATATTTCTTCGGCGGGAACGCCCAGATTATCAAGTTCGGCTTGAGCAGAATTTGCTAATTCGCTGTCAGGATATTTTTCAAGGAATTTGCTGTAAGTTTCTTTTGCTTTTCCCAGCTGGCTTAATTCGTTTGCCTGTATAAATCCGACCATAAAAAGCGCGTTAGGAGCCAAAGGCGATGATGAATATTTTTCAGCTACTATTTTATAATATTCAACGGCTTGTTCGGAAGATTCGTTGCTTGAATAAGATTTAATCAGTTTTCCGTGAAATATTTTACCCATTTCAAAGTACGCATTTAAAGCTAGTTCATTATCAGGATATTCGTTTATAATAAATTCAAAATCCTTTAACGCTTCTTCATATTTACTGTTTTTTATATTTGCCAATCCGGAATCGAAATATTCCTGAGCATTTTTACCTGTACAATTATTAATTAAAATTACAGCTGTCAGTAAAACCAGAGAACGTACTGCAATTCTCATAAAATCTCCAATATTATTTGCTAAAACTTATTATTTATTTTGAGACGTAAATATAACATCTAAAATATTTCGAACAAATCCTAATAGCAAGAATATTATAAATTAAGATAAAGGGGCTTATTTTGCCTAAATATTAATATTTAATTTTGGGGAGTCGCCGCGGGTGTGGGAAATTTTTCTGCCAATTGATTGAATTCTATTTAAAATACTTTTATGAACGAGTTCGGGATCATCATTTATCCCTCTTTTATTCGAATAAATTGTATAATTCTCTCTGTACGGGTGCGGAGTAAAGTTAGGCATTACAACATTAGCGCCGCAATTTAATCCTTTTTCTCTTCCGAAATTATCCAAAGAATCGAGCGCGGTAGTCGCGGGTATATGCACATCTTTTAATAATATCCTGGTTACGGCCATTGTTTTAAGAGTTAATTCTACGCTGCCGTGTTTCCTGTTTTGATATGGTGTAAAAGGTGAAGGAATAAAAGGACCAACAGCCGCCATATTAACTCCAAGTTCATGCATTAATAAAATATCATCGGCTAAATCCGGGATTGTCTGACTTGGCAAACCAATTAAATTGCCGGATCCTATCTGATACCCCAAACTTTTTAAATACCTTAAATGTCCAACTCTATCGTCAAGATGTTCACCGTTATGATAAATTGAATATAACCTTGGATTCGCGGTTTCATGTTTTAATAAATACCTATCCGCTCCGGCTATTTTCCAATTTCTGTATTCTTCGAATCCTCTATCCCCCAGACTTAAAGTTACTGCAACATCTGAATTCTGTTTTATTGTATAAATAACATAAGCGATCATATCCGTATCAAAATATCCGTCTTCACCTGATTGAAGAACAACAGTTTTAATTCCAACATTTGAAATCAATTTTGCGGTTTCAATTATTTCTTCAGGCGACATTCTATAACGCGAAATTGAAAAATTATCATCCCTTAAACCGCAGTACATACAATTTTCATCGCAGTAATTTGAGAATTCAATTACTCCGCGCAAATGGACTTCATCGCCGCAGTATATTTTTCTTATTTCATCGGCTTTGACAAACAATTGTTTTATTTCTTCTTCTTTTTGAAGATTCAATAAAAATATAATTTCATCGCGCGTGAAATTTTCCTGATTTAATATTTGAATTAAATTTAAGCTCATTTATTTAAAAGAAAATATCTCTTTCTCCATTGGCTACCCTGTCAACAATTTTATTAATTCTATTCCGGGATTCTTCAGTTTGTTTATTTAATTCATTTTGAATCATAAGATCAGCTGATTTTTTAGTTTCTTCACTTGCGTAATCCATTGAATATTCTTTAAAAGTAGCTAAAGCATTAGGCACGCAAATTTTTCCGATTGTACCTGTTTTGGCAAGTTCCATAAACCTGTCGCCGGTTCTCTGCGAACGGTAACATGCAGTACAAAAACTTGGAAGATACCCAAGATTACAGCAGTCGTTTACAACTTCATCCAGTGTTCTGTGATCACCTAATTGAAACTGCTGCATCTCAAATTCCTCCAGGCTATCGGCAGATTCTTTATAAGCTCCGGGAGATGTTCTGCTTCCGGCGCTAATTTGTGAAATACCTACTTGGAATAGATCTCTTCTTAATTCCGCTCTTTCTCTAGTTGAAAGAATAATTCCGGTGTAAGGAACAGCAAGTCTTATTACAGCTACCAATTTTTTAAATGATTTGTCATCAACCGCAAAAGGAGGTTTTTGAGCCGCGGGCGCATTCATAGCCGGTTCCAGTCTAGGGACAGAAATTGTATGAGGACCAATTCCCCATTTTTCATCAAGGTTAAAAGCATGGCTAAGTAAGGCAAGAGTTTCAAATTTATAATCTGTTATACCAAATAATGCTCCGATTCCAACATCGTCAATACCTGCCTGCAATGCACGGTCCATTGCAAATAATCTCCAAGCGTAATCATGTTTGGGTCCGTCCGGATGCATTTTGTGGTAAGAATTAAAATGATAAGTTTCCTGAAAACATTGATATGTACCAATACCGAAACTTTTTAGAATCTTAAAATTATCAACTGATTGCGGAGCCGAATTAACGTTTATTCTTCTAATATTATTACCGTTGTGATTAACCTTATAAATTTCGGCAACGGCTTCTCCAATAAACTGCATACTTGATTTTTTTGGGTGTTCTCCGGCAACAAGTAATATTCGTTTATGGCCTTGCGAAACTAAATATTCTGCTTCCTCTCTAATTTCATCAATTGTTAATGTTTTTCTTTTCAGTTCTTTATTATCGCGCCTAAAAGCGCAATATAAACAGTTGTTAACGCATAGATTAGTAACATAAAGAGGCGCAAACATTACAAGTCTGTTGCCGTAAATTTTTTCCTTTATTTCTTTTGCCGTATGGAACAATTCATTTAGAAGCACATCATCTTCAATATTAAGCAAGGCTGAGCATTCTTCTAAATTAAGGCCCTTACATTCTTTTGATTTTATAATTGCATCTTTTTGGAGAACAGCATCCGATTTATATTTATTTTCAAGCAGAGAATTGATATAATTTTCGTTTATAAATTCCATGAAACATCTCCGAATAGAATTACTAACTATTCTAATGAACAATAAACATACCAACGGGATATTTATAGAATTCGGAAAGAAAGCATCTTAATAGGCGGGTTATTTCTTAAAAAAGAGAAATGCTTTTAATTATTATTCTTTATTTTGCAAATAAATTACAAAATAAAGAAGAAATTTAACAAAACATGTTATGAAACCGCATTGTCAGCAATTTCAATAAAACCGCGCGAAGCATTAATCTTTGTTTTTAATCCAACCGGAAAGGTAATATTATCGGGAATATGTCCGTGTTTAATATTATAAAGCACCGGAATTTTTAATTCGCTGAAATAATCAGTTATTACTTCATTAAGGGTTAGAGTTTTTTTCGTTTTGTCCGATTCGTAACAATTAACAAATCTGCCAAGAATAATTCCTTTTGAGAACTTAAACACCTTATTTAGTCTCAATTGATTAAACATTCTGTCAATTCTATAAGGAGGTTCGTCTATATCTTCAAATACCCAAATAATATCCTTCATATCGGGAAAATATTCGGTTCCCAGTAATGTGACAAGAACGGTTAAATTAGCGGGAAATATTCTTCCTTCGCTTCTGCCTTTATTCAGGGTGTAAAAACTTTCACCGTTAGGGTTTTCAATTTTACCAATTTTTTTATTATTTGTAAGTAATTTCCAGAAATTCTCTTCAGTAAAACTGCTGGGAATGTCATAAAAATCAACTGCAGCCATTGGACCGGCAAAAGTAACAAGACCGGTTTTCTTATAAATAGCGGCATGAAGAGCGGTAATGTCACTATATCCGACAAATATTTTCGGGTTTTTCTTGATAAGATTATAATTAATTTTATCTAAAATTCTACCGCTTCCGTATCCGCCTCGCAAATTAATTATTGCTTTTACATCCTTATTCTTAAACATATCGTGTAAATCATTCAATCTTTCATCATCGGTTCCGGCCAAATATCCTCTATATTTCCCAACATTTTTTCCGACTGCGACTTTATAACCAAGACTTTCAAAATATTTTACGCTTTTTTCAATTCTTTCAAGATCATCAGGCGATGAAGCCGGAGAAATAACTCCGATTAAATCACCTTTTGTCAATTTTTTAGGCTTTAATAGTTTCATATATTAAAAAGTTAGTTTATGAATTGAGGAATATAATAAATAGGAAATCATTTTGCAAAAATATCTTTTATTTATTCACTAAATCAGATATAATTTCATATTTAAAATAAAAAGGGCGCCGTTGAGACGCCCCCTTTGGGATCTGGAAGGAGAGAAATTTTTACTTTAATAATGTCATTTTTTTGGTAATTACGTTTGATCCTGCTTCAAGTCTGTAAATATAAACGCCGCTTGAAACATTTTCCGCGTTCCAATTAATGTTGTAAGTTCCCGCGTTTCTAAAACCATTTATTAATTCCGCAACCTGCTGACCAAGAATATTAAATACTCTTAATTTTACATTTGCAGCTTCAGGAACTGCAAATCTAATTGTTGTTGCAGGGTTGAATGGATTAGGATAATTTTGATCAAGAGAGTAATTACTTGGAACTCCAACCATTTGGTCTTCATTTACATCAACCGTAGTTGAAGGAGTAAAACCGTATTTTGAAAGAGCTGTCCAGTTTTCAGTCCAAATACCATCGGCTGGATTAAACGCGCCTAAATATGAAACGTTATTAAAAAATGGGTCATTTACAACCGTAGCAGCAGTTGCAGCCGGGCTGGATGTATGAGGTCTAGGATCTAAACCTGCGTTTGCCTCTCTTGAAATACTTATAATTTCAGGATCAACGGTTAAATTATTATTAGCTGATAAATATGTTAATACAAAATCTTGGCTTGATAAGGTATTTGAAGCGCCTATTCCCCAGAAGTAGTTGTTGCTTAATATTAACTCACCGTTTTCTAATCTGGATCTGCTGTCTTCGCCGCTGGCTAAATCTTCTATTGTTATCGCGCCGCTGCTGCCTACGAAATCTGTAAAGATACTGTTATAATATTTT
>Ga0180009_10000551_pt1 | contig 51580 bp, 50 predicted proteins | sample OS_PC_MetaG_FD_123537 | JGI IMG/M metagenome (GOLD analysis project Ga0180009, IMG submission 123537) | Groundwater microbial communities from the Aspo Hard Rock Laboratory (HRL) deep subsurface site, Sweden - OS_PC_MetaG | ecosystem: Environmental > Aquatic > Deep subsurface > Groundwater... | reverse complement strand
AGCCCCCATTACCCAGCCCCCAGTACCCAGCCCCCAGTTATTCATTCATCTCCATTATCACCCTCCCCATAATCGCATCCCATATATAATTGGGCGGGCAGTTGAGCACTTCGTTATCCGGACTGTAAGATTCCCAGAAATTATGATTTTTTGACAGTTGGATGGATACGGCATCCAGCATCTTTCCACCCAGTTCGTTGGCGAGGTCATCATATCCGTAATTCAGCAATCCGCGAAAAACCATGTAATCCCATAACAGCCAAACGGGGCCGTTCCATTTGCAGCAGTAATCTACATTCGGACTATACCATGGATCATCTGCTGTCAGGGTGGGGACACCGTATTTTCGCCAGAACTTATCCGGATCGGTCAGGGTTTTCACCAGGATATCAGCCCTTTCCGGAGAAACAGATTTCGACCACAGCGGCAGGAAACCGATGATCTCTTGCCGGCGCAAGTCACGGGTCATGAACATAAAACTATGGTCATCTTTATCCACAGAATAAAAGAATCCGCTTTCCTCATCCCACATCACTTCATTGATCTTTTCCGACAGCTTATCGGCTTCCTTTTCCCAACGGGCAGCCTCTTTTTTCTTTCCCAATTCAGTGGCCATATATCCCAGATGCCTCATCTCATTGACGATCATCAAACTAAGATCGAGGCATTCCAGTTCATCGGAAATATCTTCCTTATCCACATCCAGGTAGCGTTCGGCCGAGACCTGAAACACGGCATTATACCAGTCGCGAACATTCTCAATAATGCCATAGGGTCCCCATTCGTATAATCCATCCTGGTCGGTATCACGGTTTTTTTGCAGCCATTCGAGGTATTTTGTTCCCGAAACATAGGCATCTTCCAGGAATTGTTGGTCACGTCCTGCCAGGTAAACCTCCCAGTTTATCCAGGAATAGAATGGAGCGGAAGTGGTCGGCATGTCTTTATGAGGATAGGTCTGGGCTCCTCTTGGGCCATGACGGTATGCGATGAGTCCGTCGTCGCCCTGTTGCTCCATGTATACACGCTGGCTTTCCTGGGCTGAAAAAGGATCTAAGTAAGCATAGGCCAGCATACTCAGCGACTCGTGCAGCACCTGGTGGCCATGCCCCCAACCCCATAGAGGCTCGCGGGAAAACACATAGAAATTGTAGGATGTCTCACCTGCAGGTGGCAGCATACAGCCCCTGGCAAGGTTCATGGCACCCAGGTATATCATCTTTTCCCTGGGGGATCGGAAATCAGGACGAGGCAGGTTAAGGTATAATGCCGCGTTACGGTCGAAATAAGGCTGGATCGGAAGGTTATTCAACGTGCTGATCTCATCCTGTAATGACTTTGTGTCTTCCGACTCATCCTGCATACCCCTGAAAAACCGGATGTTATAATAAGAGCCAGGCTCCAGGCTAAACTTCCCGTGCAAAGCAGTAAAACGAACATACCCTGAATCCTGCAGATTAAGCGAATCACAGCGGTCTTCCGAGTAAAAGTCGGTCTTAATGGTATTGTAAAAATCATCCATATCCCCAGTGTATCCACCGTAGGAATAGGGTGTAACATCCATGGTAAAGATGTCGGTCCAATGTGTCGGATAACCTCCTTTTGCATAAAGGTTACTGATCAACCGTTTTCTGGTTTCGTAATGTCCCAGGATGTATTCACCACCATCTGCCTGCCTGATAAGAAGCGAATCCTTATCGAAATACAAAACCGGGTAGAGCTCGATCTCTACCTTTTCACTACCCGTATTCCGGATAAAGAGGTTGACCATGGCGATTTTTGAGCTGTATACGAAAAACGTCTCTTCCGCTTCTATCCCTGGCCAGGGAGAATAGTTGGTCACTGCCATATCGGAAAAAGATGCCTTCACAATAGGTTTGCTATGGTATTCTCCCGAATTGCGGATAACAACCTGGTTTACCTTCCACAGGCAAAACATTTTGCCCGATTGATCGGATTCATAACTAACCGGCAGGCAATTGGAATAATAATCCATCTTATAACCTTTATCGCCATAGAGCCTTGATCTTTCCATCGCGGCCGTGTATGTCGTATAAAGGGGATCGTTCTGTCCGGCATCAATTTGCAGGAAGGGGTCTTCAATAATAATAGGCTGTGTTGTTGCATCCAGGAAAGCCAGTATAAAGAGGGATAATAATAAGAAAGTTGGTTTCATATCACTTTAATTAATCAAAGCTAATTTAAGAAATAATGAGTATCGGGAAACATTAACAAAAAGTTGCAGGTTGCAGGTTGCAGGTTGCAAGCGACAACTCATCACTCATCACCCACACCCAGACTACCTGCAGCCTGAAACCTGAAACGTGCCACCTGTATCTTAATATTAATCATCCCCGATGCTATTATAACAAATTGTTGTACATTTGAAAGGAACAAGGAAGATTGTACATAATGAAAAAGACTTTACTTTTTGCCCTGATTATGATGGTAGTAGCAGGAATATCTTCCTGCATGGGTCCTTTAACGGAAAGCGATAATGGCCGGACCATCGAGCTCAGCGAGCTAACTCCTTTTGATGTTGTTTTGAAAGGGTTTCCTGACAGCCCCTTGGTTTGGAAGGCTATCTCCTACGACAGCACGGTCATCAAATTCCTGGGACCTGCACGCATCATGGAATTTAATGAAAATGGTAAGCCTATTAAATCTTTCCAGTTTGAATTTCAGACCATTTCTTCCGGAGAAACCATACTTCAAATGGCTTTATTACCTCCTGATGACATGGAAGCCATTCCTGCAAAAACATTTGAGATAAGAGTTATTTCGGGTACGATGGGGAGGATAGAAGCCCAATAGCCTTAATCCCAGGCATGGAAGTCTTGTAAATCCATCTCAATGAGTTTGTTGTAATCCTGGCTGATCGTATTGGTGATGGGATTATTCACAGAAAATATCGTATTGCCGATACTTCGAAGAGGCAGAACCTTGGGAGAGGTTGCTGTAATAAAAGCTGATTCGAAGGAGCTTATGGATGAGAGAGGAATAGTCTGTTCATGAAGAGGGATATGGCGCTTTTCGCAAATATCAATGATCTTTTGCCGTGTTATACCGGGGAGCACTTCGGAAAGGGGAGGGGTAAATACCTCTTTTCCTGAAATAAAGAAAATATTGGAACGGCTACCTTCTGTGATATCTTCATTCCGGTTTACCAGGATGACTTCATAGTACCCACCTTCCTGCATATGTTGTCTCGAGGCTTTGCGCAGGGCCATATTTACCAGTTTGACATTGGGGTCAGGGCGTTCGGCGTAATGTATCCCTACCGGAACGCCCTTTGCATATTCTTCTGCTTGAGGGTATTTATGGCAATCATAGAAAAAAATATAATCATTATTACCATTCAAAGTCCTGAAAACAAGCTTCATATTCCCATTAACCAGGGAATTAATATCACAAAGGGTTTTCATCGACTGAACAATAGCATTCTTAGGGGGTAGGATATCCAATTGAGATAATTCTGCCGAACGTTGAAGTCTGTCGAGGTGTTCTTCCAGGAACAACGGTTTGCGTTGAATAATGCGTATTACTTCATAAAGTGATTTTCCGGAGGTAAGAAAATCCTGTTGGAAGTCATTAACCGGATAAGCTTGCTGGTTATACAAAAAGTAATCGCCTATGCAATCAGTGTTTCCTGTTATTGACATGTATCTTAAGCCATTCCTTTTTTAACATGCTGTAGATTTTCAGGTCGACAAATTTTCTATTTAGGAATTCGCCTTCCCTTTCTATTCCCTCGAAAGTAAACTGCAATTGTTTGGGGATGTTGCAACTACGAACATTTTCGACACTGCAGCGGATGAAAACCTTGTTAAGTCCAAGGTCTTCAAAGGCATATTGGATCAGGGCCTTGCAGGAACGCATCATGATTCCTTTGCCGGCATAGCGTTTGGTAAGCCAGTAACCAATTTCTGCTTTTCTATTAAAAGTGTCTATTTCCTTAAGTGTAACAATACCTGCAAATTCCTCATTAAAACGGATTTCAAAGGATTCGTCGTGTTTAGGGCATTTTTTATCGTTAACCTGTCGAATATAGCGCTGTACATCTTCTATACCCTGAGTTTCGGGAACCCAGGGAAGCCATTCTTCAAGAAATGACCTTGATTCTTCAACATTACGAAAGATCTCTTCTGCGGATTTCAGTCTCAGACTTATCATTTCGATATCCGCATCCACGGCAATTCTATGCATTGCGAGACGTTTAAGTTATTTCAGGGAATTTTTATAATCATCGGCAATTTTGCTGGCTTTTTCAAAATCTTCTTCCATCACATAAACCAGACCGGCATCTTCCTGGGCACCGGAAACCCATCCGGCTTTAAGGCTTTCTTCAAGAGTATCCCTGAGCATAGCATCAATTCCGTTTTCCTGGAGAATGGTAATGAGATAGTTAGCGTCCAGCACGGAACCTGTATATACAAGTTTAAGTTTTTCATGTTCAGTCATAACGATTTTTTTTGGTTGTTTTCGAAGTTAAGCATTTTTTCCTTTCGTGCAGCACGGGAATTGCTTAAATTCAGGTTTACAATGGAAAAAATCAGAACAGCTGCTGATATCCATTGAATTGCAGAAAGGACCTGATGGTTGATGAGATAGTCCAATATGATAGCAGACACGGGGAAAAACAACTCACATATGGTTGATATGATTGCCCTCACCTTACGTAATCCGTAATAATAGAGGAAAATGGCCCCCGAACCCGTTGTAAATGCAATGATGAGAAAATAAAGCCAGTTCCTTGGCGTAACTTCCCCAAAACTATTGATCAGACCGGCTGCAAGAACATAAATAAGCATAAAAAGCGAGGTAAAACCATATCGATAAAACGTGGCTGTATAGAAAGAATAATTACCCAGCACCTTTTTGCTAAGCACGGTGGAACTTCCGAAAGCGAAAGCTGCCAACAAAGAAAAGAGAGCCGCATAAACCGTTTTTTCCCCACTTTGAAGATCGGGCAGTCGTGTCCCGAAAGTCAGGAAATAACTTGCCACTATTGCAATTGAGGCCCAAACCAGATAATATCTCTTCAGTTTTTCCTTCAGGATGATGGTTGCAAGCGCAATGGCAAAAACCGGTTGAAGCTTTTGAAGCAGAATGACTATGGTAAGTTTTTTAAACTCAACCAGGAAAAGCGCTTTAACCACGGCTATGGTTCCTATGGCGCCACCGGTAAGAGCTATTGCAATAAACAGAAACAGATCGGCTGATGGGAATTCTCTCAGATAACGATACTGACGATACATGAACGTATTCATGATCAGAAAAGGAATGGCATGGAGCATGAAAACCACAAAGGCTACATCAAGATTATATAAAGCAGGTGTGAGAACTATTCCATCAACCCCCCATAATATAGCCGCAATGCTGATGGCAATCGCACCCGTGATCTTACTCCGCTGCTCGTTCGAAAAATTCAATCCCCAAAATGTTTTAAGCCTGCAAATATCGGAATTTTTTTCTTCGATCTCCGATCTCATTCTCCGATCTCATTCTCCGATCTCATTCTCCGATCTCCGATCTCCGATCTTAGATCATATTACAACTTTTCTACTTCTCACCTGTTTACTTCCTGTATTTAGCATTAATTTTACTTCATCATACTACGATCAGTTAATACAAGAAATTATGAAGAATTCTATATTGCTTTTACTTTTCCTTGTTATAGCCTATTCCTGTAGCAATACTCAAAAACAAGACGACGGAAATCTTAATTTGGTAGTAAGTATATTACCGCAGAAGTATTTTCTGGAAAAAATCGCCGGAGATAAGGCTGTTGATATCACGGTGATGATACCTCCCGGGGTAAGTCCAGCCATTTATGATCCCACACCGAAACAAATAGCAAAGCTTTCGGATGCTGATATTTATTTTATGATTGGACATATCGGCTATGAGAATGCATGGATTTCCGAATTGAAGAAAAACAATCCGGAGTTGAAATTTATCAATGTATCTGAAGGTATTCCGCTGATCCATGGAGGACATAGCCACGGAGAAGAAGACCATGAAGAGCATGGTGTGGACCCGCATACATGGATGTCGCCAAGAAATGTCATGATCATCGCGCAGAATATATACAAGTCACTTGTTGAACAAGATCCGGATAATCAGTTGTATTATGCCGGAAATTATAACTCATTCCTGAAAGAATTGAAAGTTCTTGACAGTACTTATCAGGCAGATCTCAACAGTTTGCCGGGGCGAACCTTTTTCATTTATCACCCGGCGCTTACGTACTTTGCCAGGGATTACGGATTGGAACAGGTTTCGGTTGAAAAAGAAGGCAAGGAACCCTCGGTGAAGTACATGGCAGATATTGTTTCCCTCGCAAGGGAGAAAAATATTAAGATTATCTTTGTGCAAAGGGAGTTTGATACCGAACATGCTGCCACTGTTGCAGAGGAAGCGGGGGCTGGGTTGGTTGTCATCGATCCGCTCGCGGAAGATTGGAATGAGGGGATAAATCATATTGTCAGTGAATTGAAAAATGCTCTGAGCCAGTAAAATGAAACAAAAAATTCTGGAAGTCAGATCCCTCGATGTATCCTATAATGGCTACAAAGCCCTTCAGGATGTCAACCTTGACGTTTATGACCATGATTTCATTGGTATTATAGGACCAAATGGAGGTGGTAAAACCACTTTGGTAAAAAGCATCCTGGGACTGATCAAGCCATCCAAGGGGAGTATAGGATACCTGTTTGATCAGGAAAAAAGCCCTATAGGTTACCTTCCACAGATACATCAGTTTGATTTTCGTTTTCCCATGTCGGTTCTAGAAGTAGTACTTTCCGGCATGAGCAACAATCGTTTCTTTCCAAACAGGATCAGGAAAGAACATAAAGAGAAAGCACATTCTCTTTTACAGGAAATGGGAATAGTTGACTTAAGCCGCAAACCCATCGGGGAACTCTCAGGTGGTCAGATGCAAAGGGTTTTCTTGTGCCGGGCCATTATTTCCGGTCCTAAGCTTCTTATTCTTGACGAACCCAACACCTTCGTAGATGCTAAATTTGAGCACGATCTGTATAAAAACCTTGTGAAGTTGAACCAACACATGGCTATCCTTCTCGTATCCCATGATGTGGGAACGATTTCCTATTATATAAGGAGTATTGCCTGCGTGAACCGTAAGCTGCATTACCATGATTCCAACAAAATCACGAACGACCAGCTTGCCTCATACGACTGTCCCATTCAAATCATTACCCATGGTCATGTGCCACATACTGTACTTAAAGATCATTCATAATGGAAACTTTTATAGGGGAAATCTGGAGTTTTGGTTTTTTCAGGATGTCGATGATCACAGCGGTTTTAACGGCTATTTCCTGCGGCATTATGGGGACCTACATTGTAACACGCCGCATTGTTTTTATTAGTGGTGGTTTGACCCATGCATCCTTTGGAGGGATAGGATTAGGTTACTTTCTGGGAATCAATCCAATTCTCGGAGCAGCCGGTTTTGCTGTTCTTTCTGCACTGGGTATTGAATATGCTTCCAGGAGGATATCCATAAGGGAAGATTCCGCTATAGCCATCCTATGGTCGTTTGGAATGGCAATTGGGATCATTTTTATTTTTATTACCCCGGGTTATGCTCCAAATCTTATGACCTATCTGTTTGGAAGCATTCTTACGGTATCAAATACGGATCTTTGGATGCTAACCCTTCTGGTGGTCCTTATACTATCCTATTTCTTTTTGTTCTATCGCTACATTTTGTATGTTGCTTTTGATGAAAGTTATGCAATTACCCGCAGGATTCCTGTTACGTTTATAAAATACTCTATGATGGTGATGCTGGCTCTGACGATAGTATTCAATATCCGGGTTGTAGGCATCATTCTGGTACTTTCACTGCTCACCATCCCTCAAAGCATCGCGACCCTGTTCACCGGCAATTTTTACCGTATGATGATTCTTTCCATACTATTCGGTTTGATTGGGACAGTAAGCGGGCTCATTGCCTCGTATTTCCTGGATATCCCTTCCGGAGCTGCAATTATCTTTTTTTTAGTGTTGATGTTCCTGGTAATTAAGGTTATCATGAAGTTAAAATGACGTTTTATCAAACGCTGTCAGGTCCTACGGACGCTGACAGGTTTGGATCGCAGGAGCCAACCCATTACTCAATACTTCACCCTCAAACTCCCTGCAGCCTGTAACCTGCAACTTGCCTAACAGGTTTGGATCGCAGGAGCCAACTCATTACTCAATACTTCACCCTCAAACTCCCTGCACCCTGTAACCTGCAACCTGCCACTAATCTTTATTGCCTTCCGAAACACAATAAAAATTTATTTGCTTTCAAACCGGAAGAATTTCGGTATCATTTTCGTACTTTGCAGAGCAAAGAATAGTAAGTATCATGTCGCACGGAAGATTTGACAATCCTGTTGTTGCAGCAATGGCAGGGTTTTGGGATTTATTCAGGAAGCAGGAGTTTTCTGATCGTTTAACCGGCAGTGACCGTTTCGACGGCAAAACATGCCTGGTCACCGGGGCAAATTCAGGCTTGGGGTTCGCTCTTGCAGTTGAGATGGCCAGGAGAGGGGCGAGAGTGATTATGGCCAACCGCCGTTTGTTAAAAGAAACGGAAAAAAAGGTAAGGGAACGAAGCGGTTCAGATACAGTTGAAGCCCGTTTCCTGGATTTGAGTAAAATAGACACTATCCACGATTTTGTTGACGGGCTTGTAAAAGATGGTATAAAACCGGATGTTTCCATTATGAATGCCGGGGTTGCCCTGCCCAAAGCCAGAAAAACAGAATCAGGCCAGGATGAGATGTTCCTGGTAAATTACCTGTCAAATGTGATGCTTTGTACTTTATTGCTAAATGAAGGAGTAATTTCCAGAAACAATCAGGAAAAGAGTTTTAAACCACGCATCATTTTCATTTCATCGGATTCCCATCAGGGTTCCTCATACATTGATTATAACGAGTTTGGCAGGTTCATAGAACACGGTGTAAGTAAAGGTATAGCAAACTACAGCTATTTCAAGCTGATCCTGAACACTTATGCAACAGAACTTTCCAGGAAGCTTAATGGTAAACAGGTGGATGTGGGGGTTAATGTGATCTGTCCCGGTCCTGTCCATTCCAACATTATCAAAGAAGCTCCGTTTATCCTGAGGGCGATCCTGGGTGCCATTTTCAGAGTTATCTTCCGCTCTCCTGCCAAAGCAGCCCTTCCGGTGGTATACATGGCCATTTCGCCTGATTACGAGGGACGAACCAATGAGTACCAACACATGTTCAAGAGCAAAAAAATGGACCCCAAAGTATACCTTCCCGAAGAAGGAGAGAAGCTTTGGAGACGCTCGTATGAATTATGGGGGGAGATTGACGCAGGGGCAGATGAATTGGACGAAGTAAATTAGGATGCTGGGGACTGGGATGCTGGGGACTGGGAGACTGGGAGACTGGGAGACTGGGAGACTGGGAGACTGGGAGACTGGGGGACTGGGTTTTTGGAGCCAAAGCATGGCAATTTGAGACAATCCAATCAGCACCCCAGTACCCAGCATCCCAGCATCCCAGCACCCCAGCCCCTAGCACCCCAGTCCCCAGCATCCCAGCCTCCTTTCATTTTTCTTACTTTTGCAACAAATTTCCCCATATGACAGTCAAAAAAGGACGTGAAAACAAAATACACATAGGAATTTTTGGCCGGAGGAATAACGGCAAGAGTTCACTCATCAATGCATTGGCTAAACAAAACATTGCCATAGTTTCGGATGTGCCGGGTACAACAACCGATCCGGTGAAGAAATCGATAGAGCTATTCGGGATAGGTCCGGTGATTTTGATTGACACAGCCGGCATAGATGACACGGGTGACCTGGGCAGACTCAGAATAGAAAAAACGGCAGAAGCCTTGAAAATTATTGATCTGGCTATTATCGTTATCACTGCAAATACTGTAGGAGATGAAGAAATAAGCCTTGTAAGCCGCTGTAGAGAATATGGTATCCCTTTCTTTTTTATCCACAACAAAGCAGATCAGGAAGCCATAAGTCATGAAACACAAAGCCAGATTGAAAATGAAACCGGTGCGGTTGTGATGGATTTTTCCTGTATCCGTAAGGATGATCCGGATGCTGTTGCCGACATGATACGGAAGGTGCTTCCGCAGGATTTGCTGCAACGCACTACTATTCTGGGCGATCTGATCCGGCCGGGCGATCTTGTCATGCTGATTACTCCTATTGATTCCGAGGCCCCTGAAGGCAGGATGATATTACCCCAGGTGCAGGTGCTTCGTGATGTGCTGGATCACGACGCCATCGCTATAATCCTGAAAGAAACAGAAATCAAAGGCTTCCTGGATAAAACAGGCATTAAACCTGCCCTTGCAGTAACCGATTCACAGGCTTTCGGTCTGGTAAGTCAATTGATAAGCAACGATATTCCTCTTACCAGTTTTAGTATTCTTCTGGCCAGGCAAAAAGGGGATTTTCTGAATTATTTGCAGGGAACCGGTGCCATTTCGACCCTCAAAGACGGCGACAGGATACTTATGCTTGAATCCTGCACCCATCAGGTTTCCTGCGAAGATATTGGCCGCATCAAATTACCCAAATGGATGCAGGAATTTACCGGGAAGAAACTTCACTTTGATATTGTAGCCGGACTAAGTAATTTGCCTGTGGATATTCATGAATATGCCATGGTAATACAATGCGGTGGATGTGTCATTACCCGCCGGCAAATCCTGAACCGGCTGAAACCCGCCACTGATGCCGGTATCCCCGTCACCAACTACGGACTCGCCATCGCCTATGTTCACGGGATCTTTGACCGGGCAACGGAAATGTTCAGGAAGAAATGAAAAGGGAAAGGGAAAGGGAAAGACTTCAAGTTGCATGTTGCAGGTTGCAGGAGAAAACCCACCACTCGATACTTCACCCTCTAACTCCCTGAAACCTGTAGCCTGAAACCTGCAACCTGTAACCTGCAGCCTGTAACCTGCAGCCTGGTTCACTTCTTCACCACATACACAAGATCCTCTTCCGTAAACGCATCATAGACCATCAGCCCATAACGTTTGACCCGTTCCGGATCCATTCCGGAGATCAAATCCACGATTTCCACTTTAAACCCGCCTGTTTTAAGTCTTTCGGGATAATCCAATCCATATTCCCGTAAGTGGTCGCTTTGTCCGAAATGTTTTTCCCTCTCTGCCGGACTTGTGATGGAAGCATCTTCGTAGGTTTTATCCCTGGATACATTGATCGGGGAGATAATGATACCCCATCCGCCGGGTTTCATAACACGGTACAACTCGTTTAAGGCTTTAATATCGTCTTTTACATGTTCCAGTGTATGATTACAGAAAATGACATCGAAACTGTCGTTATCAAAAGGGATGTTCTGGACATCCAACCTGACTCTGGCCAACGGTGATTCAAGGTCGGCAGAATAGTAGTCGATATTTTTAAGTTTCTGAAAACGCTTGATAAAGCAATATTCAGGAGCGATATGCAATACTTTTGCGGGTTTTTGGAAGAATTCCGTTTTGTTTTTCAGGTACAACCACATTAAACGGTGTCTTTCAAGGGAAAGACAATGAGGGCACAGGGCGTTGTCGCGCATGCGGAAGCGGCCGTAAGGAAGAAATTTCCGGTAATGTGAGCCGCAAACAGGGCATTCAACATTGTTCCCCGGGTAAAAAACACCCATCACCCTGGCGCTTATATGGCTAAAGCGCTGTAAGTACTTCCTGGGAACGTACCTAATTACGAAACCGATAACTTTTTTCATTCTATCAGGTTATGAGGCAAAAATAATATTATTTGGGTTTTTCCATCCTTATGCTGCGTATTGTTGTTATTGTTATTTTTGTTCACAAAAAAATAATATGAGTATTGGGAAACATTAACACAAAGTTACAGGCGACAGGTTGCAAGCGACAACTTATTCACTCATCACCCACACCCAAACTACATGCAGCCTGTAACCTGCAAGCTGCTGCCAGCAACCATAGAGCAGGTTACCTGATATTGATCATTCACGATACTCAAAAAAAATAAAATATGGGTTTTCTTGAAATTGCCAGAAGGCGTTTTGCATCCAGGAAGTATTTAGACAAACCGGTAGAAGAGGATAAGCTGCACCGCATACTGGAAGCAGGACGAATAGCGCCATCTGCTGCCAACTACCAGCCCTGGGAATTCATTATACTTAGGAAGCAAAGAAGCATCCTGTATGAAGTATATAAAAGAGAATGGTTTAAGACAGCCCCCGTCGTCATTGTAATATGCGGTGACCACCTTCATTCCTGGAGGAGGGGTGATGAAAAAGATCATATGGATATCGATGTAGCGATCGCAACAGACCATATGACCCTTGAGGCCGCAGATTTGGGACTTGCCACTTGCTGGGTTTGTAACTTTGATAAAAAGCGTTGCTCAGAAATACTTGGCTTGCCGGAGCATATTGAGCCGGTGGTAATTTTACCACTAGGGTATCCTGCTGACCATAAAGAACCCGACAGGCACGCTAAAGAGCGTAAGTCTCTTTCGGAAATCATTCACATGGAAAAATATTAACTCTAATGATCACTAACAGAATCAGGGAAGCTATAAAAATAAAAGAAAGCATACTGCAGGATAATGATTTGCAGGAATGGATCATGAAAGCGGCCCAAATCTGCATTGGAGCTTTCCGTAAAGAGGGTAAAATATTGCTATGCGGCAACGGAGGCAGTGCTGCCGATGCCCAGCATATTGCTGCCGAGCTTTCCGGAAGGTTTTACTACGACAGACCGCCACTGGATGCTGAAGCCCTTCATGTCAATACATCCTATCTTACCGCCGTTGCAAATGACTACAGTTATGCTGATATTTTTTCCAGGATTATACAAGGACGAGGAAAAGCCGGAGATGTCCTGATAGCTTTTTCCACATCAGGTAACTCTCCCAATGTGTTAAAAGCTCTTGAAACGGCTGCATTAAAAAAAATGTCAACAATAGGTTTTACCGGTGCGGATGGTGGTAAAATGAGGACTTCCTGCGACATTCTCATTCGGGTGCCATCGGAAGATACTGCCAGAATACAGGAAAACCACATTTTTATTGGTCACCTGATATGTGAGATTATAGAAAAAGAACTGTTTCCAAAATGATCAGGGAAGTAATTATTCTTGCCGGCGGACTCGGAACACGGCTTCAAAAGTCAGTCCCTGACCTGCCTAAATCCATGGCTCCGGTCGGGGGACACCCTTTCCTGGAATATCAAATGCAATACCTTGAAGAATGGGGCATAAAGAAGTTTATTCTTGCGGTTGGTCATAAACACGAAATGATCCGGGATTATTTCGGAGATCGGTTTAAAAATGTTGAAATTGTGTATTCCATTGAAGATGATCCGCTCGGGACCGGCGGTGCTATCATGAAGGCTATGCAATTGGCTGATTCGGGACAGGTGCTCGTTGCCAACGGGGATACCTATTTTGATGTGCACCTTAATCGCATGTATAACTTTCATCTTTCACGGACAGCCAAAATTACCATTGCCCTGCATCAAACCGATGACGTCTCACGATATGGAAAGGTGGTAAAAGATGCCGAACATAGGATTACCGGCTTCTTTGAGAAAGGGGAAGACTCAGGGGCAGGATATGTCAATGGAGGAGTTTACCTTATCAACCAAAGCTATTTAGCAGAAATGGAGTTCCCGGTCAGATTTTCATTTGAAAAGGATTTTCTGGAAAAAAGATACAAAAACGATGAATTTTATGGTATGCGTTGTACTGCTTACTTTCTCGACATAGGTATACCTGAAGATTATGAGAGGGCACAGGATGACTTTGAAGGATTATTACATTGATAAAAGCTGGAGTCTGTTTCTCGATCGTGACGGTGTGATCAACCGCCGCCGGTTTATGGATTATGTGCGCACAGGAAAGCAGTTTCGTTTTTTGCCCGGAGTGCCTCAAGCCATTGCCGATCTTTCCGGAGTATTTGGACATATTTTCGTAGTGACCAATCAGCAAGGTATAGGCAAAGGCTTAATGACCGAAGAAAATCTGGCTGAAGTGCATGAAACTATGCTTAAAGGAATACATGAGGCAGGCGGCCGTATCACCCGTGTTTATCACAGTCCTTACCTCGAAAAAGAGAACCATATTTTTCGCAAACCCAGGCCGGGAATGGCACTAAAGGCGCGTGAAGATTTTCAGGAAGTGGAATTCACAAAATCGATTATGGTGGGTGACTCCCTCACAGACATGGAATTCGGCAAAACCCTTGATATGGTTACCGTCTTTATCCATACAAAACGCTTAAAAAATCCGATCCACGATAAGATCGATTTCATTTTTAAATCCCTTTCTGAATTTGCTGCTGAACTTACAGAAAGAGAGCATCTATGACCCCATCGCTTATATTCTTCTGTTTTCTTGTTTATACGGCAATACTTTTTGCTGTAGGTTGGATCACATCACGTCGTGCCGACAATGAAACCTTTTTTATTGGAAACCGGCGCTCTCCCTGGTATGTAGTAGCTTATGGCATGATCGGTGCTTCCTTGTCAGGAGTAACTTTTATCTCCATACCCGGGGATGTTGGTAACACCAGGTTTTCATATATGATGATTGTTTTTGGCTACCTGCTGGGATATGCTGTTATCGCCAATGTTTTGCTACCTCTTTATTACAGATTGAATCTCACTTCGATATATTCATACCTGCAGGAACGTTTTGGCAAAAGTTCATATAAAACCGGTGCATCGTTTTTTCTTCTTTCCAGGATAATAGGAGCTTCTTTCAGGATGTTCCTGGTTGTAAACGTATTGCAGATATTCGTCTTCGATGCCTGGGGGATACCGTTCTGGTCGACCGTGGTGTTTTTCCTGTTGATGATCATGCTTTATACATACAAGGGTGGGATAAGGACCATTGTATGGACCGATATGCTCCAGACAACATTCATGCTTGCCGCTGTGGTTATCACTGTGATTCTTATTGCATCGGAAATGCAATTACCCTTAAGGGGATTGCTCAAACAGGTATTTGAATCGGATTACGCGCAACTCACTTTCACTAACTGGCAGCACAGGCATTTTTATCTGAAGGATTTCTTTGCAGGAACTTTCATTGCCATAGTAATGACAGGCCTCGATCAGGATATGATGCAGAAAAACCTTAGTTGCCGGAATATCCGTGATGCGAAAAAGAATATGTACTGGCTTAGCGCTTCACTTGTCCCCGTAAATTTCATATTCCTTATCCTGGGTGCAGTATTATATCTTTATGCAAGCTACATTAACATTGCAATACCGGCTTTGACAGATGATCTTTTTCCCACCATAGCCCTGAAATACATGACTCCCCTGGCCGGTATCGTCTTTATCATAGGCCTTATAGCCGCCGCGTATTCCAGCGCCGATAGCGCGATGACGGCCCTTACAACTTCATTCACCATCGACATCCTTGGTGTTACCCGGAAAAAAGATTGGGATGAAAAGCGGCGCATGAAAATACGCTATTTTGTACATGCAGGTATTGCCTTTATCATGATGATGGTTATCATCGGATTCAGGGCAATAAACGACCAAAGCGTAATCTCCAAACTTTTTACTCTGGCAGGATATACCTACGGCCCTTTGTTAGGTATTTATGCTTTTGGGCTTTTTACAAGATATAACGTCAAAGATCGTTGGGTACCGGTAATTGCCATCATCTCTCCTGTACTCTGCTATGTCATCAGCATTTTTGACCAGGATATCCTTAGCGGATATAACTTCGGTTTTGAACTGCTCATCCTGAATGGGTTGATAACATTTGCAGGATTGTTGATAATTCGGAGGAGAAATAGCGGTGAGTAATGAAAACTGGGAGATATCTTTATATGTGGTTTCGAGGGGTTATGGGTTATGGGTTATGGGTTATGGGTTATGGGTTATGGGTTATGGGTTATGGGTGTGGGTTATGGGTTTGGGGGAGGTGTAAATATTTCTATTTTTGGCGCTATTTAGAATTGATTAAAATAATAAACAAAACTTATGGATAATATACGTTTTTGTGCAGTATCGGATGCGATTTCCCGCAAGGCGGTTCAGGTAACTCCGCCATCGGGGAAGATTTCCGATTATTTTGGGGAGCAAACATTTAATGAAGCTGCCATGAAGGAATACCTGACTGAAGAAGCTTTCAGGAGGGTTGTGAGCGCAATCAGGACAGGGGAGAAGATCGACCGCAGGATGGCCGATCAGATTGCCTCATCGCTAAAAGCATGGGCCACGACCAAAGGAGCGACCCATTACACTCACTGGTTTCATCCGCTTACAGGAGCCACAGCCGAGAAACATGATGCCTTTATTGTTCCCACAGAAGGAGGGAAAGCTATTGAAAACTTCCACGGCAGTGAATTGATACAACAGGAACCCGATGCTTCCAGTTTTCCCAGCGGAGGGATACGCAATACATTTGAAGCCAGGGGATACACCGCCTGGGATCCGACAAGCCCGGCATTCATCATGGACAATACACTCTGTATCCCAACCATATTCGTGTCGTATACCGGCGAAGCTCTTGACTATAAGACCCCCTTGCTTCGGGCTCTGAGTGCAGTTGATAAAGCCGCCGTGGATGTCTGCAGATTATTTTCCAAAGATGTTAATAAAGTATATGCTACCCTGGGTTGGGAGCAGGAATACTTCCTGGTTGATTCATCCCTGTATTTTGCCCGCCCCGACCTCGTGCTTACCGGAAGGACGGTCTTTGGACATGCTTCGGCCAAAGATCAGCAACTCTCTGACCATTATTTCGGGAGTATCGCCGAAAGGGTGATACAGTTTATGAAAGATTTTGAGATAGAAGCTCATCGATTGGGTATTCCTTTGAAGACCAGGCATAACGAAGTGGCACCCAATCAGTTTGAATGTGCCCCGGTATACGAGGAGGTTAACCTCGCCGTCGATCATAATCAATTGCTTATGCACTTGATGCAAAAGGTAGCGCGTCACCACGACCTGACTGTGCTTTTGCATGAAAAACCTTATGCCAAGGTAAATGGTTCCGGTAAACATAATAATTGGTCACTGGCTACCAACACCGGAGAAAACCTTTTAACTCCCGGAAAGACTGCAGCAACAAATCTCAGATTTCTGACTTTCCTGGTAAATGTATTAATGGCCGTATACAAACATGCCGACCTGGTCAGAGCCAGCATTGCCTCGGCCGGGAACGATCTTCGCCTGGGTGCACATGAGGCTCCACCCGCAATTATTTCAGTTTTCATCGGATCTTACCTGTCCAGACTGCTTGACGATATCGAAAAACAACCAAATGGTGGTAAATTCAAAGCAGAGATCAGGGAAGGGTTTGATCTGAATATCCCTAAAGTCCCGGAAATACTGCTTGATAACACCGATCGTAACCGTACTTCTCCTTTTGCTTTTACGGGCAATAAGTTCGAATTCAGAGCTGTAGGGTCGTCAGACACGTGTTCCAGTGCAATGTCGACACTGAATACCATAATCGCAAACCAACTGGTGCAATTTAAAAAGGAAGTAGATGACCGGATGAATTCAGGCATGAAGAAAAATGATGCCATCATCCAGGTGATCCGTGAATATATCAAAGAGTCCAGGCCCATCCGTTTCGAAGGCAACAGCTATAGCCATGAATGGGAGGAAGAAGCTGCCCACCGGGGATTGCCAAACCTTAAAACCACACCGGAGGCCTTGGCATGTATGATCAATCCTAATAATATTGATATCTTTAAAGAACTCCGGATTTTAACCGGCAGGGAGATCGAAGCCCGTTATGAAACAAAGCTGGAAAACTATATCAAGAAGATCCAGATCGAAGCCCGCGTAATGGGCGACCTTGCCAAGAACCACATCATCCCTACTGCTATACGCTATCAGAACCTACTGGTTGAAAACACCCGGGGGCTGAAAGAGGTACTCGATAGTAAAACCTATGTCAAAGTCTCCAGAAACCAGATCCAAACGATCAAGGAAATAAGTGAACATATTTCAGAGATCAAAGATAATGTAGACAGCATGATCGAGGAGAGAAAGAAGGCAAACCTCATCGAATCTGCGGTTGATAGGGCAAATGCATATATGAGCAAGGTAGCACCGTATTTTGAGGAGATCCGTTATCATGCCGATAAGCTGGAGCTCTTGGTCGACGATGAATTCTGGCCCTTACCAAAATATCGCGAACTTCTTTTCATACGTTGAAAATCCCGCGTAACCCTGAACCGGTATTGGTAGTAAAAGCAATTGATTGGAAAACCACACCGTTATGCGTAACTTTACTGCTTCAGAAAGTAAAATTCCGAACGTGTAAATTGTAAACAACGTTACATAAGTTGAATGCTCATGCGTTTTTTATGCCTATATCTCATTGTTCTCCTTCTTCCTTCTTCACTGCTGTCGCAGATTATGGTAAGGGAAGTGGGGACTGACTTCAACCCGGTTGATAAAAGAGGAGTCTTTTATATGTTGCCTCAGACCGGCTTCCAATTTGATGTCCATGTTCTGAAAACTGTAAAGGTGCGTGGTCCATATGCTGATTATGCAAGCAAATACCTTGGTCTTGACAACGTTATCACATCCGACCAGGTGATTTATACCCTGGGTGATATCCAAATGACAACTTTCACAGTTGCAGATCCGGGGCATTTATTTTTCGTCGAATACGATGAGAAACAGGCTAAGGACAATCAGGAAGTAGAGATACTGTTTTCCCGCTATGGCTGTCTTTCAGGAATAACTTCTACGACAGAAAAGAAACCCGCTGCGGGAGTTCAAATGAATGAATATCTTCCCGACAGAGACAGCCTGGAACGACTCTTCCGTCTGAGGGCCGGGGATAATTTATATACAAAGACTGACACCATCATCCGGAAAATTACTCTTGACACGCTCACCATTGAAGACATTTCCTTCAAACATTCGGTGGCCAGCATGAGTCCGGAGCAAAAGGCAGCCGAAGCTGCTGAGTTCATAGAAACCCTCCGCACCAATCAGCATAATCTGCTTATTGGATACCAGGAAGTTCCGTACAGTGAAGGAACTCTTCGGTTCATGCTGGGGCAGCTTAGAAAGCTGGAAAACGAGTATTTAGATTTATTCAGAGGGAAATACATACGGGAAGAGCTTGTTTATCAACATTCCTATATTCCCAAACAGGAAGATGCGGATAGCTGGATCCCTTTGTTCCGCTTTTCCCCGTTATCAGGATTCCAGCTGCCTGAATCGGGCAGCGATCCTGCCGTATTTATGAAAATCACTCTTTCGGGAGATACGGACAAACTCTCTTCTGTCATGCAGGATATTGCCACCACTGATGTGAAGGAAAGCCGTGGATTCTTTACCCGTTTTCCACAAATGGCAAACATCTCCCTGAGATATGGAAACGATATTCGAAATATTACCCAATTACTCATGCCGCAATATGGCGTCATTGTTAGTATTCCGGCTTCTTTCCGCCATGTATCCCTTTTCCCGGAAACAGGCGGACTGGAAAGAGTAAGGGTGAAGTTTTAGGTGTAACCTGTAACCTGATACTTGTAACATTCTATTTTATTGCCATTCTCAACCTCACCAGTTTTTCCAACAACCCCTCCAACTTATCAAGCTTCAGCATATTTTCCCCGTCGGATAAGGCTTTGGTCGGATTGGGATGGGTTTCCAGGAAAATTCCGTCGGCGCCTGCCGCAATCCCTGCTTTGGCTATGGTTTCTATCATTTCCGGCATTCCCCCGGATACTCCTTTCGACTGGTTGGGCTTTTGAAGGGAATGAGTAACATCCAGGATTACAGGGACATGAAGTTCTTTCATGATAGGAATATTTCGAAAATCAACAACCATATCCTGATATCCAAACATGGATCCCCTTTCCGTAACCATAACAAGGTCGTTACCCGATTTTCTGACTTTATCAATAGCGAATTTCATCGATTCTCCCGATACAAATTGCCCCTTTTTAATGTTTATGTGTTTTCCTGTGTATGCAGCAGCAACCAGCAGATCTGTCTGACGGCATAAAAAGGCAGGAATCTGAAGAACATCGGCATATTCTGAAGCTACAACCGCTTCAGGCTCCGTATGAATGTCGGTAAGGGTAGGGATATTCAATATTTTCCCTATCCGTTGAATTATTTCCAATGCAAGCACATCCCCGATGCCGGTGAAGGACTCCAGGCTGGAGCGGTTTGCCTTCTTATACGATGCCTTAAAAATATATGGTATTTTGTAATCATTGCATAATCGGTTAACGGTCTCGGCTATCTCTACAGTGATCTCATCGCTTTCAACAACACAGGGACCGGCAATAAGAAAAAAATTCCCGCTGTCCGTGTGTTTTATCCCTGGAATGCTCGTGATAATTTCGTTCATATCTTTTGTTTTTCTGTCCGGTTGTTAAATGTAATTCTAAAACCCAATTTATGCATTAGTTGGGTTAAATAGACAAGTTTTGTAAAGAACTATACTATAGCTAATGTTTGATTTTAAAAATATTAGTTAATAATCATATGTCCCTCCCCACAACTTTCTTAAATATTCTCTGATATCTTCTTCCCTGTGGTTTTTTCCGGGATCATAGAATTTCATTCCTTTTAATTTTTCAGGAAGGAAATCCAAATGAGTAAAATTATTTTCATAATGATGGGCATATTTATACCCTTTTCCATAACCTATGTTTTTCATCAGCCGTGTAGGGGCATTCCGGATGGGCAGGGGGACAGGCTGATCTCCCGAACTCCGCACTTCGGCAAGTGCTTTTTCTATAGCCATATAGCTTGCGTTGCTTTTTACCGATGTAGCAAGATAGATAGCTGTTTGTGCAAGTATTATCCTGCATTCGGGGTATCCTGTCTGCATCACAGCATTGAAACAGGCTTCAGCCAGCAGGAGTGCATTGGGGTTGGCATTTCCGATGTCTTCCGATGCCAGGATAAGCATCCTGCGAGCTATGAATTTCGGGTCCTCACCGGCTTCTATCATCCGGGCAAGCCAATAAACAGTGGCATTAGGGTCACTGCCCCGCATGGATTTAATAAATGCAGAAATAATATCGTAATGCATCTCTCCACCCTTGTCGTAAAGGGCAAGATTTTGCTGTATTACTTTTAATGTCTTTTCATTCGTGATCCTGATATCATTTCCGGGTCCATCCGAATTCACAACCAGTTCCAGGGCATTTAGCAGCTTGCGTGCATCACCGCCTGAAACTCTGAAAAGAGCATCGTTTTCCAGGATTTCGATTTTCCGGCCACTGTCTTTAGAAAGGAATGCAACGGCTCGTTCCAGTAGCTTTTTCAGATCTTCCTCGCCAAACGATTTCAGGATATATACCTGGCAGCGGGATAAAAGTGGTGCGATCACTTCAAAAGAAGGGTTTTCTGTAGTTGCCCCGATAAGGGTAACCGTCCCTTTTTCAACAGCACCCAACAGGGAATCCTGCTGCGCTTTGCTGAAACGATGTATCTCATCAATGAACAAAATGGCCTGTGAAAATGAATATTTGGCCTTACCTATAACATCTCTGACATCCTTCACACCCGAGGAAATGGCGCTCAAAGTATAAAACTCTTTATTTAATTGTTTTGAGATGATGTAGGCAAGCGTAGTTTTTCCCGTTCCTGGAGGCCCCCAGAGTATCATGGATGGAATGCTTCCGGCCTCAATTGATTTCCGCAGAATAGCTCCCGGTCCTACCAGATGATCCTGCCCCAGATATTCATCCAGGGTCTCTGGCCTTAGCCTTTCTGCCAATGGAGCCATCCTGATCATGATTTTCCTGATTCTTTTTCTGCCCGATAACCAAACAATCCTCTGGATTTGATTTCCTTTTCGATATATCTCGGAACCATCTTTTCCCAACCCGGCTTCCCTTCTTTGATCAATTCCAGTACGTAGGCAGAGTTAATGAATAACCATTCTTTCTTTACTTCGGTCAGGTCAATGATCTTCCGGTTTTCAATAAGATATCGGTAAAGGTATTCTAATCCGCCTGGTAAAGGCACATTTCGTGAAGTTATCAGATCGCCGCCAATGTTGTTTTTATCTGTTGAAACCCAGGAAATAGTTGGATACACATACAATTTCATGTTCTCAGGAAACAGCTTTCCGAATGCTTCAAATATACCTCCTCTGAGCTGCATATAATATTTTTGTTCCAGAACTTTCAGAAAGGTAGGCATACCAATGACAATACGGAGGTTCCGTATCCTGAACTGGCTGAAATAGGAGACAAGCTTATAATACTCCCTGAAATCAGAGACCATAACGTTTTGCCCCATACCATTGAGCAGGTCAACACGTGCCAGAAAATCTCTTTCATCCAGTGATCCTTCTTCCAGCAGGTTGTTGAGTGTCATTTCACAAAGGGCAACAGTATTGTCACGATCGTAGTCTTCATCCCGCTTAAACATCCGGTAGCTGCTGCGAAGCATGTCGAAACCCACATAGGTGATAGGGCGGAAACTGCCACGGAAAGCCAGCACATTCTTGTGGTACAGCATGTCGGTAGGTTGCTGAACCTGTCCCTTACGGTCAAACATGATTGCTCTTGTCATACCATTCTTCACAAGCTGTACGCTGAGCAGACGGTTGTCGACATAATCCAGATCGGGACCTTTCATCCTGAGCATAGTAACCTCAATCCTGTCGGTTGATAAGTCATCGAGAAGGGATTGTATGAAATCATTAGGGCGATCGTATTTATGATAACAGGCCCAAAGCAGGTTGACACCAAGAACACCAAGGGTTTGTTGCTGTAAGAGAGTGTCCCTCTCTAAAAGATTAACGTGGAGTATGATTTCATTGGGGAGAGTTCCCGGTTTAAGCTGAAAATGTACTCCCAACCAACCATGACACTCGTTGTCTTTATGGTAATTCAGAGTTGTAACAGTATTGGCAAAAGAAAAAAAACGGGTACCCGGATCTTTTTTATCAGCCAAAAGGTTTATCAACTCCGTGTATTCCGTGTTGAGCATTTTAAGGAGCCGTCCTTCGGATACATACCTGCCAGGTTTGTTCTGGTTGTACATCCAATCGCTGAAGATCTTATCGTAAGCCGATATGGTCTTCGCTATTGTTCCTGATGCTCCTCCTGCCTGGAAAAAATTCCTGGCTACTTCCTGTCCGCCGCCAATCTCGGCAAAAGTGCCAAAAATAGTCGGATTCAGATTAATCTGCAGAGCTTTACGGTTTGTGGTTAATATGAATTGTTCGTCTGACATAGGCCGTTTTCCATGTCAAATATACAAAACTATCGTGCTCGTGGACCACGGATAAAGAAAGTAAAGGGTATGGCCAGGAAAGCCAGTAATCCAGCAAAGATAAAGGTTGTGTTCATTCCCAGGATGTCGCTCATAAAGCCAATCGTGATCACATTGAATGCGCTTATGAAGAAGCTTATGGTCATATAAACACTGTTCATAAATGCAGGCCTCTCACTGGCATGTTCCTGGATCAATGCCATCAGTATGGGGGTGGAACTGAACATGGTAAGGCCGATGCAAATCAATAACAGGAACGACCATGCTTTAGCTGCGAAAAGAAATAACAGCATAAAAAACGGGGTAGCGATGGCAATGATCATCAGGGAAATACTACGTCCAATGCGGTCGGAAAGCCTTCCTGCAAAAAGAGCTCCTGCTGCTCCGGCAATCTCCAGCACCGACAATGAAATACCGCTCATCCATAGTGATTCTCCCCTGAGATTCAGGTATGTAGGTAGGAAAGTAACCATGCTGGATTTCATGATGGACATGAAAAATGTGAAGCCAGTAATGGCAATAAATAGTTTCTTGTGATGCCTGAGAGTATTCCATATACCCCTGTGGTTTTCTCTTTTTTGCATATCTTCCCGTATGTGTATGTTCCGGAATGCAAAATAGAGGATTAGGGTGGCCCCCAGCCCGAAGGGTATTAGTTTATATGTTCCTTCCAGTCCCCAAAGGGAAACCGCTCCAAGTATAACAACCGGTCCCGCAGTTCTGGCCATCTCACCTCCGAACATAAACCAGCCCATGCCCCGCCCGATCTTATTGCCGGATACTTTTCTTATCATCACAGGTGCCGGGACGTGAAACAACGCTGAACTGATCCCCATCACAAAAAGGAGGATGGCCAGTACCGTAATGGATGGCGCTACCCCGATCAGGCTCATGGCCGTCGCAGTTACTGCCGGCGCTAAAATTACCAGATAGCGCATGGCAACCCTGTCGGCAAGTACCCCAATAAATGGGTTTAGTAAGGATGGAATACGCTGAAGCGTTGAAAGAACTCCAACCATGGAATAGGTCATTCCCAGTTTGTCAATCAGCAGAGGCAGAATAGGAGCAAGGAACGAAGAATAAACATCATGCAGAAAATGCCCGATTGAAATGGTAATAACAGGACCTATTCTGAATTTGTTTTGTTCTGGCATGATTGGGAATTACCCGGCAAAAATAAACTTTCTGATTATCTTTTTATGCCCGAGATCGATCAAAACATAATAAATGCCCTTCGATAAATCACCACATTCAATAATGATAGTAGTTTGCCTGTCATATTTTCCTACGTACTTCACCATCTTACCTCCGGCATCCGTTATATATATCATAGCTCCATCATCAACCGGCTTTCTGAAATGAATACTAAGCCTGTCATTTACCGGATTGGGAAAAAGGATAAGGTCATCTTCACTGATCTCTCCGGTACCCATGTATTCAGGTAATAAGACAACAGGTGCAGTGCAACTGACATAAAACCCCTGGTCATCAAACAGATCGGTTTTTATCTGATAAGACCCCGTTTCCATTCCGGATGTATTCCAGCTTGCTAAAATGCCATTCCTGATTTCATTGGTGTTGTAACCTGAAATAAGTTTCCAGGAAGTATCAGTGGCGGTATTGTAATACACATCATAATGGCTGAAATCCATCAACAGGGAACCAATTCCTTTATCAATCCATACAGAACCGGTAATATCAACCGTACTATTGATAATTGCTTTGCCCGGTCCGGTGATGGCCGTGTTCCAGATCACTGCGTGGTCTCTTGGTTCCGGTACCCCGGGGAATGACGATTGCACCAGAATCAGTATCGAATTATTCAGCGCGGTTATGGTTCCGTTAACAAGGCTGGAGTATGCGTAAAGCGCTACGGCATTCCCACTCGTTCTGAGAGATGAAATAAATGGTGCAAAGACTGAAATAAACAGGCTCGTGTCGCTTACAAACACATAACCACCCGTCCCATCAACGGTAAAAGTCTGGCCATTTACCGAAGAACTACCCATGGTACCGACTTCGCCAAGCATACAACCGGTGATATCCAGAACAGCCCGGTCAAAGGCATAAATACTCCATGTTTGCACATTGCAATCCTGCAGGTGCAGGTTCCTGTCTGATAATGGTGCTGTAAAATCCTGATAAAAGGAATTGTTTACAAAACCCGAAACCTCATTCTCGTCATCATCAACAAACCAAAGGCCTATTGTACGCAAGTCTGATTGGCTTATGGTCACATCCGATCCCTTAGAAGGCATCAGCCCCCACATAACATCAGCACAGTTGCTGAGCAGGACTTGATAATCCACTCCCTGAACTCCGCTCTGAAGTGTATCAAAAACATAGGCGCCTACCTGCATTCCATCCGGAAAACTAAAGTCAATTTCTGCATGATCATCAAACTGGTGCCAAACCAATACTGTTTCTGCATTACTGATGCTAAGACGGCCATTGTCCTGCATAATGAATTCCCCGGCAAGGTCAATACCATCTATTACAATTTCACCTCCCTTGTATAAGCCAACCGTGGAAAAATCAGGTTTGGTGACGTTTTCGAACAGCATCGAAGCACTCTGGGCAACGGCTATATTATGCACAAGCCCGCCAAAATCGAGGGTAGTGTTGCAAATAGTGGCAGCCGAGTTTTCCAGGAAAAACAATGAACGCTGATAAAAGAATTCCTGGGGAAAATGCAATACCGAAGAATCCGCTTCCATACGACCACTTCCAAAAGCGATGATGTTCCCCAGGATTGTGGCCTCGGCATGGCGAAACCGTAATATACCATTATTCAATAACACTATTGTTCCGGGAAAAAACCATGTTCCGGTGATTTGATATACTTCTCCTGATGTGATCCCAATGTACAAGGTATCCCCGGAACGATTTCTGCCCGGTGAAGCAACTTCCGGGATGGATAAAAGGGTTTTCTGGAGGGAAAAATAAGGGGAGAGGGAACTGGGGGGCTGGGGGCTGGGGGGCTGGGAGCTGGGAATTGGGGTGCTGGGAACTGGGGAACTGGGAATGTGCAGGTCGCTCCCTTTAACCTGCAACCTGCTCCCTTCAACCTGCAATGCTTTCCTGATTTCCATGAAGTGCTGATTATGGTCAACCGGAACTTGAGATGCGGCAAACAGGAACATCAGAATAAATGGGGTTAAAAGGATTGCTTTCTTCATGAGGTTGTTATGGATTGGTTTCGTAATATACGCAAATCCTGTTTAATTATTATGAAATACGCTTTACTTATAAACTGATTTACGATACTAAAAAAAACTTGCATTTTGAGCATATGTTCATTATTTTTGCGAAAAACTAATATATGCCCCGACCAAAAAGCGATAGAATTGTCCATGAGCCACCTGTTTTTTCGGAGTTCAAGCCAACCGGCATCAAAGGAGTTGACTTAGAAAGAATTCAACTTTCTCTTGATGAATTTGAGGCATTCCGGCTGGCAGATTTTATGGGTTTATCTCATGCCGAGGCAGCTGATGAGATGGAAATATCCCGTTCTACTTTCACCCGCTTGATTGAAGATGCCCGTAAAAAGGTAGCAGAATTCCTGATTTACGGGCGTTTACTGAGCATCGACGGTGGTAACGTGCATTTCAGGAACAACATCATTCGTTGCCAGAATTGTGGTTATATGTTCAAAACAAATATGGAAAAGCAATTGACGGAGTGTCCGCAATGCCACTCCAGCAACCTGGTGAGTTTTGCCGGGGGATTTGGTCACGGGGCTTGCTGCAATTTCAGAAACCGTAAAAAAGGAGGTAATTATGCCGGGATTTGACCGTACAGGACCATCGGGGAATGGCCCAATGACCGGAAGACGCAGGGGATACTGCGCCGGTAACAATGAAAACAAGGGCTTTGCCGCCCCGCCTTTTGCATGGGGACGAGGAAGAGGCTTTCAGGGGTATGGATTTGGAAGGGGCCGCGGCTTTGGACGCTATACCAATTGGTATGGTGATGAAAAATCTTTCCTGGAAAATGAAATCAGGATGCTGAAAGATTACCTTGCGGAACTTGAGAAACAGCTGAAGGATAAAGATAAAGGTATTTAACTCTATTGTGCCCTATTGTGACTATTGTGGTAACAATTTTGAATTAAAAATTAAAAATTACGACATGTATCCAGGAAAAGGTTTAGGACAAGGAGGGGGAAAAGGCAGGAATAAAGGCGGGAGCTTTGGCCCCGGTGGTTTCTGTGTTTGCGCAAAATGCGGAGAAAAAGTACCCCACACACAGGGAGTGAAATGTACAACCCTGAAGTGCCCCAAATGCGGACATACCATGATCAGAGAGGAATTGCTGGCTAAAAAGTCAGGAAAAACAAATCAATAAAATTCAATTTTATGATGAAAACAGACGTTTTGGTTATAGGCAGCAGCGCCGCGGGGCTTGTGGCGGCTACTACCGGTAAACGGGTTTATCCCGACAAGGAATTTGTAGTGGTGACTCTTATGCCCACTACCCTGGTGCCCTGTGGTATTCCTTATATCTTTGGGACCGTCGGTTCTTCTGAAAAGGATATAATGCCTGCAGAAAAATCATTTGAGGCAATGGGTATCAAAACTATTTTCGATGAAGTCACAGAGATCAACCGGGAAAAGAAAACTGCCAGCCTCAGGAAAGGGGAGACGATACGTTTTGAGAAACTGGTGATCGGTACCGGCTCATTGCCTTGCCAACCGGCATGGCTTAAGGGTGCCGACCTGGATTATGTCTTTACCGTTCCTAAAAACAAGGTGTATCTCGATGAAATGCAAAATAAATTAAAAGATTGCAAAAAAATCATCACCATCGGGGCAGGCTTTATCGGGGTGGAAATATCCGATGAACTGAATAAAGTTGGTAAAGATGTTACTCTTGTGGAAAAGCTGCCAAATGTCCTTGGACTAGCCTTCGACGAAGATATATCCATTAAAGCAGAAGCCATCCTGAAGGATAGAGGCGTTAAGGTGCTTACCGGACTAACTGTAAAGGAGATTTACGGAAATACGAAGGCGGAGGGAATCGTCCTTGAAAATGGCGATAAAATGGAAGCAGATGCAATAATCCTTTCACTTGGCTATAAGCCAAACTCCACACTGGCTAAACAAGCAGGTCTCCCTATTAGCGACATGGGCTTCATTAAAGTGGATGAATACATGCGTACCTCAGATCCGGATATCTTTGCGGTAGGAGATTGTGCCGAAAAGCGTGATTTTGTTACCCGCAAACCCTGTCCGATCATGCTGGCCTCCACTGCCTGTGCCGAAGCCAGGATCGCCGGTATGAACCTCTTTAAACTTTCTGCAATAAAAACCTTTAGCGGTACCATATCTATCTTCTCTACTGCTTTGGGCAATACAGGATTCGGTGTAGCCGGCCTCACCGAAACCATTGCACGAAAAGAAGGATTTGACATTGTTACCGGTGTTTTCGAAGGTATTGACCGGCATCCCGGTGCATTTGCAGATACCCATAAGCAATTTGTTAAGCTGGTAGTTGCGAGGGAATCCGGTGTTATTCTCGGTGGGGAAGTGTCGGGTGGACTTTCCGTTGGAGAACTTATCAATACCCTGGGGATCATAATTGAGAACCGTATGACCATCAATTCACTGCTAACGGCACAGATCGGCACACACCCGCTTCTGACGGCATCCCCTGCAGGATACCCGTTGATAAAAGCAGCAGAAAACGCATGCTCGAAAATCGTGTTCGCTGTCCCGGTGTGATAACCGGGAAGAAATGTTACGCGTGAAAATAAACGATTGGATTATTGCGAACGAACAATAAATAGCCGCAGGTTGCAAGTTACAGGTTACAGGCTGCAACCTGCAACTTGAAACTTGTAACTTGCAGCTTGCAGCTTGCAGCTTACAGCATTATATTCACCATCTCATATGTTATTATCAACCATTGTTATTTGTTATCAAAATGTCAAAAAACATCAAAATCGGAATTATTATCTGTGACCGTTACCGGGATTGTGCCGGTGGCAAATGCTTCCGTTCCATGAAAAACCGGGAAGGTGCCTTCAGCATTTACAGCAAGGACGACGAACTTGAACTGGTAGGTTACACGACCTGCAGGGGGTGTCCGGGTGGAAATATTGAATACACTCCACAGGAGATGATCAAAAACGGTGCAGAATACATACATTTGGCCACAGGGTTCCTGGTCGGTTATCCTCCTTGCCCGTATATTCAGCATTTCCGGGATTTTATCCAGGAAAAGTATGAGGTTCGCGTCATCCTGGGTACACATCCTATTCCTGAAAAATACAGGATCACTCACGAAAACATGGGTACCTGGAATTCAGAAGAATGGAAAGAAATGACCGCTCTGACGATGACTGACGAGGAAACCCGTCTGGCTTACAATTAGGACAACGATGTATAAATATTTGTTTGGACCTGTTCCATCCCGGCGCCTCGGTATGTCGCTGGGTGTTGATCTTATCCCGCATAAGGTCTGTACATACAATTGCGTTTATTGCGAATGCGGGGCAACCACCGATCACACGGCAACGCGCCGCGAGTATGTCCCGGTAGATGAAGTAATGCGCGAACTGCGCGATTTCATGGAAAAGAACCCCCGGCCGGATTACATAACGTTTTCCGGGGCAGGTGAACCTACCCTCAATATTCGTTTCGGGGAAGTATTGGAATTTATTAAAACCCATTGGCCGGAGGTACCCGTTGCGGTGCTGACCAATGGCAGCCTTTTTTTCAACGAGCAGGTCCGACGGGAACTGCTGCATGCCGATATCATACTTCCCTCTCTCGACAGCGCACTGGAGCGTTCTTTCAGGAAGATTGACCGTCCGGTAAATGAGATCATCCTGAAGGAAATTATCTCGGGGCTTGAACAATTCAGACAGGAATATCACGGGCAGATCTGGCTGGAAGTATTTATCCTGCCCGGCTACAACGACGATGAAGAAAACCTTTACGCCCTTAAACTTGCTTTTGAAAGGATCCGTCCCGACCGCATCCAGTTGAACACCCTCGACCGCCCGGGAACGAAAAAAGGCCTCAGTCCGGCAAAGATGGTTGAACTACAGGCTATTGCCGATTACTGGGGGCTCGACAATGTGGAGATCATCGCTTCCCCTCCCAAACGCAAAGAGCTCCTGTCATACCGCAGCGACATGGAAAGCGCCATCCTGGAAACCATCGCCCGCCGGCCCTGCACCGCAGATGATATTGCCCAGATCCTGGGTACCCATGTCAATGAAGTGAATAAATATCTGGGAGTGCTGGAAGAGGAAGGGAAGATACGGCGTGAAACAGGGGAGAGAGGAGTGTTTTATAAGAAAAGATGAATGATCGAAGATGTCAGATCGCAGATGTCAGATCTTAGATATACTCTTCGATCTGCGATCTGCGATCTCACACTATTCCCATTCCCAGCGCCAGGGAAAGAGCGATCAGCATCAGTGCCACTATTAGTTGTATAGATTGTATAGTCACTTTTTTCAGTAGTTTGTTCCCGAGATATGCTCCTGAAATAGCAGAGATAACAGCAGGTATGACAATGTAAAGGTTATCAGTAAGTCCTGATGCCAGAAAACGAGAGGCATAAACGCTGAGGCGGGTGAGGTCGACAAAAGTGGAGACTACCACAGCAGTGCCGATAAAAGCTTCTTTAGAAAGGTCTGCCTTGATCAGGAAGGCGCTTCGCAATGCACCCTGATTTCCTGAAAGTCCTCCGAAAAAACCGCTCAAGGCTCCGCCAAGTGGTAATTTCTCCCTCCCAAAGCTGAGTTTTTTCAGGAAAGGGAGAAGATCCATAAGGGCAAAAATGAGCAGTAACACGGAAATGATGAATTTCACCGGGTAGACTTCAAAATGCCTTCCTGCAAAATCATAATCGAATAGCGGCCTGGCATCCGGAATATGCAATAAAACCCAGGCTCCTAGAAAGGATGCCGCTACGGCTGGAATACCAAAACGCAACAGTACCTGTTTGTTTGCGTTCCTTCCTACCAGGATGACCTTGAAAATATTGTTCAGGAAATGTACAACCCCTGTCAGCGCAATAGCCAGATCTACCGGAAAAAATAGCATGAATATCGGAGTGAGAATGGTTCCCAGCCCGAATCCTGAAAAGAAAGTCATAATGGCTGTGAGAAAAGCTGCAATGCAAATGATAAGGATTTCCATAATACCCCCTTAATTTATCTATACCAAACAACCACCTCTTTCCCGCAATATCCCTCACCTTCCGGGAACAAGACAGAAACAGTGTGAATGCCATCTTTGATGTTCTCAAGGGTTCCTCCCGTGATTGTCTCTACTTTATAATCAAGCAGAATCAGCCTTATTTTTCCTTGTTTTCCTGCAGGGCCTTCCAATTGGATACGATACTTCCCGTCAACAACAGCGGAATTCAGGACTCGCACACCGGATGAGCTGTCTCCCGGCATCGGATCATATTCCTGCGGCAAAACTGAGATACCTCCATAGCCGGCAATGGATACGGTATCTGTATCACTTAAGAAAAAAGGTATTTTCAGGGCCATCCCCTGATCGCTGTCTTCATATGTCCAGGGCACGGTAACTCCGTTGATTTTCACGTCTCCCACAAAAGTGCCCGGTAAAAGAAAAGGAGAAAAATCCATTCGTACGGGTTTGTCGGATGTGTTGGTCAGGATATACCGGTATTCATCATCGGTCCGTTCAAACTCCATATGTATCCGGCGAGATCCCATACGCAGGTTTCTGACTTTTAAATGATTCCAGCCGGGAGGCAGCTTGGGTTGCAACGAACATTTGTTTTTCATCACATCACAACGGAATCCCAGCATTCCTTCCACCACGGGCTGTATCACCATGGTTTCCGACCAGGCCTGGTGGGGACAAACCCCGAAGGGCTTATATTGGCTTCCATGCAAAACTTCCTCGATATAACCCAGCGACCAGTCGCGATAAACTTTCAGGTTGTTCATTACATGTGTGAAAGCTTGCAGGGGCCTTGCATAGCGATATTCAGCCAGGGCAACCCAACCCGTGTATAAAGGCCAGACGCTACCGCTGTGATAGCCGCCGGGATTGAAATGCGGGCTACTTTTCCCGGTTATCCGAACACCCCAGTCGCTGCTGTAATCGTCGGCAGCAAATTTTTCCAGGATGGGCAGGGCCCTGCCTGTGTCAGCTTGTCCAAAAAGCAAAGGAATACCCGGCATTATGGAAAGGGCTGTATGGAAACTGCCGTCCTGCATGATCCCCTGGTAGTAAAAGTTTTCGTTTTCGTTCCACAGAAGGGTATTCAGTTTATCCTTTACAATTCGTGCATCATCACGGTATTTACGGGCAAGGTCTTTCTTTCCGGTAAAGGCAGCCATACCGGCGGCGTTATCCAGAGCTTCCGCCCAGCAGGCTGTGAGGTACAAGGAAGAGTGGGAGCCAAACAGATGCCCTCCTTCCACCCAACCATGTCCTACATTGGTGTTTTCAATAAGCAGGTCACCATCGGTATCGGTTGAATAACAGTAGTCTATGGCTTTTTGTATATTTTCCCAGGAATCGCGAATGAACTTATAATCACCTGTATGCCGGAAATATTTACCTGCCAGGATAACATAGAGAGGTGTGGCATCTGCAGCATCGTAATGCACGAATCCCGAGGTACTCAGTTCATGGAATATCTTCCCGTTCAGATCCTGGAAATCCTGGAAAAGTATCAGAATATTTCTTACGCCTTCAAAATCGCCATAGTCCAGAGCAGCAAATGCGCTCCAGGCTCCGTCGCGGCCAAAATACCAGGCGTAACCCGGACGACCATTGACTTTATGGCCACCGTCCCAGCCTCTTGCCGTTGTTGAATACCCGGCAACCAGCGATAAGCCGAGCCCTGGCGTTTCCACAAACAGCTTGTCGGTCGCCGATACTGCCCAGGCAAACCCCTGATTGAAAACAGTATCGGGAGATACAAGGGTAAGGAAGTTATTGGCAATGACATCGCTGCGTATCCTGGCCATATTTATAATACGTTGCGGATAGATCACAGCTTCGCTGTATGCTAAGCGGGCAGCGTCAGGACTGAGTTTCCCTGCTACCAGGATAAGGTCAAGAGCCTGATGGCCATCTAAGGGCACTACTGCCTCGGCTGAAAAGAGGAAAGTGTCGGCAGGAGAGGAGTTTAGAGGGGTGTAAGGACCGGCTTCCCGGTGAGATGAAGGCAGGTTACTGCCAAGCATAACGGAATACTCCCGATATGGATCGGTAAGCAGGAATGCATTCAGCAAAGTATCGTAGGCATATTGTATTGCAGGTATCACCTTTTCAGAGTATGGCCACATAAGCCGGAAATTTGAATGGAAACGGTAAACAAGTTGAACAGGCTGGTCTCCGCTGAACTCATAGTGTATTAATGCTTCCGGTTTGTCAGGAGTCACTGCGACGAATTCCTTAATTATGATGCCATCAGTCTCATATATTCTTGTGAAGCATTCCGGCCTTACCTGAACCGCTGGGATCAAGCTCCCCAGCCATGTAATTTCGGTTTCTCCCTTCCGGACTATCCCTGCTTCATAGTCTCGCAGTGCCATCATTGGGTGGGCCCAGACTTCCTCGATTCCTGACTTTTCCCTGCCCATTAAAAACATGCGCCGGCCGGCCACATCCCAGAAATGATCTCCACCTGCCGGGTTTTTCATTACCAGTTTCTCCCGGAATGGAGGCCAGACTGCCGGTGGGTTCATATTTACCGGACGGGCAAAGGGAGTTAATTCCATTTTCTCTATCCTCTGTTTTTCATAACTCCAGTAAGCATTGCCTTCAGGATTATCATTGCCGGCAAGGTATTCCAGGATATTCTTCAGGAAAAGACCGAGGTGAAGTTGATTAACATTATCCTGGGAAAATATCATGTAAGCCCCGCAGGCTATTACTTTTCCCTGTCCTGAATCGTATTCCAGCAGAATCTTTTTATCCTCTCTTACAAAAATGTAATCCCAGTCTACCCCGATCACCTTACCACCGGCAGGTAGCACATCACCTCTGAAACCATTCACCCTTACACGGATGTTTTCTTTTGGTTTATTTATATAGGAACCCCCGTTCAGGCCAAGAAACACCGGATGTTCTCCATAACCGTGGATTCCCAGCATACGCCCGTAACCGTTGTCGGATGCTTCTTTGCTCCAGGATTCAAGAGGCATGGATTCAAAATTCAGGATATTCAGGTATTTGACCGCATCCAGGGTCAGGAGGCATCTACCTCCGGAGTTGATGTAATTCGTGAGTATATCCAGGAAGTCCTTTGCTTTTTCCTTAGCTGTGAAGGGCATGGAATCGGGCCGGTGTACCCATAATACCTTAATATTGTTAAGAATAGATGGATCCTTGCTTATCGTAGCCAGGCTAAGTGTATTGTAAGAAATCTCACCACGCGATAATGCGGCCATAGCAGCCATTTCTTCCATTTTTTGAGTTCCTGAAGGGTTCAGGAAGAGAAAACCAACAAGGGTTTTTTCATCCTGCCCTTGCATCCTGAAAAGGATTAAAACCAGCCATAATGCTGCAATAACTTTTTTTATAACCATTATCCCAAATATTTCAGACAAATCTAAGGATTTAACCCAAGACAGGGAAAGGTCTGATCTGGGATATTCCTGATTTCACCGTCTGAAAGCAAAGAAAAAGGGCCCCACCAAAACGCTAAAAGGCGGGGCCCGGCAATTATTGGAACGCAGAAATACTTTACATGTCGGTAATGGTAAAAATAACTGTGGTTTCGTATTGATCAGCCGGAAGCAGAACGGAAACCCCATTCAACCTGTAGGCAACCGGGATATCGTACCACCTTCCCGTTCCCCAGAAAAAATCGGCAGGTAAATTGGTTATAGTCTGATAATTGGTGCCGCCCGTAATGCTGTTAAAAAAGATGGATCCTCTGGTACCGGTACCCGTACGGATGGTTTCCAGTCCCAGGGAGGAATCCCAATTGTTATCGGATTTATGTACGGTAACTTTCCACATAAAATTACCTATCAGATTATGCATAAAGGAATGGGTTGCCACAGTGATCTGGTTGCCGCTCACACTGTTATAGGTTCCGTTAAAATCTTCCCCTGCCTCGGTAATGGTTATAGGAGGAAACGCTGGAATCCCGTTTACGCTGATTACCAAACCTTGCCCTTGAACGGATAAGGTAACGATGGTCAGTGCCCATAAAAGAGTGACTTTTATTTTTTTTGAACTAATCATCGGTAATGGTATAGGTGATTTGTATTGCAGTAGAAGACTCCAGATCAAGTTTACTGAAATCAATAACTGACAGTGAATACGTTAGATTATGGCCGTTGTTTTGTCCGTTGCCTGTGAAACATCTACCTATTCCTGAAATAATGCGCTGCGGTGAATAGTTGACGGCTATTTCCCCGGAGGTTGAACCGAAGGTACCGGATCCACTGCCTGCAAAAGGAGCGGTATTAAGGTTGAGTTCAAGACCTTGCGGAAGTGTTCCTGCCGTAATCTGTACCATGATTGACCTGGAAAGCCCTCCTGTAGGCAACGAAGAGCTGTAGTTCAACCAGAGCTGACTATTTGAAGCCGATTGCGTGGACACGGGCAAGCCGGCTTCCGTTGGTGCCATTACTACAAGAACAATATTCGATAAAGCTGTTGGTTCAAGATCCAGCATGGCAATTGAAGGTATCCCAAACGAAATATCCCCATAACCCTGTTGCTGTGCCATAATGGATGCAGGAAAGCATAATGCCAGGGTAAACAGGGTCATCATCAAACCAGGAATGAATAGTATTGTAGCTCTGAATTTAATCATGTCAGTTCTTCTTTTTTGTAGAGATCTGTATGTTATTGTTTTTCATTATCAGTTTTCTCTCTTTCTTCCTGATATTGATTTCAATCTGCCGGTTATCGCCCGGTTGCAGATCAAGGCTGAACTCCGTTTTTTCAATGATGTACTCAGGTCCCAGTCCATTACGGTAAATCTTTAACGTCCAATCACCGGGGCGCAGAAATGGAAATGTAAAAGATCCGTCTGTTTCATTGAGTATCTTTATACTTTCTTCACCATTACGGATTTCCAGAATCAACTGTACAGGCTTGGTTTCTTTTTCTTCCAGAAGTTTAACCTTGCTTTCCTGGATTTCAAGATTAAGCCTTCCTTTTACTACAACAGCGCGGGTAATACCAAAAGCAAGCACTGTCTCCTGGTCCGCAAGAATCTCAACCGGTAAAGGAAAATTCACATTGGGTATATCCCTCATTTCAATGGAAGACTTGTCCAGCAATAAAAAATACTCTCCTTTGGGAACATTGTTAAAGGTGAAGTTACCATATTCATCGGTGGAAGTTGCCTGACCATTCAGATAGAGGATAATACCCTCTGTGGTCTTTACTCCCAGATTTGCAATATTTCCGCGTAAAGATCCTATGTCACCGGTTTTCCTGATGGGTACGTTAATATTACAGGAATAGGACAGAGAGAAGGAATAATCCGGGTTGCTCAGTTTCTTTTCCTGCAATGTATAGGAGCAGATCGCGGTAATATTGTGATCTCTGAAAAAACGATAATTAACGTTTACTTCAAACAGATTACGATTCCTGTAATATTCTTCCTGTGAAAAGTTATTTTGGTATTGTATACTGGTAGTCAGGTTTTTTGTAAACTGTTTCCTGGCGGAAAGACCGAATGTCCAATCCTGACGCTGTCCGAACAAAAACGATTCCATGTTCGACCAGGAAGCAAAGACATCGAAGCTTTGCATAGGGGAGGGCTGGTAACTGAATTTCCCGGAGCCCTTCATGGTGTTTTTTTCGGTTATTCCCGACTTTTCCAAAAGATTGTCGACCTTACCGTACTCCCATGACAGTGTATATCCCAGTTTTTCCAGGTTATGCGAATAATTGATTTTCAGGAAATCGTGGGTATAATGGAATTTATGAAGCGGCATTCTGTCTTCCTTGGTTGTTCTACCTGCTGCCAGACGCAAAAACATCTTTTTTGCGAGCATTATGCTTGTCCTGGCCTGATAACTCTGTGTAAACGGCGCTGTACCAAAGAGTGTATCCAATTGAGCATTTTTGAAATCCTGGCGGAAACTCACGCCGGCCGACAACCTCCTTGAAAAATTGTAATTTATGGTACCATTATAAAAACGTGCATTTTGGTAAAATCCTGGGAAATTTTTGTTACTGTACAGAAAAAATGCTGAGATATTCAGCCGGTTTATGGATGATTGCATAAAGACCCTGTATCCCATTCCTTTTTTGTTTCCATGATTTCCTGTGGCAATTTCTGCTTCTAAGAGGGTATTTTTTACTATTTGAAGATTGGTGGTGATACTGGCAAGGTGAACTTTTTCCTTGCTTTCGGGAACAGTTTTCATGACATAATGTATGCCCGTTTCGTTTTTCTCAAGAAATCGATATTTCCCATAAGCTGCCATCTCATGTTTAATCTCTCCGAAATAGCGTGGTTTCATCTGGTAGGTGCCTATTTTAAAGTTGCCGTAGGTAGCACTTGCTTCTACACCACGGCCATAACGGGCAAATTCGGTGAGTTGTGTAAGTCCGAAACCTTTATCGCCCACGAAAACGTAGGCATGAGGATTGCTGTATGCGATAAAATATTCATCATACATTCCCATGGCTGTTGCCCCGTATTGATTAGGACCCCTGGCCAGAAACTCCAGCTGGTGCTTGTCGTTATGGTCAATAAAGCCCTTGCCAAAAACCTCAGCCTGGTAACCATAGGTATATTCACCATTTTGTCCACGCCCCATGTACCGGCTGGCAAACTTAACAGGAAAGCGTTCGTAGATATCCGTTTTTGCCTGGCGGGAGGGAATAAGTTTTACATAATGAAACAAATGTTTTTCAAATGATCCCGGGATAAAAGCTCTGACACTGAAACTAACCCTGGATTCAAAAGCCTGATCGGCATTGGTTGGGGTTTCTACCCTGACTATGGATGATTCTCCCGGTGCAAGGGTGATGTTGTTACTGCCTTTAACAAAACAGTTGGAGGGAGACAAGGAGATGGTTTGGATTTTATTACCCGTATTTCTTAGCATCATGGAGGTATGAATATCTTCTCCCGCAATTATATATGCCGGGGATTCGGCGAGTTGAAATTCAAATTGTATGGATTCCATGATTTCGAAATTGCAGGTGAAAGAGGCAATATCATTACCGGAGAAGATATCGGAAAGGATAAAGGAAAAAGGATAGATTTCGGCAGGTGCCTGCACCGGCACCTGGAAATTTATCAGATGCACCCTGATCCCTTTTCCTGCGATTGTCAGCGGTTGATTACCGAGCACCATTCTCCATCCATCCGGTAATAAAACCCGGGGCCTGGCTTCAATGGTATCGTTGGTATTGTTAAATACCTTGAATACCAGTGTTTGAATGGCCCCGGGTTTCAAAGAATGATTTACTGTGGTCAGCTCAATTCTGACCGGTTCGTTTTGCGCAAACAATGCATTTGAAAAAATTATCAGGAAAATAACCGTATGCCATTTACTGATCATTAAGGTTTAATTCCAGATTGGTTCCAAAAGCATAGTCGCCTCCGCAGTCAGCTATCAAAATTCCCGAATAGCTTTCTTTTTCAAGCTCGGGCAAAGGTAGCATGACACGTACAGAGGTTCCCGGATAAATTTTGCGCTTTTCCGATTTGAGGATTCCTTTAATCTCTCCCGTCGCATCGTATAACTCAATACCGATTTCAGGTCTGAGCAATCTTTCTCCGGTGTTAATAATATCTACCGAGAGGTAGTTGTTTACACTGTCTACTTTGGTTTCAAAACCGATGAATTGCAGATCGCGGATACCGGTTTCCCCGATATTTGTCACAACCTGCACAGCATACCGTATCAGGGTTTGAATGTTCACACCCCTGGAGTAATTTGATGTATCAATAGGTTTGATGCCTTCTACCATTACCACGCTCCAGTATGAACCGTCAAGGGTATCAACTTCCGGAATGGTGACTTCATATTCTATCATGGCCACCTCACCTCCCGGAACGGTCAAATAAACCGGATTGCATACTATCCAGGATGCATTAGAACGGTCTTGCTGGCCGGGTTCATTATAACTGGTGATGCCATCAAAAGAATAGAAATAATCTTTCTGGTAGATTCTAACAGCGTGCTCGCTCTCCGATAAGTTTTTCACTTCGATTATCCCTTTGTAGGTTTCGCCGGGTAAACCGTTGAATTCCTGAGTTAATCCGTTTAAAACAATAATATTGGCGAACGAGTTTCCTGAAAAAACCATGATCAGTGAAAGAATAACGATAATTCTTTGACCGATACTACTCATTGTATTATTATTCATGGTGATCGATATTAAGTTTTCAACCTGCTTCCGGGTTCCTCATCCGGCAATGAAAGGCGTTAAACAAACATGCGGAAAGGAGAACCCTTGGCAACAAAGCAATTATGGGATTCGACTTATGGGCCTGATCTTAGTTATCCGTCAGTGTGTAGGTTATTTCCACTGCTACCTGGGCATCGAAATCCAGTTCGGCATAACTTCCTAAAGCTGAGTTTAGCTCCAGTGTGTAAGTGAGGTTATGGCCGTTGTTTTGCGGTGATCCGGTGTAACAACTACCAATACCTGTGACCAGATCCTGGGCGGTTGAACTTAAGGTAAGCGTTCCCTGGGGAGTGCCGACAGTGCCGTCACCTTGACCGGCATCAGCTGCAGCAGCAACTTTCAGGAGCATTCCGTCAGGCACGGTTCCGGTAGTAATGGCAACGGTTACCTTACGGGTGGGTTCGGTTGTAGAACCAATAATGGAGGAGTAGTTCAGCCAGAGGCTGTTGTCGGTAGCTGTGGAGTTGAACACAACCGGGAGACCCGCCTCTTCCGGAGCCTCAGGTCCCAAAGTCAGGGTTGCGGATAATTCCGGTTCGATGTCGAGAAGTGCAACTTCCTCAACACCAATGTTGATTGTGTGAGAGAAATAATTTTCGTCATCGTAGTCGCCAAGTTGCGCCCACGTTGAACTTCCCGCCAATAGAGAAACGGCGGTCATCAGAATGATGGCTTTTCTTTTCATTTAAGAAATGTTTAAGTTAGTAATTTGGTAATTTTATATGATATACATCATATGCGCAATTGTACATAGGTAAAAAGAAAAGGTTACGGAGCGGGTGAAATTTAGATTTGGTTTAAATAAAAAAGGGACTCCATCCCGTAGGATGGAGTCCCGCATGAAGGATTTTCATTTTTTTACTTCTTCAACTCTTCCAAATCAATATCAACCATGATCTCAATCGTCTCAGAAATATTATTAACCACTGTGTTCGGTATCCTGACATCATAATCAGCCAGAAGTATGCTGAATTTTGTTTTTCCGGATATCTTTCCTCCGGATACTTTTAACTCACCCGATTCCTGGATGTCTTTTGTAACACCATGTATAGTAAGTTTCCCATGGATGATGGCCTCATAAGTGCCGTCTTCAGGCAGGGAAAGATCAGCAATGTTTATGATCTTACCTGCAAAGGTTGCATTTGGAAATTTATCTGATTCTACATAGTTTTCGTTGAAATGCTCCTGCATCAGGGCTTTTTCAAACTCAAAAGACTTCATGAGCACCTTAAATACAAGGTCGCCGGTCGCAATATCCAAAGCGGCATTGACCTGGTTGTTGTGTGCTTCTATCTTCTCCATAGGGGCATCAGAAAAAAAACTGATTTTGCTGTTCTTTGTAATATATTTCTGTGCCTGTAAACTACCGGCAGAAAATATTGCCATTAGTATTAATATGATTGCTGTGTTTTTCATGGTTGTTAATGTTTTAAATTTATGAGTAGTGGAAAAAAACAATTTCAGGTTTCAGGATACAAGTTTCAAGTTTCAAGTTGCTGCCTGCAACCTGGAACCTGTAACCTGCAGCTTGTAACCTCTTATCAGCCATTTCTTTTTCAAGTCATTACTATTTTACTACCACACTTTTTTCAAGGATTACATCGGTTTCATTATAACCGGTGCAAAGGCCCTTTATGGTAGTTAAATCACCGGGGGCCAAACTGTTTGCATCGGAGACATACTCCGGAAGCAGGGTACATCGTATTCCTTCTTCTCCGAACATTCCCTGGTCGAAAACAAATACAACAATCCTTAAGGAATCAATTTGTTCCAATCGGTTCAACGTTCCGTTGATCTCCACCATTTTTCCGGTATACAATGCATCTGCGGAAGACTTATCGGTTCTGTAAGCATCGAAGAGCTCGGCAGCCGGTAAAATATGTTCGGCCTTCAGATCTGCATAATCAGGGTGAGGTTTGTTATAAACGAAAAAGTACCCGTATAACCCGCCCAGCACTCCGGCCAGGAATAGTACCAGGATTATTTTTTGCCATTTTTTCATGATTTTTGGATATTATGATCAATGTTTGGTAAATAGTCTTTTAAGCCAATCGGTTTATTATCTACGCTGGGAAAGAATAAAACCATAACTATCTATATTCAAACAATCTATCCCAAATAATGTTTTTTAATTCAGGAAATATTCCGTTGAGAGCATTAAATTAAAGCAGATTTCTGCTGAACCGGCCTATTTTAGCAGTATACCGCTCTTTATCAGATCGTTCACCACTACCTTTGCATATTCGTCAATAGTTGTCTGAAGCGAACCGAACGGACTGGTGAGAGTTTGGGCCGACCAAAGCATTTTTCCTTCCGGGAAATTAAATAAACTGCATTCGAGGAAATAATGTTCGGATCCCGCATAATATCCTGGAGCATATACATAATTCGACATCTGGCCGTAATAGTCGGTCAAAGGAACATCATATTGAGGGACATAATAATATACACCCTGAACATATCTGCGGTCGTCTTCCTTTTTCAATAAACTAATTGAGATAACCCCATCAATTTTATTTAATTTCAGAAATTCAATCAGAACTTCCTTGGTGAGAGTCTCTGTAGATGCATTCGGAGGCAGGAATTCAAGTCCCCCGATAGCATTAAAGCCTTTGGCTGTGAGCATGTCCTCAAAAGTCTCTTCCACCGTTTTCCTTACGTCCGGATTCTTACCTATTCCAATGATGGCTATTTGTTTGAAATGGACAGGCTCTGACTCATAATTCCACGAACCGGTTATTTTTGTTGAAGGTCCGCACGAAAATAATAAAATGATCAGAACTGAAGAAATGAGGGCATTTTTCATGATTCAGGGTTTTGGTACAAAAATAGCTTTGTTTGCCAAATATCGAAAATACAAATTACAATTCTGCAATTTATTTTCTTATATTTATGCAGGAAAAATTTAAACCCTTTGACAGCGTTTAGAATTGATTTATAATGATATAGTATTAATCCCACAAAAACCAATACCATGAAAAGATTATCTTGCCTGTTATTTGTTTTACTGGCATTGGCCTATACAGCCAACAGTCAGATCGAAAGAATGAGGGAACAACTGGATGACGTTGAAGCCGAGCAGGAAGGCATCCTAACCCTAAGGTTTTATAATGCTCTGGATGGCGAACCTATAGTGGATGCCGATATTTTGATCCAGGATATGGGCGAATTTAAGACCGACATGGAAGGCAAAGTGCGGTTTCCCAATCCCGGGAAAGATGGGAGATTTCCCTTTCAATTCAGTAAGGAAGGATTTATCACCACCAATGATGTTTTTGAGATCATCGGAGGTACGATTTTCTATTATCGTTTTACGCAATCACCTATGATTGATCTGGGCACCTATCGTTTTATCCTGGAATGGGATAAAAAGCCCGACGATCTGGATGCCCATCTGGAAAAACCCGGTGATTACCATATCAGCTATCGCCGCATGCTTTCTGCTAACGATGGCAAAGTCAGGCTCGACCGCGACGATCGCGATGGCTTTGGTCCCGAAACGATTACCGTCGAAAACCTCGATGATCAGAACGAGTATATTTTCTGGGTGTTTGATTATACCAACCAGGATAAATCAGGATCCAAAAACCTTTCCAAATCCAAGGCAAGGGTCAGGATTTTCGGTGACGGGCAATTGCTTAATACTTATCAGATTACCCCCAAGGAAGAAGGAAACACATGGATGGTATTCAGGATCGTTAAAGGACAGATTGTCCCGGTCGACGAGATTTCCTTCAACAATAATTAAATGGAATTCTAATCATTTCATGATGCATTCCTCTATCAGCAGGGAGATTTGCTGATAGAGGTTTTTTTTTGTTTGCATAACTTTCAGACGGTCAAACATGTCAGACGGATTTTCAAACATCCTGCTGAAAAACTTCCAGTATTCCTTTATTTTATTGGTAAAATGCCTTTCTCTAGCCCCGCTGCTTTCCATCGATCGAAATAAATCATCATGAAAACGTTTAAAACGACCTTTCTTTTCCGTCTCCGTTCCTGTTGGTATTCCAGCTATTTCTTCAGCCAGGAATAAATTGGCAAGCAATCCCCGGCCCAGCATCCAATCGGAGATTTCCCTATACTCCTTTTTACGATGTAAATAATCAACTTTTGAGTAAATATCTCCGCTGTAAATTAACGGATGACGTATTGATTGCAAACATGATCCCATTTTGTGCAGATGCAGGTCGCCTTCGTACATTTGTATGCCTGTTCGGGGATGAATTACAACATAATCAAGAGGATACCTGTTAAAAACCGGGATCAATCTGTCAATTTCATCCGGATTTGAATAACCGAGGCGTGTTTTTACCGACAGAGTCACGGGAATTGCAGGAATAATCTTTTCCAGGATGGCATCGATCTTTTCAGGATGGGGGAGAAGTCCTGATCCCCTTTGTTTACGGGCAACCTGCTCTTTCGGACAGCCAAGGTTCCAGTTGATACTTTTATAGCCCAGGTCAGAAAGATCCCTTGCCATCATAATGAAAAGTTCAGGATCATTTCCTATTACCTGTGGGATCACGTTCATCCCTATGTTATTCTCCGGTAAAAGATCCCGGAAATGATTGGGGTGAACACGTTTCCCTTTGACCAATGTAACAAAAGGTGCAATGGCCAGGTCTATACCACCGAAATGCCGGTGAAAAGCATTCCTGAACCTGTGTTCTGTAAAACCTTGTATGGGGGCAAGAAAAAGCATGGAGCGAAAGTAATGAATAATGAACAATGAATAATGAACAATGAATAATGAAGAAAGCCTGCCCCGAGCGAAGTCGAGGGGAGCGAAGCCGAGGGGAGCGAAGTCGAGGGGAGCGAAGCCGAGGGGAGCGAAGTCGAGGGGAGGGGAGGCAAGGCAAGGCAAGCGCAGCCAGGCCGAAGAGAGTTTTTAATAAATTTGCAGAACTATGATTTCATTTTCTTTCAATAAACCAGGATAAAAACGCCCGGATGATGCTCCGGGTATGCAATATAAGCCGTAGTAAATGAGCATGGATTTATCAGTATTATTGCCGGATTCAGGACGCGCGACGGCTGAAAGTGTCGCTGGTTTGGTGCTGGATAACCCGGTTTTTTTTGAAGAAATTTATAACGCTTGCTATTCGTCAAAGGGAAAGATTCCCATGAGGGCTTCGAGAGTGATTGAAATTTGCAGCGTGAGAGATCCTGATAGGGTTAAATCCTATTTACACGACATAATTCGAAGGCTGCCCGGATTAACAGACGAATCCGTAAAAAGAAATTTTCTTAAAACCCTCCTCAATTATCCTGTCGACTATGAGGAAGATTTACTGGGATTGCTGGTGGATTATTGTTTCGGAAGGCTTCATGATATTGGTGAACCTGTTGCTGTCAGGGCCTATGCCATGACTTTGCTTTATGAGATCACACTTTTAGTTCCTGAACTTACGGATGAACTGAGAGAGTCGATATTATTGTATTTCGATAGTGGCAGCGCAGGATACCAGGCCAGAGGAATTGAAATACTTAAAAGAATAGATACTGCCAACAATGATTATAAGACCGGAAGAAATACGGATACTTAGAATCACTAAGTTTGCTCTTTCCTGATTATATGAACCGATACGAATACGAACATCAAAACCTGGTAGAACTCAATCGCAATGAGTTCAGAGAAAATTATTCATCAATGCGATGGCTGGGGCCTGACGAAGCAGATAATAGTCTAAAAGAAAGGCATTTCCTGCTGAAGGAACTGGAATCTTCAGGTGCCTTAACAGGATATTCCGGCACCAAACTAGATACTGAGAGTCTTTCCCCAGGATGCAGGATATGTGGCGAAGGCACCTGGTCGTGCCTTTTTATCAATGGGATATGCAATTCACATTGTTTTTACTGCCCAACACCCCAGGATGACATAGGCATTCCCACAACCAATACAGTTCGGTTTTCATCAGAAAAAGATTATTCCGATTATATTAGAATCTTTGGTTTTCGCGGTATTAGCATAAGCGGTGGTGAACCGCTATTGTCGCCCAAAGCTGCTATGAATTATATTGAAGCGGTTAAAAGTAGCTCCGGAACGAACATCCACACATGGCTTTACACAAATGGCAAACTGGTTAATCCTGAGATCTTGCGCTCACTTCGCGATGCCGGTCTGGAAGAGATCCGTTTCGATATAGGAGCTATAGACTATGATCTTAGTAAGGTTGAGATGGCTGTAAAAATCATTCCGGTTGTTACTGTTGAAATACCGGCTATTCCTGAAGATTTCACTCGAATGAAAACAATAATTTGGAATATGCAGGAAATAGGTGTGAAATATCTTAATCTGCATCAACTCAGGGCCACACCACATAACATCCGTAATCTGCTTAAAAGAGATTATACGTTCATACACGGTAAAAGGGCTACAGTTCTTGAATCGGAAATGACTGCTTTGAAACTGATCAGATTTGCCAGGGAAAATGCCACGAACATACCGGTGAATTATTGCTCATTTGTATACAAGGACAGATACCAGCGTTTTGCGGCTCGCCGGAGGCATGCTGCATATGTTTGTGAGGGTTATGAAACCATAACCGGAGCAGGTTTTATTCGTCAGTTATCTGTAACAGGAAGCCCGGAGTATATCAGCAGCCTCGCAAATACGCTTACAACCGCTGAATTAGGATTATCTTCCTGGAAAATGGATGCTATGAAAAATGCATTGTATTTCAATGCCGACATTGCCCATTTAATAGACACTGAAAATGTTGAAATCAGCGTGAGATATTTTGCTTCAGCCATACGTCAGGAAAATACTCATCGATTCCCTAGCCGTGAAATCCTTTTGAATCCTTCAAAATCAGTATTCATCGAAAGAAGTGTAATGACTGAGGCACTGAAAATGGATAGCCTTCAATGGGGTTATTTCAAAGAATTGTTTCTTAAAAATGGAGAAAGCCAACTCACCAATCGACTTCAGGAAAGAATATCATACCTCAACAGTCTTCATCCGCGCCAACTCAAGAACGAACCGTGGTATTATATCCTGGAATATGAGCATCTGAAAGAAGGCCTTGGCGACTATTTTTAAAAAGTGAATTGAGCCATAAAGTCGATTCGGTTGGCTGTTCCTTTAGCTCCGTTCTGATTAATACGTTGCCCCCAAAGGTATTCAATACCCACGGTAAATACGGGTAATATATCCCAGAAAAAATTCGCTGCAATGTATTGTCCGATCTTATAGTAGTCATCTGGTTGAATGCCGAATTTTGCCGCCTGGGTATAACCATAGATAATAGATGAATTTATAGTGGGAGTCCAATTGTGTTGAACTGATCCATAAAATCCCCAAACGGGAAGGGGTTTCAGCGTAGAATCACCTTTTGCCGGAACCAGATCCATTCCACAACCGGAAATATCCTGGATATAACGAGCGATTCCTTCTCCATAAACAACCTGGAACATTATTATGTCATTTTGGGTTACATTGATAAGTCCGGTAATGGATCTTCCCCAGCTCCGTGTGCGCCTTGTCTTTCCACTCAACGAATCCTCATAGGCAATATGTCTCAGGATGGCGGCAAACTGAAGATGTCCCCATTCTCCATCAATCCTTATTTTTCCGGCCAGATCAGGAAAATACTGAGGTACACTTTCAATACCAGGAGCCACAGTAATGGACGCCATGGGCGTTTCAGCAGACACAGCAAATGAAAAATGTTTTCCAATTTTCTTTCCGTACCGGATCATCGGATTCCTGAGTGATACCTGACTGTTAGGACCTTCAAAATCGATGGTATTTGGTGAAGCGTCTATGTCCATAAAAGTAGTCCATGTCTGACCAAACAAAAATCCCCAATATTCCCCGTAAGCATGCCGAAGCCGGAATGCATTGCCATTACCGTCGAAATCAGCTTCAATATAAACACGGATCGGTCCGTTTTTGGTATTGCCCATAAATTCTGTGAACAATCTTGATTGGCTTGCACTCAGATACATACGGTCCTTTTTGTTTTTTTCTCCAACGGGTATCTGGTAAGTAATAAAATCATCTACATCCTGCAGGCCATTTAAGTCGTATATACCTACCAGACGGGCAAATCCACCGATACCGATTTGGTATTTCTGGCCGGCACTTCGAAGAACGATGATCGGGTGCCCAGGGTCCTGAATATTGTGTGAAGGTGTTGTATTAATAACTTCCAGTGTATCCTGAGCGTGAATCGCCGGGAGGGAGACCATCATAATCATGGTCATTGTGAGGCTAATAATGGATTTGCTCATAATGTTGGTTTTTCTGATTTGAGTTTCGGATATTCACAATACTATTTACGTATCATTACGGACGCTTAAAATTTTGATCCGCTTATCAAAAATATTAATATTGTTGTCACGTTCATCCACCCAAAAGAAGAAAGTTAAAAAGCCGTAAAAACTTTTCCCAGGAACTTTTTGTTTATGACCCGAATTGTGACATTGGCCTTTTTTACCAGGCTTTTACAGAAAATTGAATTATTTATATCTCCAATATGTTTGGAAGTTTGATATTACTTGTGTTTCTTGCTGTCCTCGGTATCTGGAAATCAGTTCCCGTAGGATTTCTGCTGGATGTTAACCCTTACCTGGTTTGTCTTATGACAATCATTGGAGGGTCGGCCGGGGTTATTGCGGTTTATTTCATCGGAAGCAAAATAAGGATATTTCTTAACAAATGGATGAGTAATAAGAATCTTAACAAACGCGAATCCCGTGTTTCAGGATTTGTGGAGCGATATGGGATTCCTGGTTTAGGCCTGTTTTCAACACTTGTTATGGGGCCGGGATTGACTATGGCACTTGGACTGGCAGTTGTAAAAAACCATACCAAACTACTTGCATGGGTTCTCACAGGTGTAGTTGTATGGAGTGTTGTGCTAACTTTTATAGGACAGGTCGGGCTTTCCATTCTATGACATTCATTGTCCTTTTAATTACCTTTGTGCATGGTCGCACAATCATTTCCTCGTAATTCAAACAAATTGCTTGATGTAAAAATTATCAGGCATGAGGAAATTTCTCCAGGTGTTTTTGTTGTTTCTTTATCCAGGAAATTTGATTTTATACCCGGCCAGGTTGTTTCAATCGCCCTGAAACCGGATGGTCCCCAAAGAGTATATAGTATTGCCAGCGGCCTATTTCAGGAAGAAATACAATTACTTTATAATGTTAAACCTGATGGTGAACTAACTCCGCAACTGTGCAGGTTGAAACCCGGAAGTCCAGTTTACATGTCACAACCTTTTGGATCTTTTACCTGCGCTGAAGAAAAAGCTTATTGGATTGCTTCAGGAACCGGAATTGCGCCTTTCATCAGTATGTTACGGTCGGGATTGGGGATAGGAAAGGTACTGATCCATGGCAACCGCACTTTGGAAGGATTTTATTTTGCTGATGAATGGATTGACACACTGGACAAAGATTATATAAGATGTTGTTCCCGGGAAAGGGGGGAAGGTATTTATCCGGGAAGGCTTACCTCATTTCTGCATGAGCAGGATTCATTTCCCAGCGACAGAAAGTATTACCTTTGCGGCCTGGCTGAGATGGTGGTTGATGTCAGGGAGATACTACTAAACAAGGGCATTCCCTGGTCAAACATTCTGGCGGAAATCTATTTTTAGTATAGAGATATTGTGGATGATAAATATAAAGTTACAAGTTACAAGTTACAAGCTACAAGCTACAAGCTACAGGTTGCAGGTTTCAGGTTGCGGACAAGCTATCCGACCTTAATTTAAAAAATACTTACGGATGAAGCCATCACTTTTCGGTAAAACCCCAGGAGAACTCGAATCTGTTTGTTTAGATTTGGGATTGCCAAAATTCACTGCCCGTCAGCTCAGCGATTGGCTTTATCACAAGAATATCCGTTCCATCGATGAAATGAGCAACCTGTCGAAGAAGACCCGGGAGATCCTGGAAAATAATTTTTCACTAGGGCTGACCGACCCTGAAAAAGTACAGGTATCATCCGATGGCACAAAGAAGTATCTCTATCGTTCGCTTCAGGGAAGGTTTATCGAAGCGGCCTATATTCCTGAAAAGACCAGGAATACACTTTGCGTTTCCTCCCAGGTAGGCTGTAAAATGGGATGTTTGTTCTGCATGACCGCACGTCAGGGGTTTCAGGGAAATCTGAGTGCAGGAGAAATAGTAAACCAAATACGCAGTTTACCGGAAAAAGATAACCTGACCAATATTGTTTATATGGGGATGGGGGAACCGCTCGATAACCTTGATGAAGTATTGAAAAGCTTAAAAATACTGACTTCCGATTGGGGTTTTGCGATGGGCTCCCGCAGGATAACTGTCTCTACTATCGGTATTATTCCTGCGATGAAGCGCTTCCTGGAAGAATCTACAGTTCATCTTGCGGTTAGTCTTCATACACCATTTGAGGAGGAAAGAAAAAAGCTGATGCCCATTGAAAATGTCTATCCCCTGAAAAAGGTCATAGAAACCCTGAAGTCGTTTGATCTTGGTCGGCAAAGAAGAATATCATTCGAATATATAATGTTCCGCGGACTGAACGATACTCCCCGTCATATCAACGAACTGGTGCGCTTATTACATGGTCTTCGCTGCAGGATCAATCTGATCCGCTTTCATCCCATCCCGGGAACTCCCCTGGAATCCTCCGATGAACAAACCATCCTGGATTTCAGAAACAGGCTCACAGCAAAAGGTATACAAACCACCCTGAGAGCCTCACGGGGACAGGATATTTACGCAGCATGCGGATTGCTATCGACAAAAGAGCTAATGAAAAAAGGAGAGGAAGATTTTTAGAACTTAACCGACAATCCAACTCCGAAAACTTCCTTGAACTGGGTACCAGGGCCTGTTTTGCCATCCTTCTTATCCAGAACCACATCATGATCGTAAATAAGCGATGTAGTCAGATTGGCCGAAAGGAACTCGTTGATCTTCATGTTGATCAATACATCCCATAATACATCAATATTTTGCGGATCATTCAGGTAATCGGTAAATAATTCCAATGTGGTTTGAAGGTCTACATTTTTAACAATAGGATGCTTGAATGTACCGCGGAACAATCCCCCGATCTGGTTCCGGAAATTCTCCCCGGGATCCAGACCGTATCTTGTAGCCAGGCGATCAATCATTACAAAAGTCATCCTGTCTGTTGCCGGAGAAATGTAAAGGGAAAGATGCTCATTAGGGTTGTAATCCATACCAATACCGACTGTTAAGTATGCCGGAGCAAAGAAATCGGATATTTTAGCACTGTCGGGATGATTGTCTTTATAACCCGGTGTAAACTGCGATTTGAAGTTGAGCAAAGCAGCATAATACCACTTGTTTTTCGCCTGATAACCATACTTGGAATTGAATTCAAGCCTGTCGTCGGTCTTTTTCCATTTATCTTCTTCCTGCTTTATGAATCCATAACCCATGATCAGCCCGTTTTCCCACAATGATTTTCCTTTCTTGTAATTTGCATTGAGGTTTAACAACCCGTTACCCGAATAGGAACTCTCTCCACCGGCAGCCCAGTTTGTCAGACTGACCTGTGAAAAAGTAAGTGAAAAATCACCACTAACCGTCCAGGGTTTAGTAGTATCGGCTGCATCCTGAGCCAGAAGTGAAGCACTGAAAATCAGTACCAACATGGAAAGTAAAGTCTTTTTCATGCGTAATAATTTTTTGATTTAAGGTCACATGGAATGTCCAAAATTCATTTTTACCGTTCACAATTGAAATGCAAATCTGAACATTTCATAATTAAGGTTTTTTTCTATTAATACTCTGCTAACAATTTAGGCATTTTTTTGTTTCGGGAGCAACAGAATTTTATAACCGGATCATTTTTATACTATCACTCCACCTTCTTCCCAACCCCTTCTCCTGAAGGAGAAGGGGCTCCCGCGCTAATCACACTAATCAAGGCATATCCCATTCAATATTGCAGTCACGTCTCCCCTCTCCTTCAGGAGAGGGGCCGGGGGT
>Ga0180009_10000548_pt1 | contig 51766 bp, 52 predicted proteins | sample OS_PC_MetaG_FD_123537 | JGI IMG/M metagenome (GOLD analysis project Ga0180009, IMG submission 123537) | Groundwater microbial communities from the Aspo Hard Rock Laboratory (HRL) deep subsurface site, Sweden - OS_PC_MetaG | ecosystem: Environmental > Aquatic > Deep subsurface > Groundwater... | reverse complement strand
GGTAAACCGCCCAAAGTCGCCCTCACCGCCATCATGCGAAAACTTATCATCCTCGCGAATGCCCTCATAAAAGCTGACCGGAAATGGGAACCAAGAGTGGCTTGACCAAGACGGATACTCTAGTTGCGTCTCACGGTTCCAGAGAGCCGGTGATCGAGGCGCGCTGGGAGAGTTCCATCCAGTTGCCGGAGCCATCGCGCACGAAGGAGATGCGGGCCGTCTTGCCGAGTGTGGCGGGCGCCCGTCCTTCGGTGCCGCCAGCGGCGAGGACCTGCGCGTGGACGCGATCGACCTTGTCGACCTGGAGCGTCGTGTAGCGATAGCCGATCCGGGCCATGTCGGCGCTTTCGGTGCGCGCGGTAAGGGCGGGGTCGATGTGCCCGAGGATGAGGCTGCGTCCGCAAGCGACGGCGCAGGGATGCGTGTCGGCGACCGGCAGGCCAAGCGCGTCATGGTAGAAGGCGAGGAAGGCCTGGCGGCTGGGCGTGGCGACTTCGATGGCCCATTGGGTGATGCCGTCATGGCCGGGCGGTACGAGCCCGACGCGGTTGCCATCCGGATCGGTCAGTTCGGTTGGTGCGGTGATGCTGTCGCGGGCAATGATGAGACGCAGGTAGCCACCGTCTGTGCCGGGCGGCAGCGGGTCGCGCGAATGGTTCAGCTTGAACACGCTGCCCTGATGGTCGTGGCGATGCTGGCGCAGGCCGCCGCCGAGCGGCAGCATATGGTCGAAGGGCAGTCCGACCTCCTGCTGCCAGAAGGCGAGCATCTCATCGAGACGGTTCGTGAACACGCCGACATCGAGACAATCCTTGGCGAGCCAGGCGGGTGACGTGTCGGTCATGACCCTATTCGGCCGCGACCAGGCTGAATTCTTCTTTCCAGCTGGCCATGACATCGCGATTGTCATGGTCCCAGGGATGGAAGCCGGGTTTGAACCAGGACAGCCAGATGGCCCAGCCTGAACCGAACAGGGCAGGCTTCTTCCAGAGGAACGTCTTCACGGCACGCCGGGCCGCGTCCGGTTCGTAACCATCGGCGACCAGCAGTTTGGATGCGTATTCGGCGATATTCTGCGTGAACTGCTGGGTAATGAGCAGCATGGACAGGCTGCGCCGGAAATAGCGTTTGAACGGTGACCAGCCTTTGGTGGCTTCCATGAAGACATCATAGGCGACGGCCTTGTGCTCGGTCTCTTCCATGGCGTGCCAGCGCCACAGGCGCTCGAGCGAAGGTTCGGTCTTGCTGAAGAGCGGGGATCCATCGACGTCGAGGTCGACCATCAGGTCGGCCATCATCGAGGTGAAATGCTCAAGGCAGATCGTGGCGATCAGCATACGCATCGGACCGCCGGAGCGTCCGAAGGCGATCTTTTCCGCGATGGCCGCTTCGATTTCCGCGACCGGGTATTTCTCGCGATCAATCATGTTGTTCAGCAGGTGATGCTCGCGCGAATGGATGGCCTCCTGCGCGATGAAGTCCTTCACATCCTGCGCCAGTTTCCCGTCGACCTTGCCGCGATAGGCCTTCACAGCGTCCATGAACAGGCGTTCGCCGCCCGGGAAGGTCAGCGACATGGCGTTGAAAATGGCGGTGGCGACGGGGTTGCCGTCCAGCCAGTGGCCCTCGCGCGCACTGTCCATGTCGAAATGGAAGTCGCGGGGCAGGATCGTTACATCTTCGGGTGTGCGCTTGCTCGTCATTGTGCTTAGTGCCTCAAGAAACTGAAATGCGGACTGGCTTTATGGTCAAAACTAACGTTACTGACAAAAATGTCAATAAATAATAAACCTGCCTCTCGTGTGCGCCGTTCTCCGGAAGCGTCGCGCAGCAATATCCTGTCGGCGGCGGAATCCCTGCTCGTGGCGCAGGGCCCGCAATCCCTGCGACTGGCCGATGTCGCCAAGGCGGCGGGCGTGGCCAATGCCACGGTGCTGCACCATTTCGGGTCGATTGACGCGGTCCAGAAAGCGCTGATGGAGCGCATGATCGCAGACCTGGTCGAGAGTATCATGGCGGTGGATGTGCCGCTGGACGATCCGGCAGCGGCGCGTGAAGTGGCGCTTCGGACGCTGTTTGACGCGTTCGAGACTCGCGGCGCGGCGCGGCTGGCGGCCTGGCTGGAACTGACCGACGAGACCAGCCGCCTGACCCTGGTGCGCGAAGCCGTGCAGGAAGTGGCGCAGAAGAAGATGGCCAATGCCAACCTGCCGGCAGAGCTGGTCGAGGACCTGATCCTGCTGAGCGTGACGCTGGCCGTCGGTGTCGGCCTGTTCGGGCCAACGCTGGGCCGGCTGATCGGCAAGCCGCCGGAGCGGGCACGTGAGCTGACGCTCCAGATGCTGCTGGCGAACCTTGAACGCTTGTCGCTCTAGCGTCTGGTCGCGCCGGGACAGGCGGGCTAGGCTTGCGGCCAGCACACAGAAAACACTTTTGGAGGATACGGTTTTGGACATGCATCTGAAGGGCAAGAACGCCATCATTCTGGGCGGCACGCGCGGCATAGGCCGCGCGATTGCTGACACGCTGGCTGGTGAGGGCGCGAATGTCGCCGTGTGCGCGCGCAATGCGGACCAGGTGGCCGAGGCGGTCAGCGACCTCGAAGCGATGGGCGTGAAAGCCACGGGCGCGGCGGTGGACATTACCGATGGCGCGGCGCTGAAACGCTTCATTGCCGACGCGGGCAAGACGCTGGGCGGTCTGGATATCCTGATCTCCAATGCCGGCGCCATGGCGCAGGGCAATGACGAAGCGGCCTGGAAGCAGAATTTCGAATTGGATATCCTTGGCGCGGTCAACGCGTTCGAGGCGGCCCAGCCATTGCTGGCCAAGGCAGCGGAAGCCTCCGGTGACGCGGCCTTCGTGATAATCTCGTCGATCTCTGCGGCGCAGTCCGATCGCGGCGAATCCTATGGCCCGATCAAGGCGGCGCTGATCCACATGGCCAAGGGGCTTGCCCGGCAACATGCCGCCGCCCGCATCCGCGTCAATACGGTATCGCCGGGCATGGTCTATTTCGAGGGCGGCATCTGGCACACGGTGAAGACCAATATGCCTGAATTCTTCGAGCAGGCGAATGCCCGCAACCCGATGGGCCGGTGTGCCACGCCGCAGGAAATTGCCAATGCGGCCGTCTTCCTGGCGAGCCCGCTATCCACCTACACGACTGGCGCGAACCTGATCGTGGACGGCGCCGTTTCCAATCGCGTGAACTTCTAGGCACCTGCGCCAGCACCAGCGGCCGGCATGCTGCGGGCCATCTGGTTGCATGGGGCTGAATTCGGCATGGGGCGCCGGGCTTAGGACGTGTCCAGCTAAGCCGGCGCCATCACAGGTGGGCAGGGCCGCTTGCGCGAAGGCTTCCGCCATGTCGGACGCAAGGCCGGGCGCGGCCCATGCAGGCACGGGCGGCGCGTCATAGTGATAGCGACGCGAGTCGCGCGGCGCGTCGCCAATCGCATTGATGGAAAGATTGCCGAACCGGTCGATCCTGAACAGGACGTCGCGCTTCGCTGCGCGCTGCCACGCCTCCAGCCTCCAGAGCTGGAACCACAGCCAGGGCCAGAACAGCGGATGCACGAAGGCATAGAGATGCGCGCGGTGTGTCAGCATGATGCCGCCATTATACGCCGGGAACGGAGGGTTTTGGAAAAGTTTGCAATGATTGCCAGCAAGGGCAGCAGCATGCGGCACGCTGCGCGGGGGAAAGCGGGAGGTGGTGTTTCACGTCAGCCGCCGATGGCGAGGACGCCATAAACAACGGCGCACGCAGTTGCTGCGGCGGCGGCGATGCGTGGCCAGGGGGCGCGAAGGGGGTGCTGAGGGGTGTCGAAGTCCGTTTGCGGGCGGTGGCCGGTGACCATGGGCCGGACAAGATTGTCCTTGAACAGGAGCAGGTAAGCCGCGATGGCGATGACGTGCAGGGCGATGAGCGCGAGCAGGACCTTGAAGCTGGTCTCGTGGATTTCCGCAAGGAGGCGACCGGTTTCGAAGGACACCTTGCTGGCGAGCGGGCCGGATTCGAGCCCGTCGACATCGACCGAGAACAGGCCCGTGCTGACCTGCGTGGCAAGGGCAAGCAGCATGGCGAAGACGCTGAGCGAGCCGAGCGGGTTATGCCCGAAATGGGGGCGATGGCGACGGCCTATGAGGTCTCGCACGTACGCCATGATTGCGCCGGGCCGCGCGATCATGCGGGTAAACCGCGCCGTGCCCGGGCCGACCAGGCCCCAGACGAGGCGGTAGACGATGAGGCCGAGCAGGACGAGGCCGAAGCGCCGGTGCCAGTCCATCATGCCCTGTTCGCCCGTCCACCACATGGCCGCCACGCCGAGGACAAGGAGCCAGTGGAAGAGGCGGACGGACCAGTCCCAGACGACGACGCGCGAGCCGAGCGGGGCCATCGGCGCTAGTCGTCTGCGCGATAGGTCTGGTGGCAGGCCTTGCAGGTGGCGCCGGTGGCCTTGAAGGCCTCGGTAATGGCGGCAATGTCGCCGGCCTGGGCGACCGTGCCCAGCGTGGTGGCAGCGGCTTTGAAGTCAGCCATTTTGGAATCGAAATCAGCGCGGGTTTCCCAGATGACGGGCAGGGCATCTGTCTTGACGCCGGAGGCGGGGCCGGAGCCTTCGGGGAACCAGTCGGCCATGCCTGCCGTCTCGGCGGGCACGCTGGCGGCGGCGGCCTGTATGGCGGCCATGTCAGGCTCGCTTTCCTTGAGGCCGTCGCTGATCGTCTTGAACGCCTTGCCGACGGCCTTGAGGTGGGACTGGCGCGCGTCGATCACTTCGGCGGCGGTCTGGCCATTGGCGAGAGGCGTGGCGGCGACTTCGGCGTCAACGGGCGCTGCCGGGGCATCGCCCGATCCGCAGGCGCCCAGCAGGGCGAGACCGGCGAGGGCGGCAAAAGCGAAGGGGATCTGGCGCTGCGTCATGAGGCTCTCCGTGCGTGTGATGGGCCCATTGGTAGGGACTCGAGGCGGCCGGTGCAATAATTTCCGAGGCCTGGCAGCGGAATCAGGCCAGCCTGCTCAAAACGCGCCCATGCTGATGCCAGCGGCGAGGGCGGTGGCGAGATCGCGGCACCTGGCGAGATCGGCTTCAGGGATGGTCTTTTCGGCGAGGATGTCTTCCGGCGTCTGGGCATGGGTGCAGACGATGAGCGGTGGCTGGACCTGTTTGAGGCGCCAGCCGGTGGCGATGCGGGCGGCCTGCTTGACGGCGCTTTCGCCATCCGACCCGGCGCAGACCATGAGGCCGTAGGGGCGTCCCTCGATCCGTCCGAGAACGGAATAATAGCAGCGGTCGAAGAATTCCTTCATGTCGCCGGACAGCGCGGCGAGGTTTTCCGGCGCGGCGAACAGGTAGCCATCGGCGGCGAGCAGGTCTTCCGGCGTGGCGTCGCCAGCGCGCCTCAGGATCGTCTCTGCTTCATCGCTGGCAGCGGCGCAGGCGGCCTCGGCCATCTGGCGCGTGCCGCCGGTGCGGGAGTGGTAGACGATGAGGAGCTGGGGCATATCCGGGCATGGTCCATTGGCGCAACGCCAAGGCTAGCAGAAGGCGCGCGCGGGGGACAGGTTACTGCACCCCCGGTGCCCCGCTATTGCATCGGCAGGCCCATGGCATCCAGGGAGCGCTCCAGGACTTTGGTGCCCAGATGTTCGCCATAGAGGCGCATGGCGTATTCGAACATCGGCGTGCCGACTTCATCGAAGCCGACGCCGCAATTGCCCGACGCGCTGAGGCCGGCCGTCAGCATGAGCGAGCCGAGGACGCCGGTGGCCTCGTCCCGCTTCTCCTGCAGGGCCAGCAGCATGAGCTGTTTCATCTGCGAGATGTCAGCCTCGGTGGCGTGGCTGATCATGCAGGTGGCGACCTGTTCGGACCGGTCCTCGGCGACGGCCGGGGCGGCGGTGAGGCAGGCGGCAGCGAGGCCGAGGCAAAGCATGCGGATCATAGGAAGCTCCTGAATTTGGCCGGCGAGGGGTAGGGGCGGATCGTGGCAGGAATGGGGTGGGGTGTGTGGGGCGTGGATTACGGATGCGTTAGGGGCTGGGCGGCTCCGTAGGGTGCATTAAGGCCAAAGGCCGCAATGCACCCTACGCTCGCTAGGCCTCACGGCTCCATCCTGAACAAAGCCCCGCGGCGCAAGCTGCGGGGCTTTGTTGAGTGAATGGGATACCTGACGCCTTCGCCGCCCCTAGCCTCTCAGAAGTGTCCAAGCGGCTCGCGCAAGCGCAACAGGACTACAATCTGTACGAACAACTTCCGGAGGTCTGGGGCCGCTGGCCATTGCTTGAACAGCCAGTTTTGCCGATCTCACCGAATATTCGACGGTGAAAACGACGTCTCGTTCCAGTTCGCAAAACTGGCCCATGATGGCAAAATTCTCCGCGCCTTCAGGGACAGTGACAGGGCGGTCTCCCCGCTGCCGCGGCATGAACTGGCTTGTGATATAGGGCATCATGCAGGGAATAATTTTGGCGTCTTTGAACAGCTCACCAATGCGATGCGACACACCAAGCTGACCGGCGAGCTCCCGGAGGATATCCTCTCCGGTACACTCAGCCATGGGTTTCCCGACGAAATCGCCTTTCCGGTCTCCGCGAAGGCCATAACCCCAGAACACGAAGACATCTTCTGGCTGCTGCGCGAAGTGTGGTTGATTGAACAGTACGACAGACATCGTCCAGCCAGACGGGGCAAAGGTGACAAGCCCCCCTGTTCCGGTGGCATTTCCGGTGAAATCTTCCATGAAATCGAAGAACGCCGACTGCGGCAGTGTCACGGTGAATGATTCCCATCGTGTCTTTTCTACATTTTGGCAGAAAACTTCGGGGCGTCCAAACATAGGATCTCGTGCCGCGAGCCGCGCCCAGAAATCCCATGACAGTTTTTCGTCAGAGATTGCGGGCGGCGTCGCATTGGTCCCGGTGGTCGAGCCTGCCGTCATTGATCCGAGTGTGAGATAGACACGATCTTCAGGCGATACCGCTAGGCGTTCATCTCGCCCATGGCGACGGACGTGAAGCGCTGAAATGCGTTGTTTGATACTGGTGCGTTCCAGGTCCACATCCCGAACGCGGGTGCCCGTTTCAAATCGCACGCCCTGTCCCTTCAGCCATGCGGAGATCGGCGCAATGATGGAGTCGTACTGATTGTAGCGCGTCCTGAGCACGCCCCCCAGCCGCTTGAATTCCGGGAAGAGGTGAATGAACCGGCGAAAATAGCGGCGCAACTCCGTGGCGCTGTGCCATGTCTGGAATGCAAATGTCGTGGCCCACATCACCCAGAAATTCGTCTCGAAGAACGCAGGCGAAAAGCAGGACTCAATCGTTCGCCCCGCAAGAGAGGATTCTGGCGTGGCCATGAATTTCACCAGATCGACCATGTCGCGGGCCCGAAGACCGAATGAGGGATCTGCCCTCTTGGCGTCGCGTACGATCCTGCAGCGACTTGATCCTCTCACCTCGCGATTGAAGGATTCGATGTCGTCCTTCAGAGTTCGCTGGCCAACACCTGGAAGCGGGATCGAACCGAGCAGGTCGAATGTGCACACGAAATGCTTTTCAAACATTCTTCCGCCGCGCACAAGGTAGCCCGTATCGGGAGATCCAGACCCATCAAGACTGCCGCCAAGCTCATTTTCCTGTTCGAATATGACAATGTCACCGCCGCGCACGCTTGCGTCACGGATGAGAAAGACCGCTGCGGCGAGCGATGATATGCCTCCGCCGATGAGATAATGCGTTGCAGGGGACGGCGTTATCACTTTCGAGCATCTCCCTTCACCCCAACTTCCCCGCAGCCTCTTCTGCGAAGTAGGTGATAATCCCGCTCGCGCCAGCGCGTTTGAAGCACATCAGGCTCTCCATCATCACGCGGTCGCCGTCGATCCAGCCGTTCATGGCGGCCGCGGTGATCTGGGCGTATTCGCCGGAGACCTGGTAGGCGAGCGTCGGCACGCCGAACGTCGTGGACACGCGGTGGACAATGTCCAGGTACGGAAGACCCGGCTTGACCATGACCATGTCGGCGCCTTCGGCGAGGTCGAGCGCGACTTCGCGCAGGGCTTCGTCCGAATTGGCGGGATCCTGCTGGTAGGTTTTCTTGTCGCCCTTGAGAGACTTGGCCGAGCCTATGGCGTCGCGATAGGGACCGTAGAAGCCGCTGGCATATTTGGCGGCATAGGCGAGGACCATCATATTGGTGAAACCTTCCTCGTCGAAGGCCTGGCGGATGGCGCCGATGCGGCCATCCATCATGTCCGAGGGCGCGACAATGTCGGCCCCGGCACTGGCATGGACGAGGGCCTGTTCGACCAGTTTCTCGACCGTGGCGTCATTCGGGATCGTGCCATCGGCATCGAGCAGGCCGTCATGACCGTGGGTGGTGTAGGCATCGAGGGCGACATCGGTGATCAGGCCGATCTCGGGCGCGGCGTCCTTCATGGCCCTGAGGGCGCGGGGAACGAGACCGTCAGGGTCAAGCGCGCCGGAGCCTGTCTCGTCTTTTCCCTCGGGGCCGATATAGGGGAAGAGGGCGATGGCCGGGATGCCGAGTTCGCTGGCGCGCTTGGCGGCGAGGGTGGCCTCTTTTACGCTCAGCCGGTCGATGCCGGGCAGGCTGCCGACGGGGACGCGGCCTTCGCCATCATGCACGAAAATCGCCCAGACCAGGTCGGCGGGCGTGAGCGTGTTTTCGGCGACGAGGCTGCGGATCCAGGGGGACTGGCGCAGGCGGCGCATGCGCGTGGCGGGGAAGGCTTGGGGAAACTGGGTCATGACTGCCTAGATGCGGCAAATCCGGGGCCGCTACAACCACCCCACCTTGCGTTTCATGAAGCAGCGCTGGGAGACATCGAGACTGGCGGACTGCACCGTTTCGAGGTCGAGCATCCAGTCGGCCAGTTTTGGCCGGGCAATCTCGCGGAATCCCATGCGGCGATAGAAGGGGCCGTTCCAGGCGAGGTCGCGGAAGGTGGACAGCGTGACGCAGCGCAGCTTGCGGACCCTGGCTTCGGCGACGACCCGGTCGACCAGGACCGCGCCGATTCCCATGCGGCCATGGCCGGGATGCACGCTGATCTGGTCGAGATAGAGCGTGCCGCCGCGCCGGGAGGTGAGGGCGAAGCCGACCGGCTGGCGCGCGGGGCAGCGGGCAATGATGAGGTCGCTGGCCGCGATGGCCTGTTCGAAAACTTCCGGCGGGACATGGTCCGTGAGCGCGTCGGCGGAAAGCAGGCCGGTGTCTGCAAACAGGGCGCCTGCGGCCAGATCGATGGCGATCAGCGCGGGGATTTCGTCCTGTGTCGACCGTGAGATCGCATAATCTTCAGGTAGACGTCGCATTGACTCTCGCAGCAGCTATTTGTCATTGCTGTTGCTTCTAGAGAATAAAGGCTGAAATGCAAATGAGCGCCATGTTTACAGATGAGCAGGTCATGATCCGCGACATGGCGCAGAAATTCGCGCGCGACCAGTTGCTGCCGCACTCGGACGCCTGGGACCGCGACAGCCATTTCCCGGTCGACGTGATCAAGAGCGCAGCCAAGCTCGGCTTTGCCGGCATCTATGTGAAGGACGATGTTGGCGGATCGGGCCTGACGCGCACCGACGCGGCGCTGATCTTCGAACAGCTCGCCTATGGCGATATCTCGACGGCAGCGTTCATTTCCATTCACAACATGGCGAGCTGGATGATCGACACGTTCGGCCGCGAGGAGCAGCGCCAGGAATGGCTGCCGCGCCTTACAGCCATGGACCTGATCGCGAGTTACTGCCTGACCGAGCCGGGCGCGGGATCGGATGCAGCGAGCCTGAAGACGCGGGCGGTGAAGGATGGCGACGATTATGTCATCACTGGCACCAAGCAGTTCATCTCTGGCGCGGGCGTCTCGGACGTTTACGTGCTGATGGCGCGCACGTCGGACGATGGCGCCAAGGGCGTGTCGGCCTTCATCATCGAGAAGGGCACGCCGGGGCTCAGCTTTGGTGCCAATGAGCGCAAGATGGGCTGGAAGAGCCAGCCGACGGCGCAGGTGATCCTTGACGGCGTGCGCGTGCCGGCGGCCAACCGGATCGGCGAGGAAGGCCACGGCTTCAAGTTCGCCATGGCGGGCCTCGATGGCGGGCGGCTGAACATTGCGGCCTGTGCGCTGGGCGGCGCGCAGCTCGCGCTCGACAAGGCGGTGGAATACGCCAAGGAGCGGATGCAGTTCGGCAAGGCGCTGGCCGAGTTCCAGTCGATGCAGTTCAAGCTGGCCGACATGGAGACCGAGCTGCAGGCGGCCCGCGTGATGCTGTACGAGGCCGCCGGGCGGCTCGACGGCAAGACGCCGGACGCGACGCGCTGGTGCGCGATGGCCAAGCGCTTTGTCACCGACACCGCGTTCAAGGTGGCCAATGACGCGCTGCAGGTGCATGGCGGCTATGGCTATCTGGCCGACTATGGCGTCGAGCGCATCGTGCGCGACCTGCGCGTGCACCAGATCCTCGAAGGCACGAACGAGATCATGCGCGTGATCATCTCGCGGGACATGTTGAAGGGGTAACGCCGTTCACGCCTGATCAACTTGCCGTCAGGCCCGTGTCGACCCCCGCCGCAGGCTGCTAACCGTATGCCCTGCCGCGCCTGATGGAGGCGCAGCCGTATGGAAGCGCGCACAACATGCTGGAATTCGTGAAGGGAGCCATGGCGGCTCTGCAGGAAGAAGCAGCGGCGTATTCGCCGGGAGTTGTTATATGGATGAAGGTGATGGCGGCTGTGCTGTTCAGCGGGACGCTGTTTGCCCCCGTCAAGGCAGGCGCGCGCTGGATTCTTGTTGCCGCGCTGGGGACGGCTTTCGGGCTTGTCCTTTTCAAGGCGCTGTTGCCGGATACCTCCCGAACCGCCATCGGAACGACCATCCACCTGGTCCTTTGGCCGGTCGTGCTGGCGATGGTTTGGAAGCCGGGTTCACGCCGGCAGCGCCGCGAGGTGCCGCAAAGCGCATTTCATCGCACATATACGGTCTGGCTGGTCGCGGCGAGCGCGATCATGGCCGTTTCGATTCTGCTCGACTTGAAGGCGGCGCTCGGCTGACTCTGGCAGTAAGGCGTCGGAAGCGGTTTGAAGCGCTTCAGGCCTTGCGGCTATTGCCCCACTACATCGTTCTTCATGCTGAAGAAGATGTATAGGACTTCTTCTTTCTCGCGCTGCCCGATTGCGTTCTTGTCGAGTGCGACGATAACGTCCTCGAGCACAGCCACAAATTCGTCATTGGAGATATTCATGCCCCGGTGCGTGCCGACCATGTCCTTGCCCTTGTAGACATTCGGACCGCCAGTGCCGGTAATGAAGAATTCTGCAGCGCCTTTTTTCGCGGTTGCGACGTCGGTATCGACATAGCGCTGCGAGATCACGGGATTCTTGAGGTGTACGTCCAGCAAATCACTCGCAAGGCGGGTCACTCCGGCTTCACCCCCAAGACGCTCAAACAGGGTTGCTGACATTGCTTTCCTCCTTTTCTGCAGACATCGGCGAGGGCGGGCGTTCATGCCAACCCCGCCCGAGTTAGCTTTGATTTCGCTGACGCGTCCAGTACAGTAAATGAATCGCGTATAATGCGTGCGCGCAGGTGCGGGAGGGGGACGGTATGACCGCGAGCTACAAACAATTCTGCCCGGTTGCGATGGCGGCCGAGGTTCTCTGTTCGCGGTGGACCATTGTCCTGCTTCGCGAATTGCTCGCCGGTTCGACGCGGTTCAATGAATTGCGCCGCGGTGTGCCCCGCATGTCCCCGGCCCTGCTCTCGCGTCGTCTCAAGGAGCTGGAAGCGGCGGGCATAGTTGAACAGATTATACAGGAAGCAGACGGAAAAAGCGCGTATCAATTGACCGAGCCGGGGCGGGACTTGCGCCCGGTCGTCGAGTCGATGGGCATATGGGGGCAACGATGGGTCGACGCAGACCTTTCGCTCGATAATCTGGATCCGTCCCTGCTCATGTGGGACATGCGCCGCAATCTCGATACGTCGCCTTTGCCGGATGAGCGCAGCGTGATCCAGTTCATTTATTCAGACCTTTCGGCGCCGCAAAAAAACTGGTGGCTGATCGTTGAACCGGATGGCGTCGTCGATCTATGCTCGGTCGATCCCGGTTTTGAAGTCGACTTGTACGTATCGACACGATTGCGCCCGATGACGGCCATCTGGATGGGGCTGTCGACCGTGAAGGCCGAGCAAAGCATTGGTTCCCTGGACCTTGGTGGCGATACAAACCTGTCCCGGCAGATGCAGACGTGGCTGGGGCTGAGCCCGTTCGCCACGGAGCCCAAAAGAGTGCTCGGCTGACGCCGTGCCGCAATGCCGGTCCGGTGAGGCAGATGAACAATTGAACGCACCCGCCACTTGCTGCACTGTGGACCCATTGTCAGATTGATGGGGTTGTCCTGATGCGTGGTGTGGCTGCTTACCTGTTTTCTGTTCTCGTGCTGGCCTGGGCGGGCATAGCGGCACCGGCTGCGGCCGACGCGCCCAAGGGCTGGGCGGAGGCGACCTCCGGCCTCACGCGAACCGCGGGCTTTCTTGATGTCTATACCGACGCCAAGGGCGGGCGGGTGCTGGCGGCGTTTCCGGCGCCGGATGCGGACGGCGTGTCGCTGCGGGCGATCCATTCGGCGGGGCTGACGTCGGGGCTGGGCTCCAATCCCATTGGCCTCGACCGGGGCTATTTCGACGAGGGCAGCATTGTCGCCTTCCGGCGCCTCGGCAAGAAGTTGATCGCGGAGAAGGAGAACTGGACCTACCGGGCGAGCGCCGACAATCTGCTGGAGCGCAAGGCGGTGCGGGAATCCTTTGCGCGCTCGTTCATCTGGGCCGGTGAGATACTTTCCGAGGGGCCGGACGGGGTGCTGCTCGTCGACCTGTCGGGCTTCCTGACGCGCGACGCGCTGGATGTGCGCGGTATCCTGAAGGCTAATCCGGACGGTGGATCATTCGCCATCGACGCGGACCGGTCGATGCCGGATGCCTCGCAGGCGCTGAGTTTTCCCGACAATGCCGAATTCGATGCCTTCCTGACGCTGACCAGCGATGACCCCCAGTCGCAGGTCGTGGCGACGGCAGCGGACGCGCGCGCGTTCACGCTGGTGCAGCACCAGTCGCTGGTGCGCCTGCCGGACGATGGCTACAATCCGCGTATGTTCGATCCGCGCAGCGGCGCGATCGATGTGCCCTTCTATGATTTCTCGGCACCGTTGTCGGGCAATGTGCGTCAGTCGTTCGCGCGGCGCTTCCGGCTGGAAAAGCAGCACCCGGCAGCGGCGAACAGCCCGGCCATCAAGCCGATTGTCTTCTATGTCGATTCCGGCGCACCGGAGCAGATCCGCCAGGCGCTGATCGAAGGCGCGTCCTGGTGGACGGATGCGTTCGCGGCGGCGGGGTTCCCGGATTCCTACCGCGTGGAGGTCCTGCCCGAGGGCGTGCATCCGCTCGACGTGCGCTACAATGTGATCCAGTGGACGCACCGGCAGACGCGGGGCTGGTCGTATGGCGGCGGAGTGTACGATCCGCGCACCGGCGAGATGCTGAAGGCGAACGTCATTCTCGGCAGCCAGCGCGTGCGGCAGGACCGGATGATCTTCGAGGGGCTGGCTGGCACAGCCAAGACCGGCACGGGCGAAGCGGACGACCCGGTGGAGCTGGCGCTGTCGCGCATCCGCCAACTGGCCGCGCATGAAGTCGGCCACACGCTTGGCTTTGCGCACAATTTTGCGGCCTCGGCGAATGACCGCGCCTCGGTGATGGATTACCCCGCGCCGCTGGTGACGGTGGGCGACGATGGCGCGCTGGATTTCTCGTCGGCCTATGATGTCGGCATCGGCGCATGGGACAAGGTGGCCGCGACCTGGCTCTATGCGCAATATCCTGACGGAGCCGATGCGGGCGCTGCAGGCGGCAAGGTGTTGCGCGCGGCCTATGTGGGCGGCCTGCGCTTTGTCGACGATGCGCAGGGACGCGGTTTGGGCAACAGCCATCCCTATGCCAGTGTGTGGGACAATGGCAACGACCCGATTGCGGTACTAAACGAGACGATGCGTGTGCGGAAAGTCGCGCTTGGCCGGTTTGGGCTGGATGCCATCCGGCCCGGCGATCCGACCTATGACCTGCGCGCGGTTCTGGTGCCGGTCTACCTGTACCATCGCTATGAGGTTGCGGCGGCGGCGAAATCGATCGGCGGGTATGATTTCCGCTATTCGGTGCGCGGCGATGGCGGGCAGGCAGGCGCGATCGTTCCGGCCGCACGCCAGAGGACCGCGCTCGAGGCATTGCTCGCGACGCTCGATCCGGCGGCACTCGACCTTCCCGATGAAACGCTGAACCTTCTCAACACGCCGCTCGACTCCTTTGGCGCAGGCGCGTCGGGCGCAGAATATTTCCCGGGCACAGCCGGGGCGATGTTCGACCTGATGGCGGCGGCCGACACGGCGGTGTCGCAGACGCTGGGCGCATTGCTGCACCCGGCGCGTGTCGCGCGCCTGATCGAGACCGAGCGGCGCGATACGGCAGCGCTGACATTTCAGGATGTGCTGGGCGGCATAGAGGGCGTGGTGTTCGCCTCGCCCGCCACGCCGCGGCAGGCGGGTATCCTGCGCCGCGAACAGGTGCGATACGCGTCAATGCTGATCGATCTCGCGTCGGATGCTGGCGCGACCCCGGAGACAGTTGCTCGGACCGATGCCTACCTGGCGCTGTTGAGCCAGCGGATCGCGACGGCGGGGCGGCGCGCCAGTGCCGTTGACATGGCGACCCGCGCGGACATCACCCGAAGGATAGCGGCGCACCTTTCCCGCGCCGCCATGCCGACCGCCCCGGTTGCCCCGGGTGTGGACGTGCCGCCGGGCAGCCCGATCGGGTCGGATCTGGGTGAGGATTGCTGGCATTGCGACACGGAACTTCTGCGCTAGAGTGATCTCACGAGACCGGCTGAAACCGGCGCGAATGGGAGAAACGCAATGCGCATTGAAGGGCTGCCCGGCGTGGGAGCAGAGATAACGGATGTCGACCTGCGACAGGTCACGGGCGATGAGATGGACGCGATCAAGCAGGCCTATGCCGAGCATGGCGTGCTGTTCTTCCGGGACCAGGACCTCAGCGAGGACGACCATATTGCTTTTGGCGAACGGTTCGCGCCGATCAATATCAACCGCTTCTTTGCCGCCCACCCTGACTATCCGGAAATTGCCATGGTGGCCAAGGAGGCCGACCAGAAGGACAATATTGGCGGCGGCTGGCACACGGACCATTCCTATGACGTGGAGCCGGCAATGGGGTCGGTGCTGGTCGCGCGGGTACTGCCGGAGACAGGCGGGGACACGTTCTTCGCCAGCATGTACCGCGCCTATGACACGCTGGACGATGCGACGAAGGCGGAGATCGAGGGCCTGAATGCCGTTCATTCCGCCAAGCATATTTTCGGGTCGCAGGAACAGACCTATTACAACACGACCGATGCGGGCGGCGGACGGATCGGCAACGCGGCAGCGGCCGACGTGCTGGAGGACGTTGTCCATCCGGTGGTGATCACGCATCCGCTGAGCGGCAAGAAGGCGCTGTATGTGAATCCGGGCTTCACGGTCGGAATTGCGGGCATGTCAAAAGAGCAGGGGGCTGAATTACTGGAGCGGCTGTTCGCGCATGCGATGAAGAAGGAGCATGCCTATCTGTTCAGCTGGAAGCCGGGATCGGTGGCGTTCTGGGACAACCGGTCAACCTGGCATTGGGCTCTGAACGATTATCACGGCCAGCGCCGCATCATGCACCGCATTACGCTGGAAGGGTGCGCACTACACTGAGCGCGGAGCGCTTAGTCGAACTTGAATTCGACGCCCATTTCGGAGCCACTCTGCCAGCGGCGGATACAGGTGCGCGGCTTCTTGCAGTTCGGTATGTGCATCACGAACACTTCGGGCAGGTCGACTCCCGCGGGAGTGACGATGCGTGCGCCACCCGGCGACACGTCCCGGATTTCGCATGGCAGGCGCTTGAAAAAGCCGAGCCGGATCATGCCGGATTGTGCCAGATTAGTCCGGCGGCCCCTGCGATTCATTGTCGTATTCATTTTACTTCCTCTCGGACGCGACGGCATGGTTTGGCGCATCCAGATGTATATGTGACAGAAACTGGTAAACAGACCGCCCTATGTTAAGGCGAGTTTTGAAGCATTCAGACAATGACTGACAAAGGAAACGCCCATGGCTGAAGATGTCCGGATCAATGTTCACAAGGGACTCGGCCGTATCACCCTGACCCGGCCTTCGGCCCTGCATGCCCTGAATGCGCCCATGTGCGAGACGATCCTGTCGGCACTGGAACGCTGGGCGGGCGATCCGACCGTTTATCTCGTCATGGTCGAGCACGAGGAAGGCACACGCGGCTTCTGCGCGGGCGGCGACATTCGCATGCTGGCGGATAGCGGCGCAGCCGATGCCAGCGAGGCGCGGGCCTTCTTCAATGTCGAATACCGGATGAACGCCGCGCTGAAGGCCTTTCCCAAGCCCTTCCTGGCAGTGATGGACGGCGTGACCATGGGCGGCGGCGTCGGCCTGTCTGTCCACGGGTCGCACCGTGTGGCGACCGAACGGACGGTGTTTGCGATGCCGGAGACCGGGATTGGCCTGTTCCCGGATGTCGGCGGCGGGTGGTTCCTGCCGCGCCTTGCCGGAGCGCTCGGCACGTGGCTGGCCCTGACGGGCGCGCGTCTCAAGGGCGCAGATGTGGCGGCGGCGCGCGTGGCGACGCATTTCGTGCCGTCCGAACTGGTCGCGAACCTGAAGAAGCAGGTTGAGGGCGCGGATTTCTCGGTCGATGCGGCTGGCCTGCTGAACGAGATTTTGAGTCGGCTGACCCATGCCGTGCCCGCAGGCAGTTTCCAGCCGCACCGCGAGGTGATCGACCGATGCTTTGCGCTGGACAGCGCAGAAGCGATCGTGGCAGCGCTGGAGGCGGATGCCAGTGACTGGGCCGTGGAACAGGTGGCCGTACTGCGCAACAAGTCGCCCGAGACCGTGAAAGTGGCTCTGCGCCAGTTGCGCGAGGGCGGGCGCCTGACAGATTTCAGGGACAATATGCGGATGGAATACCGCATCGGCTGGCGGAAGGTGCAGAGCCCCGACTTCCTGGAGGGCGTCCGGGCGGTGATCGTGGACAAGGACAATGCGCCGGCCTGGTCGCCCGCGCGTCTCGAAGATGTCAGCGACGCCGACGTCGCCCGGTATTTCGAGCCGCTCGGGCCGGATGAACTCGAATTCGACTGATCGTGGACCTGGCCCCAAGTATAAGGGCCAAGTAACGGCCGATGCATTCATCCAACTGGGCGCCCGGCCCTGTTTACCAAGTATTCACCATGCAAAGCGTGTCGGCCAGGTGCCTGCAGTGACCAAAATTCCCGTATGAGGCGTAAATTTGGCCCCAAATGACCCGAAAACACGTTTCGAGGCAGTAACGGTTAATGAATTCGGCCGTTTGTTAACAATCAACACTTGAGAAGAGGGTATGATTATCAAATAATTAGGATTGATCGCGTAAATCTACTCAAACTACAACAAAAGTTGAGTGATGGTGGAAGTAATGATGATCTCCGATATGCAGGAAACTGCCCCCCTTTCCGTTGGCGAGTCTTTTCTCAAGTCTTTGTCCCTTCTTGAACAGGCGCACCGTCGTCTGCACGACGTCGTCAAGGACGACCTCGAGCGCGGTGGTGAACGGTCGCTGACCGGCGTCCAGGCCTTGCTGATCTATGAGATCGGCGATGATGAGGCCCCGGCCTCTGTCCTGCGGGCCCGTGGCGCCTTTGCCGGCACCAGCCTGTCGTACAATGTCAAGAAACTCCAGGAAGGCGGCTACCTGATCCAGACTCGTTCCGAGGATGACAAGCGGACGGTGACGCTTCGCCTGACCGAACGTGGCCTGAAGGTGCGTGACCGTGTCGCCAACCTGTTCGAGAAGCAGGCCTCGACGCTTGAACCAACGGCCAGCGTGCGTCACGACGACCTGTCGCAACTGAACAAGACCATTTCGCGCCTCGAGCGCTTCTGGTCCGACCAGATCCGCTTCCGCCTCTAAGCGGATACCGCAATCCTTGCGGATCACAATTGCCCCCGTCCGCGTGGCGGGGGCTTTTTGCGTTTCAACTTCCGTTATATATTGTCCGCGTGAAGGAGATGTGGCTGGTGGCTTTGGGGGCGGCGTTCGCCTGCGGTCCTGCTGAGGCGGGTCCCTGGGCCCGTGACACGGGCGGCTATTACCTGCGCGGCCTCGTCTCGGCTAAAACCCTGGACGGTCTCCACGGCACCCGAGCCGATGCTTATGGAGAATACGGCCTCACCGACCGCTGGACGCTGACCGGGAAGACCGAGGCGGTCGCCTATGAAGACAGTATCGGCGACATCGACCGGCAGTCTTACCGCCTGACGCTGCGGCGGCAATTATGGGCGCGCAAGGGGGGCGTCATCGGCGCCTAGGGCGGCGCAGTCTATGGCAATGCGATCGCGGTAACCTTTGGGTGTGATGAATGGGGCGGCGAGGCGCGGCTGAGCGGCGGCTATTCAGGCGTGCGCAAGTCGCTGGGGTTCTACCTGTTCAGCGATTTCGCGATGATCAGCCACCAGGATGGCTGCGTGCGGCACCGAGCCCAATTCGGCTATGGCGCGGACATTTCCGACCGGATCTTCGTCACGCAGCAGGTCTGGCTTGAGCGCAGCAATGACAGCGCGGACTCGAACAAGTTCGAGAGCCAGGTCGGTTATCATTTCGGCCATGTCGACGTATCGGTCGGATACCGTGAGGAATTTGGTGGCGCTTATGAGGAAAACGCCGACCTCATCGCTCTGACAGGGCGGACGCCTATTCGGCCGGCGGCGACGTGTACCCGGTTTCCACCATCAGGTAGGCGATCAGGCCCAGCCGGTCTTCCGGCTTGCGGACGCCCGCGAAGCTCATCCGGTTGCCGGGCAGGAAGGCGCGCGGATTGGTCAGCCATTCGTCGAGATGGACGGGCTCCCAGACGAAGTCGGCTTCTTCGAGCGCATCGGAATAGGCAAAGCCTTCAACAGAACCGGCTTCGCGCCCGAACATGCCGTGCAGGTTGGGCCCGACCAGGTTGCCGGCGCCTTCTGCCGTCAGGTGGCAGGACTGGCACAGTTTGAACGTGCGCTTGCCACGGGCATAATCGGCGGTGTTGTAGGGGGCGGGCAGGGCGGCGAATTCCGGGCTGGGCTCGCCGGGGGCTGGTGCAGCAGCGGGCGTGACAACAGGCGTTGCAGCTGGCGCTGGAGCGGCGACCGCCGTGTCAACCGGCGTTTCGGTTGAGGCTGCGGGTGTCGCTGCATCCGTGCTGGAACCGCCGCAGGCGACGATCAGGGCAAAGGCAGCGATGGCTGTGGCAGGTTTCAGAAATGGCGACATGGCGCGGAATCCTTTTCAGACGGGTCTGGCGGCATTGTGAGCCGATGCCGGGAGCGTTGCAACCAAATGCAACGCGACACTTCGCACCGATGATGCCAGCCCGCGACAAAGCCTGCGGGCTGGTTTACTGTTCCGCCATGCCTGATTCCGTCCGCCCAAAGCCCCAGATTCGCAGACTGCCGCCCGATGTGGTGAACCGTATCGCGGCCGGGGAGGTCGTGGAACGCCCGGCGGCGGCAGTGAAGGAACTGGTCGAGAACGCGCTCGATGCGGGCGCGACGCGCGTGTCGATCGCGATTGAAGAAGGCGGCCTGAAGCGGATCACCATTGAGGATGATGGCTGTGGCATGTCGGCGGATGACCTGCTGGTGGCGCTCGAGCGGCATGCGACGTCCAAACTGTCTCCCGGCGCCGATGGCCACGTCGACCTCCTGAACATTCACACGATGGGCTTTCGCGGCGAGGCCCTGCCATCCATTGCCTCCGTCAGTCGGATGACGCTCACATCCCGCGCGGCGGGCGAGGACGCCGCTGACGTGTTCGTCGAGGCGGGACGGATCGAAGGCCCCCGGCCTGCCGCCTTTACCGGGCGCAGCGAGACGGGAACGCGCCTTGAGGTCCGCGACCTGTTCTTTGCCACGCCCGCGCGCCTGAAATTCATGAAGGGCGAGCGCTCGGAGACCATGGCGGTCTCCGATGTCGTCAAACGGCTCGCCATGGCGAACTCGACCGTTGCCTTCAGCCTGGAAAGCAATGGCCGCAGCCTGTTCCGCCATGCAGCCGAAGCCAACGGTGAGGCCGGGCAGCTGGCCCGCCTTGGCGCGATCATGGGGCGGGATTTCCGCGACAATGCCGTGGCCATCGATGCCGAGCGCGAGGGCGTGCGGCTGACAGGCTTTGCCGGCCTGCCGACGCTCAATCGCGGCAATGCGCAGATGCAGTTCATGTTCGTCAACGGACGCCCGGTGAAGGACCGCATGCTCAATGGCGTGATCCGCGCGGCCTACCAGGACTTCCTCGCACGCGACCGTCACCCGATGGCGGCACTGTTTGTCGAACTCGACCCGGAATATGTCGACGTCAACGTGCACCCGGCGAAAACAGAAGTGCGCTTCCGCGATGCCGGGAATGTACGAGGACTGATGATTGGCGCCTTGCGGCATTCTCTGGCCGCAGCCGGGCACAGGGCATCGACGACGGTCGCCGGGTTTGCACTCGGGCGGGCCAAGCCGGAAGCGCCGATGGCGTCCGGGGCGCTGTTCCAGTCGCGACCGCCATCCGGCGGGGGCTATGCCTACCATGCGCCGTCGGCATCTTATCCGCCGTCGGGATTCGCCGAAACTGCGCCGCAGCCCTTTGATCATGACGATGCGCCGACAGCGCGGGTCGAAGATGTGCCTGACATTGCGCAGGGCAATTTCCCGCTGGGCGTGGCGCGCGCGCAATTGCACGAAACCTATATCGTGGCGCAGACGGCTGATGGAATCGTGATCGTCGACCAGCACGCGGCGCACGAGCGGCTCGTCTACGAGGACATGAAGCGCCAGATGGCGGCAGGCGGCGTCAGGCGCCAAGCCTTGCTGATCCCTGACGTTGTCGAACTGACCGAGGATGAAGCCTCGCGGGTGCTGGAGCGCGCGGATGAACTGGCCGAACTCGGGCTGGAGATCGAAGCGTTCGGGGCGGGCGCCGTGTGCGTGCGGGCGACCCCGGCTCTGTTCGGGGAGATGGACGCGATCGGCCTGATCCACGACCTCGCCGACGACTTCGCGGAATACGAGGCCGGGCTTGCCCTGAAGGAACGGTTCGAGGAAATGATGGGCAACATGGCCTGTCGCGGCTCCGTGCGGGCGGGACGACGGCTGAACAGCGACGAGATGAACGCGCTGCTCCGGCAGATGGAGGCGACGCCCCATTCCGGCCAGTGCAATCATGGCCGCCCCACCTATGTGGAGCTGAAACTGGCCGATGTCGAGCGCCTGTTCGGGCGGCGCTGACCGCGTGGGATTTCACCAGTGGGGACACGCGGATGTTGGCCTTGGGGAACGGCTTGCCACAGCAGGCGCTGGCATGGTCTTCTCATCGCACAATGATATTTCCCGGGCATTCGGGAGCGCGTGACATTTCCGGGGGATTACGGTGAAAGCGGCTGACGCCATCAATATCGACGATCTGCGCAGCCTGGCGAAGGCCCGCCTGCCGCGCATGGTGTTCGACTATATCGATGGCGGGGCGGAGGACGAGATCACCTTGCGCCGCTCGGTCGACCGGTTTGCCGATTATGAGTGGGTGTGGAATGCGCTCGTTGACGTGTCGAAGATCACTACGGCGACCAAAGTGCTCGGCCAGCCCAATGCACAACCTTACTTCGTCTCTCCCACGGCGGCCTCCCGCCTGTTCCATCCCATGCAGGGAGAACTCGCCACGGCGCGCGCGGCGCAGGCGGCGGGCATTGCCTATTCGGTCTCGACACTGGCGAGCCACAAGATTGAAACGATTGCGGCTGCCGCGCCGGACATTCCGAAATTCATCCAGGTCTATGTCTGGAAAGACCGGGGCATCGTGCGGGACTTTCTCGCCCGGGCCAAGGCGGCGGGTTATGTCGGCTGTATCCTGACGGTCGATGCCGTGTCAGCCGGGTATCGCGAGCGCGACCCGCGCAACGGATTTTCCATTCCGCCCTCGGTGAACTGGAAAACGGCAACCCAGGCGCTGGCACGTCCCGGCTACCTCGCCGACCTTGCCCGGTCCCCGGAGATCGGCCCGGCGAATTTCGAGGGCGTTGATACGGGCGGGCGTGACGTGATGGGCGTGATCAACGAATTGTTCGACCGGACAATGACCTGGAAAGACGCCGAATGGATGGCGAAGGAATGGGGCGGTCCGTTCGCGATCAAGGGCATCAGCACGGCCGAGGATGCGAGGCGCGCCGTCGGATCGGGCGCCAGCACCGTATGGCTGTCCAACCATGGTGGCCGCCAGATCGATACGTCGGTGCCGGTCGTGGACCTTGTTCCGGAGGTGCGTGAGGCTGTGCTGGACGAGATCGAAGTGATTGCGGATGGCGGCGTGCGACGCGGCAGCCATGTGCTCAAGCTGATCGCGCGGGGTGCCACCAGCGTCGCGCTGGGCCGGACCTGCCTGTATGGGCTTGCCGCCGGCGGCGAGGCCGGAGTGGCGCGCGCGCTTGAGATCATGTCGGTCGATGTCGCCCGGCTGCTCGGATTGCTAGGCGTGCCGGATGTATCGGACCTTGACCAGAGCCTGCTCCGGCTCCGGGAAAGCTGAGTCCGGTCAGGTCGTCGAGCCGCCCAGGAAGCCGAGATTCTTCTGGCTGAAATTCGACAGGTTGGGCAGCGCTGCGGCCAGCTCACCCGCATCTAGCCCGAACCATGATCCCAGAGTCGCGGCGTATTGTTCGACCGACACTTTCGGGATCATGCGACCATGGGTCGAGGTGAATGATTCCCCGTTGAGGTCAGGCGTCGGAATATCGCCGTAGATTTGCTTGCCGGCAACCGATCCGCCGGTGACGAAATGGTGGCCACCCCAGCCATGATCAGTGCCGTCGCCATTGTCGATCGTCGTGCGTCCGAACTCGGACATGGTGAACAGGGTAACGTCGTTCCATTTGCCCTGGGTGACCATGGATGTACGGAAGGCCGAAATCGCTTCAGAAAGCGCCGTCTGCAAGCCGGGCAAAGTATTGGTCTGACCGCTATGTGTGTCGAAGCCACCCATGAAGACATAGAAGACCTGACGATTGGAGTCGAGCTTATCCTGTATGCTGATCGTATTCGCCACGCTTCGCAGCTGGGAGCCGATACTGGTGCCGGGGAACACGGTGGAAATGCCGGATGACGACTCCAGTGCCGTATCATAGGCGCGGCTGTTGATCACGCCATTGCCGGATTGGCGGGCAAAGTCGCGGGCAAACAGGTTGGTCTCGCCATAGCCGGTTTTGGAGACATACTCGTCAAGCAGGTCACGCGCCGCATTGAAGCGGGATTCGCCGCCGAGGATAAAGGGCTGGTCGACCAGGGTAACGCCCTGGGCCCCGCCTGCGCTCGTGGTGAACTGACGTCCTTCCTTGCCGGACAGGAATACATCGTTTGGCCCGGCGGAGACCATGGCATAGCGCGGGTTCAGTGAGGAATCGGCCCGCAGGGCGGCATCCGCGAAGGCCCCGCCCCAGCCATACTGAGCGCCTTCGACGCCCAGAGACATCCAGGTCGACTGCTGGTCATTGTGCGAGAAAAGGCGTGGTGGCAGCTGTGCGCCGATGCGGGTGAGGTCCGACCGTGTCGTCGGTTCGATCAAGGGGCCGACATTGCCGACGATGGCCAGGTCGCCTGCCTCGAAGATTTCCTGGAGCCCGGACAATTGCTCGGGCAGGCCGAACTGGCGCGATCCGAAGCTCGCGGCATTGGTCGGGTTGAGCGCGAGGAGGTTGGCGCTGTCACGCGACGACGAACCGGAGCCGACGCCATAGGCGCCATAGAGACCGGGCCGGGCGCTCCGCAACAGGTCATAGGAGGCCGGATCGCGCGGGATGACCGTATCAGCATGGTCCATGCCGCCCTTCAGGAAGATGCAGACCAGCGCCTTGTATCCGCTGGTATTGGCAGCGAAAGCCTTGCCACTCGCCAGGGTGCTGAGCACGCCCGTCCCTGCGAGAAAGCCTGTGGCGGCGCCGGAGCGGAGGAAGTTGCGACGATTCATGTTAGCCATTCTGGTTATCCCTGAATCTGGATTTAGCGCTGGATTGCGTAGGCGGGTGAGCTGATCGTCATGAACGCGGCGAGTTGGGCGCGTCTCTGGCGATCTGCATCCGATGTCACGGGAACCGCAGTCACGGCCTCAACGATATCGGCCTTGAGTTCCGGGGTCATCGTGTTCCCGGTCAGCAACAGGTCGATATAGTCGACCAGTGCGGAGGGATTGTCTGCGATGACGATTTCCGGACCATAGTCCGGTGTGAAGCTGGGATCGGTGCCCGAATGGGGTGTGTCGTCAAAAATAAAGCGCGTCATGATGTTCATGAAGCCGATGGCCGAGCCCTCATTGACCAGCTGGAATTCCGGCGCGGTGAGCCCGCGTGCACCGGTTTCGGTACCCGGCGCGACAAATCCGGGCCGGTAGAAGTTGAACACTGACGGCGCAAACAGGGGCTGCTGCCCAAACCCGGACGAGGGGCTCGACGCATCCCTCAGCGTGAATTCGCGGGCGGAGTCGATGTCGGTAAGATCGAAGGCACGGACCCAGTGAACAAATTTCAGGACCGGCTCGCGAATCTTCCCATTCTCGACGTCTGTCGTGGCGTTGTCGTCGTTCACGGACTGATCGAGCAGGATGGCTGCGATCGTCGCGGCCAGGTCGCCACGCTCGCCCGTTCCGAAAACTGTGCCGTTTTTCGCGGTGTATCGACCTGCATCGAAGACATCGGCGACGCGTTTGACATAGGCCGGGCTCGGCGAACTCGCCGTGAACCGCTGGATCAGCTGGCGTGACACGAAGGGCGCGACATTCGGATGCGCGAATATCGTATCCAGAGCGATCTTGACGCTTTCGTCTCCGCCTGTGTTCGGGGGAATGACAGTGCCCAGGAACCGCTTTTCCAGCGACGAGTGCTCGCCGTCAAAAATGACCAGGCGCTTTGAATTGTTGCCCTGGCTTCCTGTGAAGAATCCGGGGCCTTCCCAGCTGAATCCGGTAAAGACGCGGGCAAGGCCTTCGACATCGTCATTGTCGAAAGTCTCGACTTCCCGGCCATTGGCCAGCTTGGGCGTGCCGTCCTGGTTGAGTTCGACTACGCCGATCGTAAAAAGCTGCATGAGCTCGCGGGCATAATTTTCGTCCGGCATGCGGCCCGTCGCAGGATCGCCTTTCTGGTTGCGCCAATATGTCAGGTAGCGCGCCATGGCGCTGGAATAGGTGACCTCTTCCAGCAGATCCCGGTAATTTCCGAAAGCGTTGTTGGCGAGGACATCGAGAAAATAGCCGACTTGCAGAGTCTGGCCGTACATGTCGGCATCGGAAATGACGAACAATTGGGACAGCGCGAACACCATGCGTGTGCGCAACTGGTCGTTGGCGCCGATCATGTTGTTCCAAAGCACGCCCCGGTGTTCCTGGGCGTCGATATTCTCGCCGGCATTCTGGCGGGCGGCCAGCCCGGCAAGATAGAGCGTGGCCGGCTTGTTGATTTCAGCAGCCACCCAGTCTTCGATATCCATGCCGACTACTGCCTGGATGCCGGCATAATCGCCTCCGAAGGTCGCCCGTGCCAGCACGCGTTGTGCTTCAGCCTCGTCATCAATTCGTGTTTCATACGGCCCGGAGGGAGGAGGCGGTGATGGTGGCGGCGGTGGCGGAGGAGGAGGAGGTGGTGGAGGCGATCCTGGCGGTGATCCGGGGGCCGTGGGCTGTCCGCCGCCTGTCCCGCCGTCACTTCCGCCGCCACCGCCGCAGGCGGTCAAAACAGCGGCCAAGACAAGGCTTGCCGCGATCGTTTGCGCTTGCTTGCGCGCCGTCGGTTTCATTGGACTTCCCTCTACACTTCGCAAATCCGTATTACGTTTTCTTCGTCCGGAGTGAACTGAAGGTTTCGTTAGAATCCCCCGTCACCACTGGGCTTTCGTGACATTTCGTCCATGCCCTGCGATGGGGTCGCGGGGCCAATGCCTCAAACGTGGCAAGTATTGCAATAGTTAATTTAGCTGAAACCTGAATGATAACAGCGGGCAAGGATCGGAATCTTCAGTATGTGAAGTACTTCAGCTGCTGCATTCATTGCGATTCCGACGATGGCGACCGGAGAAGTATTAATAATAAACAAGGTTGTTTTTAAAGCAGTCCTGCCTGCGATCCGGGCGCATTTCGGCGCCGTCGCGTGTCCCTGCCTGGGTATTCCGCGTACGCCTGACCGCGGCGATTAGCGGAGCGCGTGACCTATACCGACACGACCCGTCCCGGATTCATGATGCCGAGCGGATCGAGCGCCTTCTTGATGGCGCGCATGGCGTCGGTGGCCGCAGGCGGACGCAAGCGGGCAAGCTCGTCGCGCTTCAACCGGCCGACCCCGTGTTCGGCGCTGATTGAACCGCCATGCGCCATGGTCTGATCAAACACGACGCGCGTAATGTCGGCGACATGAGCTTGCAGGACGGGGGCGACGGCGTCCGACGGTTCGCAAACGGAATAGTGCAGGTTGCCGTCGCCGACATGGCCGAAAATGACGAATTCGGCGCTGGGCACCACGGCGAGCACGGCGGCATTGCAGCTGTCGATGAAGGCGGGGATGCGGCTGACCGGCACGGCAATGTCCTGGTTGATGGCAGTGCCATAGGCGCGTTTCGACAGCGGGATCGTCTCGCGGATGTGCCAGAAGCTCTGCGCCTGCGCCTTGCTGCTGGCAACGGTGCCGTCCTTGACGAGTCCCTGGTCGAAGGCTGCCTCGAGGGCCTTTTCCAGTGCGTCGCGGGCATGCGCCTCGTCCACCATGGAGACTTCCATCAGTACCCGCCACGGGAGATCGGACGGCAGCGGGTCCCGTGTGCCCGGAATGTCCGCCATCACCATGTCGATGGCACCCGCCGGTATGATTTCGAAACTCGTCACAGTGTCGCCGGCATGCTGGCGCACAAGGGCAAGCAGGGCGACAACATCCTCGGTGCTGTCGCAACAGACCCAGGCGCTGGCGCGCTGGACCTGCGGGAAGAGTTTCAGCGTGGCGGCCGTGATCAGGCCCAGCGTGCCCTCGGCACCGGCGAACAGGTGTTTGAGGTCGTAGCCGGTATTGTTCTTGCGCAGGCCCGAAAGGCCGTCCCAGACTTCGCCCGACGGCAGCACGACTTCGAGGCCGAGGATCAGGTCGCGCATCATGCCATAGCGCAGCACGGCGACGCCGCCGGCATTGGTGGAGATCAGGCCGCCGATCGTGGCAGTGCCTTCCGAGCCGAGGGAGAGCGGGAACAGGCGTCCGGCTTCCTCGGCGGCGGCCTGCGCGGTGACGAGCGGGGCGCCCGCCTCGATGACGAGGGAATTGTTGAACGGGTCGATGGAGCGGACGGCATGCATGCGGCCCATCGAGACGACGATCTCGCCATGCGGCGTGCCGCCGTCGACAAGGCCGGTATTGCCGCCCTGCGGGGTCATCGCGACATGGTGAGTGGCGCAGAGTGTGACGAGCGCGGCGGCCTCCTCGGTGCTGGCAGGACGGGCGAGGAAGGGCGTCTCGCCCTGATAGGCGCCGCGCCAGGGCGTGGACACTTCGGCAAGGCGGTCGGGATCCTCGCTCCAGCCCTTGGGGCCGAGCAGGTCTTTCGCGGCAGAGAGGAAGGCGGCAGGCGGCTGGGTCATGATGTGAGCTTACGCATGTGGTTGGCGATGGCGATACCGTCTTCACGGTCGGAGAGGGCGGTGATGACGCCGTCGCGGGCCGATTGCGGCTTGTTCTGGCCGAGCTTGGTGATGCCTTCGAACCGTGTGGGGGCAAGCGAGAAGGCGCGGATGCCGGGTAGCATGGCCTCGAAGCGGCCGGGCGTCATCTTCGCGCGTGTCCATGCCGGTTTGGGGGATAGGCCCGCTTCGAACAGGTCGGACAGGTCGTCGAGCAAGCTTGTGGCGCCTGTATCGTCCAGCCGGGTGACGTGGCCTTCTGCTTCGACGGACAGGTAGTTCCATGTGCCGACCTGGTCGTCTTGGCCATACCAGTCCGGCGACACATAGGCATGGTCACCCGTAAACACGATGAGCGCCCTGCTCCCCGCAAGGAGTGCAGAGGTCACCGCGTTCGCGGTGGAGAGGTGGAATCGCAGGACTGGCGCGCCTGCCATTTCGTCGAGCAGGATCGGCGCATGAGCGGCGTGGATGCGGGTACCATCGGAGGCGCAGACCAGTGCGAATGGATGCGCGCGAGCGCGCGCGACCAGCGTGGCGGTATCGGTCTCGCGAAAGGGACGGGCGGGGTGCATCGGCGTGGCTTAGCAGAGGTGGCGAGGGCGTGCGAGAGGGGTGGTGGGGCTCAGTCGCGGTGAGCGGCGCGTTCCAGCCGGTCATTGATGGCTTCGCCAAGCCCGGTATGCGGGATCGGCGCGACAGCGATGCGCTCATAGCGGGCATCGAACGCCCGCAGCATCGCGAACAGGTTCGCGGCGGCCTCGGCGAGGTCGCCCTTGGGCGAGAGGTTGCCTTCACGGGGGCAATGGTCGCCAAAGCCGAGATAGCCCTCGCCAGACATGGGCGTGGCCGCGTTGAGGCGGAGGGTGGCGCGGGGCGCGTAGTGGCTTTTCAGCTGGCCGGGCGCCGTGATGCCGGCGCTGTCACCGGGCCGGGCGAGCGTGACGCCGAGGCAATCTTCCAGTTCTGCCGTTTCCAGCGCGCCCGCGCGCAGCAGCCTTGGTGTGTCTTGCGTAAAGTCCACGATGGTCGACTCGATCCCGATGGCGCAGGGGCCGCCGTCCAGGATGAGGGCGATCCGGTCGGCGAGATCGGTGCGGACATGTTCTGGTGTTGTCGGGCTCACATGGCCGGACTTGTTGGCCGAAGGGGCGACGAGGGGACCGCCGAAGGCATCGAGCAAGGCCTGGGCGACCGGGTGGACCGGGCGGCGCAGGGCGACCGTGTCGAGTCCGGCGCGGGCCAGGTCGCAGACGCTTGCTGTGCGGGCTGCAGGCAGGACGATGGTCAGCGGGCCGGGCCAGAAGCATTCGGCCGCCTTCCGGGCCAGCGGCGTGAACACCGCTTCGCGTTCGGCCATGGCCTGTGAGGCGACATGGGCGATCAGCGGGTTGAAGCGCGGGCGGCCCTTGGCTTCGTAGAGACCGGCAACGGCGTCCGGGTTCGCAGCGTCGCAGGCGAGGCCATAGACGGTCTCGGTGGGCATGGCGACGAGCCCGCCAATGCGCAGGATATCTGCAGCGCGGGCCAGGATGTCCGGCGTGGGTGGCACGATGGTCGCAGTCATGGGCGGGGCCTTAGCACTGGCAGGCAAGTGGCGGAACCTATTTGCGGGTCGCCTCACCCGTGACGGTGACCGTGACCGCATCGCTGACCCATTCGGCCCCCGGATCGGAGATCTGGCCGATATTCAGCGCCTTGCGGTCGAACGTCGCTTCGCCGTTCAGCGTGGCGATGTCGCCTTCAATGTCGAGCGTGAAGGCGAGCGGCGTCGTGACCGTGCGGTTTTTCAGGCGCATGGAGGCGGTCGCGGTATAGCCGGTGTCGGTCCGGGCGAAATCCGTCAGGCGGATGGTGGCCGTCGGATAGTTTGACACGTCGAACCATTCGGGTGCGCGCAGGCTGTCATTATAGAGTTTCTTGCCAGTCGTGGCAGTGCCGGTTGGTACGCTGACGCGCACGTCAGAGGTTTCAACGGCGTCCGGGAAGAAGGCCACGTCGGCTGTCCAGTCCTTGAACGTGCCGGAAAAGACGTTGCCATCATGCGTGCCGGTGAACCGGATTTCCGAGGCATCATAGTTGACGACCCAATTGGGTTCGACGGCAACCGGTGCGGCGGCGACCTCTGCCTCGGCGTCGTTTGCCGGTGGCGGAACTGCTTTGCTGCCTGACATCGATTGCGCGAGCACCGGCGCGGCAGCGATCAGGCCGAACAGCAGGGCTGCGCCGCCAAATGCGATGAAGAAACCACGGGCTGGCGCACGCGGCGGTTGGGTCTTGCCGAACAGGCCCGGGACCATCCGTTTCAGGACACCTTCCTCTGGCGAGAATTCATGCTTCAGCGCGCCGGCGACATGCAGGACGAGCAGGCCGATGATGACCCACGCGCCTTTGGAGTGCATGGTTTCGAGCACGACATGGACAGGCTTGTTGCCACGCAGGTCTGCCATGAAGGGCAGATCGGGCCAGCTGACCGCGCCGAACAGGACTGTCGGCACCTGGAACTTTGAGGTGGAAACGAGGGCCCAACCTAGCAGCGGCATCAGGATCATCAGGGCGTAAAGCCCGACATGGATATAATGCGCCGCTTTGACTTCCAGTGGCTTCATGTCCGAGGGCAGGGCCGGCGGCGGGTTCAGCATACGCCACGCGACACGGATCACGGAGAGGAGCAGGATCGTGATCCCGATCGACTTGTGCAGCTGGTAGCGGGTTTCATTCTCTTCCATGTTCCAGCCAAGCCAGATCATGAAAATGATGAGTGCAGCGATAGCCCAGTGAAGGGCTATCGCGACGACGGTGTAGCGGGACACGCTGTTTTTGAACATGTCGATACTTGGCAGTCTATTCGGCGACTTCGCCGAATTCGGCTTCGATGATGATCTCGACTTCGTCACCGACATAAGGCGTGCCGGCGGTCAGGCCGAAATCGGACCGGGTCAGCGTCGTCGTCGCCGAGAAGCCGATATGGTCTTGTTCAGGGGCCCACGGGAACTGTGCGACGCCATTATATTTCACGTCGAGCGTGACGGGTTTGGTCACACCCAGGAAGGTGAGGTCACCGGTGACGGTGCCGGTGTCAGGACCGGTCGGAGCCACTTCGGTCGTCGTGAAAGTGATCTGCGGGAAGGCGCCTGCGTTGAAATACTTGTCGCTCTGGGCAAGGTCCTGGTTCCAGCTGTCGAAGCCACTGTCAGCATGACCGGCTTTGTAATCGCCCGAATAGTCGGTTTCGACGGAGGCGGGATTGATCGTGGCGGTGAGCGATGTCGCGGAGGCATCGTTCGGGTTGAACTGGAGTGTCGCATCGAAATCGGTGAAGCGGGCTGTATAGTTGGACAGGCCGAGGTGCTTCACGCGCCAGATCAGCGAGGCATGGGTCGGGTCGAGCTTGTAGGTGGCCGTCCTGCCGTATTTGACGTCGGCAGCTGGCGCTTCAGCCGGGGCCGCTTCTGGCGCTGCAGCAGGCGCTGTTTCGGCGGGCGTTTCGGCCGTGTTGACCGGGGCGGCTGGGCCTCCGCACGCGACGAGCGCGAGGGCGGAAACGGAAGTAAGGATAAGGCGCATAGGGAAACTCCTGGGAAATTGATTGGCCGATGGCCAGTCGAGGTCTGCACTTGGACCTTGGCCGTAGGCGCTGTAACTGCTTATCCCGAATAACAAATATTCACAATCCGGAGACCGGCCCGATGCCCTATGATGCGCCCCTCGAAGAAATGGCTTTCACGCTTGAAGCCGTTGCAGGACTGAAGCGCCTCGAAGGCCTTGCCGGGCTGGAAGCCTATGACCCGGATCTGGTCGCGCCGATCCTCGACGAAGCGGCCAAGCTGGCGCGCGATGTGCTGGCCCCCCTGAACCAGAGTGGCGATTCGCAGGGCGTCGTGCTGACGGAAGACGGCGTCAAAGTGGCGCCGGGCTTTGCGGCTGCCTATGCCGCGTTCCGCGATGGCGGCTGGATGGGGCTGACCGCGCCGGAAGAATGGGGCGGGCAGGGCCTGCCCAAGGCGCTGTCGCTGGCAGTGATGGAAATGTTCCACGCTGCCAACATGGCGTTCGGCCTCTGCCCGCTGCTCAGTTTCGGCGCAATCGAAGCCCTGCTGGCACATGGCTCGGATGAGTTGAAGGCGGCCTACCTGCCCAATCTCGTGTCCGGCACATGGACGGGCACAATGAACCTGACCGAGCCGCAGGCCGGCAGCGATGTCGGGGCACTGAAGTCGAAAGCCGTGCCGAATGATGATGGCAGCTATGCAATCAGCGGGCAGAAAATCTACATCACCTGGGGCGACCATGATGTCGCCGAGAACATCGTGCACCTCGTGCTGGCGCGCCTGCCGGATGCTCCTGCGGGCTCGCGTGGTGTGTCGCTGTTCCTCGTGCCGAAGTTCCTGCCGAACCCGGATGGCAGCCTTGGCGCCCGCAACGGTGCCAAATGTATCGGTCTCGAAAAGAAGATGGGCATCCATGCCTCGCCGACCTGCGTGATGGAATATGACGGTGCGACCGGCTGGCTGATCGGTGAGGCCAACAAGGGCCTCGCCTGCATGTTCACGATGATGAACGCGGCGCGCCTGAATGTCGGCCTGCAGGGCGTGGCCGTGGGCGAGGCCGCCTACCAGACGGCCTTCGCCTATGCGCAGGACCGCAAGCAGGGTAAGGCCGAAGGCGTCGAGGGGCCTGCGCCGATTCTGCACCATGCCGATGTCCGCCGGACGCTGACGACGATGCGGGCCCGCGTCGCGGCGGCCCGGTCGATCTGCTATGCCTGCGCCGTCGCGGCAGATCTGGCCGAAGCCTCGCCGGACGCCGACGTGCGGGCGGCGGCGAAATTGCGCGAGGACCTGCTGACCCCGATCGCCAAGGCCTGGTCGTCCGACATGGGCGTCGAAGTCGCCAGCATGGGCGTGCAGGTGCATGGCGGCATGGGTTTCATGAACGAGACGCTAGCGGCCCAGCTCTATCGCGACTCGCGCATTGCGCCGATCTATGAAGGCACCAATGGCATCCAGGCGATCGACCTGGTCGGACGCAAGCTGAGCGGCACGAATGGCGAGTCGATGCGCGTCATGCTGGGCGAGATCGAAGCCGGCGCGGCGGCGGCACGGGCAACCAATGATCCGCAACTGGTGCAGATCGCCGACCGCCTGAGAGCGGCGGCAGAGGCCTTGCGCGAGGCCAGTGACTGGATGCTGGCGCAGATGAAGAGCCGCGACCAGGACAAGGCGCTGGCGGGCGCAACCGCCTATCTCGCCCTGGCCGGCGATGTTATTGGCGGGCATTTCCTCACGCGCGCAGCGGTGGCGGCGCGCAGCAGCGATGGCGCGGCACGGGCGCGGCGGCTGGCGCTGGCGGGCTTCTTCGCGGAAACGGCGCTCGCATCGGCGCCGGGCCGCGTCGCCGGCATTACCGAAGGCGGTTCGCGCTTCCTCGACAATTCAGAGGCCCTGTTCGGAATCGCCTGAGCGAGGTCGGCCCAGCGTGTCGACCATCAGTTGCGACGGGCAGATCGCAACTGTAAGAGGTGGAAAAACCGCCGCAGGAGGCACCGAACGGCCATGGCCTGGACCAAGACCTATAGCGGCACTGAGCCGATGCGCGTCAACAAGTGGCTGGCGACCGAGGGCGTGTGCTCGCGGCGCGAAGCCGATGCGCTTATCGAGAAAGGCCTCGTCAAGATCAATGGCGAGGTGCTGACCGAGGCCGGCTACAAGATCGAGGACGGCCAGACGCTGACCCTGACCGAAAAGGCGGCGCGGCGGCTCGACAACCAGTTATCGCTGATGTTCCACAAGCCTGTCGGGATCGTCTCGGGCACGCCGGAACCGGGCGAAGTCCCCGCCGTGCGCCTGATCAATGAGGACAGCCTGTCGGGCCGCGCCCATGCCATTCCGGGCCGCAACAACCGGCTAGCGCCGCTGGGCCGGCTCGACAAGGACTCGCACGGCCTGCTGATCCTGTCGGAAGACGGCGTTCTGGCCAAGGCCCTGATCGGGCCGGAAAGCAAGCTGGAGAAGGAATACCACGTCAAGGTGCGCGGCGACGTCACCGAGAACAAGCTGAAGCAACTGCGCCACGGGCTCGAACTTGACGGGCGCCATCTGCGGCCAGCGGACGTGACCGTGATCAAGGGCAACGAGCTGAAATTCGTCCTGCGAGAGGGCCGCAACCGCCAGATCCGCCGGATGTGCGACCTGGTCGAGCTGCGCGTGATCGACCTCATACGCACGCGTATCGGGCCGCTGTCGCTGGCCGGGTTGCCCGAAGGCAAGTGGCGTCCGATCAGCGGACGAGAGCGCGACGAGCTGCTGCGCTGGGAAGTGCAGGGCTTTTCGGCCGAACCGGCTGCGCCCGTCGTGGTTGAGCGCAAACGCCCCCTGCCGCCGGGCAAGCGCCCGACTGGCCCCGGCAAGAAGCCGATGGGCAAGCCGCGCGGTGACGGCCCGCCTGCCAAGCCGAAGCCTGCTGATCCGAAGTTCAAGCGGACCAAGCTGGCCCCGCGCAAGCGCACGCCGCTCAAATAGGCGCTGACCCGGCGTGATGGCTCGACGCGTGTCGACTCTGGCATATGCTGCATCATGGACGGATTTCAAACCAAGCCCCTGAAGCGCCCCAAGCTCGACTATCCGCACGGCGACGTGCGGCCTGCGCTGGGAGAGACGATTCAGGTCGCTCCGGGAATCGAATGGGTCAGCATGCCGCTGCCCTTTTCGCTCAAATTCATCAATCTCTGGCTGATTGATGATGGCGACAGCTGGACGATCGTGGACACGGGCCTGCCGCTGCCGGAAACGCGGACAGCCTGGAAAAGCCTGATCGAGGTCCGGATCACGCCCGACAAGCCGCTGAAGCGCGTCATGGTCACGCATATGCACCCCGACCATGTCGGCTGCGCTGGCTGGCTTTGCCACAAATATGGCGCCGACCTCTGGATGAGCCGTCTGGAATACATCACCTGCCGGATGCTGGTGTCGGACACGGGCCGCGAAGCACCCAAGACCGGGGTCGATTTCTACCGCCGCGCGGGCTGGAACGACGCCCAGATCGACAATTACAAGGAACGCTTCGGTGGGTTTGGGCGCGGCGTCAGCCAGATGCCGGACGCCTTTCACCGCCTGGCCGACGGCGACACGTTCGAAATGGCGGGCGAGGCCTGGGAAGTCATCACCGGCAACGGCCATTCGCCCGAACATGCCTGTCTCTATTGCCCGTCGCTGAACCTGCTGATCTCGGGAGACCAGATATTGCCACGTATTTCGTCAAACGTGTCGGTTCACCCGACCGAGCCCGATGCTGATCCGCTGCTCGACTGGATGACCAGCTGCGAGAAGCTGCTGGAACGCCTGCCGGAAGACGTGCTCGTCCTGCCGGCGCATAACGAGCCGTTCCGCGGCGCACATGCCCGGCTGCGTCACCTGATCGACGGCCACGAGACAGGCCTGTCGCGTCTGAAAGGGCGGATGCAGAAGGGGCCCCTGACCGTGATGGACACGTTCACCAGCTTGTTCGGGCGCGCCATCCAGCCGGACGAAGTCGGCATGGCCACGGGTGAGGCCATCGCGCATCTCAATTGCATGGTCCACCGGGGCGAAGTGGTGTCAGCTGTCGGTGACGACGGCGTTTCGCGCTACGAGCTGGCCTGAACAATATCGCTGCAATACATGCCGGATATAGCCTTTTACAGCGCGTCGGCAGATTACGCCTTCGCATGTGAAGGCGGTTTCGTCTAAGAAGTCGGCTGGCAGCAGATAGATCAGGTGACTCCGCGATGGCACGAGATGGCGACAAGGCCGATTCAAATCCCGACGACGAAGACCTGACCTTCGCCGACAAGGTAAAGCGGGAGCTGCACGAGTGGGGCGTCACGCTCGCGGTCTTCGTGCCGATCTTCATGCTCTTTTCCGGCCTGCTCTACGAGCAGCGGGTGATCCCGTCCGAAAGCATGGTGCCGACACTTCAGGTCAGCGACCGGGTGGCGGTGGCCAAGTTTGCCTATGGCTATGACCGTTATTCGCTGCCGTTCAGCCTCGGACGCTACCTGCCTATCCCGGCAGGACGCATCTTCGCGCGCGACCCGAAACGCGGCGATGTGGTCGTGTTCGAGCACCCGCATACGGCGCGCGTGATGATCAAGCGTGTGATCGGCCTGCCCGGCGACCACATCCAGATGATCGGCGAAACCGTCTACATCAATGACGCACCGATCGAGAGCGAGTTCATACGGACAGCCCGTTACCTGCCGCATGGCCGCAGCCGCGCGGTAACTGCCTATGAGTGGCGCGAAAGCGATGGCGACAAGCATTGGCTGACGAACCGGCAGGAAAAGGGCGATGCAGGCGACAATACGGTCCTGTTCGTCGTTCCGGCGGGGCACATTTTCCTGATGGGCGACAATCGCGACAATTCCCTGGACAGCCGCTTCCTGTCCGGCCACTGCCCGCCGGTGAACGGCGTGGTTGACCGTGTGGGTTGTCCCCTCAGCGTCAGGGCAACGGAGGCATCTGTCGGGTTTGTGCCAATGGACCACCTTGTCGGACGGGCCGAGACGGTGATCCTGTCGCTTTATCGCTGCAAACTGGAAGACGATGAACCCTGCAAGAAAAGGGTCTGGCGCGGACTCTAGGTCTTATTCCTCAACAGGATGCGGTGCAGGCGGGCGATTGGAGCCTTGCCGCATGCGGCCAACACCGCTAGTGGCAGTCTTCAGACCGGGCTCGCGGGGCCCTGTGAATGCTTGAAGACAGGCTGTATGGCGATGCCAGAAACGACATCGACAGGAACCCGGCGCGGCCCGATCGTGGTGTCGCGGCATGGCAGGCCGCAGCTCGACAGGACCGCTGGTCCGCGGCTCGGCTGGCGCGATTACAAGGACTGGTGGGACCGCTACGAAGAGAGCCCGCTGCGTGATGACCAGGTTGCGCCTGAAATGCTGAAAGACCTCGTGGCGGATGCCACGCTTGTTTTCGCATCGGCGCGGATTCGCGCGCAGGAAACAGCGGCCCGTGCGGCGCCGCACATGAATGCGATCCATGACCCGGTGTTCAACGAGGCGCCGCTGCCGCCGCCACGGATCGCTGGCGTGAAATACCTGCCCAAGACATGGAACGTTCTCGCCCGCGCCGCCTGGCTCAGCGGACACTCGCTGGATGGTGAGAGCGTTTCGGAAGCGCGCATACGTGCGGCGCTGGCAGCGGAGAAACTGCACGCCGCATCTGTAGAGCAGAAAGTCTATCTGGCCGCGCACGGCTGGTTTAACCGTATGTTGCGTCCGGAAATCAAGAAACTTGGCTGGAAATGCGTCTATGATGGCGGCGACAGCTACTGGAGCCATCGCATCTACGAATACCGCGGCAAGTAATCGTTTCAGAGGTTGTGGACGCCAAGCGCGCGCTCTAGAGTCGCCGCACAAATAAACACGGGCGAACCAGAATGGCTGATGCGAAAGAAAAACCGGTCGACAAGATGAGCTTCGAAGAAGCGCTGGCCGAGCTGGAAGGCATCGTCAAACAGCTTGAGGCCGGAGAAGTCGAGCTGGAGAAATCCATCGCGATTTACGAGCGCGGCGCATCCCTGAAGGCGCATTGCGAGTCGCGGTTGAAATCTGCAGAACTGAAGGTCGAGCAGATCGTCCAGGGAGCCGGAGGCGTTACGACAGAGCCTGCGAGCTTTGAATAGGGTCATTGGCCATATGGGGGACGACGCCGAATTCGAGCTGCGCCTGAAGGAGGTTGCCGACAAGGTCACCGTCGCGCTTGACCAGTTGATTCCGCCAGCCAGCGGCCCCGAGGCCAACCTCATGCGGGCGATGCGCCACGCCGCGCTTGCCAATGGCAAACGCATGCGGCCCTTCTTCCTGCTGGAAACCGGCTCGATGTTCGATGCGCCGGAAAAGAGCCTATTGCGCACGGCTGCGGCGCTCGAATGTGTGCACACCTATTCGATGGTGCATGATGATCTGCCGTGCATGGATGATGACGATTTCCGGCGTGGCCAGCCCACCGTCCACAAGGCGTTCAACGAGTCGACTGCCGTTCTGGCAGGCGACGCGCTGCTGACGCTGGCCTTCAAGATTCTGGCGTCCAGCGAGACCCATGATGACGCGTCGGTCCGGACGATGCTGATCGAGCGGCTGGCAGATGCGGCAGGCGCGCGCGGCATGGTTGGCGGCCAGATGATCGACATGCTGGAAGAGGACAGTCCTCGAGACCTCAACACCATCACGCGGATGCAGCGCCTCAAGACCGGCGCGCTGATTTCCTACGCAACTGAAGCGGCGGGCATTATCGGCGGCGCCCGTGAACCGGAGCGCAATGCGCTCGCCGGGTTCTCTAATGACCTTGGCCTGGCCTACCAGATCGCCGACGACCTGCTCGATGCAACAGGCGACGAAAATGCGGTTGGCAAGCCGTTGCGCACTGATGAAATCGCGGGAAAAGCGAACTTTGTGACCCTCTTGGGCATTGATGGCGCCCGCCAGCGTGTGCGGCTTCTCGCCGCCCAGGCAAAAGAACACCTCGCCATATTTCGTGATCGCGCCGATATTCTACTGCAATCAGTTGATTTTGTATTGGATAGAACCCGTTAAACAGGGCGAGTCATAATATAACCCCAAATGCGCTGTCTCTGGGCAGCCAGTGATTATTCAAGGGTCCGTGGATAGATGACCAAGCTTAGCCCGAACCGGCTCCTCGATGCGATCAATTCGCCCGACGACCTGAAAGGGCGTTCGCGTGCCGAATTGAAACAGATTGCGCAGGAAGTGCGCGAGGAAGTCATTGATGTTGTGTCGGTCACCGGCGGGCATCTTGGTTCCGGTCTCGGCGTGGTTGAGTTGACTGTGGCGATCCATGCCGTGTTTGACGCGCCCGCCGACAAGCTGATCCTCGACGTCGGCCACCAGTGCTATCCACACAAGATTCTTACCGGACGCCGGGACCAGATGCGTACCCTGCGTCAGGGCGGCGGCCTCTCCGGCTTCACCAAGCGCGACGAGAGCGAATACGATCCATTCGGCGCGGCGCATGCCTCGACCTCCATTTCGGCGGGCTTCGGCTTTGCCAAGTCGCGCGACCTGCAGGGCAAGAACAACAATGTCATCTGCGTTATCGGCGACGGTGCGATGACCGCCGGCATGGCCTATGAGGCGATGAACAATGCCGGCGCCGACAAATCGCGCCTGATCGTCATCCTCAATGACAATGACATGTCGATTGCCCCGCCCGTCGGCGCGATGAGCAATTACCTGTCCAAGCTCGTCTCCTCGCGGCCCTATCGCGGCCTGCGCCGGATCGCCAAGAAAGTCGTCAGCCCGATCGGCCTGGAATCGCCTGCGCGGCGCGCCGAGGAATACCTGCGCGGATTCGCCATGGGTGGAACCTTGTTCGAGGAGCTGGGCTTCTACTATATCGGCCCGATTGACGGCCACGACCTCGATACGCTCATCCCGATCCTCGAGAACGTGAAGGCGATGCGCGAAGGCCCGATCCTGATCCACGCGGTCACCCAGAAGGGCAAGGGCTATACCCACGCCGAGAATTCCGCCGACAAGTATCACGGCGTGTCGAAATTCTCGGTCATCACTGGCGAACAGGCCAAGGCCAAACCGTCCGCGCCTGCCTATCAGAAGGTCTTCGGGCAGACGCTTGTGAAGCTGGCCGAGACGGACGACAGGATTTGCGCGATCAGCGCTGCGATGCCGTCAGGTACGAGCACAGACCTTTTCGAGAAGGCCTTCCCGGACCGCAGTTTCGATGTCGGCATTGCCGAACAGCATGCGGTGACCTTCGCGGCCGGCCTTGCAGCCGACGGCATGCGCCCGTTCGCGGCGATCTACTCGACCTTCCTCCAGCGCGGCTATGACCAGGTCGTGCATGACGTGGCGATCCAGCGCCTGCCGGTCCGCTTCGCGATTGACCGCGCCGGTCTTGTCGGCGCCGATGGCCCGACCCATGCGGGCAGTTTCGATATCGGTTTCCTCGGCGCGCTGCCGGGCATGATCTGCATGGCCGCCGCTGATGAGTGCGAACTCGCACGCATGGTCGTGACCGCTGCGCAGATCGATGACGGGCCCAGCGCCTTCCGCTATCCGCGCGGCGAGGGCACCGGCGTCGACATTCCCGACGTGCTGTTACCGCTCGAAATCGGCAAGGGCCGCATCCTGCGCGAAGGCACGACGATCGCGCTACTCTCCTATGGCACACGCCTGCAGGAGGCGCTGAAGGCCGCCGAGATGCTGTCGGCGCAAGGCCTGTCAGTAACGGTGGCCGATGCGCGCTTTGCCAAGCCGCTCGATGCAGGCCTCGTCGAACGGCTCGCCCGCGACCACGAAGTGCTGATCACCCTGGAAGAAGGCGCGACCGGCGGTTTTGGCAGTTTCGTGCTGGAGCATCTCGCCAAGGTTGGCGCACTCGACCGGGGCCTCAAAATACGTCCGATGACGCTACCGGACGTGTTCCAGAACCATGATACGCCGCAGGCCATGTACGAAGAGGCCTGCCTCACGGCCCGGCACATCGCAGCGCGCGCTATCGAGGCCCTCGGACGCGGCGACATTGCCGAAATCGACCGGCTCGCCCGCGCATGACGGAAATGCAAGTTGTTCGGCGAGTCTGACCCGCGCTAGTATTCGCCGCATGACCTCCAGAATGATTCCCTTGTGTGCGTTGATCCTCGCTGCGCTGCTTGCAGCCTGCGCCACGGTGCCTGCGGGCATGGGCCCCGCCTTTGATACCGCCATGTCGCACGCGAAGGCCGATCCCAATCCCTATGCCGCCGATGCGACCCTGTCCGAACTGTTGTCGAATGCGAGCCTGTCCGATGACCAGCGTGCGCAGGTGCTGTATGCGCGCGGCAGCCTGCGCCGTCAGGCGGGCGACGATCGCCGCGGTGCGGTCAAGGATTTCGAGGCCATGCTGAAACTGGCGCCCGATCATTCGCTGGCGCCGAACGCCAGTGAAGAACTGGAATTCGCCCGGTCAGATGTCGAGACCATCGAGGCGGGTCTCCAGCGCATGCTCAGCTTGTCCAACTGGTTCGACAGCATGTGGGTCCTGGGCGACCATGAAACGGCCGTGGCGCGCTTTCGCAATTCCGGCCTCAGCCCAAACGCGGACGAGATCGTCAAGCTGGTGGCGGCCGGCTATGTGTGCCGGGAAAAGGGCGCCAACCCGCCCGTCTACACGCTGGGCGATATCCGGCCTGACCTTGAGAACCTGTATTGGTGCACCGGTCCGGGTGCCTGAAGATCGGGCTGACCGAAGGAAACACACTTTCTCCACAAATCCGCCCTGTCTGCGCACTCCTTCCCCGGCTAGGGAAGATCACCGACTGTCCAAACAAAATTCCTGATGGAGCCAAACAGATGATCCGCACTTCTCTCTTCGCCGCCGCTTCGGCGCTCATGCTGGCGGCCTGCGCCTCGGCGCCCGATACCGGCAAGGTTCCCGGCGGCAGCGATTCCGCTGTTGCAATGGCGGCCCCGGACTCGGCGTTTGAGCTGGCGATGCAGACGGTTGAGGGCCTCGTCGAGGCTGGCAACACTCAGGCCGCAAACGACCGCCTGACCCAGCTGCTCGGCAGCCCGGAATTGAGCAAGGACGAGTATGCCGAGGCATTGTTCCGCCGCGGCGAAATTCGCTTCGGCCCGGGCGGCTTCGATACGCTAGGTGCGGTCGAGGACTTTCAGGAGATTGTCAATGCCCATGGTGACACAGCCTGGTACACGGCGGCGATGCCGATGCTCGATTCGGCCCGCAGCAAGGCGACCACGCTCGAAACCCAGCTGACCCAGCCCGAAACGAGCAAGCTCCAGAAGTTCAATTTTCTCATGGAACTGGGCCTGCACGAGGACGCCATCGACCTGATGATCGCCAATGACCTGGCCCCCGACAACGAAGCGCTGATCGCCATGTATGACATCGGCTACCTGTGCGAGGGCGAAGAACTGACCGGGCGTGCCTATGACGCCGTGGAACGCGACGGCACGGTGCGCACGCTGCGCTTCTGCGATTTCGGAAAATAGGTTTTCCGAGACATCCTGCCTCAAAATGCCCCGTTGCCTTGGCTCCGGGGCATTTTTTTGTCGTGAAATGCACCTTTCCGCATCAAGGGTACTGTTATCCCCGGATCGGGCGTGGTTTCTGTAAATCAGATCAGAAAACACCGGAGGATACCGAATGCCCGCTGACACCGCCGCACCGACATGGCCCGTCATCTCGATTGCTGACGCCAATGCTGCCCTGGCAGGCCCTGGTTCACCGCTGGAACTGGTGGACGGTGAAATCGATGGCGTGAAGATGAAACTCTATGCCAACGCGCCGCCGACCATCCGGTCGATCCTGGAAATGGCGGCGACGACCTGGCCCGAGCGCGATTACATCATATACGAAGACGAGCGCGTGACGTTCAAGGCGTTGATGCTCGCGGTGCAGAATTTCGCTGCCGTGCTGCGCGACACTTATGGGATCAAGAAGGGCGACCGCGTTGCGATCATCATGCGCAACTATCCGCAATGGCCGGTGGCCTTCTTTGCTGCGTCGAGCCTTGGCGCCATCGCGACGCCGATGAATTCCTGGTGGACAGGTGAAGAACTGGAATATGGCCTGTCATTTGCCGGCGTGAAGCTGGCGGTTGTCGACGGCCAGATTTTCGAGCGCCTGCGCGACCATTTGAAAGACCTGCCGGATCTCGAACATATCGTCATCGCCCGCGACAAGGGCGAGGAACACAACGACCCGCGCATTGCCAGCCTCGAGCAATATATCGGTGAAGCGAATAGCTGGGCCAATCTGAAGGACATCGGGCTGCCGGATGTTGAACTACTGCCGGACGACGATGCTACGATCATGTACACGTCGGGCACGACCGGGAAGCCCAAAGGCGCGCTGGCCTCACACCGCGCCGTGATCTCGAACATGTTCAACTCTTCGACCTGCCAGGCGCGGATGTTACTGCGCCGCGGCGAAACGATCCCCGAGCCGGATCCGAACGAGCAGGGCGGTACGCTGCTCGCCATTCCCTTCTTCCACGCCACGGGCGCTTTCGCGATCCTTATCCCGTCTCTGATGCGCGGTGACAAGATTGTCTCCATGTACAAGTGGGATGCCGGCGAAGCGCTGCCGATCATCGAACGCGAAAAAATCACGTCCGTTGGCGGCGTGCCGGCGATTGCCTGGCAGCTGCTGGAACATCCGGACCGGGACAAATATGACCTGTCGACGATCAAGGCGATTTCCTATGGCGGCGCGCCGTCTGCGCCGGAGCTGGTGTCAACGATCAAGAAGCGCTTCCCGGACGCGGCCCCCGGCAATGGCTGGGGCATGACGGAGACCTGCGCCACGGCCACGCTGAATATCGGCGAGGATTATGTCAACCGGCCCAACAGCGCCGGCGCGCCGCCGAGCGCAGTGGAGCTCAAGATCTGCGATCCGGATGGCAACGTCCTGCCAAAGGGCGAAGTCGGTGAATTGTGGTGCAAGAGCCCATCCAACTGCAAGCGCTACTGGAACCGGCCCGAAGCGACCGCCGAAACCTTCCGCAATGGCTGGGTGGTGACGGGTGACCTTGCGCGCATTGACGAGGAAGGCTTCCTCTTCCTGGTCGACCGGGCCAAGGACATGCTGATCCGTGGCGGCGAGAACATCTATTGTATCGAAGTCGAGAGCGCCCTCTACGACCATCCGGCGGTGATGGATGCGGCCGTTGTCGGCATTCCGCACAAGATCCTCGGCGAAGAGGTTGGCGCTGTGGTTCAGCTCAAGCCCGGCAAGACCGTGTCGCAGGACGAGTTGCGTGCCCACGTCGCGAATCTCCTTGCCTCGTTCAAGGTGCCGGTCGAGATCCAGTTCCAGGACGAGCCGCTGCCGCGCAATGCAAACGGCAAGATCCTGAAGCCGGAACTGCGGGCCCGGTTCACGGCCCGCGCATGAGCGAAATTCCCGCTAAACCGGTTGCGCTGGAAGCCCGCGAGACTGGCGAAGACGGGCGGCGCTTTTCGCCGTCGGTTGCGCGCAATCGCGAGCCGATCCGCGACGTGTTCGCGCAGCATGTTGCCCGTGACGGCCGGGTCCTTGAGATCGCGTCCGGCACGGGCGAGCATGGCGCCTTTCTTACGGATGAACTGACCGGTCTGGAGTGGACCTATTCGGACGTGGATGCGCACAGCCGGGTCAGCCAGGCCGCCTGGGTGGCTGCGGCGACACATGACCGGCTGTACGGGCCGCTCGCCCTCGATGCGAGCCTGCCCGACTGGGGCGAGGCGGAGGCTGAGCCGCCGTGGGATGTCGTCGTCTCGATCAACATGGTGCACATTGCGCCGATGAGCGCCGTAGAGGGCCTGTTTGCGGGCGCGGGCAGATTGCTGAAACCCAAGGGGCGGCTGTTCGTTTACGGGCCGTTTGGGCGCGATGGCATCATGGCGCCGTCCAATGCGCGTTTCAGCGAAGACCTGAAGCGGCGTGATCTGGAATGGGGTGTGCGAGATCTCAACATGGAGCTGCTGCCGCTTGCCTCGCTGGCAGACCTGATACTGCTGGATGTTATCGAGATGCCCGCCAATAATCTGGCTGTGATGTTCGAGCGGACCTGATTGCACTCCGCTGCGATGATTGACAGAGGGAGCGACGCGTAACTTACATGAGCCGCTTCAGATAGACTGGTAGCCGACATGACTTTTTCGAGACGGAATGTTCTTAGTGTCGGGGCGGGCGTGTCTGCCGTCGGCTTTCTCGGTGCCTGTGCGAGGCGCATGCCGGAGGCAGGTGCGCCAGTTGAACATCGTCGCTTGATGATCAATGGCAACATGGTCATTCCCGGCAATTCCGATGAGCCGCTGAACGATGAGGAGAAGGCCCTTATTCGCGCGACGGGTATTTCAGCGCTCAAGATAACCGCCGGCGGTAGCCAGGGCAGTTATGCAGAGACGCTGGAAGAGCTGGCGTCCTACGCGAAGGTCTTCGCGAACAATCCCGACGTGTTCATGAAGGTAGACTCGGTGGCGGATATCGAGGCGGCTTTTGCGACAGAGCGTGTCGGCATCATTCTCGGTTTTGAAGCCTCGACGATGCATGAGGGCAAGACCGAGCGAATTGCGGAGTTTGCAAGGCGCGGCGTGCGTGTGATGCAGCTTTCCTACAATGTGGCTTCTCCCTTCGGGACAGGTGTGATGGTAGCGGAAGGTCCTCAGGGACTCACCGAACTTGGCCGCGAAGCAATTGCTGTCATGGAAGCAAACAGAGTGCTGCTCGATCTCAGCCATTCGGACCGCGAGACGACGCTGGAAGCCATAAAGGTTTCAACCCACGCGCCGGCGATCACGCATGCGGGGTGTTCTGCGGTGAATCCGCATCCGCGCAACAAGACGGATGATGTGCTGCGCGCCCTTGCCGAAAAGGGCGGCGTGGTTGGCCTTTACGAGCTAAGCTATCTGACCACCGATATGAAGCAGACACCTCTCGCAGCCTACATGGCGCACCTTGAGCATGCGCTGAATACGTGCGGTGAGGATCATGTCGGGATCGGCAGCGATGCGTTCATGCTGGCCTTCGATACAAGCCCGGAGAGCATGGCGGCGTGGGACGAGTCCATTGTGGCGCGTCGCGAGGCAGGCGTTGCGGCGCCCGGCGAGGGGCCGATGCCGTTCGTGGAGGGGCTGAACGGCCCGCAGCGCATGCCCGTGATTGCCGACAAGCTTGCGCTGCTGGGCTACAAGTCCGGCGTCGTGGACAAGGTGATGGGGCGGAACTTCGAGCGCGTCATGAAGCAGGCGTGGGCGACAATCTAGCAGGTGGACTTTCCGGCGTTCCCGTTTGAAATACGCGGCATGAAACAGATCATGAGCCTTGCCTTCGTGGCGTTGCTGGCCGCTTGCCAGACCGTGCCGGTTGAAACACCCGTTGCCGACAGCCCGATTGAGGTGCCGCAAGCCGAAACCGTCGCCGACTTACCCGATCCGATACCCGGCCAGCAATGGCTGTACGCCTCGGCGGAAGCCAGCGTGGCAATGCGGCAGGCCTGGGCAAGCATTGCGGGCTACGTCGAGACGGCAGCTTCCAGTGCGCCCACACAGAGCGTTGTACTCACACCGGAAAGCGCGCCCGGGCAGCCATCATTCCTCACCTGCGAAGGCAAGCCGCTGGCCGCCGTGTTTGATGCAGACGAGACGCTGATCTGGAACCTCGGCTCGATGGGTTATTTCGCCCGCGAAGGAATCGGCTTCGCCCCTGCGATCTGGGACAACTGGGAGAAGACAGGCGCAGGCAAGGCCGTGGTCATACCGGGTGCACTGGCAGGTCTTGATCGCATTCGGGCGGCGGGCGTGACGGTCATCGTCAACACAAACCGGGACGCCGCGAATGCGACCGGAACAGAGGAGACATTGCGCGCCGCAGGGATTGGCGACTTTTCCCACGGATCGACATTGTTCCTGCGCGGCGATGCACCGGACGGGTCAGGCAAGGATGGCCGTCGCGCCATGATCTCTGAAAACTATTGCGTGATCGCATTGGTGGGCGACCAGCTGGGCGACATCGCGGACCCGTTCAATGACAAGGCATTGAGCGTCGCCGAGCGCCGTTCAATGACCGATGCACCCGCTGTCGCGAGCCTTTGGGGCAATGGCTGGTTCATTCTTCCGAACCCGGTCTATGGCCCGTCCATTCGCGGCGGGTTTGATGACGTGTTCCCGCCGGCCACGCAATGGGAGCCGACACCGCCTGCCGAAACGCCGGTGATCAACTAGGCCTGGTTCCCGCCGCCGAACTGTTCGGTCCACGTCGCCACCTGCTCGTCCTCGATCTTCTGGAACAGCACGTCTGGCGGAGTAATCGCGTGGCCGTGTGGCAGGGCGTCGAGCAGGGCGGCAATGTCGTCGAACCGGAACGTCCGCTTGTCATCCGGCACGCCCAGCGCGTCGAGAATCTTTGCGCCTGTCTCCGGAATGATCGGCAGGCACAGGATGCCGAACAGCGCCGCCAGGTTCAGGCCCGTGCGCACGCCGACAGCCGCCGCATCGACGCCCGACTTGTACTTCACCCAAGGTTCGGCCTTGGTCAGGTATTCATTGCCGGCGGCCCAGATCGCGCGCGTTTCGGCGGCGGCCTTGCGGAATTCCATGTCTTCGTAATAACCGATCAGGCGCGGCAGGCGCTCGGCCAGTTCGGCCATGATCCAGGCCTCGGCCTCGCCCGGTTCGCCGCCGTCCGGCACTTTGCCGTCAAACTTGGAGACGCAATATTTGGTGATCCGGTTGATGAAATTGCCGAGCACATTGGCGAGGTCTGAATTGACCGCCGCCTGGAAGCCTTCCCATGTGAAGGCCGCGTCTGAACCTTCCGGGGAATTGGCGATCAGGTACCAGCGCCAGTAATCAGCCGGCAGCAGGTCCAGTGCCTGGTCCATGAACACGCCGCGCTTGTTGCTGGTCGAGAACTTGCCGCCATACCAGGTGACCCAGTTGAAAGCCTTCAGCTTGTCGACCGTCTTCCACGGCTCGCCGCTACCCAGCAGCGTGACCGGGAAGCTGACTGTATGGAAGGCGACATTGTCCTTACCCATGAACTGGACATATTCCGTCTCGTCAGCGCCCTTGTCAGTCAGCCAGAGGGCCTCCCAGTCGCCGCCCGTGGCCTCGGCCCATTCCTGCGTTGCGGAAATGTATCCGATGGGCGCATCGAACCAGACATAGAACACTTTGTCCTCATAGCCGGGACGGGGCGCGCCGTCAGGCCCAAGAACCTTTATGCCCCAGGAGAGGTCGCGGGTAATCGCGCGGGCGATCAAGCCCTCGTCGAGCCATTTGTTGGCGATGGACACGGCAAGGCTTGGCCAGTTGGCACCCTTCTTGTTGACCCAGGCACGGATCATGTCCTGCGACTTTTCCTGCAGCAGGTAGAGATGGTTGGTATCGCGGATCTCGATATTCTTGCTGCCGGAGACAGACGAATAGGGATCAATCAGGTCGATTGGGTCGAGCAGGCGCCCGCAATTGTCGCACTGGTCGCCGCGCGCCTTCTCGAACCCGCAATGCGGGCAGGTGCCTTCAACATAGCGGTCGGGCAGGAAGCGGCGATCGTCCACCGAATAGACCTGTTGGCTGGTACGCTCCTCGATCAGGCCACGCGCCTCGAGCACCTGCGCGAAATGCTGCGTGATGGCCTGGTTGGCGGGACGCGACGTACGCCCGAACCAGTCGAAGGAGAGATTGAAGCCTTCGCCGGCCTTGCGCTGGATCTCATACTGCTCGTCGCAATAGGCCTGTACGCTCATTCCGGCCGCCTGCGCGGCCAGTTCTGCCGGCGTGCCGTGCTCATCGGTAGCGCAGATATAGGTCACGTCATGGCCGAGCAGGCGCATAGTGCGCGCATAGACGTCCGCCGGCAGCATTGAGCCGGCCAGGTTTCCGAGGTGCTTGATGCCGTTGATATAGGGCAGGGCAGACGTAATCAGGATGCGCCGGGGTCGCGTCATGGGCGTGTTTTCTTTCCGCTTAGGGCGTTTTGAGGCAATATTCGGGTCGGCTGCCCGCTGGAACGGGACTTTTAGCGTGGTGAGCCGGAAAAGAAAGAAACTTGGGAGGATTTAACATGCCAAGACTCAGTGGAGTGAACCTTCTGGGCGTGCTGCTGGCCGCCATCGTCATGTTCTTCGTCGGATTCCTCTTCTACGGAATGCTGTTTTCAGGCCATTGGATGGCCGCGCGCGGCTATACGGCGGACATGGCGGCAGGCGCGAATCCAGCCTGGATCGCCGGCGGATTCCTGATCGAACTGGTGCTGGCCTTCGGGCTCGGCTGGGTGCTGAAACTCAAGGGCGCCAAGGGCCTTGCCGCCTGCGTATCGACGGCCCTGGTGCTGGCCGTGGTCGTGGCCTTGCCGATCCTGGCCTATGATTTTGTTTACGGTTTCTATCATTACCTGCCCGGCCTGGTGGTCGACTGGGGCCATATCCTCGTATCGCTCGGTCTTGCCGGCGCTGTCCTGTCCTTCTTCGACTAGGCATCCCGCGCAAAGAAAAGCCCCGGACAGTCAAATCGACCGGTCCGGGGCAGTGCGGTGGACAAAGGGGAGCGGTGACATCCCTTCGATCCAGCCAAGGGAAAAAGGACTTACAGGCCGTAACCGGGTTCAGCCGTCAGCACGACGTTAACGCGGCGGGCCAGCGGGGCCTTTGCACTCATGGGCATCGCGGCATCGACCTTCGGAGTGATATCGGTGTGCACTTCCGGCGCGCGGATGCCGCGGGCACTGAAGGCGTCGAGCACCGCGGTTGCGCGCGCTTCGGACAGGGTGGCGAAGTCCTCATCGGAATGGGCCTCTTCCGAGACGACTTCGGCGTTGATCTCGGTGACGGCGCAACCCGCAAGGCGGTCGCTGGCGGCGTTCACGGCGCGCATCGAGTAGGATGACAGCATGGTTTCGTAAGCGGAGAAATAGACCGATACGGTCACGTCTTCACAGGCTTTTTCGTGGGTAATATGGGCTGGCACCGTGGGCGGCGGCGGTGGCAGCTGGCCAAAGGCGGGGGCCTGCATCACGGCCGCGACCGTCAGGCCGGCAAGGGCGATCATCGAGCGTTTCATGGCGTGTTCCTTCTTGCATATATAGTTGTCGATACTGGACCTACGCTTGAATTGGGGCCGAAAGGTGCAGGCCGCGAGGCGAATGGGGCGGTTGCAAGGTGATTGCGAGAATTCGTGTCCACGCGCCCCGGGCAGCCGGAACATGAAATAACAGACAGGCTGCATTCCTGCCTTTGTTTCTCCATGTTGCGGTGCAACATATCCATCATGGACAACCGGGCCATCTATACCAGCCTCAAGACGGGCAAGCGCATCTACCTGAGGCCGATCCGGTCGCAGGACGGCCTGCGCCTGCGTGAAAGCATTGCCAACCTGTCGGACCAGTCGCGCTATTACCGTTTCTTTTCGGGCATGAAGAACGTGCCGGATTCGGTGCTGGAGCGGCTCCTGGCCGTTGATGGCGTCAACCATCTCGCCTGGGGCGCGCTGGACCTGGCCGAACACGACCTGCCGGCCATCGGCGTTGTCCGGGTGATTCGCGATCCGCAAACCGGTGTCGCGGAACTCGCGATCGCGACGCTGGATGCCTATCACAATACGGGCTTGGCGCGGATCCTGATGGCGGCCATCTCGTCCGACTGCCTGGAGGCGGGCATCAGCACGCTCAAGGCCGACGTCCTGTCCGAAAACAAGAAGGCCCGCAGCCTGTTCAGGGCGCTCGGCGGCACCTGCACGCAATCTGACGGGGCCTACATGGCGTTTTCGTTCGACGTTGCCCTTATGGACCAGTTGCTGCGGTCGATGCAGGGCCTGGATGGCGTCAGGGACGTCTTCTCGGCGTTCGACCGGTTTGGCGCCTATCCGCCGCGCCTAGCTGGCTGATCCACGCGACTGGAAACCCACTTGCGCCCCGGCGCCGATCGAAGTAGTGACACCGCTCCAGCCGCCGGTTTAGCTCAGCTGGTAGAGCATCTGATTTGTAATCAGAGGGTCGGGAGTTCGAGTCTCTCAACCGGCACCATCTCACACTTTTCGTTGTGAAAACCACCTAAGACCTTGAAAGGTAAGGTGGTTTCTATAGTTCGATACATGCCATCCGGCGAGTACGTCAGAGGCTTCGAAAACGCCAGTCTCAACACCGTTTGACGGACCGCGTGACTCCCATTTTTGTATATTTCCCAAGGCCTTGAGAGGAATCTGAGGGCGAGTTCAATACATTCTTCTAACCTGCCCTCATTTGGCAAGGGCATTGCGGCCTTTTCGACCAGCAAAAGCTTCTCCCGTTCCAATTTCTCGATCCGCTTTTCATAGGCTGCGATCACACTTTCACTCTTGGCTTCAACGATACGGTCAAGCAGATCGTCGATCCGGCCTTCCATCGCCGTGAGCTGCTTGCACCATTCATCACGTTCTAACCGTGCCTGTTCCAGGCGCGCGTTCCACGCATCTTTGATCATGGCCTTGGCAAGCGCGAACAATTGTGCACTTGGCTGAAGGCTCTTGAGAACGTCTTCAAATCCGCCTTCGATCTTTTCGCGCGGAACTGACTTTCCCTTCAATGAGCATCCGCGTGTGACGCAGAGATAGTAAGCATAATGACGACGACAGCCCTTAGACCATGCCCCTGTCATTCCCTTGCCGCATTCGCTGCACGAAACATAGCCACGCAAGGGGAAATCTGGACTGAAGTCTTTGCGGGCAGCAGGACGCGAACCAGCCTCAAGATTGTGCAAAATGCGCTCATGCGCGGCAAAGCTGATTAAGGGCTCATGGTGACCACGACGAAGCGACACGTCCCACTTCTTCGCTTGCACATAGCCCGCATAAATCGGGTTGCGCAGAATCTTGGTGATCTTCCAGGCCCGTATTTTGCCGTTTGGCAAATCTTTGGGAAATTCTGGCCGGTTTTCCAAGAAGCGCTGCACTTCAGCCTGTGAGCGGAACCGGCCTTCTGCATAACCGTTGAGCGCTTCGCGCAAACAATCGGCTATCGGCTCATCGGGTGCGATCAGCTTGCCGTGTGCCCGGTCAGCCGTGAACTTGTAGCCCACAGGCGCATGGAATACCCAATAGCCTTTCTCGACGCGGGCAATCATTTTCTGCTTCACCTGACGGCGGTTTTGATCGCGCTCAAGCTCCCCTTGAGCGGCGATGATCGTCTCGATAAATTTGCCTTCAGGCGTGTCCTCGAAATTGAAATTCAGGCATTCGACATGCGCGCCGCGCTCTGCAAAGGCGCGTCGCAATTTGAAGTGAAACTCTGTGTCCCTTGCGAACCGTTTGAGATCGTCGAAGTGTCCGTCGGCAGGTATTTTGAGACAGATGGCCGCCTGACTTAAGGAGGGTTTGGCTCATCTGGTTTTCAGTTAAGCAGCAGATTTGGCGTGCTGCAAGCGCCTCAGTTTCATGGTCTTT
>Ga0180009_10000547_pt1 | contig 51801 bp, 68 predicted proteins | sample OS_PC_MetaG_FD_123537 | JGI IMG/M metagenome (GOLD analysis project Ga0180009, IMG submission 123537) | Groundwater microbial communities from the Aspo Hard Rock Laboratory (HRL) deep subsurface site, Sweden - OS_PC_MetaG | ecosystem: Environmental > Aquatic > Deep subsurface > Groundwater... | reverse complement strand
GCGATGATCGATCTCTATACATGGACGACACCGAACGGACGCAAGGTCTCGATCATGCTTGAGGAGACGGGGCTGCCTTATGAGGTTCACCCGGTCAACATTGGCAAGGACGAACAGTTCGCACCCTCGTTCCTGAAAGTCAGCCCCAACAATCGCATTCCCGCGATTGTCGACAGGGATGCGGATGCCGGCCCGGTGTCGGTGTTCGAGTCGGGCGCGATCCTGGTTTATCTCGCCGAAAAGACGGGCAAGTTTCTGGCGCCGAAAGGCGAACAGCGCGCGAAGACGCTCGAATGGCTGATGTGGCAGATGGGCGGCGTCGGGCCGATGCTTGGCCAGGCCAGCCACTTCATCAACACGGCGCCGGAAAAGATTCCCTATGCGATCGACCGGTACATTGGTGAAGCGGCGCGGCTCATCAAGGTGCTCGATAACAGGCTCGGCGAGGCGACCTATATGGGCGGCGATTATTCGATTGCCGACATGGCGACCTATCCGTGGATCAGCGTCGCCTTCGACCTGATCGCGCAGGCGAAGCCAGACGTGGTGGGCGAAGGCGCGAATGTGAGGCGCTGGCTCGACGCTGTCGGCGCGCGCCCGGCCGTTCAGCGCGGCATGGAAGTGCCGAAAGTCTGATCTGCGACGGTGGCCGGATTTGTCAGGCCCGCTCACATGAAAGTTCGTGGCGAGCGGGCCGTTAACCATTTTTTCAGTGCGCGCGTGGAGAGTTGCATAGGGACGGAGAGGGGCTCCGTTTTCAGGGCAATAACGGGCTTGAAGCCTCGAATACGGGGAGACCAGCACATGGCTCGCATGCAACTCGATACTCTCGAGAAAAGCGAGCTTGCCGCAGAAGGCGGCAAGTGCGACGCGCTGTACAATCTTGGACTGATGTATTCGACCGGCCATGGGGTGGATATCGATCTCGTGACCGCACACAAGTGGTTCAATCTGGCGGCGATGAAGGGAAGCGATGCGGCGCGAAGCTGCCGAGCTGAGCTTGCCGCGGAGATGACACCCGCCGAGGTCGCCGAAGCGCAGCGGCAGGCGCGCGAATGGCTGTCCCATCAGTAAGGTGTTGATGTAGTTCGATAATTTTCGTTCGGCGGCGAGGGTTTTCCCGCCGCCTGCGGCTTTTGCGGATGCGTAAAGACGGTGACAGGCCGCCGCGCTCCGCTTATCTTCCGGCCACTTCGAAGTCCTTGCCTCTCCATTTCATCCGTTGGGCAAATCGGGCTTCAACCGTTCCCCGCGTTCCCCCAGGAGTGGCCATGACCGACGCTTCGCCGCAAGCCGACAAGCATCCCGTCGAAAATCTCGTCGACCTGCTCGATCTCGAACAGATCGAGATGAACCTCTTTCGCGGACACAGCCCGGACGTCAGCTGGCAGCGCGTTTTCGGGGGGCAGGTGATCGGCCAGGCGCTGGTCGCCGCCTACCGGACGGTGGAAGAACGTGTCTGCCATTCGTTGCATGCCTATTTCATCCGGCCCGGCGATCCGAAGATTCCGATCGTCTATGAGGTCGACCGTTCGCGGGACGGCAAGAGCTTCACGACACGCCGCGTCGTGGCGATCCAGCATGGCAAGCAGATATTCAACCTCGCCGCTTCGTTCCAGGTTGCCGAGGAAGGCTTCGAGCATCAGGCGACGATGCCCGACGTGCCGCAGCCGGAGGAGTTGCCGAATGAGAGAGAGTTGAGGAAGGCGATCGAGGACAAGCTGCCGGAAGCGGTGCGTGCGCATTTCGCCCGGCCGCGGCCCATCGAGATCCGGCCCGTCAATCCGCAGGATTATATCGACCCGGCGCCCATGGAACCTGTGCAGCATGTCTGGTTCCGGGCACGCAAGGGCGTCGGCGACGATACGCCGCTCAACCAGTGCATCCTCGCTTATGCATCCGACATGACGCTGCTCGACACCTGCATCCGTCCGCATGGCGTGAGCTGGGTGAGCGGCAAGCTGCAGTCGGCGAGTCTCGACCACGCGATGTGGTTTCACGGACCGTTCCGGACGAATGACTGGCTTCTCTATACCCAGGACAGCCCAAGCGCCTCGGGCGCGCGCGGGTTCAACCGGGGCAGCATCTACACCCGGGACGGAAAGCTGGTTGCTTCGGTGGCGCAGGAAGGGCTCATTCGCTACCGGGGCGGCCCGAAGGGCTGAGTCCGCGGCCGATGGGCCAAAATCCGCGTCGTGCCGGGAGACATTGGCCTTGATGCGGCACGTATTCTTGGGCATACACGGGGAGCCGGAGAGGTGGCCGAGTGGCTGAAGGCGGCGGTTTGCTAAACCGTTGTACAGTGTAAAGCTGTACCGTGGGTTCGAATCCCATCCTCTCCGCCATTCCCCTTCATTCGAGATGGAAGCCAGAGACGATGCAACCTCCGCTGGCCTTGCCGCGGGAGGGCGGATAGCGTTTCGCTATTGTAGCGCGCCGCGCGATTTGGCACTTTTTTGCGCCTGCTTTGGCACCTGCAATCGCCGTGATTTCAGCTTCTAATCGCCGGAACTATCGGCCTTTGGCTTCACGGAAGGCGGCAAGTTCTGCCGTGGCGGCTTGACCTTGACGATATCGCAGCCGCAAAGCCGGATGTGGTCCAGGATCGCCTTTGCGACCCTCTCTCCGGCCTTGTCGTCCATCGGATGCTTCTTCGATAGCTCCACGAGATCGCGCTTGCGCCTCCCCACCGCGAAAGAGAGCATGTGCAGGAGCGTTTCGTCGTCCATCTCGCCCAGGCTCATTCCTTCACCGCATCCGCCATCGTGACGCGCCGGATCGCGCTGAAACGGGTAGTGAACTCCGGCTCTTCCATCGAGCCTGCCTCGGTCAGAGAGCTTTCCGCCAACATGTGCCCGGAAACGATCACCACATCGCCTTCCTCCAGCTCCGCAACGACCTCATAGAGCGGCGAACCGAACGGGATCATTGTGTTGCCCGCAAGGTCGGATAGGCCGTTGTTCCAGGTGCTCAAGGTCACGTCGTAGCCGGGAATCGCCACCGAGATATAGGCGGTCCCGCCGCCCGTGGTCGACATGCTCTTGAGCAGGCCGATCCAACTGTCTATCTCGCCGTCTCCCATGGCTTCCGCAACCGCCTTGTCCCGGGCTTTTCTGACGGCAGTACACTTCAGCTCGTTGGGGCAGGTTTCGTAGGCGGCCTGTCCGTCAACCACGGCTTGTAGGAGAGCCACCTGCTTTTCCGGCATCTGGATGATCGCATCGCGGCCGGGCTCGGCTTCGCTGCACCCGGCGAGGATCGTCATTGCCGCCAATAGAACGAGTACGCGCATCATTGCCCCCTTGAAAAAACCGGACGGCATGATGGCAAGAAACGACAGCGCGCACTAGCGCCGTTGCGTTAACCCATTCACGATGTCAAAGAGCGAAGCCGGTCACCCGGAGATGATCAGCTCGTGCACGGGCAAGCGGCCCTTTTGCGAGCACGAGTATTGGTGTGCCACCCGTTCGATTTTGGCGAACCGGAAGAGCTTCCGGATTTCGGGCACATCGTTGATGGACATAACGAAGCGGCCCTTGAGGTGTTTGCAGATGTGCGCCAGCTCTGCGAAGTCGTCGCGTGAGAAAATGTCGACGCCGTAGTAGGTCTCGCACCCCCAATAGGGAGGGTCCAGATAGAACAGCGTCCCCGGCCGGTCGTATCTGCGGATGAATTCCGCGTAGGGCAACTGTTCGATGTTGACGAAAGACAGGCGGCGGCTGGCGGCCATGAGCCGACGACGCAGAGCGAAAGTGTCGATGGCTTTTCGCGAAGTCGCGGTCGTGGCGAAGGTGGAGCCGCGCATGTTGCCGCCGAAGCGGGTGCGCTGAATGTAGATGAACCGTGCTGCCCTTTGGGCGTCGTTAAGTGTACGAGGATCGATGGCCACTTGCCGCGTGAATTCGCTCCGGGAAAAAGGCCGGAACCGCAATTCCCTCAGCACGCCGCGCGCGTCATCGCGGATGGCGCGGAAGGCGGTCACCACGTCGTCGTTGAGATCGTTGATGACCTCAACCTTCGGCCGCTTGTTCCGCCCGAAAAACGCCGCGCCCATTCCGACAAAAGGCTCAGCATAGCAAGTGTGTGGGATAGCATCGATTCGCTCGCCGAGTTCGCGGGCGAGAAGCGTCTTCCCGCCGATCCACGGCGCGAGGCCGGGAAGCGGGTCTACAGGCGTCAGACTGGACTTGGAGGTTTTGCGGGCCATGAGGCGTCCATTTCGTTGGGACGCTCCGGGCGCTCTTGTGCGGGCCTCGCGGGCCTCAAAGAATTGATCGTGCCGCAACGGCGGCACTTGATCTCGACAATGCCGGATATAGCGCCGTGCGCGGCGCGAAACAACAGGGCGGCGCACCCGCCGCATTTTATGGACTCCACGTCGTACCTGTGCATGACTCCCGCTGCCCGTGTCGCGGGTGCGGGGATGGCCGAAGGACCGGCCGGGTTCGGTCATGCGAGTTCGCGCTCGCGGCTCTGGGCGTTGGCGCGCCCATCCCCCCGCAATACGCGCGGAAGGGTAGTTCGTACACATCTGCCGTAGTCCCGGCTTGCAGGGTGGATAGTGCGGCAAGGGGACGCTCAATAAAAATAGAGTTGGACGATCAGCGCGCCCGCGCCGGAAGGTGGTCCGAAGACGAGCGTGTCAAGGGACTCGTTCATGAACTGACAGATATATTTGGCTGGCAGAGTGAAACCATCGCCCGCCATCACCTTCACAACGTCGCCATCCCAGCGAAAGAACATGTCGGAGAGACACTGAACATCGAGCCGCGTCGCTCCTTCGGGCTTCAGGGCAGCAATGGCGATTGCTTCCGGCGCCTCGGCCGCGAATGTGACAGCCTGATGCCTGTTCGCCATCGGCACCGGCGAAGTCCACTGGTTGTCAAAATTGCGCGCATGAACGAGGTTCATTTTTTCCCTCTCGATCGGTGCATCGATCGCAACGGATTTTCCGTCCGGTAGAGTGTCAGTCATCGTGTCCTTCCAGTTCTGGAATGCGCGCCTTCAGAGCATTCTCAAGTCTCTCGATCTCGATATCGAAAGAAACGTCATCGCGCAGGTTTTCGACAATCGCGGCGCTTGCTCTGCACGTTGTTCTGTCGCGTCCGAAGCACCGGCCAACGGCCGAGTAACTGAACCCGAGAGCTTCGTGCATGAGGTACATGCCGACATGCCGAGCGAAGGCGGTAGGTGCCTTGCGCCGCGAAGGTGCAAACAGCTCGTCTTGAGCGACACCGAGAACATCCGCGAGAGCGGCCCGCATCGTTATGATCTCTTCTCGACTGATCATTGCCGCCCGGCCGTAGCAGATGAACGATGACATTCCTGGGCGAGACGTCACGGCGGAGGAGATCGTCATCGGCTACTCCTCAAGGATGATCTCGAATTGCCCCGGCGCCGGATCATGGTCAACGACGTTCGTGCCGATCCCGTCCGTGAACGTCGCGTCATCGAACACCCATTCCTCGCGCGGCGAATCGACCGGGAGTTGCGATGCGTCCATGAGTTTGAACGGCTTGCCGAGCGGGATGTCCTTCTCGCCAACTGCGATAATCTGATCCGCGTATTCCGGCGCGGGCGTGACAACGCAGATGCGGCCTTCGTCGTCTCTGTAGATGAGAACTTGCATGGTGCTACCTCAGCGGAAGATTGCGACGTTGATTTCGGCGTTGTCGATCAAAGACGCCACGGCCGTACCGCCAGTCTGAACCCTGAGTTGCGTGGCGGTTTTGAGGGCTGCACCACCAGCAGGCGTTCCGGCTATGACGAGATGGTTCGAAAGGTTCGAAAGTGATCCGCCAGTCGTTAAGCCACTTACGCAATAATCTGCATCCGGCAGTGCTGTGGCGAAATTTATTATGTAGTCGCCGGTACCGTTATCATCGATTGAGGATACATTTCCGCTCGCCCGGATGTTGAGCACCCCTGTTCCGTTGGCATTCACCCACATCCGGCACGCATAGACTGGCGCAGTGCCCGTGGCGCGAAACGCCTGCCGAAGCGCCGCCGGCGTGATCGCCTTGTCGGCCGCCGTCCCTGCTTCGGCTTCGCCTTGGTCGGCCAGCTCGATAAGTCCTGCGGCGGCCGTCGTTGCCGCTGAGATCAACGCCAGCTCCGCTGCGACAAAAGCTGTCGTCGCTATGCGTGTACTGTTATTTCCCACGGGTGGCGTAATTACGGTTGCCACCCCAGTGAATGAAGGACCATCGAGCGGAGCTTTTGCGGCGAGAGCATTCGTCACCGTCGTTGCGAAGTTCGGGTCGTTCCCAAGGGCGGCGGCCAGCTCGTTCAAGGTGTCGAGTGCGGCGGGCGACGAGGCGATGAGATTGGCGATTGCCGTAGCGACGAATTCGGTGGTGGCGATCCGCGTTGTGTTGTTCCCCGGCACCTGCGTCGGCGCGGTGGGATCGCCGGAGAAGGCCGGAGATTCGAGCGTGGCATACAACGCAAGCTTGGCTGCAAAGAGCGTCGCGAGCTGATTGACAGATGCCCCGTCCAGTTCGACACCGAAGAACTCCTCGATGAGGCGGGCGATTTCCTCCTGGACGTGATTGAACCAGTCCGCCGCGAGCTTTGTCGGTGCTTCGCCTGCGAGGACGTTGCCGGCCTTGAAGCCGTGCTTGCCCGGCCCGAAAAGGTCGACGGCTTTCGTCGCCGTGTCTATCCGCCTCATGCCTCTTCTCCGTAGCCAAACTGAATGATGGAATGAGAATGCGTCCGACGACGGAGCGCGCATTCGAGAACTTCATTGCCCCATGACCGGAGCGGGTCTTCGCAGGACATATCGACCGTTGCTTCTCTGATGGTGACTTCGGGGGCGTTCACGCGGAAGGCATATGCCCAATCCTCTGTGTAGAGCGTATCCTCGCAGTCGCTCTCACAGCTAAACGGAAGGAATTCCGTAATCGTCACGTCATAACCGAGCGCAGCCGCGAGACCGACAAAGAACGGGATGGATTGTCCGCCGCGCGTCGTGACCTTCTGGATGACGCGCTCTCGTCTCGCCTCGAACGATTGGTCATCGCCGGCGCAAGCGTCGGGAAGGCCGTAGGTCTCTTCCCAATCGGGAAGAGCTATGTCGGTCGTGTTCGGGTCCAGCTCGTCTTCCAGCAGGGCGAGAAGCGCGTCCACGCGCGCAAACTCCTGCGACGGCGCTTCGAGAAGCGCCCGCAGCATGCTTCCTTCCTCGCGCGGCCAGGCGGCGCCCGTCGGAAGCAGGGAGAGAAGGAGTTCCTTGTAGTCGGCCGCGTTCATGGCGCTGCCCAGGTGATTGCGCCGAGCCGCGCGATGTAGCCAGCCGCCGTCGTGATTTCCTCCGGCACACCGACGAACTTGTGCGAATACTGGCCGGTCGCCGAAGAGATGGCATCGGAAAGCCGCGAGCGCGGAAGCGTGCCGCCCGGTTCCGCCTCGCGGATGAAGAAGTCGGCCGCTTCTGCTTCGACGGCCGCGCGCACGGCGGCCGTGTCCGGCGACACCTCGATTGTGAGGTCGATGGCGGCGGGAACGGGTGCGAAAAGATAGAGCGTCGCCGTCACCGGCCGCTTCACAAGCAGATTGGCTTCGACCGCTTCGAGCGTCGGTGCGTCGGGTATGGAACCGTCCGGCATGATGAAAGCCACACCGACGGTGCCAGGGCCCATGTGAAGCCGATAGACCCACACGCGCGTGGCACCGACGACTTCCTGCACCCAGCCGCGCCAATCGGCATCGTTGCCGCCGTCCGCCTCTTCCTGCAATCGCTCGATGATGCGTGCGCGGAGAGATTCATCCCCTTCGACATCCGCGCCACCGGCGACGCCGGGCGCGGCTACAACGGCTTGCGACTGGATGCCGGCGACCGGCGAGATGAAGGTGAGTTTGGTGGCGGCCGCCGTATTACCCGCCGCGCCCGCGATGACGGCCGTGAGCGCGGCTGTCGCGGCGCCCGCGCCGTCCATCGTCGCATCGGCGAGCGTCACATAGCGGGCATCGTCGCTGCGTCGAAGCTCGGTCCCAGCGGGAACAGTCGTGGCGGGCGCGCCCGTCAGGGAGACTGAACCTGATGCGGCAATGGCAGCGCGCCGCGTGACGATCGGCCGGGCGAGCGCGCCGTGCCGCTCCAGATACTCGGCCTCAGCCGTATCCGGAAAGCGTTGGCGGAAGACATATTCGATCCGGCCTTGCAGCTCATGCGATACCAGGGCGAAGGCGCGGATGAGAGCGCCTTCGACACTTCGCGTGGAGCGCGGGTCGCTCGCGCTGATAACGGCCTCCATCTCGGTGGCCATGCGGTCGCGAATTTCCGGCGGTGTGGAGCGCGGCAAAGGCATCAGGCACCTGCCGAAACGGCGAGAGAATAGGTTTCTGTTTTCTCGCCGGGCATGACGACGGCAATCGCAAGAGCGAGGCGGCCGGGCGCAATCCATTGCGCGGAGACCTCGATCGTTCGGGCCATTCCGCGCTTGACGATCCATGCGAGGGCTTCGCGCGCATAATCGATCGCGCGGCGGCGGGTCTCTTCGGTCTGCTTGGCGCGGCGAAGAAGCCAGAGGCGCGAGCCGATGCGGTCTCCATCCTCCGCGAGAGTGTCGCCAACCCAGCCGCGCCGATCGCTCTCACCGGATGGGAGAGCGTCATCGGCACGGGCTCGCGCATCGGTGAAGAGCGAAACGATGATGGCGGTTGCGAGCGTGTCGTCGCGCGCGAGCCCGTTCCCCGTGCTCACGAGGTCTGCCGCCTGAAATTTGTCGTTCCATTCGAGCGCGATCATGTGCCAGGCATCTTCTGGTTCGGGTCGTCGGTGCTGCCGATATTGTTCTCCGGGTGCGTGTGGCCGTTGTAGACGGAACGCATTCCGCTCATGGTCTGGCCGGAACCGGTGTCGCAGAGATCGCGGATTTCGCCGGTCACTTCCAGAAGCGGCGTTTCCATCCGCACCTTCTCGGCATTGGTGATCGTCACCGGCTTGCCCGCGCCGCGAATAAAGATGCCGTCGCGCGTCAGATGCACCTCCTGACCGAGATCGTCATAGATGATTACCTCGCCTTGCTGGAGCCCACGCTTTCGGCGGGCTGCATCGTCAAGCGCAACGATGACCGGATGCGAGCGATTACCGGAGAGGAAGGCAACAAGAGCCGTCGCGCCGGGGAAGGGATGCGAGCTGAAGCCATACTCCTGCAAACGCACCGCATCGTCGCGGACCTCGCCCTTCAGGACTTCGATCTGCACGCGCTGAAAGCCGCCTGTATCGTCGAAGAGGCGCGCCCGCGCCTTGGCGAGCATCAGCATTACGCGATCGCGGAGAGTGCGGTCTGTCATGTTCAATTCCAGACCGTGTTTTCGTCGTAGGCGTCGCCGCCGCTGTCGCCACTATCGCCGCCGCTCTTCTCTGGGGCTTCCGGCAAGAGGTCGTAGGCTTCGCGAGGTGCAACCTCCAGCTCGGTTTCCCGTCCGGTGCTTTCCGTGAGCCGGTGTGTGACGGCCACGATCAGAAGTTCGCGGTCGATGTTCATGTAGTCGTCGCGCACATGAACGGTCGTATTGGGCATCCAGAATGCGCCGCCCTCGTCGCGCCAGCCCTGCATGACGTAAGTGACGCTCGCGCCACGGCCGCGCGCGACGGCTCTGTGCCATGCAGCCCTGTCGGCAAGCGTCTGACCGGGACCGGGTTCCTCGCCTACAATCACCGTCGGCCGGTATCGCGACATCGCCTCGTCGCTCGCGCGGCCCTCCGGGTGCAGCTCGCTCTCGCTGTCGAGTTCGTCGGCGCTCTCCTGCTGGCTGCGCACGACGACAAGGCTGAAGCGTTCGGCATGGCTGAAGCGGCCGGAGGCCGACTTGGCGTTTTCGCCCAGGCGGATTGAACCGGACGCCGCGCCGGAGAGCCCGGCCCGCGTGATCACAAGCTCGCGGCGGCCGTCGCCGAAGGCGAGCACCGCGCGTTGCCGTGCCGCGCGCTCGATGGCCGCCCAGGCGGTTTCACCGGGCTGGATGGCAAAGCGCGGGAATGGAGACCCCGTGTCGCATTCGGCACGCACGGTCAGGCCGTAGGGCGCGCAGAGCTTTTGTGCCAGGGCGGTGAGGGTGAGATTGCGGAACTCGTGCGGCCCGTCCACGGCCGCCGCGCAATCGACGATGTCCGCCATCGCGCAGCGCGTGTCGATATTGACGCTGTGATTGTCCGGGTCGTAATCGACGGCGAGCCCGTCGACATGGCCCACCGCCTTTTCCACGCCGCCGAGGGAAAGGGCGTAAGCCGCGCCGGGCCGGACCGGACGGCGGGCCTCGATGCCCGCCCATTTCTCGGTGACCTTCAGCGACATCAGCGCCGCGCAATCGTCGATCCGCCGCGTGAACGCAAATTCCTGCCAACCGCCATAGATCGTGCCGTCGACCGCCAGTTCCACCGCGTCACTCATCGACAAGCACCTCCAGCGCACGTCCACCCGGCACGAAGCCCGGATGCCGGATGCGGTTTCGCGTTACGATCTCGGCGGCACGATCGAAGAGCGTCGTGAGGTCGTCGCCGTCCAGGCGGTAGGCGATGAGGAGGGAGCTTTCCGTTTGCCGGGGCACGGTCGTGCGCAACCGTGGCAGCGGCAGCGCCCGCAACGCGACATCTCGCGTCACGGCCGCGCGAAGATCGGCCATGCGCTTCCAGGTCGTTTCCGTGGCCGCGCTTTCCGAGATCGCCGCAAGCAAATCGCCCGCCTCGTTCCGCCACGCCTCGGCCTCATCGCGGCTTTCCCAGCCCGCCACCGTCCCGGCCGTGACCGCTTCGATCGCCGCCGCCGCGCGCACGAGCTGGACGAGCGCGGCATCATTCCCGGCCGCACGAACGCGGGCCGGTGTGGTGACGGGCGCCACCGGCAAGGTGAGTGCGCCATCCGCCGCGATCGAGAGCAACAGGTCCGGGCCGCGCTCGGCGGGCGCGCCGGTCCGGACGAGGCCGTAAAGCTCGCTTGAGAGGTCCGCAGGCGTGGCGAGAAGCGCATCGGATGCGTTCGCCAGGCGTGAGGCCGCAGCGGAGGCGTTCGCCACGATCGACGTAGCGGCCCAGCCCCGGAACCGCGCAAGGATCGAGGAAGCGATCGAGGTGATCGAGACCCGCGCCGCTTCGAGGACTAGCGCATGCTGACCGGCGGCGGCGAAGGCATTGGCGAATTCGTCGATGACGGCCGTCTTCGCGAGCATCGCCGCCGAATTGACACGCGCTACGGTATCGACCCGCGTCGTCGGCGAGGCTTCGCCGCCCGCGCGCTGAAACGGGATCGAATAGCGCAGCACGCGGCCTTCGCGCGTCGAGAGGCTGGAGCGGACGGGACCGATGACAACGGCATCCAGCTCGCCATAGAGCGGATGGACAAGGCGGCCGATCGCCTGTTCGGTGAGCGCGGCGTCGAAGACGCGGGACTGCGCGTCGAGATCGTCGCCATAGAGCAAGGCTTCGACGGTGAAGCTTTCGGGCAGCGCGCCTAGAAACTCGTGAACCGGCTCCGTCCGCAGCGTCATGCCATGCGAGACCGTGCGCGGGCCGAATTCCTTGGAGGCGAGGTCCACGAAGAAGGCGACACCGCGAAAGCTCGCCGGTCGAAGGCTGTCGAGAAAGCTCATGATGCCATCGCCTTTCCAGTGTCGGCGACGATCGGCACGCGCGGGTTTCTGGATTTCACCTGCTTCACGCGGGTCCGCTCGTCTTCAACGGTCACGGTCATCTCGCCGCCGACTTCGCTTCGAGACGCGACCGGGACCGCCGCCGCGCCCGTGGGGGCGCCGGGCGGCACATCGTCATTGCCGCCGAATCCGATGAACTTTCCCGCCCTGGAGGCGAAGCCGCTGACGCTCTCCACGATTGCGAGGACTGGGCGGAAGAGAACGGAGAACCAGTCGACCCAGCCGGAAAGGAAGGACTTCAGTCCCTCGAAGGCGCGCGTGAAATCGAGCGTGAAGAGACCGGCCACAATCTCCACGAAGCCGGTGAACATCTTCGCGAGCGCGGAAAATGCGTCGGCGAAGAAGGGAACGATATCGCCCCAGTTCCGGTAGATGAGATAGGCGGCGCCCGCGAGCGCCGCGACCGCGACGATGACGAGGCCGATGGGATTGGCGACGAGAACGGCGTTGAACACACCCATGATGCCCGCGCCGGCCTTGATGGCGAGGAAGAGGTGGCCGAGCATCGAAATCAGTCCGCCAATCGCAAGGCGGCCGAGCGCAAAACTCGTGAGCGCGATCGCCTTTGCAAGCCCGCCGAAAGTGAGGATGAGTTTGGCGGCGGAGAAGATCAGCTTGCCGCCGATCAGCACACTCATGATGAGGAGCGCGGCATTTGCCGGACCCATGAGGTCGACAAGCCAGCGTAGCGCCGCGAGGCCGGGCGCGAAGGCGGCGCGGATGCCTTTCACCACCTCAAGCAGCGTCTTGAAATAGTCCGGCAATCGCCGCACGAATTCCGCGATGTTCGTGTCGATGATCTCGCGGTTGGCGGCGATCCAGTCGCCCATGCTTGCGATGAGCGGATTGAGGATCGGCAGGAGATTCGTTGCGAGGATGTTGCCGAGCCCCTTTACCAGGGCGAGAAGGCGAGCGATGCCCTTGCCGAAGGCTTCGCTCTCCGCGAGGGCTTCATCGCCCATGACGAAGCCGAGACGCTCGGCCTCATCGCCCAGCTCGCGAAGCCCTGCCGAGCCCTTGTTGAGGATCGGGATGAGCTGCAAGGCCGCGCCGGCAAAGAGACGATCGGCGGCTTCGGCTTTCCGCGCATCGTCGGGCATCGCGGCGAAGCGGTCGGAGATTTCGGCGAGGAGAACCGAAGTCGATTTTACCTTGCCGTTGTTGTCGAGAAGCTCGATGCCGAGGCGCTTGAACGCGCCTTGCGCGTCTTCACTGCCCCGGATCGCTTCGACCGTGCGCTTGTTGAGATCGAAGAGCCCCTGTTTGAGTTGCTCCGCTTCAACGCCATAGGCTTCCGCCGCGAAGGCCGTGCGCTGCCACTCGCGCGCGCTCATGCCGACGATCTGGGCCGACTTCGCCGCCGCATCCCCGGCACTCGCCGCCCGCTTCGTCAGCGCAAACAAAGCGCCGCCGACAATGCCGACGCCGGCGACGATCCTCTTTGCCATTGTCGACACGTCGCGGCCGACGGCCTGAAAGGATTTGCCGACTTTGCTGGCCGAAGAGGCGATGCGCGAGAAACCGAGATCGGCGTTCAACCGGCGCGCGGAGGCCGCGATCCGCCTTGCCGGGGCGGATACGCGGTCGACAAGCTCCAGAATGACGCCAAGATTGATCAATTTCCGGCTCCGATCCGCTTTTGCCAGGCACGCGCCTGGCTAACCCAGAACCTCAGCTCGGCTGGGCCCCATCGTTCCCATCCGGCCGGGAACCCGAAAGTCCCAGCAACAAGCCCGATGGCTTCCCTCCAGTCCGGAGGGAAGCGGGCAAAAAACTTTCGAGCCTCTCCATCGCGGCAACGAGGTCTTCGAGATCGAGGCGGTCGATGTCCTTGTGGGCCATGTTGACCGAGCGGGCGAGAAGCGCGCGAACGAGCGAGCCCTCGCCGCCAGCGCCGCCTGCGTCCAGGGCGGCGAAGAGATCGCCCGCGACGAGCGGGCGGAAGGTGAGCGTGTCGATGCTCTCGACAACCTCGCCGGTGTCCTTCGTCTTCCGCGTCAGCGGCTTTGCGAGCGTGAGCGTGTTGTCCATCAGAGAAGCTCCTCCGCCGGATCGCCATTGATGACGAGGGTGACTTCGCCGCCCGCACCGTCCTTCAGCGTCGTCGTATCGGTGCGGAAGGCGTTGCGGATGACATAGGACTGGCCGGTGTCGCATTCGAAGATGACCGTCGCGTCCTTGAGGTTGCGCAAATCTTCGAGCGACATGCCCGCCTCAAGCGAGGTCGTGCAGTTGACGACGGAGGGAACGAGTTCCTCCGAACGGCCAACCTTCGATCCGACGACGACAGTGTTGTTCTTGGTCCCGCCGAGATCGAGCGATGCGCCCGGTGCCGTCTCGATGGTCTTTCCGTTGGCCGAGACTTTCGCCCGGCCGAGAAACTGCGTCATGGTGCCTCCTTAAAGGATGAACTGGATGCCCGCCGCCGTGACGCGGAGCTGGTTGATGAGGTTCGCCGGAACCAGCACGTTCACGCGGTTCGGATCGGTCGAGGAGATTTCGACGCGGGCGTCGCGCTTGAACTGCTCGATGTCTTCGATGAGCCCCATGTCGAGCCAGTCGCCTGCAAGCGCGATCAGCTCGCCGCGAAGCGTCTTCGGCGTCACGACGTTGGGACCGCGAGACCCGTCCTGCCCGAGCTTCTTGCGGCGGAACCGCGCACTCCAGCGCGCCCGCAGCGTGTAGCGCAGATAGGAAAGCGTCCGCAGCGTTTCGGTGTCGAGATAGGAGCGATCGGAGAGACCGTTCCCGTCGAGGCGATAGCCGGTGATCGCGCGCTCGATGACGACATTGCCGGAAGCATCGACGGTGAAGGTGGCGATGCCGTTGTGAAGCAGGATGTCGCGCTCCTCGCGCGTGAAGATGTCAGGCTTCGCGGGCGGCTTGAGGCCGGTCAGGATGATGTCGCTGACCGGCTGTGCCGGGTCGATGCCCGCCGCAAATGCCGCCGCACCCGCATAGGCCGCCGCCCATTCGCAGGGCGTGTCGAGCGCCTTGTTCGCGCCGATCGTCGTCACCCAGGGCGAGTTCCGCGTGAGACCATGTGCGGCGAGCGTGCCCTGCGATCCTCGTTTGCAGGCATAGGCGATGCTGTCGATCATCTTCATCGGCCCAGAGCGCAGACGCAGCTCGGTTTCGAGCGCCGCGAGGTTCGCGGCGTCGGTCCAGGGCATGACATAGGTCGTGTACCATTCGTCGCCAATCGCGGCGAAAACATCCGTCACGTCCGGGTTGCCCGCCCCGGCCGCCATCGCGGTGAAGACGATCCCGACGCCTGCCGGCAGCTTCTCGTCCGCGTAGTAGTTGGCGCGCAGGTCGATATCGTTCCCCGCCTCGCCCTTGTTCCGCGCCGTGACGACGACAAGCGTGTCATCCACGCCATCGACGGCGGCCGTCACCGGGAGATCGGCATTCGCGTTGATCGCTGCCGCTGCGGCCGTCGCGATCGCGGCGGCCGTATCGGTCGCCGCCACGCCCACCTGGATACGTTCGCCCGCCACATAGAGCGAGATGACGCCTGCGGCGGTTGCCGGGCCGGAGAACTTGAGCGATCCGGCCGCCGCCGCGCTTGCCGCCGCGTCGTCCAAAAAGACAGCCCACACTTCCGTCGTGGTGTTCACGCGCTTCAACGAGCGGATCATCCGGTGCGCCATGCTGCCCTGTCCGCCGAGCGCGGCGGCCTGACGATGATCGAAGACGAGAATGGGCCGGTCGGTTTCAGCCGTGCCGGCGGCGAGCTTCTGGCCGGTGACGAGAATCCGGTGCGGCATGAGCGCAAGGCCCTGATTGGCCTGCGAATTGTCGAAATCGACAAAAGTGCCCGGCGTCAGGATATCGACCGGAATGTTCTCGAAGAGGATATCGCCCATTTACTCGGTTCCTTCCTTGCGCGGACGGGCTTGCGCTTTCGGCGCGGCGATGATCTCGATGTCACCGTCGCGCTTGCGGCGTTGCCAGTACGATGTGAAAATCACGGGCTTCCCGGTAGGCGGAAGCTCTTCCTTCGTGCCCGGCATGTTGACGACACGGCCGGGCATCGGCTTCACCCAGACCTTGGCGGTCTCGCTCATCAGCTTTCCTCTTCCTGGTTGAGGTTGGTGAGATGATCGGTAGCGGCGGCGTCTTCATCGTCCGGCAGTGCCGGGCCGGTGAGATCGCGCGGCGGCAATTCCCAGTTGGCATTGATGGTGACGAGATCGGCGAGCGCGGTTTCGTCATATTCCCGCTCGACATGCTCGGTCGTCAGGCCGAGCTGCACGCCGTGGCACAGCACGCCCGCCAACATGTAGGGGCGGCTTTCGAGAAGCTGGAGCCCGCGCTCCGCGCCCGCCTGGGCAGGCTCAGGGTTCAACAGGCCGCCCAAAGTGAGATCCAATGCGAAGGCGGCCGTCGCCGCGTCCACGAGTGCATCCATGACGATTTCGCTCGCCGCCTCGTCCACGACAGCGAGAAACCCGGCGATGCGCCATTCCGTCGTGACGAGCACGGTCGAGTTGAGATGCGGGCGGCGGCGGAACCCGATGCGGCGGACATGCCAGCCGCGAATATGCGTCGTGCCGCCATCATCCCAGGCATAGAAGGTGCGGAACGGTCCTTCCTTCGCCGCATAGCGCTCGAAGCGTTGAACGCGCCCGATCGCAGGCACGGTTTCGAGACGCGCCGCGATTGCTTCCCTGATTTGCGCAGAGCCGGTCATCGGGCGGCCTCTTCAAGCCGTGCGATCGCCCGCGCCGCCGCCGCCTCGTAGAAGCCGACAACCTGACCTTCCGCCGCCTTCACGCCGTCGCGGAACATATGCGCGCCTTCGGTGCCGTGCGCGGCGATCTTGAAACGGATGGCGCGGGCGACATCTTCGGCTTCCTCGCCGCGCTTGCCGAGCTTCCTCGTCACCCAGTCGATCAGGGGCTCGATGGGCGCCCAATGCGGCTTGGAGCCAAGCTCGACCGGCGCTGCATAGGCGAGGCTTGTCGCCACCTGGCCGCGCACGGCATGGGCCGTGACGACGACAGGCATGGCGCCGATGCTTTCGCGCAAGGTGGCCGCGCCGCTCGTGGGCGTCCGCTCCTTCACCTCGCGCTCGATGAGCATGGTGCTCTCGACGGTCGCCGCGACGGCTTCCTCAAGAAAGAACGCCGGGCATTTTTCAAGCGCGGCCTCGATCGTCGCGCCGCGTGGTGATATGCGAAGGTCTTCCGTCACAGGCGAGGCCTCCGCTGCGTCACGCGCCGCCCGCCGTCCGATGCGGCCGTCGGTTGCGGGACTGTGACGCTGGCAGGGCGCGTGCGCTTCGGATCGAGGCCGAGAATGTCGAAATACCGCGCGCGCAGCCGTTCGGCGCGGCGCGCGTAGTTGTCGGGCTTCGTTCCGTGCTGCACTGCATCGGCTGCTATCAGCGGGTTGCCGTCGCCCGATGTGTCGGCCGCCATTTGATCGAAAAGGAGCGCGGCAGCATAGCTCGCCACCGCCTCGCGATCGGCTTCCGGCACCGTGTCGGTTTCGACGGTGAGGAGGTGCGCCGCGAGAATGGTGAGGCGGATTGTCGTGCCGGCGGGAAGGCCGCCTGGGAAGATCAGTTCCGCGCCGCCCGGCGCGTCATAGCGCTGCCAGCTCTGGCGGGGCAGAAGGGAGGGGGGAATGCTGCCGATCGGATACTCGATCGCCGAGACGTTGCCGTCGGCCGGCCAGGCGAGCCGTGAGGCGGCGACAAGCGTTTCGTCGCGCACGATCTTGCGCGGACGGTCCTTGCCATATTGGGAGAGAGCGAGATCGAGCGCGCGGCCGAGCTGCGCATCGCTCACGCGGTCGCGTTCGTCGCGCAGGAGGTCGGTCGTAATCGTCAGGAAGTCGTCTCTCATCGCGCCGGAACCGTTTTGAGGGAGAAACACCGGGCGGAGGGCCGCCCGGTGCTGTTCGTGTGCAAGTCGCGGATCGTCAGTCGACGACGACGGACTTGTAGGCGCCGCGATAGTCGAGAACGTTGCCGCCGTAGATGTGGCGGAGCTTGTAGGTCACCTTGTCGGCGGAGAAGAGCGAGCCGACGGTCGGGCTGTCCTGGACAAAGAGTTCGGGCTCTTCGTTCCCGTCCAGGAAGCCGAGTTCGATGAACGGGATATCGGCTACATCCGCCGTCACCGCCCAATCGCTCGGGTCCGTCCAGTACCAGACCGGAATGATCTCCGGGACGAGGGACTGCACGAAGGTCTTGTCGTTGTTCGTCGAGCGCTGGAAGAGATTGTAGGCCGTCTCTTCGAGGCCGGACGGAAGCCACAGATACTTCGGGCCGACACCGATCGGATCGGCCGCGCCATATTCCACCTGCGACACCATCGCAAGCCGGGCTGCCGCATAGGACTGTGCGGCGAGTGCCGCAGCCCCAAGGTTGGCGTGATCGGCATGGAAGAGAGTCTTGGTGTCGTAGATCGCCGGGTTCGTTCGGATGAAGTCCAGGACGAATTTGGCGAGCGTCCGCTTCGCCGCGCGGGCGAGCTTGCCGGGGATACGCTGGACCGCGCCGACATCGTCGTTCTTGATCATCTCCAGCGTGATCGTCTCAAGGCCGCCGCGCTTCGTGACGGCGTACTCCGCCTTCTCGTCCGTCGGCGAGTTGAGAGCAACATAGTCCGCACCCTGGGCCACGGCCGGCATGTCGCCATAGCCGCCGATGCGGGTGCGCTCCTGCTTGCGGAAGTCGTTCACGGGCACGGGCGTGCCGGTAAGGAGCTTCCAGAAGTCGTACTCGACGGCGCTGCGGTACTCGGCCACCATGCGGCGGTGGATGCCGTCGCCCAGCACTTCGGAGAAGGAGGTGCTGTCGAGAGCTTCAGCAAGGCGCACGGCGTCGCGGGCGCGGCCCGTCACATGACGGTCGCCCGTGATCTCGATGTAGCACTCCTTGAACGAGCGGGCATCGCGATGATGCTTGTGCGCCGGATCGAAGAAGGCGTCGATCATGTCCGCGATCTTGTCCGGGCGCGACTCGCTTTCGACAAAGCGTCCGCCGTCCCCGAGATCGAGCACATGGCCGCCGCGAAGGCCGCTGGACGAGAGATAGTCGGCTTCGTCCTTGATCGCCTGCGTCACCTGCGCATCGCTGAAGCTCTTCGCTTCGGTGAAACGTTCGATGAGGCGCTGCTTCGCCGGGGCGGGCAGTTTCGAGGCATTGACAGCCTCGCGCATGCGCGTGCGGCGTTCGACCGCCTCCACCAGCGCGGTGCTGTCGGCAACGGGGGCCGCTTCCTCTTCCTTCTTCATCGCCGTGGCGAGAAGTGCTTTCAGTTCGTCGTCGGTCAGGGCCGCGACATCCTTGCCTTCCAGCAGGTGCGGGGCGTTCGCCTGGATAAGCGCGATGATTTCGTCGCGATCCATTACCTTGGTTCCTTCTTCTCCCAGCGCTTCAAGGAACGAGATGACCTCGCCGCCCGCGCCGGGCTCTACGATGAGGTCAACGGAATTGATTTTGGTGAAGGCTTCCAGGACGCGGACGCCGTTCGCTCCCTTGCGGGCCGAGCCGTTCGCGTCGATGGAAAGGCCGAAGAGTTTCGAGAGACGCTTCTTGGTCGCCTCGCGAAGCCGGATCGCCGTCGGATCGTCTTCGCCGACGATCAAGGTGAGCCGCGCGCGGATTTCGCCGCTGTCGGGAAGCTTGCCTTCCACGAAGACGGGCTCCGAAAGCGCGCCAAGAAGATTTCGGACATCCTTCCCGCCTTCGCGGAGATGTTCGAGGTCGGACTTCACGAAGACGCGGACGCCCTCGAAAAGCGATACGGCTTCGCGGAGAACCGCGTCGGAATAGAAATTCCGGTTGCCGCTCATGCCCGCGCGAATGACGCGGACGAGATAGGTGCCCTCGCTGCCGTCGACCGCTTCGACGACGGTCGCCGCAAGTGTGGCGGCCGTATCTGGGACGGCGGGCGGCGGCGTCTCGCCGAGCGGGCGGAATTCGCGCGTCACCTCGACGGGATTGCCGAGCGCCACGTCCTGACCGGAAATAGTGTAGCCATAGGACATGAGCTTGCCGTCGATCTCGACGACGACATTGTCGGCGTAAAGCGCGACGACGTAGGGCCACGGATCGTCGTCGCCCGAAAGTTTCAGAACCTCGCGAATCTTGCCCTGGAGAAGATCGCGGACGGTCAGCATGTCGGGCTCGGTGGCCTCGCGAAGGCGGACGCCGGAGACGCCCCGTTTGCCGAGCAGCTTTTTCAGTTGCTCGCGCTTCATTCGGCACCGCCTGCGCGAAGCTTGCGGCCGTCCACCGTTGCGATGGTGCCGGTCTTGAGGTTCACCGCATGGATGTAGCCGGCCAGAACGGCGAGCTTCTTCGCCAGGGCAAGCTCATCCTTCGTGAACTCGCGGGAAGGCTTGCGCTCGGGAAGGTCGGCAAGGGCCTTCTCCTGGGACGCGGCCTGCACCGCGCCGAGTTGCTTGCCGAGAGCGGCAACCTGCTCTTCGGACGCCGCGAGCTTTTCGGCGGCGGCCTTGTTCTCCGCTTCCAGCTCCGCGATGCGGGCCGTGAGGGCGGCGGTATCTTGGGCGGCGTCACCGCCGTTCGCAGTTTTCTGAGACACGCTCTTGCTCCGTCGTGATTGGTGCTGCACCATCGCGACGTGAGCGCGCCGCCTCTAGCCGGAAGCCCTTCCGGTCAGACGGCTTGCGCCGTCCGCCAGGCTGGCCGCGAAAGCGGAAAATTCCCCCCCAAACCCCTCTTCGGACCCCGCCTGCGGGCGGCGCACCCGAGCGAACGCAAACAGCGCGGTTGTTAATCGGGGTGTTAATCGCGCTGGAGAGGCGTTTGCGGTTTTTGGGTAGTCGGGGAGGGGTAAGGGCGTTCCGGCGATCCTGAGGCAAATCAGAGGGCGTTCGCGATCATCCGCTTTTGCCGGTTGGCGGCGATCTCCTCCGGCGTGAAGTCCTGGCGGCCCGGCCGCATGACATCCCAGCTCTCCATGAAGGGTATCGAGCTGCATCCGCAGTTGATGGTGTGCTTCGCCGGACCGGCCGGATCGCGCGGGTGCATGAGCTTCGTTCCGTCGGGGAGATCGAAGGGCTTGTCGACCTCTCTCACCTGGCCGTCGATCAGGTCGTGCTCGATGCGGCTATGGGTCTTGCCGGAGCGCCGCCATTGCTTCCTGAGACCCGGCAGGATCGCTGCCGCCTGTTCCTGCCGCTCCTGGGCGGCGGTGGAGAACGCGGTGCCGAGCTGATGGCGCGTGATCGTCGCTGCCCGGTCGAGCCCGCCCGTCTGAAGCTTTCCGGCGATCTTCTGTGCGGCCTCGAAAGGCGTCTGCGTTCCGATTGCCGCTTGCGCCAGCTCGCTGTTGATGCTGTTCGCGAGCTTCACCGTCACGTCCTTGATGCGATCCGTCGTGAAGCGGCGCATGGCGAGTAGGCGTCGGTTGTCGATCGCGAAGAGATCGGCCGATATGTCGACAGCGGCCGAGGCGAGCGGCCCATCGATAACCGCAACGCCCGCCGTCCAGGTCGATGAGAGGCCCGATTGCAGTGCGGCGTTGGCCCCTGCCTCCAGCTCCGCGAGCGCGCGGGCTACCGATTGCTGAAGCTGGACGAGCTGCCAGCGCCGGTAGTCTGTGGGCGCGCCGGAGAGGATTTCGGCAATGTCCTTTTGCGCCTTGACGAGCTGCGCCCGGACTTCCTTGCCGGTATCGGCCGTGAGACGGATGCCTTCGCGCAACCGCCGCTCGCGCTCCGCCGCAAAGCGCTTCGCGCGTTCGCGGTCATTCATCGCCCTTTACCCGCGGCTCGTCCTGGCTGGGCTGAGGCTGGACGGGAAGCGGTTCCATCGGCGGGAGGGAAGGGAGCGAGAAGGCGTCGCGCTCTCGGCGCTTCGCGGCTTCCGCCTGGGCGGCCTTCAGCTCTTCCACCGGGTCGATTTCAAGGCCGAGAAGCGAAGCCGTGAGTGCGATGAGCCGGACGCCCGTGTCTTCCGACATGACGCCGCCCGCGATCGCCTGCGTCACCGACACGACAACCTGCTGGAGCGCCGTCGCATATCTGGCGATGTCCTTTGCGGTGAGTTCGGGGAAGACGGCGGCCGGCTGCAAGGCGTCGTCATTCTCCATACCGATAAGACCGAGCGCCGCAAGCCGCTGGCGAATGACGTATTTGGCGACCTCTTCCAGAATAGCCTTCAGGAAGCGCTGGCGCTGCGAGAAGACCTTGTAGGTCGGTTCGCCCATGCTCGACGCCGTAGCGAGGTTCACATCGCCGCCGCCGCCGAACCAGTGCTCCGGAACGGTCGATCCGGAAAGGATGTGGTTGCGCGCGATGCGGGCGATGCCGTCGGCGTCCGCCGCCTTGAGGTCCGGCGTCAGCACCTCCCACTCTTCCGCATCGTTGTGGACGCGCACAGAGTTCGGACCGGGCGGCTCGATCGTCTTCGCACGTTCCTCTACCTCTTCGGGTGTGGCGTTCTTGAGCGTCACATCCCAGACGACGCTTCGCTTCTGCACCGCGCCGTCGATCTCGCCGAAGACAAGCTCCTCATAGGCATCCGCCATGTCGAGCGCCGAAAGAATGTCGCTCCGGCCGCGCCGTCCGTTCGAGAGATCGTTGACGCGCCAGAAGAAGCACTCGCCATCGGTCATCGCCTCGCGCATCTTGCACGCGCCGATGCCGAAGAGATCGTAGTCGTCGCCATTGTAGATCACCCGGAAGAGCTTCTTCTTCCCACCCGGCCGCGTGACGCGGACGCCGATAGGGACGGCGGCATTGTCCGGATCGCAGATTACGCTTTCGATTTGCGACGGGTCGATCTTGCCCAGGCGAACATGCCCGGTAAGCTCATTCACGAAGACGGGCCAGAGCTGTTCGCCGAAAAGCCCCAGTTCGCGCACATGCTTCTCAAGGTTCAGGTCCATCCGGTTGATGGGGTCCATCCAGAACTTGTCGAGCCATGCTTGCGCTTCCGGATCGTCGACCTGAAGTGTGACGCCTTCGCCCACAAGAAACGCCGTCTTCAACTCGATGAGCCGGTTGGCGATGCCGTTGCTTTCCCAGAGATGGGCGGCGAGCTTCTGCATTCGCGCCTGCGTCATTGGTGAGAGGTCGCGGCCCTTGTCCGCGCCGACGCGCCGCCAACCGTCTTCCTCGGCCGAAACGCCGGCCGCTTCCTTCACTCGTGTTTTGGCGAAGAGCCCCTTGAAGAAATCGCCTATTGCCATCATCGCCTCTCAAACATGCGGCGTCCGCCGTTGCGGCCGAACATGCCGCGCCGTTCACTGGATCGGGTATTCTTGTCTTCAACCGTCGTGCCGGCCGAGGGCTTGCCGCCAATCGCTATCGCCCAAAGCATTTCGAGTGCATCGAGCCCGTCGTCATGATCGACCATCGGGTAATGACGCATCTGATCGATCAAGACTTGCTGGCGCGGATGCAGGCGGATGAGCGCGTTGCCGACATGCGGCTGAATGCACTCGATGCGCAACGCCTTGTCGGTCTGCGGGATGACGGGCACGGCCGGAACGGGCACGCGGAGCTTCGCGGACTCCGCGACGAGCTGGGTGCGGAAGAACTCCTGAAACTGCACGGCCTCGATCGCCCACTTCAGACAGCGGTACTCTTCCTGAAAGGCGATGATGTCGGAGATGATGCGCGACGGCAGTCGCCGCCGGATGCTCGCCTCCACGACATCGAGGACGCCGGTTTCGCGGTTCATGCCGCCAATCAGGACGGCGGACGGATCGCGGCCCTTGTTCTGCTTGCCGAGCGACGGATCGCAGGCGCCGAAGAATATCCAATTGGACAGCCGCTCGACCCAGAAAGTGACGTTGCCGAAAAGCGCATCCTCGCTCGAAATTGGATCGTTCTGTTGCTCGGCATCGAAGGCGGCAACGCCGATGCGAACGCGCAGCTCCATGAGCGAGTGGAGCGGCCGGACTTCCGGCCAGCTCACTTCCGCGCCTTCCTCCATCTCTTCGCGGCGTGCCTGGTAGAACGCCTCCGCCACGTCGCGGCCGTCATTGCGGAGAATTTCCTCCCAGCGCTCCCAGAGGTCCATGCGATCCGGCCAGCGGCGAACGCTGGAGAGCTTGATCGACTTCCACATCGGATTGCGGAGCTTGCGCGCGAGCACGCTGTCATAGTGCAGGATGGTGCCGATATAGAGCTGATCGAGCGAGCCATCGGCGGCGCCGACGTTGGCGACCGCCTTGTCCACCCAATCTTCCGTCTTGTCGCGCTGTTCCGGCCGGCGCACATTCTCGTCGTTCTCGATATCGTCCAGGACAACGAGGTCAGGTCGGTGCGGGCCGTGGCGCATGCCGCGAAGCCGCTTGCCGTTGCCGAACGCCTGGAGCTTGACGCCGGAATGCGTGATCGCGACGCCTTCCTTCCAGACGCGGCCCTGTCCGCAGATTTCGGGGAAGTCGAGCTTCAGTCGCGGGTTCGCCTCCAGTTCCACCTTGATCGCTTCCAGCATCGACGCCGCTTGGTCGAAGGCGTCCATGAGAAGCAGGATATAGAATTTCAGGTTGCGTGCGATGCACCATATCGGAAAGAGCTGGGAGCAATGCGTCGACTTCGCCTCGCCGCGCGGTGCGGCAATCGCGTCGTTCTGCCCGCGCGGGTCCGCGACGATTTCTGGAAGCCGCTTGAAGAGATATTTGTGAAGCGAGGATGAGCTTTCCGATTTGATGTAGTGCGGGAAGTAGGTCCGGGCGAAGAACTCATAGCCGTCCGCCGCCAGCGCTTTCGCCCGGCGTTCGGCGATGGCGGCGGGGCTGTCGTCGAGCCCGGTTACTTCCGCCTCGATCTTCTGGCGCAGCTCGGTCGCGACACCGGCGATGAGATCGCGGAATTCCTTCCTTGTGACCTTCTGGCTTTGCCAGCGAAGCCCGCGCTGTGCCATCAGCCGTATTCCTTCGCCAGCTCGGCCGCGAAGGGCTCGATGACTTCGAGAAGAGAGCCGACAAGATCGGGCCGTTCGTCGCCGACATATCCCGCGAAACGCTGGAGCACGTCGGTTGCAACGGCGAGGCGCGAAAGCTCCGGCGATGCCTTGCCGACGGCCGACATCGTCTTCGTGAATGCATCCGCGAGCCGCGAGAGAACTTCCGCCTTGGCGAGCGGGCCGATATTGTCGGCGCTCTTCACCGCGTCCACCGTCGCCTGGTGAAGCGTCAGATAGTCTTCGAGCATGAGCTGCGCGACATTGCGGATGCCGTCGCCCGAGAGGCGCGCGGCCGAGCGGGCGCGTTCCCAATCGTCACCGTCATTCTCCGCTTCCGACTTCCATCGCCGCGCGGTCGCATAGCCGATGCCATGCTTTTCGGCTGCCGTTTCGAGCGGCAGCCGGTCATGCACATAGGAAGCTCTGACTTTCGCGCGGAGTTCGGGCGGATGCGCCATGCCTCAGCCCTTCAGTTGATCGAGGGCGAGGGCGGCGGCTGCCGAGAGGGCGCGGGATGGCTTCTTGACGCCGGGATAGCTCCGCTTGCCTTCGGCGACGAGCACGCCGCGCTCGGTCAGCATTGCGCAGAGTGCGCCTCGCTTCACTTCCGCGACGACGAGGTTTTGCTCGTGCAGCCAGGAGATCGCCCCGCGCACCTGGTCGCGATCGGCCATGATCGCGACACCGTTCACGAGATCGACAAGAAGGCTCTCATGGCCGGTCTGTTCCGGCAGGTCGAGAAGCGAGCGCAAGACCGCGATGCGGAGGTGCTGTGTCCATGCCTGGGCGGCGTCTTCCATCATTTCTGCCCTCTCGCGGCGTTGGCGAAGATTTCCTCGTGCCGCGTCACCGCATTTTCCACTCGCTCGACGAGCCTGCCGAGACCGCGAAGTTCGGCATTGGTTTCCTTTACCCCGCCTGCGATGCCCGCCATCGCGACGTGAAGCTCTGTCAGGTCGCGGCGTGTCGGTAGCTGGTTGAGCGTGCTTTCCGTCTTGTCGAGACGGCGTTCGATTTCCGCCAACTCATCCTTCGATGCGAATTGCTTTCTCATGGACCAAAAGAACCACGCGATTAGGAGGTTGATGACAAAGCCGACGACCGGCCAATATTCGAGAAGCGCGCTCACCCCTTACCCCGCATCTTTCCTTGCCTCTCCGCCGCTTCCTCGCAAAACGTGCAGCGCCTGGCGGCGGGCACGGCGACAAGACGGGCGGCAGGAATCTCATCGCCGCAATCGGTGCAGTGGACAGTTTCGCAAGGGGCGGCCATCGCCGGCAGCGGGAAGCGCTTCCGCGAGGCGATGATTGCATCGCGCTCTTCGGTCTCGCGCGCGGATGCCCGGTCGAAATCGTCGCTCACCGCGTTGTCTCCAGTTGATCGCGGAGCTTGTCGAGACGGGCCATCCATTCCCAGAAGGCCGGGAAATCGTCTTCGCCAAGGCGCTCCAGCTCGCCCGCAACCTGCGGCCCCGCCTTCGGCCAGGCGGGACAGGCTTGCGCCGCCGCCGGCGCGTCAGAGACCGCCGTTACGCATGCGCTCAAGAAGCTCATCGCGAGAAGCGTGAGGCCGAGCAGCAATATCCGCTTGTTCATCGAGAGTTTTCCGTTGCTCGGCCGACTGGCGTGCTGCCTCTTCGCTCTTGCCCGCCGCACGCGCGGCAATTGGCCCGGCGAGAAGCCGGGCCAAGAAGGCGATGAGCGAGGAAGCGAGCTTCGCCCACATCAGGCGGATTTCTTCAGGAGCCGCGCTTCGAGCATCTTTTCGATGTCGTCGGGCATCAGGTCGAAATGATCGAGCGCATCGGGAACGCGTTCGGCGAGATAGTTCGCCGCGTCGGCGAGAACCTTGTTCTTCGTCTCGATATCCGGAATCTTGCCCGCCGCGTAGTCGGTCAGGTTCCGGGTTCCCCAGGCAAGCGCATTGTCGAGCGCCGCATCGAGATAGGTTCTCGTCTTCTCGTCCAGTTCGAGGCCCGCGCGTTCGGCCAGATAGTCGATGAGCGCATGAATGCCGGTGCGTGTCGCGAGGCCGATTGCCGCCGCGATAGCAGCGACGACGAGAAGCGCGACCGGTGCGAGGTCGATGGTGTAGGAAGCCTCGTCGGCCGCAAGGGCCGGGAGAGCGAAGGCGACCGCGCTCGCGAAGACGAGCGAGACGGCGAGGAACAGAACGGACGCAAAAGATTTGAAACGCGGCATGAAGCCTCCTAGAGGTTGGGCGAGACGAAACGATTGAAGTTGGCGATGAACTCCGCTTCGGTGCCCTTGCCGAGCGGCGTGTTGTAAACGCGCTTCCAGACGCGGGCCTGCCCGGCGATATCGCCGGGCGCGGGAATGGCGGCGGGAGAGCGGTAGTAGACGAGCCGCGCAATCGCGGTGGCGAAAGCGAGGTTCGTCACGAGCTGGCGTTCGGGATCGGGCCAGCGGGCCACGAGCGAGAAGACCGCGAGTTCAGCCGAAGGCTTGTAGCGGAGGAAGTTTTCCCGAATGTCGCGATAGGTGGCGGGCTCCACCTGGTAAAGCCCGCGCGCGGGGCCTTTGAGCTGAACGAGGTGGCGGAAGTTGCTCTCCTGGGCGATGGTGCCGAGAAGCAATTCCACCGCGCCATCGCGCGCAAAGCCGGGAAGCTCGTCGCCCAGATAGAGCAACGTCGGCTGAATGACGTGATCGCGAAGATGCCGAATGTTCATGACGGCATGAAAGCCGCCGAACGCACCGCTACCTAGTCGGAAGCGCTTCCGGTGTGATCCGTGTTGCGCGGCGAGCCGAACATATCAATCTGCCGTTCGTCAATGCCGCCGCGCTGATTGGCGCGGACCATGCGCACCCAGCGCTCCGTCACCGAGAACTTGCGGGCGACTTCCCGCGCCGTGCCCTTGGCGCGCATGATGAGGCGGCGCTTGTGCCTGACCGATGCGAGGTTCGGCACGTCGAAGGAACCGGCGCCGAGATCGCGGATGAGCTTCTCGGTCGCTTCGATGCCGATAACCTGCGTCAGCCTGTTAGACGGGTCGGGGGTTGCAGGGATGTAGCAGGCGGTGCCGCCGAAAGCTTCGACGAGACGAAGCGTCGCCGCAAGCCCGATGCTTCCCTTCACCTGGACAAGCGATGCAGGCCAGCCCTGCGTTTCTTCGGTCTCAGACATCGGCCCCAGCCCCCCGGATGGTTCGTACTCTCTCCCCAAGTTCCGCGATCATGGCATCGGCCGCGACGGCGGAGAGCTTGTGTAGGTCAATCCAAGCGCACGAATCACCTGCTTGTTTGAGGATGCGGCGTTGCGCCTCAATGACCCGCGCACGCGGGTTATGGCTAACGACGCGATTGCCCTGGCGATAGGGAGACCAATTGACACCGGCATCCCGCGCGGCGCGTTCCTTCAGAGCCTCGATGAGCGCGAAGGCATCTTCCCCGCGCACCCACTGAAGCGCAGCGAGGCCGAGTTCCTTTCCGCCCGTTACGCGGCGCGCGAACCCGGCGAGCGCTTCTTCCGATGGGTCCGGGATGACCCCAAGATGCCAGAGCGAAAGCCAGAGCGCGCGGGCCTTGCGGATTTCCCGGCCGCCAGCGAGCGGCTTCGATTGCTTAGCCGGCTTGAAGCCGAGGCGGCGGCACTCCTCCACAAGGCGGGTGAGCCGATCGTCCGTCAGCGCTTTAAGCGAGCGCTCGCCGGTCGCGCGCTCGACAAGATCGCGCCAGGCATCGTCGTCAAGGCCGAGCTGCTTCTTGGCGATGTGGAGCTTCGCATAGAGCTTCCTGCGGAGATCGGGGGCGGCTTGCATCAGATCCTCACGACGATGGAGCGGGAGACGGTGAGCGACAGGCCGGGTTCGCGCTTCCGCCATACGAAACGAAGGGAGACGGTGCGATCCGCGCGGAGATAGGGCCGCGACGACGGGACGAGGCTGTAGCCGTCATGCAGCAAGAGGTTGTGAAGCGCCGCGAGATCGGCGTTGGCGGTGGCGATGCGGGCCATGTCATGCGCGGTGAGCGCTTCGAGATACCGGCCCTTGCGGCGCTGACGGCGGCTCATTTGCGCGCTCCCTGCTGAAGACGTTCCTCGCGCTGCCGGAGCGTGCGGACGACGGAGCGCGCCATGCGTACATCCTCAGCCGACAAGGGCGATGTCTGACCGCGCATGTCGGAAAGAGTGCTCTCATAGAGATTGAGGCGTGCTGCCAGCTCGTCGCGGAAGCCTTCGTCGCGCGACAGCTCCACGATCATGTCGATGCAGGAGAGCACGGCTTGCGCTTCGTGGAGGCGCATGTCCACGAGGAGCGCGCCCACGGCGGAGAAGAGACGGTTGGTATGCTCGCGAAGGATGAAGGCGGCATAGGGCTCCAGCTCGTCCGGCCCTTTCTCCTGGAGAAGTTTCGCTTCCCGCTTGGAGGCGGCGAGATCGCGGCATGTCGCGATGAACGCCTCGCGGATTTCCCGCGTCGCCTCGTCGATGGAGGCGAACTTCGCCGTCTCCTTCGTTGCGGCGTTCTCGGCTTCCAGCAATGCGCTTATCTGCCGTTCCGACATTTCCGGTGTTCCTAGTCTTCGAGAAGCGCGGCGAAGGCCGCCCAGTTGAGGCGGCGGCTTGCGGCGTGGAGGCCCAGCTCGACAAGCGTGTCGTCGAGATCGCCTGGCTGGAGCGTGTCCGGCAACAGGTCGCGGATGGCGCGGACGGAGTTGCGCACGCGCTCGCCCACCTCTGCCGCTTCGCGGAACGGCTGAAGGATTTTCTCGTCGAGATCGAGTGCCGCAAGCACCGAAACGATATCTTCGAGTTCGCCGTCCGCGTCCATGCCGGAGCAAGCCATGTAGAGCTGCCGTCCGGAAGGCAGGCAGATAATACGGGCGTGGTGTGCGTCGGCGAATAGAGGTGCCACGTCGCGCGCTGGCGTGAAGGTGTCGAAAGACGAGGCTTTCCCGGTCATGCCGCCCTCCCGAGATCGAGAGCATCGGCAATCGCCTTCCAATCGGTGCGCTCGTCTCCAGCGACCGGCACGGCGGCGATGTCGAGCGTCAGCGTGATCCATCCCGCATTCGCATTCGGCCGGAAGCGGAACTGGATATAGGACTTGCTGCTGTCTACGCGGATCGCGGCGCGGAGCGCATCCTGCATCCGCTTCCAGCGCGGATCGTCATGCTCGGTTCGGAGCAACCGGAAAATCTGATCGCGAGCGACCTGACCGGCCTTGCCGGTCTTGAAGGCGTCCTGGATAAGATCGCGGATGACGGGCGGCGCGCTCGCGCCCCACTCGATGAGGCATTCGTCGCAGATTTCTTTGGCGGTCTGGAGTTCTGGGCCGAAGCTCAGAATATCCGACACGCGGATCATGACTTGCAGGCGGCCGTCATAGCTCGAAAAGGTCACGTTGCCTTTCGGACCGCCGCGCCGCTTCAGCCCGTATTGTTCGGCAAGCAAGTCCTGAAGCGCGTCGATATTCTCGAAGGCCAGCGTCTTGAAGGCGCTCAGCGTCTCGTAGACGCCGAGCGCGCGGGCGAAGAGAAGGCGGACGAGATCGTCTTCGAGCCGGTGTTCCGGCTTCACGAGTTCGATAGGGGTGTAGCGTCCCCTGCCGTCCACCATGCAATCGTTGCCGCCGACTGTGACGACGGGCGGTGTAAAATCGGGCTTCATTGGATGTTCCTTGTGCGAGAGGTGTTTTGAAGATGGACGCCGAGCGCCGTGTAGTGGATGCGTTCGTATTCGTTGCGGCGGCGGCGAAGCGCGGCGGCTCGCCGTTGCGCCTCGATGCGTTCCGCGCGCGCGGCGCGGATGTGGCGGCAGAGACCGCGAAGCGTGACGAACGCCACCGCCGCGTAATGGTCGAGCGCTTCGAGCGCCCTAGAGAGCATTGCCGGCATGTGCGGCCTCCAGGCATCCCGCCTCGATAAGGACGCTCTCGAAGGTGAGAAGCGCTTCCGTCGCATCGCGTTGACGCTCCGGCGATCGCTCTTCCGCGAGGCGGTCGATGTAGTGAAGGGCGCGCGCGCCATAGCCGAGCCGCGTGCGCAAGTCGAGAATGGCCCGCGCCATTGCCCGCAGCTCGGTATTGGAGACGCTGGTTTCGCCGCGCGTGCCTTCGGCCAGGATGCGCTCCGATACGCAGACGACATCGACGAGATCGCTCATGCGCCGTCTCCCGTCTCTGTCAGGAATGCGGCGGAAGCGGCGATGAAACTGTCCACTTCGGCGGAGAACGGCGGGCGGTTGCCTTGGTTCGCCTCGAAGCTCCGGATGTTGCGAAGAAGACGATTGGCTTCGCGCACAAGGTCTTCTGCTCTTTTTGCGTTCGCGCTCATGCTCTTTTCCTTCCCCTGAGAAGCGAGACGATGCCGGGTGGCAGGTCCGTGTGGTTGACGCGGGCGGCATGCGGCACCGGCATGCCTTCAAGCTGCGAGACCTGATCGGCGAGCGCCGACATGACCTCGGTCCACGCTTCGATGTATTTGTCCGACACGGTGCCCGCGCGGATGCGAGACGCCATGGCGCCGGTCGCACTCCTGATTTCCGATGCGATTGTCATTTCGGTTTGATCCTTGAGTTGACGCAGCCGTTCCGGCAGGTGCGGTAAAGAAGAACGCGGGTGGGATTGTGTGAAGCCCAGGGCGCTTTCTGGTTTTCGTTGCAGCGATCGGCCGGGATTTCGCCGAGCAACGGGCAGGTGACGGATTGCTGGAGGAGCGTGCCGCGCACCGCCATTTCGACGGCCGAGAGCTTGCCGCGCGCCGTCGTCTCGCCGGTCTGCCCGTATTTGGCGGAGAGGACGTGATTGACGACGGTCTGCGAATAGCCGACGCGGGCGGCGGTCGCGCGCTGACCATGGGCATCGCATTCGCGGGCGAGCGCTTCCACCCATTCCGGCAGCTCGCCGCCCCACGCCTCGCGCGCCTTGTCGATGGAGGAAGTCATTCCGCAACCTCCTCCTGCCAGACGATCTCGCAGAGGTTCGCATCGAAGACGGTTTTCAGACGCTGGATCATCGGCGCGCGCGGACCGGTATTGCGCGACTTCACGAAGCGATAGGAGGCGAGGCGATGTGCGTTGCCTTCCTGTACGACGACGAGATAGCCCGCCGCCGAAAGATGCTTCAGATAGTCCTTCGCAGCCGCTTCCGTTACCGGCACCTCTTCGGTGCGCGACATGACGGCGAGGTCGCGGAGGGTGAAGTCGGGAAGCCGCTTCATCGTCCGCCACATCGCCTCCTGGGCGAGGCCCTGCGCACAGGGGGTGCCGTCCCGCTTGAGGCGCGGCGCTTCCACGCCGATGTCCCGTGCGAGGCGGAACAATTTCATCGGGATGGCGTTCTTGTGCTTGCTGCCGACGATGCCGTTGGAAGCGGGCCTGACGCCCGTCTCCTCGACATAGCCGCCCCGCCTGAGTGCGGTGAGATAGGAGCGGATCGTGTCGCGCTCCTGTTTCGTGTCATGCCAGAGATCGTTGAGCGAGAACTCACGGCGACGGCGGATGGCCTCCCATACCGCCTGCCGGCCGGTCGCCTTGCCGCGCTTCATGGTGAGGTGAACGGGCTTGCGTGCCATTACTGCCTCCCGGCCGGGGGTTCGCCGGTGAAGAAGGCGTCGGAGGGAAAGTCGGCGAGCGTCATTCGCGGCTTGCCGAGCGTCGATGCCTTCTCGCGGATGCGGTCGAGATTGACGCAGACGCGGCGCACGCTTCCGCGCGCCTTCACGTGGGCCTCGCTCATGAGGTCGTCGGCAAGCTCGATGCCTGGGCAGTAGACCTTCGCGAGGTGGCGGGTGTCGTGAAGGGAGGCCGGTTGCGCCTGTATCCAGTCGAGCATGCGGCCGTGGACGCGCTCCCAGCGCTTCAGCGCGTTCGGCAGGTTCTCTTCGCCGATGAGGATGACCGTCGCCTGGGAAGCCTCGTAGATATCGCGGATGACCTCGATCAGGCTTTTCTTCACAAGGTAGTCTGCCTCATCGACGAGAAGCGGACGCTGCGAACGCGCGAGCTGATCGCCGATCTGATCGACCATGCCGGCAACCGTGGTCGCGGGTTGAGTGACACCCATTTCTTGCAGGATCGAAAGGCAGAGGTTCTTGCGCGTCCATACGCTCCGCACCTCGACGTGATAGGCGCGGAAGCGATTGGCGGCATACATCGCCGCATTGCTTTTTCCGTAGCCGGAGGGTCCGCTGAAGGTCGCCATGCCGGGCAGGTTGGGCGCGCGGTTCTGCACCCGCTCCACGAGTTCGGCAAGCAACGTGACGTTGCGAAGCGGCGCGATGGTCGGTGCGGTGTTGACGGCGGTAGTCGATTTTGTCATTCTTCTGGCCTCACTTGTTGATGGCTTAGGGCGTTGTCCGTTTCCGGCGGGCAGCGCCTTTCTTCTTCCTCACGCTTCCAGCGCGTCCGCGCCGAAATCCTCATAGATGTGCCGTGTCGCCCGGTATTCGGGCTGGGTGCTGTAGACGCTGTGCCAGCGCTCATCCTCCACACTCACCGGCCCGCCTGCCTTCAGCCGCTCTTCGATGTCGAGCGCGCGAAGGAAGCGTGTGCGGCGGGTTTCGAGCTGGCGGACAACGGGGTCCGGCTCGGCCGGCATCGGGTGAAGGAGTTCCGCCTCGATCTCGCGTTGCCGCGCTTCGATCGCCGGAGAGAATTCCTGTTCGGCGGAAAGCTCGATGAGGGCCGGGCCGAGTTCGGCGCGTACTTCCTCGATATGCTTGGTCAGCAATTTCTCGCGGCCTGCCGCGCGGCGCTGGCGCGCATACTCGATTTTCGAGGCGGGCTGCTCGGGAACGACGTTCGCATCGCGAATGGCAATCGCGATCAGGCGGCCCTCTTCGAGCGTGCGGACCCATGCCTTCGAGCCGTCGTGAATGTCGTAGCCGACGCGCACCTTCTCGCCGCCAAAGGGCACAAGCTCTTGCGCGTAATAGGTTCCCCAGGGCAGGCGAACTTCGCCGCGCGCCGTCGTGCGGATTTCGTAGGGCCGCCAGAGATCGGTCATCGCTTCCGGTGTCAGTGTGTCCGGCACCCATCCATTCAGGCGATGCTCTTCCAGCGCTTCGGCGGGCGATTGATGACGGAGCTTCCCCGTCACTTCGTCGTGAATGCGCTTGAGGCTGCGATGCGGGCGGTTGTTGTAGGCTTCGACTTCCGCCGTGCAGAAATCGAGGAAATCTTGCCAGCCGATCAGGAAGCGGCTCGCGCCGCATGCCTTGAGGTCTTTCGTGATGAGCTTCACGACTTTGCGGCGGGCCTCGCCGTCCATGTCCCGCCCGGAATAGCTCGGTAGTTTCCGCGCCGCGCGCTTCCACAGCGTGGATTGCAGGCGCTCAATCTTGCCGCGCGACTGCGCGCGGCCCGGGAGCGAGTTGTCCGGCGTAGCGCCAAGCCGCGAGAGAAAGCCCGTCACATCGGCCGTCATCGCCTTGGCGACGAAGCCGGAGCCGTTGTCGGTATAGAAGAGCGCGAAAAGGCCGAGGGATGAAACACCATGCCGGATCGAGTCCATGACGACATGCGAGCTTTCCGCGAGGCCCGTGCTCCAGCCGAAGACGTACCGCGTCGTCACATCCTGAAGTGCGCAGACTTCCGGCCGGAACGGCTTGCCGTGAACCGGATGCGCGACATCGGCCTTGAAGCTGTGGCCGTCCGCCGTCACGACATCGAGCGGTTGCAGCCCTTCCGTCGAGCGGCGCTTGAAGCCCTTGAATTTCAGGAGGCCGTTCGGGCCGTGACGGCCGCGCTCGCGATCGACGACGGAGACGCGGGAAAGGAAACGGCGCGCGGCGTGATAATCGGGGCAGGGAACGTCTTCCGGCAGAGCGGCGGGAAGGTCTTCCATGACGGCGGCGAGGCTGCGCTTCGTCGGCGTGTTGTAGAGCTTGAGGAGGGCTGCGCCCCATGCCGGCGGCGCGGCGGGCGGCGGTGCGGAAGGTGTCAGGGCGTCGATGCCGCCCGTGCCGTGAAGGCTGCGCCAGCGCTTGATTGTCCGTATCGAGAGCGTCCGCTTGCCCTCTTTGCCTGGACGCGCATTCGCGGCGGCAACCAGCTCTTGCAGGTCGGGGCGCAACTGACCTTCGGCGGCGAGCTGCACGACTTCCTCAATCGCGGCCTCGACGCCCACGAAACAGGTCAGACGCTCGACTTCGAGGAGGATCGCGGCGCGCGCATCCGCGCAGCGGAGCTGCCAGTCTGCGAGCGGCGCGGCAGGTTCGGCGAGGGCGATAGCGCGGGAAGGCTTCGTCGGTGCGGGAAGATCGTCCGGCGTGTCTGTCACCGCCTTCAGCAGCGAGCGCCGCGCGCCTTCGGGCAGCGATTTCAAAAGCGATTGGACGCAATACTCGCTGCCGCCGCCGCGATCCGTGCGCATCCGGTTTTGCCACCGCTCCCGCGCGGCAGCCTTGCGAACGCCGCGCTCGGTCGATGGAAGCCCCGGTAGACGGAGATCAGCGAGCTGCGATGCGGTGAGCCAAGCCCTCATTGCTGCCCCCGTTTTTCGACAAGCAGGAAACCAGCAACTTCGTCGTACACACCGATGCTCTCCGCGAGCGCGTACACATAGCCGCTTCGCTCGTCATCGAGTTCCTTGTAGCCCTTTCCGAAAAAATGCCGCCCGAGGGCATCTGCGCGGCGGAAGAGCGTCCTGAGTTCGAACCGATTATCGCCATCGAGCACCCGGGCGGATGGCTTCTCTCGGCGCTCAACCAGATTGAAGCCCGCCGCATCGTCGCTCGCGGCGACCACCTGTGCGGCAAGCTTGGCATTGGCGACATCTTTCGGCTGGGCGATGCCTGCGAAAAATACTTCGCAAATGATGTGGACGCGGCGCTGTTCTGTATCGACCGGCATACCATTCGCGAGTTTCATTGCTGACCCCGCGCTTCGGCTTCACGCTCGGCCCAGTCGAGCGCCTGTTGTGGAAGGTTCTTCTTCGCGGCGGCGATGCGCGCACTGATCGCCCGTTGCTGAAGTTCGAGCGTGACGAGTTCGGCAACGGCGGTGGCCTCGCCTGGCAGCGCCTTGAAGCCGCAGGCGTCCGCTATCAGCGTCACGAGCCGTGTGTCGCCGGTGGCCTTCACGAGTGCCGGAAGCGCTTCGAGCGGAAACCGCCAGTCGTCGGCCGAAGGCGCGGCATAGCGGTCCAGCATGTTCTTGGTCATGTCGCGGCCGGTCAGGCGCGACATGTCGGAGGCGACGGCGAAGCGGTCGCGGCCTTGCGCTTTGGCGAAGGCCAGCGCATCGGAGACGGCCTCGCGAATCGCGGTAGAAAGCGCCGCGCCTTCGAGGATCGTTTCCGGCCGGTCGAAGAAGCCCGGCTGATTGGGGGAGGGAGCGTGCGGCGATGGGCGGCGCGCCATGTCAGCGAGCCCCTGCGAAATGGACATTGTGCGCGGGGGCCGGGCTGGTACGATTGCGCGGCTTCGTCTGGTTGATCCGCTCGCCGGCCTTGTTGAACCGCTCGGCGAAGAGCTGCCGGGCGGTCAGGTCGAGGCGGCGGGCAATCGCTTCTTCCAGGTAGCTGGATGGATTGAGGAGAGCATTGGCGACGGCGTTCGCCGAAACACCTTCATCGCGGCCGATCGCTGCCAGCGTGACACCGCGAATCTTGAGCTGATAGATGACCCATGCCCGCCTCACGGCGGGTTCTTTCGGGATGTCTTCAGTTCGTATACGCATATGGGCCTCGATTGGTTAACGATGAAGATAGTACCTAAAAGTGACCTTTTCTCAAGACGAAAAGTCACTATCAGGTCCAAAAATCGGGGCAAGAAATCGAAGGGCCGAAAATTCCCTTATCTTTTCAATCTGTTGAGGCGCTAGGACGGGAACGAGATATGGAGGAAGACGACCCTAAAGTGCCCGTTCTGGACAGAAAGGGCTTTGCCGAGCGCCTGAAAGTGGCGATGAAATCATCCGGCAAATCGGCCAAGACGCTTGCCGAGGAAATCGGCACGTCGGAGTCCGGTGTAAAAAAGTGGCGGTCGGGAGCGGCGGACCCCGGCTTCACGCTCCTGGCTCACGCGGCGGCTGTAATGGGGGTGTCGCTCGACTGGCTGGCCGACGGAAAAGGCGAAATGCTCTCGGGGTTTCCGCCGATCCATGTGAACCCGAGCAAGGCAGCGATAGACCCTCGGAGGCTTGCCCTCGTCATTACGGCCGTCGAAGCGATGTTTGAAGAGCTCGGCGGCGGGGCACCTCCCTCAGAGCGAAGCGAACTCGCTTCGCTGCTCTACGAGGAAGTGTGGGACATGGAGACCGACGATGAGGTTCGGGGTGGACTGGCAGTGGCAATCCGCCGCGAGAAAAAGAGGCTTCAGGGAGGGTGATTTCAGTTCCGACTTGCGGAACTTGAAGCCTTCGCGGTGCTTTCTATTTTTGTCTTGTGTATCAATGGATTAGCGTAACTCGGAACTCGCCGGAAGCGTTTGTGCACTAGTTCCGTCTTTGGCGGCTGGAAGTGGCACCCTGTTTTTGGTGGAGCGGCGGCGGGCGCGGCTAAGGGAAAGCGAGGTATTCTGCGGCTTTCCGGGTGCTCACGATCCGCACGCAAGGTGCTCGCTCCCGCTCGGTTCCGTGCCAAAACGGGTGCACAATTTGATCACTTCCGCTCATTCGCGCTCATTCTGTGCCAAAGCGCGCGCCGACGTTCCGGCTTGTCGATGGCCTGCTAAGTGCCGATACTCACAACACTTTCCGCCGCGCCCGGTGATTTCCGTTCCTCGATAGCCCGTGCCAAAACGATCACCTCCCCACACTATGGCCATGCTCGACCTCCTCATATCGCTTCAGCTCGTCGGCATTGCTGCTTTCGCGGTGTCGGGCGCGCTTGTCGCGGGCGAGCGGCAGATGGACTGGTTCGGGGTCATGCTGCTCGGGATCATCGTCGCGGTGGGTGGCGGTACGTTGCGCGACCTTCTGCTCGGCGTTCCTGTCTTCTGGACGCAGGCGTCGTGGTATGTGGTCATGGCAGCCCTGTGCGCTCTCGCCACCATCCCGCTCGCCGGCTGGGCAAACCGCGTGCGCCGTCCGGTGGCGATCGCGGATGCAATCGGGCTTGCGGTGTTCGTCGCGCTCGGCACGCGGAAGGCGCTGGAGATGGAGACCTCCGGTTTCGTTGCCGTGATCATGGGGGTCGTTACTGGGATCGCCGGCGGCATTCTGCGCGACGTGCCGGCGAACCGGACACCGATCATCCTTCGCAAGGAGGTCTATGCGCTCGCCGCGCTTTGCGGCGCCTCCCTTTATGTGATGGCGGACCGGCTTGGCGCGCCCGCCGGGATCAACCTCTGGGTGTCGATCGGCGTTGCCCTGGTCATTCGATTGCTGGCCATCGTCTATGACTGGTCGATCCCGACTTTGAGGGTCGAACCGAACGATCGGGATTAGCGGGCACCGTCCCTCCTTGCAGCGTTTGCGGCAATGCGATTGCGAGAAGGGACGGAGGGCCCGATATGAACCGATCTTCCGTGGGCGTCAGTTGCGCCGGATCCAGTCCGCGAGTGCGCGGCCAATGGCGACGGGCTGGTCTTCCTGAACGTAGTGCAGCCCCCTGCCGATAAAGGCCGTTTCCAGATTGCCGATCAGGCCGACATAATAGGGCACGGCCTGCGGCGGGATCAGCGCACCCGGTTCGGCATAGGCAAGCAGCACCGGCATCTTCGTGTCGCCCATAAAGACGCGGATATCCTCCATCAGCTTCACGCTGGATGCAGGCTCGCCGCCGATCGCGACTTCACGCGGCCAGACCCAGGTGGGGAGGCGGTCTTCGACCTTCGAGTAGGGCGCGGCGTACTCGGCGCGCGCAGTTTCTCCCAGCGGACGGTCGATCATCGACGGCAAGATGTCCGTGACGAACATGTTGTTCTCCATGATCATCTGCCGGCCTTTTTCCGGATCGCGCATGTCGCGGAACATGCCGCCCATTCCCTCACCCATCGCTTCGTAGGATGGCTGCGGGAATGCAGGAGGCACCACCCCTTCCATGAAGGCGAGACGCACGACCATTTCCGGATGGCGGCGAGCGAAATCCCACGCAAGGGCCGAGCCCCAATCGTGAGCGACGAGGGTAATTTCGGTCAGTCCCATCGCCTCGACAAAGGCATCGAGGTAACGGGCGTGATCGGCAAATGTGTAGCCGATGTCCGGTTTGCCGGAATGGCCCATGCCAATGAGGTCGACGGCGATTGCGCGATGATTGCCGGAGACAAAGGGGACGACATTTCGCCAGAGATAGGCGGCCGTCGGATTGCCGTGGATGAAGAGAACGACATCGCCCTCGCCTTGTTCGAGATACGACATCGTGCTGTCGAGAACGGCAATTTCGTGGCGAGGGATCGTCAGGTCCTCGCTGATGGGGGCGGCGGGAATCTTGTAACCGTTCTCCTGCGCTGTGGCCGGCTGGGCGGCGACCGACGATAGCGAGGCGATGATGGCTGCCAGAGTAAGTTTCTTGAACATGAGTTTCTCCGATCGGGCATGGGGAAATTGGTGGGGTGAATTGCGGGGCCTATCTTCCGGGCAGGAACCTGAAAAAGCTCAAGGTGCCTCGTAAACGAAGAACTCCATTTCGCCCGCCGCCTCGCGCAGGGTGGCGAGCGCCTGATACTCAGGCGAGGAAAACCAGTCTCGCGCGGCTTGCAGGCTGGGAAAGCGGATGATGCCCATGGCATGAGGTGTACCGGGGCCCAGGAAGGCCTCGGCGAAAGCGCCGCGAGCGAGAAATTCGCCGCCATGGGCGGCAACGATCGGCGCCGCAGCGGCACCGTAAGCTTTCATTTGTTCGGGATCGCGGATTGAGATGCGGGCGAGGAGGATTGCGCTCATCGGAAAACCTTCTTGACGGGGGTGATTTTGAACAGGTATGTACAAAATCAGATTCAAGCTTTTCTGTCCATATCTGCACAAAACGATCACGGAAACGTGAGGAACCATGGCAAGGCCATCGAAGTTCGACCGCGACGAGGCGGTGAAGGCAGCGATGCAGGAGATCTGGCGCTCGGGTTATGAGGTGAACTCGGTCAAAGCCATTTCCGAAAAACTCGGCATCTCGCGATCGAGCTACTACAACGCCTTCGGCACTCGCGAAGACCTGTTCAGGAAGGTATTGGCTGCGTATTTCGCGACATCGCCCGACCGGGCCTTGCGTGAGAATCCCGAAGGGCGGTCCGTGCGCGGCCTGATCACATCGACTTTTCGCAAAGCCTGCGCGGCACGGGCGGCAGATCCCGAAGGCCGGGGGTGTCTTGCGGTCAACAGTCTCTGCGAGCTTGCAGGAGGGTCTCACGGTGAGCTTGGCGAAATGCTCATCGGAGCGATTCTTGCGAGCGCGGCGCGGTTTGAAACATTGCTCGGCGTGGCGGCGGATCAGGGCGAGATCGATGGGCGCGCGGATTTACACGGCAAGGCGCTGGCGCTCCAATCCCTGCTGATGGGCATCAACACACTTTCAAAGGCTGTGCGCGACGAAAGCGATTTGTGGCTCGCAGCGCGGACGACGCTCGAAGCGCTTGACCTTTACGAAACCCAGTCGCACGACTCTTGATGGCGCTGTCATCGCGAATGCGGACAACGCGAACCAAGCGGCGATGCGACGTGAATCTTCAGTCGATGAAAAGGCCCGTAAAACAACGCTCTTTTGCGAAGTTCGTGTTGTGCGGTTGCTACTCGCGGCTGGCTTTGTTAACTTGCCTGCGCTGAGAGGGCGTTCAGTGCGTTGCCTCACTACGAGTGCGATGCTGTCCCCAGTCGTGTCCCGCAGCTCTCGCTGCCTTGCCTCGCAATTTTGCAGGCGCCATGGGATGCGGCCCGCTTTCGCGCGTGTGCGCGGCTTATCCGATGCGGGCAAATGAAACCGATCTCATAGGATGCCGGCCTGTTTTCGGTCGGTTCCGTTTGTGCTTTTGGCGGCCGGGAACTTGCATTCGCGCGTGTCCGCCGTTTTCCGAAGGAACGTCACCATGAAACAGCTCACAAAAAAACAACAGGAATTCGGCGACGACCCTCTCGCTATGCGTGAAACCGACCACTACCAGCACGAGTATGTCGAATCTTTCGTCGAGAAATGGGACGACCTGATCGATTGGGAGAGCCGGGCGGAGAGCGAAGGGCAGTTTTTCATCGATATTCTCAAGGAGCGCGGCAAGCACAAGATTCTGGACGTTGCGACCGGTACTGGATTCAATTCGGTTCAGCTTCTGAAGGCAGGATTCGACGTCACGAGTGTCGATGGCAGCGCGGAGATGCTTGGCAAGGCGTTTGAGAATGCGCGCGATCATCGGTTTGTCATGCAGACGGTTCATGCAGACTGGCGCTGGCTCAACAAGGACGTTCACGGAAAATTCGACGCCATCATCTGCCTGGGCAACTCGTTCACGCATCTCTTCGAGGAAAAGGACCGGCGCCGCGCTCTTGCCGAGTTTTATGCCGCGCTGAAGCATGACGGCATTCTTATCCTCGATCAGCGCAATTACGACGCCATTCTCGATCGCGGGTTCAGCACCAAGCACAAATATTATTACTGCGGCGACAAGGTGACGGCAGAGCCGGAATATGTCGACGATTCACTGGCGCGCTTCCGCTACACCTTCCCGGACGACAGCGTCTACCACCTGAACATGTTCCCGCTGCGGAAGAATTATACTCGTCGCCTGATGCACGAGATCGGATTTCAGAAGGTCATCACCTACGGCGATTTCGAGGAAACCTACAAGGATGAAGAGGCCGATTTCTTCATTCACGTTGCGGAGAAAACCTACAATGACGAGTAAATCGAACGCTGTCGCCCAGGCGGAGGCTTATTATGACAGCCCGGATGCGGACTCATTCTATTTCACGATCTGGGGTGGAGAAGACATCCATATCGGGATGTACGAGGACGATAACGAACCGATCATTCCGGCAAGCCGCCGGAACGACGAGACCCTCGCCTCAATGCTCGAGGGTGTCGACGACAGTACCGTCGTGCTCGATATCGGCGCAGGTTATGGTGGAGCGGCGCGGCATCTAGCCCGAGCCTATGGCTGCAAGGTTGTGTGTGTGAATATCAGCGAGACGCAGAATCGTCTCAACCGAGAGTTGAACAAGAAGGCTGGACTCGAGGATCGGATCGACGTTCTCCATGGTGACTTCGAGGCTATTCCGGCGGATGACAACAGCATTGATGTCGTCTGGTCGCAGGATGCGATTCTGCATAGCGGCAACCGTTCGCGCGTGCTCGACGAGGTGAAGCGTGTGCTGAAGCCCGGCGGGCAGTTCATCTTCACCGATCCGATGCAGTCAGACGACTGCCCGGAGGGCGTGTTGCAGCCGATCCTCGACCGCATTCACCTTGAAACGCTCGGAAGCTTTGAGTTTTACGACCGGGAACTCAAGGCGCGCGGCTTCGAGAAGCTCGATATGCGCGAGATGACCCATCAACTTCGACGTCACTATTGGCGGGTGGGCGAGGAGCTCAAAGCCAATTACGACCGGTTGACCAAAGGTTCGAGCACAACTTACCTCGACAATATGATCAAGGGGCTTGAGCGCTGGGTGGATGGCGCCGACAAGGGCTATCTCGCCTGGGGCGTGATGCATTACCGCTTGGCAAAGTGATCGCGGAAACATAGATTTCCGTTGCCGGTGCCGTTTCCGGCGCTCAAGGATATGATGATGACGTATTCGGCTGTCATGACAGGCAACTGGCGGACCACCCGGAGGGTGGCCCCGTAACGTCGTCTATTTGCGATCGAACCGGACAAGGCCGCCCCCTCTGGAGGCGGCCTTTTCGTTTGAGGGACATTTCATCGAGAGGCGCCTCCTGCGGGTGCGGCACTGCCGGCAACCATGGAGGAAGCGAGATGAATGCCCATGCCAGCGAATCCTTGAGGGAGTTCGAGCTTGGCGGTGTCGTGCCCTGGGGGCGGCGGCTCAGCGAGTATCGCGCCTTCTTTGCGCTCGACGATATCGCATCCCGATCGCCCATACTCGACGCCGGCGGCGGACCGTCGTCTTTCGCGGCCGAGGCGCGGCAGGCTGGTGCGCGCGTCGTTGCCGCTGACCCGATTTATGCGCTTCACAACGATGACATTCGCCTTCGTTTCGAGGAAACGGCGGAGGCGATGCGTACCGGAATGCGGCGGGCTTCCTACCGCTTCAACTGGAGTTATTACGGATCGGAAGAAGCGGTCCACAGACTCAGACGGGAAGCTCTCGACCTTTTCCTCGGTGACTTCGAGCGGGGGAAGGCGGAGGGGCGCTACATTCCGGCTTCCTTGCCATTGCTCCCTTTCGAGGGCGGTTCATTCCGCCTCGCGCTCGTCTCCCACCTTCTGTTTCTCTATGGTGACGATCTCGATTTCTGCTTCCATCTGGCGTCGATCCGGGAGCTTCTGCGCGTGGCCGAAGAGGTGCGGATTTTTCCCCTTATCAATCTCGACGGCCTGCCATCCAGCCATCTGCCGGGTGCCGCGCAGGCATTGAGGTCGGAGGGTGTTACCGCCGAGCTCGTCGACGTGCCATTCGAATTCCAGAAGGGCGCGACAAGGATGCTCCAGCTACGGCGTCCCTAAAGCATTGTCCGGTCCCCCTGGAAACGGCGATACTCGCGCCGGAGGATGAGCAAGATGAGCGTGGAGAGCATCACAGGCCTGCTTGGAGGGCTCGGTCTCTTTCTTGTCGGCATGTGGCTGATGACAGAGGGGCTGAAGGTCGCTGCAGGGCCGTCTCTCAAGGTCCTTCTTGAGCGGTGGACGAACACGCGCGTGAAAGGCCTCATCTCGGGTTTTGCGCTCACCGCGCTGGTGCAGTCGTCGAGCGCAGTGACGGTAGCGGCGATCGGTTTCGTCAATGCGGGCGTGCTGACGCTCTGGCAGGCTGTGTGGGTCATTTTCGGCAGCAATGTCGGCACCACCATGACCGGGTGGATCGTTGCGGTCGTCGGGTTCAACGTCAATATCGAGTTCCTGGCCCTGCCGCTGATTGGCGCGGGAATGATCGTTCGACTGACCAGTCCAGCGACCGCGCGCGGCGCGCTCGGGGAAGCTGTAACGGGGTTCGGCCTGTTTTTTCTCGGCATCTCCGTATTGAAGGCGACATTCGAGGGTATCGCGACCGCGTTTCCCGTCGAGGCGCTGACGGGCGGATTTTTCCAGGATTTTCTTTTCGTGTTGGCCGGCTTCGGAATTACGGCGCTGGCACAATCCTCAAGCGCTTCAATCGTGGTCGCGCTGTCGGCCGTTTCTGGTGGCTTGATCGGGATAGAAACCGGCGCAGCCATGGTCATTGGTGCCAATCTCGGCACAACCGTGACGGGCTTGCTTGCGGTTCTCGATGCGACTTCGAATGCCAAGCGCGTGGCGGCGAGCCATCTCTTGTTCAACCTCACGACCGGCGCGATCGCACTTCTGATCTTGCCGGGGTTCGTGTGGCTCGTGGAAGTTCTTGTGGCTGCAGATGTCGTCGACCCTGACCCATCGGTGATCCTCGCGTTGTTTCACACCTTCTTCAACGTTTTGGGCGTCGCGCTGTTCTGGGTTATCGGCGGCAGACTGGTTCGACGGCTGGAGGCCATGTTCACCTCGGAGGAGGAGAGCGAAGCGCGTCCACGACATCTCGACAGCACGTTACGCGACATGCCTTCGCTCGCCGCGGCGAGCCTGTTGCTGGAGCTGCGCCGCTTCGGCGGGATCACGAGCGATGCGGCGGCGAAGTACCTAAGCGCGCCGGAGGAACGCGCATACGTTCAACGCAGGCTTCTCGCTCTGGGGCAGCTTTCCGAAGCGATCAGCGATTATGCCGCGGAGATGTCTGCGGCGCGCATGCCCGACACGCTACCCGACGCGCTGGCTCATGCGCTGCGGGCGCTGCAGCACTATAACGGCATGGTGCATGAGTTGCAGAGTTTCATGGGCATGACGGACCCCGAGCGGTATCTGCCGGAGGGCGCGCGCGAGGAGTTGCGACGCTACCGCCTGACGCTTGCGGGCGAACTTGTTTCTCCTGAAATGATTCAGGTGAAGGCAGATGCGGAGAGGCTCTCGACAGCGGGACAGGAATTCGAGCAGGGCTATCGGAAGATCAAGGACACCATCCTCTCTGCCGCCTCGCGCGGGAACTTCATCCATCTCGCTTATCTGGACGATGCGATGCGTGAAGCGGATTTGCTCCGCCGCATCGCCCATCATGCGATCCGCGCAGCACTGCGGGTGGGTGCTGCCGAGGCACTTCTTGCCCCGCCCGCGCCGGACGAGGAACCGGCGCCGGTCGCCGAGGCGGTGGCACGGAACGAGTAGTTCCCTTACAGACTGTTCCTTGCGAGGAAATCGCCGATAGCGGAAAGGACTTCCGGTTCGTCAAGGAAGGGGGCGTGGCCGCGATCTTTTGCGATGGCGGAACTCATCTCCGGATTGGCTTGTTTCATCCGCTCCATGATTTCGGCCGTCAGAATGTCGGAGTTTTCTCCGCGGATCGCGAGCAATGGCATCTGGGAGAGCGATTTGAACTGTGGCCAAAGCGTCGGGATTTCGCCTTTGGCGGCTTCCATACCCTTGCGCATCGCTGTGCCGATTTTTGCGTCGTAGTCCATTTTCGGCACGCCATTCTCTTCGGCAAAGGTGCGGTGGGCGAAGACGCGCCATTCCTCGCCAGAGAGGTTCGGAAATTCGCGCTCGCTCATCATGCGCAGTTTCACCGCCGCTTCGTCCCATGTGGCCGGTGGCTCCATCACGCCCACATATCCCGCGATGCGGGCGATGCCCTTCGGTTCCACTTCAGGTCCGATGTCGTTCAGGATTGCGGCCTTGATGACGTTTGGGCGGAAAGCGGCGAGCGCCATCATGATAAGGCCGCCGCGCGACGTGCCGATAAAAACGGCCTGTCCGATGCCTGCCGCACCCATCAGATCGAGTGTGTCCATCATCTCATGCGCGGGCGTGTAGTCCGCCCAGTTGTCGCAATAACCGGAGCGCCCGCGTCCGCGCAGATCGGGACAGATGACGCGGCGGTGCGGCGACAGGTGTTCCGCGAGCGGCTCGAAGTCCTTCGAGTTTCGCGTAAGGCCGGGAAGGCAGACGACCGGTGTACCCGGAGCCGTGCGCTCGCCATAGTCGCGAGCGAAGAGCGTCAGACCGTCCTGGCTCGTATAAAAAAGTTCGCGGTAGGGGAGTGGCATGATGGTGCTCCGCAAGCATGGGCGGAGATCATGGTAGGACGAAGCCGCTCCGGCAAGCCCTGATAGGGGTTCAGCGCTCTCCTGCTTCCACCACCGGCGTCATGGCGCCCGCCGCCGGTATTGCCACCGGTATGGGTACGTTGGAGACGGGCGTGACAACGGATGAGGCCGGCGACGGCGGTGCGAGCGGCACGTTGGTAGGGCGGGAAGCCGGTGGCGGCGTCGTGATCGGTGTTGAACCGGAATAACGGTTCAGATCCGCTTCTATGCGCACGGGTTCGGGCTGGCCGCTCAATTGGCCGCGATAGACTTCCATGTTCTCCATCACACGCTGGACGTAGTTCCGCGTTTCGGAGAAGGGGATGTTTTCGATCCAGTCGATCGGGTCGACAGCCGTGGAGCGCGGGTCGCCATATTCCCGCACCCACTGTCGCACGCGCGAGGCTCCAGCGTTATAGGCGGCGATGCTCATGATGTAGGAGCCCGAGAATTCGTTCTGCACGAGGTCGCCGAGATGCGCGGAACCGAGCGTTGCGTTGTAGACGGGGTCCGTGAGTTTCGCGGGCGAGTAAGGCAACCCCACCTGGCCCGCCACCATCTTTGCCGTACGCGGCATGAGCTGCATGAGGCCGCGTGCGCCTGCCGGGCTCAGTGCCTGCGGGTCGAACTCGCTCTCCTGCCTCGACAGACCGTAAACGAGTGCGGTTTCCACAGGCGGGCCACGATGCGTCCATTTGGGCATGCCCTCGGTTGGATATGCATGGTCGGTGAGCACGATGTTTCGAAGCGATGCGGCCTTGGCGATGCGGAGCGAGAGTTTGCGGTCACCGAAGGAGAGGGCGAGGTCCGAGAGAGCGGCTAACTCCGCTGGATCGTCGAGGATGTCCGCGAGATGCAGCATGAAGGTCCAGCGCGTGTTCTGCCGGTCAAGGTCTTGCAGAATGCGCGCCGCGTGAACGAGCTCACGATTGCCGAGGCGCTGTTTGACGTCCTTGGTGCGCAGAGGATTTTCCGGGAGACGCAGCTTGCCGTCGCCGCCATCCGCGGCGATGGCAGCGGTCGCGAGCTGGCCGTAAAACGTTGTCGGATAGGTGGCGGCCTGGCGGTAATAGGCTGCCGCCTTTTCCTTGTCACCGGCGGCGGCTGTGGCCCGGCCGGACCAGTATTCCGCGCGTGACTTGCTGATGGGCGTCGAAACCCCATCACTCAGCTTGCGGAAATGCGTGAGTGCCTTATCAGGCATGTTCAAATACTGGAGCCCGATCCAGCCAGCGAGAAATTCGGCTTCGGCAAAGTCCGCCCCTTCGGTGAGGCCATTGCCGGCGGCGATCTTGTAGGCATCCTCGTAAAGGCCTTGCGACATGGCCTTGCGGGTCAGAATCTTGCGTTCGATCCACCAACTGTCCGGCCGCACCATCTTGTGTGGCTCTGTTGGTGCGGTGAGAAGGAGTGGAAGCGCTCCGTGCTCGTTGCCTCGCCGGCGTTCGTAGCGAACCTGGTCGTAGAGAAGGCCGGGATCGGCGCGCAGCGCGGCGGGGACCTGCGAGAGAGCGGCAGATGTCCTGCTGGACCCAGCAATAAACTGGATGCGGGCGTCAGCGAGGGCGCGCTCGGCCTGGCCGACCAGCGCCGCCGTGGTGCGGGCATCGCTCGTGCGCTGCTCCCAGAGCAGGCGGGCAAGGCGCGCCTGCTGTGCTTCGGTCGTGAGGTGGCGTCCGTATGCGGCGAGGATTTCCTTTTGCCGGGAAGCGCCGAAGTCATTCTCGATCCAGGCGCGGCGGATCCATGCCCTGCCTTCGTCCACCCGGCCGACGTCGATCAGCGTTTCGCCGAGCCGGATGCGGCCCTCACCCGTTTGCGGAGGGTGATCGGTGAACCAGGCAATGAGGTCGTCATTCGACATGGGGTAGGAGAGGAGTGCGCGCTCCGCGCGCGCCTCCAGGATGAACTTGCGCGGCCAGTCCGGGTTTTCCTCCATGAAGGCGACGATTTCCGCGAAGGTTGCGGTGCTCTCGTCGGAGAGAAGGCGGGTCCAGACGATGAGCCTGGCGGCGGTCCGGTCGTTGACCTGCGTCCGAAAACGGCTGGCGGCGGTCCAGTTTCCCCTGTCGATTTCATCGAAGGCGGCGCGCGCCGCCAGCATGTCGGCGGCGCTGAGGCCGGAGAAGGAGCCGGGAGACGCTGTGGCGGCCTTGGGGGCGACCAATGGTGCGACACTTGCCGTCTGGACCTCGCTGCCGCCGGGGCGGGGAAGAGGCAAGATGGAGGCCTGCGCAGCGGCGGCACAGGTAGACAGGACCGCGGCCGCCATGGCAGCCGCGAACCGCTGAAGGTTCAATCTGTTACTAGTCCGCAAGGCGCAAACCCGACACAAAGTTTTCGAACCGCTCTCAGGCCCACCCGCCGGGCGGCCCTGGGTTCGTCAATCGCGCTCCGATATCCGGCGCAAGTTCATTCCGCGCATCAGATATTCCACCATTCAGACTACTCATGTGCTAACACGCGCCGCAATAGGCCATATACGGCGGAACTGGCGGTTTTCTTGCCGGTTCAGCCACTTATGGTTATCTTGCGCGCCTTCGGGAGTACCCCCTCCCTCGGAAATAGGGGCAACGGAGCCTAAAGCCATGTTCAAGGGATCGTTCGTCGCACTCATTACGCCGTTCAGGGACGGGAAGGTGGATGAGGCTGCGTTCGTCAAACTGGTGGAATGGCAGATCGAGCAGGGCACGCACGGCCTCGTCCCCTGCGGGACCACGGGCGAGTCGCCAACGCTCTCCCATGACGAACACAAGCGGGTGGTGGAACTCTGTATCAAGACGGCGCGGGGCCGGGTGCCCGTGATCGCCGGGGCGGGGTCCAACAACACCGTTGAGGCGATTGAGCTGACAGCCTTCGCCAAGGAGGCAGGCGCGGATGCCGTGCTGAGCGTTACGGGCTATTACAACAAGCCGTCGCAGGAAGGCATCTACCGGCACTTCAAGGCGGTGAACGATGCCGTCGATATTCCGATCATCCTTTACAATATCCCCGGACGGACCATCGTCGACATTTCGCTCGAGACGATGACCCGGCTTTTCGAGTTGAAGAACATCGTGGGGGTGAAGGATGCGACCGCCAACCTTGCCCGTGTAAGCCTGCAGCGTCAGACGATGGGCCCGGAGTTCTGTCAGCTTTCCGGGGAGGATGCGACGGCACTCGGTTTCAACGCGCATGGCGGGGTCGGATGCATTTCCGTCACGGCAAATATCGCACCCAAGCTCTGTGCCGAATTCCAGGACGCGACGCTGGCCGGCGACTTCAAGAAGGCGCTCGAGATTCAGGACCGGCTGATGCCGCTCCACCACGCCTTGTTCCTCGATCCGAATCCGGCGCCTGCGAAATATGCGGCGAGCCTGCTCGGGTTCTGCGCGAACGAGCTGCGGCTTCCGTTGGTGCAGGCAAGTGCTGCGACCGAAGAGCAGGTGCGGAGTGCGATGCGCAGCGCCGGCCTCCTCAACTGACGAGAGAGAAATCGGGGAGCGATGTCCTCCAAAAGCGGTGGCGCCAAAAAGAAGCCCGGTGACGGGAGCAAGATCATTGCGGACAACCGCAAGGCGCGCTTCAACTACAGCATTGGCGAGACATTCGAGGCAGGCATCGAGCTCAAGGGGAGTGAGGTGAAGTCGCTGCGCGGCGGGCAGGCCAGTCTCAACGAAGCTTACGCCCAGGTGACGAAGAGCGGCGAGATCGTGCTCGTCAACGCTTATATCCCCGTCTATCTCCAGGCGAACCAGTTCAACCACGAGACGCGGCGGCCCCGGAAACTCCTCCTTCACCGGCGCGAGATCGACAAGCTCATGGCGGCGGTGCAGCGGCAGGGGATGACGATCGTGCCGCTGCGCATGTATTTCACCGACCGCGGGCTCGTGAAGGTCGAGATCGGGCTCGCGCAAGGCAAGAAGCTTGCCGACAAGCGCGAGACTCTGAAAGAGCGGAGCTGGGAGCGGGACAAGGCGCGGCTTCTGCGCGAAAAGGGCTAACGACGCTCAGCCGTCGATGCGCTTGCGGATTTCGGCAAATACGGAATGGAACATCTCCGGCGTCAGGCGCCTTGTGTTGGTGTTGTAGCGCGAGCAGTGATAGCTGTCGAAGAGGCGAAGCCCCCCGCCGACGTCGTGTTCCGCACCGTGCGCGAAAGTCGCGGCGCTCTTCTTGACGCCTCTCGCCGAAAGCACGGCATCATGCGCGATGCGGCCGAGAGCGAGGATAATTTCAAGATCGGGCAGGGCGCCGATGCGCGCCTTCAGGAAGCCGAGGCAATTTTTCGCTTCGGCTGGTGTCGGCTTGTTTTGCGGCGGGACGCAGCGCACGGCGTTCGTGATCATCGCGCCGGTGAGCAAGAGACCGTCATCCGGACGCGCCTCGTAGGTGCCGCGCGCGAAGCCGAACTCAAGCAGCGTTCCGTAGAGCAGGTCGCCCGCAAAATCCCCGGTGAAAGGGCGTCCCGTCCGGTTTGCACCCTGGACGCCGGGGGCGAGACCGACGATGAGCAGGCGGGCATTCCGGTCGCCAAAGGACGGGACAGGCGCGTTGAACCAGTCCGGATGCGCGGCGCCGTTCGCCTCGCGATAGGCGACGAGCCGGGGACAGAGCGGACAGTCGAGCGGCGCTTCGGCGTTGAGAGGCACGGGCGCGAGGCGATCAGGCACGCGCGGGACGTTCGAGCTCGTTGTCCTCGTCTTCGTCGTCATAATCGTAGCCGTCATCGTCGTTTCGGATCGGCGCCGCCGGGCGGTCCGCATGGTTGCGGCCTATCGTATCGCGAAGCGTTTCCAGGTCGATGAACTGGTCGGCCTGCCGCCGCAACTCGTCCGCGATCATGGGCGGTTGGCTGCGCATGGTCGAAACCACGGTCACGCGTTTGCCGCGTCGCTGTACTGCGTCGACGAGGCGGCGGAAGTCGCCATCGCCCGAGAAGAGAATCAAGTGGTCGAGCTTGTCCGCGATTTCGAGGGCATCGATTGCGAGTTCGATGTCCATGTCGCCCTTGATACGGCGGCGGCCGGTCGCGTCCGTGAATTCCTTGGCTGGTTTGGTTACGACGGCGTAGCCGTTGTAGTCGAGCCAATCGATCAGGGGGCGAAGCGGCGAATATTCCTGATCCTCGACCAGGGCAGTGTAATAAAAGGCGCGGATCAGCGTAGCTTTGCTGCGGAAGTGGCTGAGAAGCCGCTTGTAATCGATGTCGAAACCGAGCCCGCGGGCAGCCGAGTAAAGATTTGCGCCATCGATAAACAGTGCGACGCGCTCATGCGGATAGAAAATCATTATGAACTCCCGAAGCCCCCGGGACCCTTATGCCATAAAATATGCCGCGATTGCCCTGCGCAGCGGCGAAAGAGGAATACGACCGAAGCCCATGATTCCGCAAGTTTACCGCCGTTTTACAGATGCTGTATGGCAAAGCTGGAGGAACGCTCATGGCTAGCCAAATCCTGATCGCGCTGGGCGGCAACCTTCCTTCCGTCAACGGCTCTCCCACCGCCACGATTCGGGCGGCGCTCACCATGATGCCGGCCTTCGGGATCAAGGTCGCCGCCTCCGCGCCATTCTACAGAACATCTGCCCTCGCAAGTTATATACAGCCGGACTATGTGAATTCCGTGGCGGTTGTCGAAGCAGCGGACCCCCCTGGAGCCCTGCTCGGCAAGCTGCACCGGCTTGAGGCGCTCTTCGGCCGGGTCAGACGGGGGCGCTGGGCGCCACGGCCGCTCGACCTCGATCTGCTGGATTTCTGCGGCGAAATCATCGCCCCGGCAGGGCCGGCCGGATGCGAGGCGGGGATGGGGTCCCTGCCGCTCGCGCTGCCTCATCCAGGTATTTCGAGTCGAGCATTTGTGCTGCTGCCGCTTCGGGACGTGGCGCCGGATTGGCGCCATCCCGTGACGGGGCTGGGAGTCGAGGACTTGATCGCGGCGCTGCCTGACGGGGAAGTTCGGGCGATCCGGCGCGCGGAGGACTGAAATCGTCGCAGTTTGGCGCGTAAGAGCCTGTTCCGGCTTGCTTTCTGCGGTTCGAACCCCTACATACAGGCCAAATCTTGATCCTGCATACCGGAGTTTCGAATGGCCCGCGTGACCGT
>Ga0180009_10000546_pt1 | contig 51822 bp, 35 predicted proteins | sample OS_PC_MetaG_FD_123537 | JGI IMG/M metagenome (GOLD analysis project Ga0180009, IMG submission 123537) | Groundwater microbial communities from the Aspo Hard Rock Laboratory (HRL) deep subsurface site, Sweden - OS_PC_MetaG | ecosystem: Environmental > Aquatic > Deep subsurface > Groundwater... | reverse complement strand
CATCCAGAAGAGCAATGTCGCTAGGATCCTTGCCTCTGTCGCAATTCTTGTCGGCGGCACAGAAAACTATGTGAATGTCATCTCCTATCTTCCATTCCAGTTCCCCAGTATCACCCTGGAAAGTCTCTCCCAACTTTTCCCACTGCGGAGCCTTCCCGTCATCGGTGACTTCGATGTAGAGCGCACCCTGATCCGGAACAGTGACAACTTTGTAATTGAATGTCTGTCGTTTTTTGGACCAGTTCTTTGCCGCGCTCAGATAGCGACTCACCTTGGCAGCGTCACCGGAACCGAGCTGCCCCTGCAGATCCTGAAGAGTCCTCACGGCGTCGTCTAAGCGGTATCCTGGTTCATTGTTCCCGTTTATCACGTCAACAAGGTCCTCAAGCTTAGATCCAGCCTGTCTTGACTCCACCACGCGTACCTTGGTCACTTTCAGAGCCTGCAGCGCACCCATCAGGGCTACTTCGCCCTTGCTCAGTTCGCCCTCGAAATATGTCTTGTCCGATTCGATCTGCTCGGTGATTTGCGATAGAGGGAGAGTGTCGGCTTTAGCATTGATATAGATCTTGAACAGGCTCCAGTACCATAGCGATCGATCACTTCTTTTGAAAAGAACGGAACTTGAGTCACCCGTATGAAACTCTGCGAGATCGCCTTCCAGCGCGATATGATTCTCGTTGAGCTTGGGGATGGTATCCTTCGGATTCGCTGTCGGCCACTGTGATGAATCTGCCACGACCGCCGCGAAACGATTTATCGCACCATCAAGCTTCTCTATGGCATCCCGGATATTGAAGTTTCTGTAAGTCTCCGATATCGTTCTTGCCACGGGCGAGAACTTCGGAAACAGCCACTTCACCGTGAGTGCTCTCGAATACCGATCGAACTTGCTTATTATGAGTGGACGCTCCTTGTCAGTGACACTCAGATACTGGCCGGAGTGTCCTTCAAGTATGTTGTCTTCAACCTTCGTTGTCTGCGGAAGCAGGAACTGGAAGTGATACAGATTCGGAATCGAATACAGCACAATCCATAGGATGCTGACAGTGACGACAAATCTCGTAAATTTGCGAACTCTGGTGATCGCCCGGTTCCTCATTACCGATTTCAGCATCCAGTAGAACGGTTCCTGCAGACCGACCGGTCTGAGTATCCTCGGAGGCTTGTAAATCGACCGTCCGACATCAGTGCCGACCTTCTCCGGCGATTGCCCGGTGCATGAGAGGAAGAAGACCTGGAAATTAAGCGTTCTTCGGACGATGATCTTAAGGAACTCCTTCATCTTGACCAGAATAGTTCTGACCGATCCTGCCCATTCGGAATTTGACGCGATTTTGTTGCTGCTGAGAACTTTGTCGAGAAAAACTTCAAATTCCTCAGAGAAGAACTGCTCGTCTTCGGGGCGTACAAGTACTGTCTGGCTCTCACCTGTGAAGCCGGGGAGGACGTCCGCTTTTGTGATCACGAGCGCAACCGGAATTGGCATCTGAGAACTTAGAGGTGCCAATCGTTCCAGCATTGTGATGAAGGAGGCGACATGCGCCTGGCTTTCCAATTCTGCGCCGAGCAGCTTGGGATCATAGAAAAACATGATGCCGTGGGCACCATCCATGAAGTCGATGACCTTCTCTTTGAGTTCACCGCCTTCCCTGATGGAGACCGCTTTGCCTTCGTAGTCATATGTCACTACAGATAGCTTCTCATCGCGATCGAGGATAGCGTTGAATTGAAGCAGTCTCTCACCTTCGGTAGGATCGGGAAACTTCTGATCGCCTCGCATGTCAACTATCGTTCCGACGGCTGAAGTGCTGCCGAGACCCCAGATGTGCCTGTAGTTGACAAGGAATTCGCTTGCTGTAGCGCTGTCTGTCACCGATATCTGAAGGTTCTTCGATACCTTGCTGTCCTCATGCAGCGTAGTGAAATAAACGGATTTGCCCGAATTTGTGTGACCATAAACGCCGATTCGGATTCCTGAAGGCCATTTGTACTTGGCTACCGGGGCAGGCCCCTTCTTCCTGGAGGAGGCTTTGAATATCTTCTTGAAGAACTTGAATACTTTGGTAGCTGCTTTTATCATGGTATGTTCACGGCACCGGATTTAGGGTCTCTGTCCGTGTTATCCTCCGATTCCTTCCTCTACATTCGTGGCTCTTTCTCTGAGTTGCTCAAGCTTGGTGTCGGTATATGTACTCCAGAGAACGGGAACAGCTACTGCAGCAAGAAGAAAGAGTATGATGATCATCGAGTAAAACAAATATGCCGGCTTGCGCTGCGAGATAATCAATCTCAGGTAACGTCCACTCAGGAACGCTCCTTTGATCTTACGGAACAGCTCACCGAACCAGCCAGCAACTCGTGCCCAGAAATCGCCTTTCTTCAGGTAACCCCACTCCGACAACAACTGCTTAAAGAGTCTATTCTTCGAACCGAGCTTCGTGAATGAATCGATCCTCAGCAGGTGAAACTCGAGGGATGCTCTGTCCTTAAGGAGATCCTCACCGAGTTCCTGGCGTCGCCGAGCAAGCTCAAGAAACTTCATCGGATCGCTCATCGAATTGAATGCCTCAGGCGTGAGGTCGCCTCTCAGGCGCTTGCCGAAGGTGTTAAGGAATCGGGCTATCTCCCGCAGGAAAAATGCGTTTAACTGATAGTTGTCTTTAAGGCTTCCCGGTTTGCAGAGCATGGGTACGAGGTGATTCTCGAAGAATGGCACATCCTGCTTCACGGCTCTGAGCCCGCGGCAATGCGAATAGGCTTGATTCGAACGGCCGTCAGTATCCGCCTCAGACTCGAAGTACGTGATAAGTATCTGGACTGCAAACTGCCTGAGGTCCGATGTTGTCAGAGGATTCTCTCGCACCCGGTCAAGCAGAAAGTAATCAAGCTCGACAGCCTGGTCGCGCTGCTGACGAAGCGGCTGGAAGACAGTATAGACACCGTTGTAGGTCTGAAAGAACGCTTCAGTCTTGAAGCTCGAGTACTTAGTCTCGTAAGTGTTGATGTATTTAAATAAGTCTTCTACGTAGTTCTTCATTTTCATGGCTTCCTTGCCTGGTCAATTGTCAGACTGCATATATCATAAGATCAAGCTTGCCGAGTCCGGAGAACTTCTTCGGATCGCCAACTCCCCTAAATATCAAAGTAACCTTGTTCACAGATGGCGACTGGAGCATATCCTGCGGCCGCAGCGCGACCTTCGCGCCGAAGGTGACAGCGTCAACCTTAACCGGATCTGTCTCGCCCAAGCCTCTGGCCTCATTGACTCCGAACCTGACCTGCATATTGGTCCATTCCGCTGTGCTGAACAAGTCTTTGGACATCAGAACGACTGTGTCCGAAACAGCCTGAGGATTCTCGATGTTTATCAGCAGGTAGCTGAGCTCTCCAACCTGTTCCAGATTGCACGACTGGAATGGGACCAGTCTGTATGTACGGTTGTTATATGTCAGGCTGTCTTCAGCGGAGGCCTCTCTTCCAAGTTCATCTTTCCTGATCTGAGCCAAGAAGCCAAGCACGCCCCGGAGATCGCTCAGGATTGAGTCGATCATGCCCACCTGGTCCCTGATATTCTGGTGGTCGTACTCAGAAAGCAGAAATGAGTCTATCGCAGCCATGAACCTGCCTACGTCAGTGCTTCGCTCCTTCGTGAAGTGCTTCTCGTTCAGATAGTCCTTCAGGCCGGGCTGTAGATTTAAAAGAGTAGCGAGAACACGGAACAGACTCTTGAAATGAACCACCATGCTGAGCGGGTGCGATGCGTTCCTGCCAAGTACGAAGCTGTCGAGAGTAGAGGAAATGTGATATGCCATCAAGAAGACAGTATCCTTGAATGCTGCCTGAAGATCAGTCTTCTCGCCAGCGAGTAATCCCTCAGTCGTTATAGCTGCAAAGGCTCGAGACGACAGTGAGAGCAGACTCTCAAGCCTGTTGCGGAAGTCCGTTGCGGTCTTAAGCAAATTTTCGTCGGCATTGATCGTCACACAAGGCGGACAATATCCAACGGAGAAGTGTGCTTCTGATCCCGTAACCTTTAGTTCAGCAACCTGCACGAACATACTTTCGGGCATATTCGGCCTTTTCCCCAAATGAAGGCCATATCCTGCCGCCAAATAGGGCATCCTCGGGATCTCCTCCTCAGGATCAGGATCTCCAACCTCTCGCTTCTCCGATGGCTTTACGCTGATGTAAACCGGCATTGGACCGTCCGTTAGATCAGTCTCCGCCTTCAAGCTCAGTTTCTCTGACTCGCTGATGTCAATATAGCTGCCATTCGGAGTCAGTGCCTGACAGCGCGTAATGGTGACTCGCAGTTTGTCGCCACTGGCCATCATATCAATGCTCAGTGCAGGCTTGCCAGACAGTGACTTCCGTACCAAGCCGTAGCTGTCGGCAACATCGAGATTGTGCCAGCGTGCTAGATCTTCAAAGTAGCTTTCCTGGTCCTTGAGATGCTGCTGGGTTATCAGCATCCCATCCTTCCAGTTTACAGAATATAACTTCAAGTCACTCATGGCATTGCCTCTATCGTTAATCCGAAAATTTACTGATGCTCATAGAAGATGTCAAGGTTAATATCTCATGCTATACATAACTGGAATAGCCGAGATAACCACAATCTGCTTTTCTCCCGATCTGCATACGTTTTTGCTCGCCCATAACTTTTATTTGGCTGACAAGATTGCTTGGCATGCACAGGTCGAGCGCTCTTTCCACTTTTTCTCTTATACGCCCACCCGGCACAAACTCGCCGATGTCTTCAGTCTTCACATCTCTGATGATGACGTCATAGGCAGAATCGCACTCTGAAAATGACCGTCCCACGAGCGAGTTCACCGCGAGTCTGCTCTCTGCCGACCCAAGACTGAAACAAATCCCTCTCGCTATTTCAAATGTTGATGACACGTTCTCGATGATTTGACACTCATATCCGGCCAGATGCGTGAGAACCTTCTCGACCAACTCAGCATTGCCTGCCCAATGATGGTACATGGGGAGAAGAGTGAACCAAAACATAAGCTCCGAAAATGAACCTGAATGTCGATCGGAATCAAAGTCGAATAACTTGAGAAAGCGGTGAAGATGCTCCTCTTCGACAAAACTAAGGCTGAATGTGAGAGCATCTCTCTTCGCAATGGACGTGTATCTTATCACCGAAGCATCAAAAGGTGCCATCAGTTTCCGGGATTGCATATCCCAATCGTCGGTGCGGGCAGTGGAGCCACTGAGTCCGTAAAAGAACTGATACGGCATATAATCAACTGCACTATTGTAGCCTATCATCAGGACAATTTTGGAGCCAGGCCCGACTGGAGTTCCCGCCGAAGGATTCTGTTCAATAACTTCGCCCTTGTAGTTTTCGTACTCGCCGACAGCAAGTATATCTACACTGCGGATATCAATGCAGGTCTTGCCGAGAATGTTGAGAGCAGTGGCGAAGTGAAGCGGGTGCCGTCTACTGCAGAGCTCAGGCATTATCATTTCATCGGTCATTGACGAGTGATCTCCACTTTGTACTGGGTGTTCACCGGCGACTTGGCCTTAAGGAAACTCGTCAGCCTAATGCGAAGCAACGCCACCTCATCTTCCGATAGAAAGTCATCCGCCTTCACGGTGGCGGTAACCGCTATACATCGGCGGACACCGCGTTTGGTTCTCTCCGTAGAGTTGCGGCACTCGGCCTTCTGTATTCTCGGATCGAATGTTCTCGTCCAGGCCGAGATCTCTTTGAAATTGACTGCGCGATCACGACTGCGCAACCTTCCAGTTGCTTCGATCATGATCTGCTCCGCAGTCTTAGCCGGAACGCCCCCTCGGGTGGGGAGGATGTTCGTCACAGCCGTCAGTCCGGGATGCTTCTCGTAAAGCTCATCAATCTTGCCCGCCTCTATCCCGTTCGCCCTGTTCTCCGCAGTTACAGAGTAGTTGACGGTAAGTGAATCGGGAGGGGGTTCGAAGAAGGGTGAGAAATCGAACCAGAGAACTTGACGATCTTCCCGCTCTTCGATTGAATAAACACGCGGCGACTTCTCCGTCTGGACCTCGTAGCTGGGTAGATATGTCCTGCCGGAAGAATCAGTCACTTCCACGATTTCGAGCACACTTGAACTGCGATCCGGAAGTTCTATCTCGACAAGCATGTTACCGCCTGTATGTTTGAAAAGCGTCAGTTCGTTTTTGTTTGTTGCGACGAAGCAATTGAACCTGATTCCGAAACGAGATGTCAATTTGCCCCTGTCGCCCCCTTCGGGAAGATCAAGCCTCATCCAGAAGAGGTCCTTTTCCGATGCAGTGATCTCGATTCCATTCTTGAACATCAAATCAGCTATCTCGCGATTCGCAGGACCCCTTTCCCACGCCGACACAAAGCTCTCGGTAGGAATCACAAAGCTGTCTTCGAGGGGACTGTACAGGTCACCGCTGGAGCGCAGCCCACCCCAATCCGGAGTGGATTCATCATCGTATCTGAAGATATCTTCGATGGATGTCTCCAGCCCAGGGCAGAATCGATTCACGGTGGAAAACGCTCCAGACTCCATACCGGGACACCAGTATGACCATCGTAGCTGCCTGAGTACTTCGGATGATCCGTTCAGATATATTAGTGAGTCCTTGAAATCGGAAGCGATGCCCGAGTATTCGATCGCAACATAAATCCGGTCGGCTACAATCGATGAAGCGGAGCCTGCTTTGTGCCCAGCCTGCGAGACAGGGGGGAGATCTTCGCAGACATCCTTCAGCTCGTCACCGTATCGTAACAGGACATGCCTAACCTTTGCGGACATTAGTTTCTCTGTCCGATGCGGCGAAAAGAAGAATGTCTCGCCCCCATCGCGTTTTTCTCTGTAAATGAAAAGCGTCCGAGGATCGACTTCGACAGTCGGATCGGTCAATTCACAGCTCATGATCGTGAATGCCGGCACTGGCCAGCGCTTACATTCCGGGAACAGGGATCTGATCAGTGAGCTCTTGGCGACTTCCCAGACCGACATTACCCGATCTTCGATTCTCTCCAGTTGATGCGCTTGCATCTGGAGTAGCATTCGCAGGATCGGGTCCAACCGCTCCGATGACTCAGGAACGTCGGGATTCCACTTCCGGAGTTCCCGATGCATCTCTGCAAAAATCTCATCTTTGTTTCTCGATTTCTCAGTCTTCATCGCGAATAGCTTTCGTCCAGAGCCTAACCAATCACAAAGGTGCCCTCAAACTTCTTCTCTTCATCGTTATCACGGTAGCTGCCGGAGACTTTGATTGCAAGTCCTATTGGATGTGAGTTCGACCCCTCCACATTTGCGAAAGAGACCGACACATTGTAGAGCATTTTCTGGGATCGGTCAATTGCATTGCGTAGACCTGCTCTGATATCGGATTTGTTGGCGGTATAGAGGTCGGAATATTCTTTGTCCCAAATTTCGCAGCCGTATCCCGGATCGAATGGTATTGAGCCGACTCTTGTGGAAAGAATCAGCCCGATAGAGTATCTTATTGATTCATCGAGCGCCGCTCTGGAGAGATAGCCCTCTCTCAGTACCAGAGGTAGTGACAGGTATTCCATTGAGTAGTCATCAGTTCAGTTTTATTGGATTGCCCTTAACATTCACCATTGCACCTTCTGCGTCGAAGGTCCCGGATGCCTTGCTCTCGAAATTAGCCGAAGCCTGAAGCTTCATATTGGCGCTGGATTTCATTTCGAGATCGGTTCCTGCCTCGACAGTGACCTTCTCGTCAGTTTTCAGCTTTATATTCTTGCCCTCGATCGAAATGTCACCATCTATGCTCTTAATTGTTATACTCGGTCCATCCATGGTTAGAATTATCTGATTGGCGCCATCAGGCGACGTTATTTCTATAGACTCCTTGCCCGATTCATCATTGAATATAATCTCGTTTCCTGACTTTGTCGTGAACAGCTTGATTAGATTCTCTTCACTATTCGCTTTCGAATGTGGAGCGCCCTCGGAATTGTAAACCGAGCCGACCACCACTGGCCTCGATGGATCGCCGAATTCGAAGCCGACAAGGACTTCGTCATTGAGTTCCGGTATCCAGAAGGATCCCCGATCTGAGCCAGCGTGCATTGTGGCATAACGCACCCAAGGTGTTTCATCGGAACCGCTCCAGGGAAACTTCACCTTTATTCGACCGAGCATATCCGGGTCATGGTTGTTGACAACGATTGCTGGCTGTAATTGAGTAATTTGGGGAGCCTTTCGGGACATGCCGGGAAAAGCCAGATCAAGAGGAGTGCATATGAATGTATTATGGTACTTCCCACTTTCATCAAAAATATGCTTTACGCCCTTGACCCAATAAGGTCGGTTAATCAGATCAGCCATCTCTCTGACAGTGATGGTATGACCGACCGCAACAGTCGGCATGATCGACTGTCCCTGGCAATTAATCATCCTGCCCATAGCGCTGGAACGAGCCGTCGTGAGAACCTGATCCAGCGATCTTGAATCCGAAACCACAGGGGATTCTACAAAGCTGGGACTATCATATACTTGTGCCGAGGCAGTGGGGGAGAGGTCGGAGAGATCGGAGAGAGCGGCGGTCCTTGAGATAGATGAGGAATCATTGGAATAGCTTCTCGTCTGCTCATAGTTGTATACGGTCGACTTGAATTCCATTTGCTGAGTGCCGACGCCAAGCGCGAAGGCTCCAAGCGTCTGCCTCCATATCAGATCTTCATTCTCACGGCTGGAGGCTTCGATCAGTTTGAACTCTCCGCCATCATAATGAGCGAACTTGCCATCTACACAGGCAAGCCTTTGGATGAAATCCCAGTCTGTTTCGCGGTATTGTACAACGAAGTTCAGGGTCCTGGCTGATGATTCCATATTTCCAACCGTTATGGGATAGCCTCTGACCAATGCACCGATTATATCGCTTGCTGAGATTTCGTGATACAGTGCATTGCGCTTGCAGTCTTCCATCGCAATCGTCGGGCTGTGCGCCGTCACAATCACTCTGTTTAGCCCATCTATGCTGTTGTCAAGGCTGACTTCGGTGACAACTCCAATAAATTCGAGTTCCTTGGAGGCGTCGACCGTGCCACCAGTCGGAGATATTGTTACTGCGATGGATTGACCGAGGAAGTTTGTATATGTGCTCGGATCGTCAAAGTCAGCGGTGGCAGCCGTACGAGCGACTCTCTTGATTGTTACTTTTAGTACGTGATGGTCATTAATGGATTGGTTTAATTCAACCCCGGATATGAGATGGCGAATTTCGTTACCGGCGATTCTGATTTGGCAGTCAGCTGGGGTTTCGAGTACAGGCATATGAACCTTTATTCAGATAATTGTCAGCCGGGCAGGGGATGTCCTCCTGCCCGGGCATAATCGAAAGAAACTTATTCTTCCCAGCGGTTATCTATCGTCGCGTCACCGATCGTAAGGTCATGACAAGATATCTCGAAGTACTCGTGAATCTGGTCATCAGGACTGTTCTTGACGTGAGGGATCATCTCGATGTACTCCGTAATGAACCCCTCGTTCCACGTCAGCTCCTTCATCATCGCATCTGTTGGATTCTTGAAGGTCACCTTGCCGGCCTTCCAGTTTGGTGCGCTCGAATCCATTGCCCAACGAGCAATGTCTGACGTCTCGTCTGATTCTCTTCTGACCTTGATTGTGCCGGCATGAGCGCGGTCTGATGGACGGCCAGTTTCATCCTTGGCTGTGTACAGCCTGTAGCTGACCTCATAGACGTTCTTGTAGACGACGCCGTCGATTTCGAGAGTCGGTCTCCGTGCCATAGTTTCTCTCCTTAGAATTCATTAGTGTTATGTTTCGCAACAAAACCTTAACATCCTGTTCCTGGCAGCAACAACTACCCTGACAGGAAGCTATCTTGACTCACATTGGCTTACTTATCCTTTACGCTCGTCTGGTCATCCTGATTCCAGGCAGTGAACTCGATATTGAATGTCCTCGCTGGATATTTCGGATTGAGCGCGACCTTAATATCGATCTCCTGACGCTTGCGCATCTCTTCATCAGCAAATATCTCGACGCGATAATCCTGAAGAATATTGTCACCGCCGCTAATCGCTTTCATAAATTTGTCGATGTCGCGACGCATAGTGTCGACAAATTTCTGATCGATCACGGAGAACGTCTGTTTGTTCAGGTAATTGCGCAGAGTCTTATACACATAATCGTATGTGCGACGAATGGAGTAGACGTTGAACGTCTCCTTGCTGAACAGTGTCGCGGCACCCATAGAAACTGCCGTGCCTTCAAAGCTGACCATCGGGTTGACGCCTTTTTCATTTATCTTGCTGGCATCCGGCTGATTCGCCTTGAACCTCAGATACTTCGCATCGGCAATCTTCCCATGCTTGAAACCTGCCATCGGCTGCTGCATGCCGACTGTTGTGTCACCCTGGTACATCTTGCCGGCGACTGACGCTGACGGTGGTATCCACATGTCCTCGTCTTCGTACTGGTTCTGCTCGCGAGCCAGAAGGTAGTTCGCGAACACCGATACATACTGCTTGTAGTTGTCGATTCCGGGAAGGTTGGCGTAGTTTGGATCGTCGAGCATGTCCATGACTTCCTCGACACTCTCCAGATTGGGGAGGTCAGTCATGATGTGCAGCTTGTTCGGGAGACCGAGCTGTCGCGCGACGGTGTCAATGTTTTCGACACTGCCGAGATAACCGGGGATCACGGCCATCGAGAAGCAGTCTTTGATACTCCACTCGCGATAGAGATCGGCGACAGCTTTCGACAATTCCTCGAATTTCTCCTTGTCATCGGGATCGACCAGTTCCTCTCCGCTGACATTGGCGAAGTAGGCATTGACCTTCTCGTCCGGTTCCTGCTGGGCATTTGCGAAGAACTTGTCAATAGCGCGATAGGTCGTCTCAAGTTCGCGTGACTCCCTGTGCACTTTCTTCATATTCTTTTCGAGATTCGCCTCGAGCTTGGTAGACTGCTCATTAAGGCTCTTGCGGATGGTCTCGATATTTTCTTCCTTCGCGAAATTGTCTATCCAGATTCGCAGGCGCTCGGCGAGAAGTTTCCGTTGAGTTTCGAAGTCCTTCTTGGTCAGGAATTCTTTGCGCTGAAAGTCCTTCTTCGGATCGAGCCATTCTACGCCCCGAACGAGATCGCCATCAGTGGTCTTGAATGACGGAAGCAGTCCTGCCAGCTTCTTGAAATCACCGAATGTATCCCCCAGTATCGCCGCAAATTCCTCATCCGATACTTTCTCGACTTCGAGTGCTGGCTTTGCCGCGGCCGCCTCAGCAGCCTCTGCCTGTGGTTCCAATTTCTCTTCTTCACCCATCTATCTTCACCTCTTTCTATTCGCTCAAAAGATCGATGTAGTAAGCCATGACTTTCAGAAGAGCTTCTTTCTTGTCACTGTCCTGAAGGATCTTCTGCAGGGATTTGTTCTTCTTAAGCTGCTTGTCGAGATCGGACATCATCTCTTTGCTGTAATATGTTTTCTGGAGATGCTCATTTTTCTCGATGAGTTCCTTGGACGTGAAATCTTTCATCGCCCGGATATCAAAGTCGCCGTTGACAGGCTCGCCGTCGGCAGTCTCCATCTCCACTGAGAAAGACGGCTGGAATTTCTCAAAGACTTCTTTGAGGTTGTTGCATCTCTTCGGTGCTACGTCGGCTTCCTCGCTGTTGTTGAGTTTTGCCGCGTACAACATCTTGTTGGAAGGGAGAAGTTCGACCGGGATAGAATCATCCCGTTGGATCTTCTCGGTCGCTCCCAAAATGAACTTCGCCATTTATCCCTCCAGGTTCGAAAGGAATGAACTGTTATTTACTTCTCTCAGTGGTGAACGTGTAGTTGTCGTCCTTTACTCCTATGTTAACACGATCTCCAGCTTTTATCTTACCGGTTATTATATCAACTGACAGTCTGTTGACGATATCTCGCTCAATGATTCTCTGGATCGGTCTTGCTCCGAGCTCGAATGTGTAACCATCCTTCGCCAGTTTCGACTTCGCTTCCTTGCTGAGAGTGGCCTCGATATTCTGGTCAGATAGCATACCGCAGAGATTGTTGAATTCAAGACCCGCTATCACTTCTACCTGCTCCGGCGTGAATGTGTGATAGATAATGATGTCATTGAGACGGTTCAGGAACTCCGGTCTGAATTTGCTGAAAAGGAAAGTGCGAACTTCATCCATATCGACATCGCGACCCTCTCTATCAGCATCCAGAATCTTGTCTGCGGCATAGTTCGACGTTAGTACGACGATCGTGTTGGAAAAGTCGACGGTTCGATTCTGTCCATCTGTCAGCCTGCCATCATCAAGAAGCTGCAACAGAACGTTAAAGACATCGGGGTGAGCTTTCTCGGTCTCATCAAAAAGCACGATAGAGAACGGTTTCCGTCGCACCGCTTCCGTCAGAACACCTCCAGCCTCATATCCGACATATCCGGGCGGAGCGCCTATCAGCTTGGCGACAGAGTGCGACTCCATAAATTCCGACATGTCGAGTCTAACCATTGCGTTCTTGTCGTCGAAGAGAAACTCCGCAAGCAGCTTTGGCAGATATGTCTTGCCGGTGCCGGTAGGTCCGAGAAACAAGAACGACCCGACTGGTCTGTTTGCAAGCTTCAGTCCAGCCCTTGCCTTGCGAATCGCATTGGCTATAGCTTCAATCGCCTTCTCCTGCCCGACGATTTTCCTGGACAGGAATGATTCCATATTGATCAGACGGTCTTTTTCTGCTGTCAACATCTTGGAGACAGGTATGCCGGTTCGGCGGGCGACGACAGAAGCAACATCAGCGTCCTCAATTGTGCGCTCTATGGATTCAGCCACTTTCTTCAATGGCGCGAACTTCCTCACCTTCTCGTCGAAATCCTTCTTCAGGAGTTCAATGTTTGTGACATCTATAGGCATTATTCCACCCCCTCAGAAGCTTCGACCCGATGTCCCCAGAATTCCTGAAGGCGATCGAAATTTCTGGAGAAGTCATCATACTTCTCCTGAAGTTCATCGAATTTCTCTTTCTCCTTGTCGGGATTCTTGCCTTCCAAAGCTTCTATTAGTCCTTTCAACTCAGCGATGTTGGTCTCGATCTCAACGACTCGAGTTTTGCTGAACTCTTCTTTGACCGCAAGCTCTGATGCAGATTCATCAACGAGGTCGAGGGCGATGTCAGGGAGGTTCCGTTCGCTGAGATATCGCATCGCATATCTTACTGAACCTGTTATAGCCTCATCCGTGAACGATATCTTGTGATGGTCCTCGTACTTCGCTATCACGCCCTTAACTATCCTTACAGCGTCATCGAAATTAGGCTGCTCGACTTTCACCCGCTCGAATCTCCTGTCGAGTGCCTTGTCTTTTTCGATGTACTTGGTGTATTCTTCCTCGGTGGTAGCACCGATCAGCCGCATATGGCCGCGCGCGAGGGCCGGCTTGATGAGGTTTGCCGCATCCATGCCGCCCGATACGTTACCAGCACCTACCAACGTGTGGATTTCATCGATGAACAGGATAATCTTGCCACCGGATTTGACAACTTCGCTGACTAATGACTTGAATCGCTCTTCGAATTCGCCCTTGTACTTCGCACCCGCAACGAGCGATCCCATGTCGACAGCCATGACTTTAACATTCTGGAGGGCTTTCGGAACCTCGTTAGCGATGACCGCCTGAGCAAAGCCTTCGACAATAGCGCTCTTACCGACTCCTGCACCGCCTACCAGTGAGGGGCTATTTTTTCTGCGCCTCAGAAGAATCTGGATCAGCTGCTGAAGCTCCTTTTCGCGGCCGATCATCGGGTCGAATTCGCCTGCAGCCGCCTGGTTAGTCATGTCGATACAATACTTGAGCGTGCCTGCGATTTCTTTCTTACCTTGCGCCTCGGCGCCTGTCCCGGACAAAGCAGCACCTGCCGTTGCGATCTCCTCAACAGACTTGGTGTCTGCTATTGCTCGATAGATATCTTCTTTCTTGATATCGACCTTTTCACGCACATAAGGGGAGAGGCCCGACTTCGGATCGAATACTGCTATGAAAATGTGCTCGGGCTCAACAAGAGGATCGAACAGCTTAGCTTTCTCTTCCAGAGCATCGGTCAAAGTATCCTGCACGGCAGGGGAGACTGTCTGGTTCTCTTTGGTCGATGACCTCTTCGGAATCTCTTTCAGGTGCTCCTCCGCGATCGCTTCGATGAATGCGACACTCTTGCCAAGCTGATTCAGTATCGACTCGACTTCAGAGGAATCATGTCGAATCGTCGCGATAAGGAGGTGTTCGACGTAGATTTCCGGGTGCTTGAATGATGCTGCTACTTCACGGGCGACTCGAATTACCGCCCGGGAATCAGCCGAATAACTTGCGATATCCATATTAGACTATAGCACTCCATGCTTCTAGTTCGATATTCCGCAGTTGTATCAGCCCCGTAGATGCATCTCTGCGCTCAAAGTGTCTGTCTGACGACCGAACCGATAATAGCGTTATATAAATCCTATGTCAAGAGCTTTTATGACCCAACATAGGGCATTCCAGGCCTTCCGTTACTTCGGCGCAAATCTATCGGACTCAATGTAATTCACAGTTTCGCTGTCTATCTCAATGCCATCAGTGTAGGTCACCCTAGCCAGAGAGAGTCTCCTGAACGTTCCGTTTGAAATGACCAGGTAGTCAGAGAATTCGCAGTCGCTGATCGCCACGCCAGTCATCTGTGCTCCCTCGAAGTTCGCACCTGATATCTTGCAGCTGGTAATCTCTCCACCAGATCCGAAAACTGACTCTACGCAATAGAGATACGCGAGATTGCTGTTGCGTAGGGTGAGGCTATCGACCTTGGAAATGTAGATTTTCGGCTCCGACATCTTCTCGCAACTGTCGATCGTGAGCAGCTGGCAGTCAGAGTTGACGATGTTGAGGCCATTGAAACCGCTGCATCCGAGGATGATCAACTGCTGGATCTTCGCTTTTCCAAAGGAGATGCTCTTGCTTTCGCATTTTTCAAACAGGAGCTTCTTTATAGTGCTTTCACCGAAGCTGCCTGACATGATGTTCGACTCAGAAATCTTTAGATCGTCGATTTTGGCATTGCCGAATACAACGAGTTCCAACTTGCCGTCAATGATCTCAGTCAAGTCGAATCTGGCATGATAGAGACTTGTGTTGTGCCAATCTGGTTTGATTAGCTTGGTGTTAATGAACTCTGCCCTGGTGTATATACCGGAATCATCGGCGCAATTGCTAAATGTGCATTTTCTGAAGGCTGCATCACTTAGCTTTGCTCTAACGCTTCGGCAGTCTGTGAAAGAACAGTTGTTGAATGTGCTCTGTTCAAAAGATACACCTGCAAATTCACACTCAATAAAACGGACATCCGTGAACTGGGAATTCGAGAAGTCGTCGGAGGCGAACTTGACATTTCTGAACTCCGAATTTGTGATCCGGGCTTCCCTGCCCGCGACATTCTTAAATCCAATGTTCTTCAACGATGACTGATTAAGCACGATGCCGGATATGTCCAGTTCCTCAATCAGCTTATCCTCGACGTGCCACCCCAACTGACCGACTTCGGCATTGAATTTCTCAATGTCTTTGAGATCACTTTTTTCCTTGTCGCTTAATTCGGACGTCATACAGGAAACTCCTCCCAGGCTGATCATGACCACGAATACGAGCCATATCCGCAAGGGCTTAACGGTATTTCTCAAATCGCCTTCTCCACTCATAGTCGGGTATTTCGGCTCGGTCCACATCTCTTTCGATTGTATACACTTTGTGAGTGTCAGTTCCGAATATCCCTCCGCCAGAGGTGTCCGAGTCTATCTGAATCTCGAAGTTCCACCTGCTGTCGAAATCGTAATGGGAAACGAGAGGGCTTCTCTGATTGAACTTTATCGACATGAAGATTGATCGCTCGTTGTTGCCGGCAACGAAATTGAAGAACGTCTGCGCATCCCTGCCGCGCGGTATTATCCATCGGCTTGAGCCGTCATATTGCATCTGAATCTTTTTCCACTCTCCATCGGCGGCATAGACATAAATCACAATGTCTTCCAAATTCACTAAATTGCGTACATGCTGGAAAATAACCAATCTGAATCTGTAGTCGACCGTCCCGCGATGTTCGTCGCGGATGAGGAACTTGTCCGATTCGAATGTCTCAAGGACTCGATCATGGTGACCGATTGTCGGGTTATTTTCAAGTATGTCATAATAGTCAACTGCTACCGCTATTCGCGGCTTTGTAGCCGCCTTGACAGGCTCCATCCTCTCGACATCACCCGCTGAATCGAAGCAGATCTTCGAACCTGCCGAGTGGTCACTTCCCACGCCGTTGAACTCGCCTGCCTTGTTGAGTCTCGGATGCGGCCCTGCGGAGTCTGACACTATCACTATGGGAGTGACTCGCCTGCCGGTAGCTCTAAGCGCAGGATAATCTGAGAAATCGTAGTAGCTGGTTTTCACCGAATTGTCACCGCTGTAATCTAGTCGGTTAATGGTGTAGAAGCCTCTTCGATGCGAATGCCCCGTCAATACGACCTGTATGGTGCGGCGAGTGACAAGATGTTCTTCATAGAGCGGCTGTCTGTTGGTCTCGAATGTCCCCTGATCATGATCGTCTGCATCCCAGTATGTGTCGAATTCCACATCTCCCTCTTCAGCAGTGCTCATGGGGATGCTTTCGAGATAGCTGACAAATGTGAAGTGGCTTGTGAATATGATCTTCTTCTGATCTTCGATTGCGCGGTTCAACAGTGCAAGCTGAGTGTCGGTCACTGGATCATCGGCTCTCGGAAGATGGCCGAAGCCCTGATCTATTCCGGGGAAATCTAGCACATCTTCCTCATCTCCCCACGCCATTCCGACAAGGTTTTGGTCAGGAAATCCTGAAGCGAAATCAGAGAAAGGAGTGAACACAGTATAGAACCACTGAAGTTTCTCGTAATGGAACGTACCCATTTCCTTGACTACCCCATAAGTCTCTCCGAATGCGAGTGTCGCTTCATAGATGGTCAGATTGTGATCCGCAGCGATGCCGGGATTGGCACGGACCCATGCGACTCGAGGAGAGATACCGTATGGCAGCGCATACGCATCGTGATTTCCTGTGACAACGTAAACGGGCTTCTGATATCTCTTGTAGAAATAGACTATGAGCGTATATAGGGCGATAGCGTCAACATAATCCTGATATCTTGATTCGTATGAATCGTCGAGGGCAACCTGATCCCAAATCTGCTTAACCGTTCTACTTGTCCTGTCCGGATAGAGCATTTTGTTGAAATCAATGAGATCTCCTGTAAGCATGAGCGCGTGGATCCCAGGATCACTTCCTACGCGGTCAAGCAGGGACTTTATGATGCGCGTGGAGACTCCAATCATAGAACCTATTTTGGGAGAATCCTCCAGCGGGATTTCTTCCTCAGCGACAATCAGCGTCACTTGAACCTGCTGTGGCGAGTTGTTCGCCTCCGCAGATGAGATCGTAATCGAAGACTGATATGTGCCTGGTTCCCTGCCGCTGGCATTGGTGGAAATGAGAGCTGAATTTGGATTGTCGGATGTAGTAACGCCCGATGCAGGACTGATGCTTACCCAGTCATCATCTGGAGCTGCAGTCCAATTCAGTGTGTCGCCTCCGGTATTGACTATGGTGACCGATTGAGGTCCTGTGTCGGCACCGCCCGGATGTGCAACAATCGCAACCGACTCGGGAGAAACGTGAAGGTGCGGAGGATTCTCAGTCTGTGGTGGCGGAGAGGAGGGAGGCACGACGATCTCCTCTCCCGGATATATCAGATCGGGATCGCCGCTTCTGAGACGCTGCGAATTCGGGATACCTGTTCCGCCGTCATAGTGCCAGAGCTGCTGCCATGTCATGCCATAGCGTGAGGCAATCTTGGAAAGCCAGTCGCCGCTCACAATGACATAGATGTCATATGTCGGGGCGGGAGAGGGGGGAGACTGAGAATCAGATTGAGTCTCCGATGGTGTCTCAGATGATGGCGGTGCGCCTTCGGATGGCTGCGCTGCGACCGTCTCAAATGGATACTCAATGACCCTTGCTTCGCATCTGGACAATACGGTCTGCCTTGCGGCAAGGTGAATGTCTGTCAGATGTCCCATGTTCAAGTATGGTGGGCATTGCTCGTAATAGACCACAGGATGATAGGCCTGAATAGGGTTCATCAGATCCGCTTCTGTGTGGTCAACATCATCTTCAGTTAATCTATAGCAGTACTGTCCACCCTCGATTATATTGGGACCATTCATATTTCGGAGAACAGTTCTTATTTGATCATCCTGAATCTCGTTTGATGTAATCTTTCCCGGTTCGACGCGATTTAGAGTATGTGTTGGAACGACACCCGGTCCGGATGCGGGAGCAGCACCGGCGGATGTTATCTCATGCCAGGTCTGATCATGCGGATAGAGCCAGAATAGATTATTAACACCGTTGGCGAGCAGATTAGTGTGTCTGATGGAGACGCAGTACAACTGCGTGTACGCCGCGTCACGAAGCATCTGAAGGGATTGGCTGTCAAGAACCCCTTTGAATCTGGTGTCAGTGGCTATGACATTTTCATCTAAGACTATACTGCGGAAAGATATTTCAACCGACCCATCCAATTGCGAAAGAGGATTAACTGAGAAACTTTTGGCCGGATCAAGGCCTCCGGTGATCTTTATCTGATAATCGATGTTGTCATTGGATAGTGTATAACCGTCATTTAGGAGTATTAGCAATTCAATATCCCGGGGACTCTGCGTGCCCACGACTACCTGCGGGGTTAGCAGCGACGGATATAATATCATTGCGGGAATGGCATAAATTACATCGTGACGTCTTCCGGTTGTACCTTGTGGACTCATGCTGACAACACCGTGCGCATTTGGTCAGTTCTCTCTTTCAACTTCAATGGAGCATCTTCCGGGCGGAACATCTTCCTCCCTCGCAGTGCCATCTCCGCCAAATGTACCTCGTCGCTGGCTTCCGTCAGCAAGATGGAGAATGTAGCTCTCGTTTCCGGTATAGTTGAGAACTCTGATCTCAATCCAATCCTTGAAGATCAATAACCCCGATTCTTGCTCCCGCCCATACTCAATATCATTGAGCTTGATCGTGAAGAAGTACTCCGGGGAATTGTAATTGCGACCGTACTCCTGCATCTCTTCTTCTGTCGGAATTTCGTCAGTATCTTCGTGATATTCGTATTCCCATTCCTGTTCGATTTTATCATCGATCACTTCAGCCCTCAGCTCAGTGATCTTGTCATGAGCACTGTCGCGATCATATTCATAGATGGTAAGCATCACCTCGGTATGGGGGCGAACATTCCTCACATCGGCTGAGAGTGTGAGCGTGTCGCCTCTGCGAGCCTCGCTCTGACTCCATCTCATGTTCGAAATCTCCGGAGGAGGCACAACGGGTATTCTGTCCGATTCACCGTCCAGTCCGTTGTCTGGAAGCTTGACCTCGAAGTATATCTGATCGTCTATTTCGGTGTCTTCCGGGATCTCGAATTCGCCGTCGTAAACGTTGTTGCTGATTGTGGCGCTGATCTTGCCAAGATTCTCGCCATTCTCGCTCTTACCTTTGATCTTGATCTTAGCGCCGTTACCGACGAACGCCGTCCCAATCGTGAAGCCGGCAGTCTGACCTGCAATAGCCGCGCCCCGTTTCCAGACCGCATAGATCAGCGACGAATCGAGCTCGATCTCGTGTTCTTCGTCGGTGCTTTTGTTGAAAGTCAGATCAGGCATCGTCTACTTCTGCAATTTCGTACGTTCCGGGTACGAGGGCTTCGATCAGTTTCATCATTCCGACGCCGACAGTCTTCAATGTCTTCTTCGAAAACTCACCGGAAAATGTGAACCCGATTCCGTCTTTTATCACAAAGACATATTTGTGGATAGCTTGTACTCCGCCGGATGGTGTCCACCTATAGACGAATTCGTGCGCCTGATTGCCTCGATCGAGAGTGATAGCTTCATCTTTGAGAACATCAACTCCTTGAAGAGTCGATTTTATCGGATCGATCCACTCCTTCGCGAAGTCGGCAACATCGAGATGTTGAAGCTGTCTGTTCAGCACAAGTGTCACCTGATGTGCAGTCTCGCCGTCGCTCGGTCCTCGAAAATGATAAACGGTTTGATCTTCCCAGCCACGGGGAATGTCCAGCTTGAAAATAGTCTCACTCATAGTTACTTCTCTAATGACCTGATGAAGCGTTCCGCCTCTTTAACTTGTCCTTCACTATATATCAGAAACTCATCTGTTTCGAACGAGAAGGGTCTGTCATACCATACAGCGATAAGATTGATTGCTGCGTCGCATACACGGGCGAACTCCGGGTCCGCTTCGGGATGGCCGATGTCATACGCATCTGAAGTATCGGCGAGGGCTGGGAGGAGACGTGAAGCGAGTCGCTTATCACTTATGTATTCCAGAGCAAGAATGACATCATAGCGACCCTCAAGAGGGGGAGTATCGATCTGAGACGCAAATTCATTCTTGAATTCCTCGTCGCCAAGCCTGGCCATGGCCAGTTTGATCTGTTTTCCCACGTTTGCATCGTCTTCCTGATCAAGTTGTTTCCGGAGAGGCTTCATCGCACTCGCATCATCGATTCTACCGATCAATCGAGCTACGCCGCCCCTCACCACCGCATCTGTGTTGCTTAGGTTTGCTATCAAACCCTGCAGGATAGCACTGCTGATGCGAGAGCGGATGGACTGCAGAGCCGACGCGCGGACTTGAGCATCTTTGTCCCACAGGGCTTCGACCAGAACAGTCGGGACACTCTCATCGTCGGTGAGCACCACGCAACTGAGAGCAAGCTCTCTGGTCTCGGGGTTCTCATTCTTAAGCAGCTCCAATAAGACCGGCATTGCAGGTGAACCGATCTCCTCGGCCTGGAGGAGTGCGTCATCGCTATCTTCCAGAACGGCTTTTCTAAGGCTATCGAGTTCCACTTTGTGTTCCCCTCTGCTTCTTTGCTGATCTCGGCCACCACATGCGATGTGGACGGCAACTACCAACGTCAGCACCAAGAGATACCAAGTGCTGACTCTCACGAATTTCATCCTGTTCCTGCTGTGCCTATCAATCAAGGATTCCTGTAAAAACTGGCTGACGACGCATGCCTCCGCGCATTATGACATTCATTGTCAGTTCGATCCGCTGGATTGTCTCTAATACTGATATCTGCGCCCTTATTCCGATTACCGTACCCGACGTTATGGCACCATCGATCACCCGCTCGCGACTGAAAAGGCCAGAGACCGTACATAAGTCTCTTGAGTGACCAGAAATCGGTCTTCTTGTGTGCAGAGTCGGGATCATCCTCTGAATGCGCAAGCGACGGATTTCTGAATCCATTTGCGAGCGCCATAGCATGGCCAAGTTCATGGGCGAGTGTCCTACCGATTTCGACCGCAGTCGAATTGAAGGCTCCACCCGTGCTGGCAAGGGCAATCCCCACGAGAGGCCAATTTCGATATCGCTTTGTCGAGTAGGTGATTCCGAATGCACCCTCTATATTTCGCACTACATACAGATTCAGTTTATTATCCTCAGTGGCGTGTCCCTCGGAGTCATTCGTCGTCATGATCGTGCGATATTCGGCATTTACCGATCCCCACGTTATGATGCCGGATCGCGACAGTGTCACAGCTTTTTCACGCCAGGCTGCAGTTCTGAATCTGACTCCGATTGGCCAGAGAATTTCGTTCGCAACGGCGATAGCATCATTGATCAGTGCCTGATTCCCGACTGGCGCCATTGCGCCGGTGTAATGAACACCACCCGTATCGTGGTCGGAGCCGTTTATTGTCAACCAATAGGGGCGAATAGTCTTGACTATCAGGGGAAGCACAACCACCTGAAGCGAAGCAATTTCTATTCGCTCCCGACCGCGCTTGAATTTGATCTTGACCGATGTGCTTCTCGGAACCGCTCCGCTGGGAGTCTTGGTCCGAAGCTGAAGTATGATTTCCCTGCCTGTCGGCAAAGGGTCGGGTGACACTACTTCCACGAGGGCAGTGTCCTCACTTTCCGCCATCAGTGACGTATTGCTTGCGAGGCACTCTCTGGTCAGCTTGAGACGAAACGGCGTCTCGCGTGCCATCGTCACAACTGGCCCCTCCAAGTCAATATTGGCACATTTAGTTTCTATGAATCCTCTGACATCCGGTTCGGGAGCTCTGCCCCAGGGGCGTCCGGATGTAACCGTTGCATCAGTGTTCGACGGTGCCCTTTCGAATCGAACCAGCGAACGACGAATAATGAAGACGTCATCAGTCGTATTGTCATCATCGGTAACCGAGTTCAATCTGGTTCGTGTTGTATTCCTGGCAATGCCGTCTGTTCTCAATCCGGTATCAGCCTGAAATCTCAGAATGGCTTCTTCCGATGCCTTGCCGAAGGTGCCGTCGACTTTGCCCGTGTAGTAACCGAGAAGCTGCAGTCTGCGTTGTATACCGGCCTGCATGGTGCCGTGCCCCACGCCTGAGTTTGCATTGCAATCGCCGAGAGTATCCCAGGCTGCCAGACAGATATCTTCGCCTGGGGCAGGTTCATTGATCTCACCATGTAGCTGCTTGACGACATAAGTTGTGCCGAGGACCGTCAATCGAGCGGTTCCGCCTTGGGCGATGCGCAGACCATAGTAGCCGTTGCCTTGCGGCCTGACCGGCGTATCCGAACCTTCAAGTGTGGCATCGCCACCATTGATAATGCTGTCGGCGTCGACGCCGGGTACTTTCTGAAAGCTTAGCAGCACATCAGCGGTCGTTGCCTCAACTTCCTGGTGACACATGAATCAGTTACCTCGGGAGTCTTCTCGCTCCTGACAAGTTGGGGAATTCGACTCGACTCTGTTCGGGCGGGATGTTCGCTTCAATTGCCTCGCCGTTACTGTCAAGAGTCCCTCTGCGGACCTCGCCGTTTGCGAAACGCACCACATAGGCCTCGGATGCGATCGGATTTCCATTTTCGTCTTTCAGCACTATCTTGAGGCTGTCGCTGATCTGGAGCATGCCTGAACGGGCCCGGCAGCTTCCGACATCAACGATGAAGTAGAATCGCGGAAAGGCGTAGCTCTGCGTGCGAGATCTGCCGAGAGTCGGATCACCCGTCCTACCTCTGTAACGAAATGTCCACTCGGCCTCGACGTTGTCGCCGCTCGATTCAGCTTCGACCGCATCCACAAGCTCATCCGCAGCAGATGCATTCTTCTTGAATATCTGGAACACGGCCGCTGTACCCGATTCGAAGCCCGATATCCCAGCCTGCAGGGTGACCGCCTCACCGACTCTGGCCGTAGTGGCTGACCATGTGGCGCTGGTTACGGCTCTGACCGAGACTTCATAGCTGCCTTCCTGCACGCCGCTCTGTCTGATTCTGCCTGCAAGTGCGCCTTCGGTTGTCTCGCCATCGGGGGATGTCACAGAATATCTGGCTCCCGTGATTGGTCGCCCTCCACCATCAACGAAATTAACATCGAGATAATGCTGCTCTTCTACCTCCGCCTCGTCGGAGGTGCCCTCGCTCTGCCCGCCGCCTGCCTGGCCGCCTCCACCGCCGCCGCCCCCGCCGCCATTGCCGATCAAAACATTTGGGCTGCCGATTATTATCTTCGCCTTGTTTGTCGGAGGTTTCTGAAATGCTGTGCCTGGAGGTGTAGGGATATGTGGGGGAGTATTCGATGCCTGGCTGTCGACAGTTGCCGCTGGCAAGCCCTCGATTTTGACCGACGAGCTCAGTCCGCTGTCGAGCATTCCCATGAATGGATGTGGCAGGGGAGTAGGTACTGGACCGCCGGGGGTCGGTACCATGACGATATGAACGTCGACACCGACGACTTGATCATTCTGCTTGGCAGCAGGCATATTGTTGATCAGAACTGTCACCGCTGTACCGATTACCGTACCGACCGGCATGTCAGTCGGATCGTTGCAGGTCATCGCCGTGTCGCCCATTCTTGCGGCAGGTTTTCCCATGGTTCCCCGGAGTTGTCTCTCGTTCAATCAACGGCAGAAAAGTTAAGAATGTTTGCGGCAGGAGTCAACAAATAGTTGTCAGGGGTGTTTCACCATTTGTGCTCAGATTCGACTTGACAGTGCCGACAGCGTAAGTATAATAGCTGGGCAAATAGTTTGGGCCGGCGTAACTCAGTTGGTAGAGTAGCTGATTTGTAATCAGCCAGTCGGGGGTTCAAGTCCCTTCGCCGGCTCTTTTGACTGCCTGTGACTTCCCTGCATCAGATCAGACAGCAACTGGATTCTTAGTCCATCGCTTTTGGATGTTCTTCGGCGCGAGAGGACTTACTCCGACCACAAGATGGTCTATGCGAAAGAGTCCGCGCCATCACTTGGGTTGAACCATTCTTAAGTTATTGACAATATTGAGATTTGTGGTAAATTATCGCAAGTGGGATAATATACTCGACTAAAGTAGATCGCAATAATCCTGTATATGAGAGGAGCTTCAAATATGGTCTCCAGCAACTTCGCACCAGCAACCCCGCCAAAGAGACGTGAACTCCAAAATCTCAGCATCATCTCTTGTATCCTATTTTGCATTCTTACAGTCACAATAACTCCGGTGGCCAACGCCGAACGCGCGGCACCATCTGAAATGCAGCAAGTCTGCCAAAACTGGATTACGGAAATAACGTATTCCCATGGCTCGTGGGCAGGGGGGACAGCTCCATCGATTAGCTCCGTCGATGACATTCTGATGAATGACACGCTGCTTGCGCATGTGTACGCCATAGAGCCGTCAGGCTATGTCATAGTGCCTGTTCTCAAAGAGTTGCCACCTGTAAAAGCCTACTCTACAGTGTCGAGCTTCAATCCGAAAGACGCCGATGGATTCGCTGCGATGATTCGCGAGGTGCTGGAGCATCATGCGCGGCTATTCGTGAATACCTACGGCAGCCTTGATGTGTCGCAATCCGGAATGGACACGGAATTATTCGGTGAAGCAAATGGGGCGGAGTGGACGCGTCTGAACGTGGATACCGATATATTCGCATCGAGCCTGGAGAGCTCCAGCCGAGCTCCGATGGAAACCCTTGGTCCGTTGGTGACCACGAGTTGGCATCAGGGGAGCCCATACAACTTGTTCTGTCCCGATGGTGACGGTGGCAGATGCATAGTAGGCTGTGTGGCGACAGCATCAGCGCAGATTCTCGCTTACTGGCAGTGGCCCTCATCTGGTTCCGGAAGCTCGAGCTACTACTGGAGCGGCGACAATTCTTGCGGCGGCAGCACACCCGGTCACACTCTGGGGGTCGACTACTCTGATCTCTATGACTGGAACAATGTTGTTGATGTCTGCGGTAGTAGCTGCACGCAGGCGCAGAAAGAGGCCGTCGCTGAGATTTGCTATGAAGTCGGCGTTGCATTCGAGATGGATTATGGCAAATGCGCCTCAGGAGCTTACACTGCCGATGCTCAGATGGTTTTTCCGACATACTTCAGATTTGACTCAGGTGTTTCCCGTCAGAATCGCTCTTCCCATACACCCAGTTCCTGGTTTGCGCTGATTGGCGAAGAGATTTCCGCGGGAAGGCCGATACAATACAGAATCAACACTCATTCGATCGTCTGCGACGGCTGGCAAACGGTCGGCGAAACGAAGCAGTACCACATGAATTATGGATGGGCCGATAGCCATACAGCATGGTACTCGATCGACAACCTCTACTGCAATTGGAGCGGGTGCGATCCGATGGTCGAATACGCTATTATCGGCATTCAGCCGGAGCCCGACTCAGACAGCGACGGCTTGCTCAATTCCGATGACAATTGCCCGACTGAATATAACCCTGATCAGACGGATACTGACGGCGACGGACTCGGCGATGTCTGCGATAACTGCATGAACGACCCGAATCCTTCACAGGGAGATGTGGATGGCGACGGCATGGGCAACGTCTGCGATCCCGATGCCGACGATGACGGCATTCTCAACGAGGCCGACAACTGCGATCTCGTAATCAATCCGGCTCAGCAGGATGGCGACGGCGACGATGTCGGCGACGCATGCGATAATTGCCTTGAAGTTCAAAACCCATATCAGTACGACGAGAATTTCGACGGTGTCGGTGACGCCTGCGATGGCGAGATGCATATTCAGAGTTACATCCTGCCGGACGGCTATCTGGGTCAGCCTTATTCATATCAATTCTGGGCGGTTGGTGGAGTGGAACCTTATACGTGGACCAAGGTTTCCGGCCAGCCTCCTTATGGTACCATATTCCAGGCTGGTGAAATCGGCACGATCACCGGCACTCCATCGTGGCCGGGGGAGAGCTACTTACAGGTGGCGATGCAGGATTCTGATACTCCGCCAAACTACGATACCGTAGCGATCAGTATATCTATTTACGAACTGCAGTTTCTCTGTGGCGACGCCGACAATAACTTAGCTGTCGACATTGACGATGTCGTCCATCTCGTGTCATATGTCTTCTCAGGAGGTTCGTCTCCCGATCCTGTTGAGATTGCGGATGTCGACTGTAGCGATGGTGTCGACATTGACGACATAGTGTATCTTGTAGAGTACATATTCTCTGGCGGCGCGGAGCCTTGCGCAGGCTGTCCATAGTCTCCCTGCCCTGCGAAGGCCTGCAAATGTGACTATTGATCGGGCGGCTCATTTCAATGAGACCGGAGGAATACAACATGATCAAGTCGAGAGTTGTGACTCTGTTTTTCCTGACTCAGTTTATTGAAATCATTCTTCTGTCGAGTGGGCTCTATGCTCAGCAGAGCACGTCCGGACCCGAACCATTGCCGGGAACCGACCCGGGACTGCGACCTCCGACGCGATCGCAAGTTGTTATAACAGGTGTACCAGCCTATATATGGCATCATGGCTGCGGACCTACGGCTGTCGGAATGGTAGTCGGTTTCTGGGATGGCAATGGTTTCTCTGATCTTGTAGAGGGGGACGCGAGCACGATGACGTCGGATGTGCGGGCAATGATTGCCGACGACAGCGATTATCCCGGTTGTGGTCAAAGTTGGTACGATCACTATCAGGATTACTCATGTCCGATAGATAATGGATCGAACATCGTTCCGGATCGATCCGAATCTGGTGGTGCACATGTGGACAATTGTGTGGCTGACTTCATGCACACGTCAATGAGTAGCTACTGGAACGCATATGGATGGAGCTGGTTTGGCGATGATAATCTCGGTTTCGTTGAATATGTCGACCTGGTGCTGCCGGAGGCAAACCCTTATGCGCAATCGGACATGTATGAAGATTTAACCTTCGATGATTACAAAGAGGAAATCGATAGCAGGCGACCTGTTGTTCTGCTGGTCGACACTGACGGGGACGGCGGAACCGATCACTTCGTGACTGGAATCGGATATGACGAAGGCACCTTGAACTACTATGGCATATACGACACATGGGATTATCAGGTCCACTGGTATCGATGGCGACCACTTGCACCCGGCAACTCCTGGGGGATTTTCGGACTGACGACCTTTGGACTCGATGTCATTTGTGTCGACAGTGATAGCGATGGTTTCGGCGATCCGGGCTATCCTGATAACACGTGCCCGGAAGACAATTGTCCTTCTGATTTTAATTTTGATCAGGCAGATACAGATAGCGACGGGCTGGGTGATGTATGCGACCCAGACATTGATGATGACTCAGTCCCCAACGAAGAGGACAACTGTCCCTACACTGTGAATCCGTCTCAGCTCGACGATGACGGTGATGCAATCGGCAACATCTGTGACAATTGTCCCGACACGTATAATCCGGAGCAATATGACGAGAATTCCGACGGAACGGGCGACGCATGCGATGGGGATCTTCACATTCAAAGCTACGAACTTCCGGACTGCACAGTCAATGAGCCTTATTTCTACCAGTTTTGGGCGGTAGGAGGAGTGGAGCCTTACTACTGGCAAAAAATAGGTGGCCAGCCGCCATATGGTTGTGTGTTCACCGGTGGTCAGGTAGGTACTATCACTGGCACGCCGACATGGGTTGGTGACTACTACCTGATCATTGCGCTGGCTGACTCAGATTCGCCCCCGAACTCTGATACGATCGCGGTGTCAGTCTCGGTTATCGAACCTCCTAGGCCGTGCGGCGATGTTACCGGCGAAGGTGGCGTCGATATAGATGACGTTGTTTATCTTATCGCCTATATTTTCCTGGGTGGTTCAGCCCCCGATCCGCTGGAAATAGGAGATGTAGATTGCAGCGGGCAGATTGACATTGATGATGTTGTTTATATGATAGCTTACATATTTACTGGTGGACCGGCGCCGTGCGCCGACTGCGAATGAGGGACGAAGTTAAGCAGATTATCATCATCTCGGATGGTACCGGTAAAACGGCCAAGAGGCTGATGGACGCAGTCCTCTCCCAGTACTCCGGTCACGAAGGGGAATTCCGGCTTGGAAAGATATACAGCTCGGCCAGAACAAGAGAGCAGCTCGACAATATCCTCGATGAGATTCCTGATGGGTGCCTTGTCATTTTCTCGATTATCTCCTCCGATGTCTGGACTTACCTGCATGACCGCCTTCACGATGAACAGATATTGCACATTAATATTCTCGAACCTATGCTCAGCACAATGGAGAAGTTTCTCGGCCTCCATCCCGAGTACAAACCGGGACTGCTTCATATCATAGATGACAGCTACTACAACAAGATTGATGCAATCGGGTATACTGTCGAACACGATGACGGTCTTGGGCACCAGCTCGGTGAAGCCGATCTGGTTATCATCGGACCATCGAGAACCTGCAAAACACCTATTAGCATGTACCTGGCATGCAATGAGGGACTGAAGGTCGCCAACATTCCGATTTTCCCCAACGATCAAATGAAGAGCAGGTTGCTCAAGAGGCTCGAAGAGATAGAGAGTTGCAGGATTTTCGGCGTTACCATGAATCCTGATGTTCTCGTATTTGTGAGAGAAGACAGGGCGGAGTTTTTTGGCGGCAGCGAGGCAGGCAAGGCGGCGCTTGATGTCTACCGGGACACATCGTATGTGCGGCAGGAGATCACATATCTGAGGAATCTCTGCAGCAGTCAAGGTTGGCAGGTCGTCGATGTAACGCGAAGAGCGATAGAGGAAATCTCCAACGAAATCATGCACAGGTTGAAGGCTGATTGCGGGTCGTCCCGTCGCTGAAATGAGGATGAGGACAACGGTCCCCACCTGCACATTCTCATTGACTGCAACTCTGGAGTCGCTATATTAAGAATGGTACTGCATCCCGTCATTACTTCATTGGCGGAGCACATCGATATAGCAGCATTTTCGAATAATCGGAGGTAAGTGCATCAAGAGTACGATACCTTCCACCGGCTCACATCAAAAGGCTCTCATACATACATTTCCGGCCGACACAAGCATTGTAACACAATCTGGAAGAGAGGCAGTCCATGAAACCAACCGATGCCAGAATTAGCTTCATCTCTGCAGCAGTGCTGACACTTATGTTGCTCTGCGCCGGTACAAGCGTGCTTCAATCGGGCGAACTGTCCGGAGCGAGATCCGCCTCGGCCGATCCGATCTGGATCTACGACTCTGATCTCACTGTAACTCACGTCGAAACCGCCGATCTTAACGCTGACAATATCAAAGATGTTATCGCCAGTGAGTACAGTTCCGATTACTACGGAACGCCCTCACGGGTGCTCGCCATTGATGGCGCTACCGGCGATACGATTTGGTCGTATTTGATTCAGGATGGTATCCGATCGATGACAATCGGTGATCTCAATAATGACGGCGTCGCGGATGTTGTGTTGGGCGCCTCCTACAACGCGACCGGTACACCCGATGGACAGATTCATGCGCTCGATGGCAAGGATGGTGCAGTGATCTTCACCTGTCCTATCGGCGCAACAATCGAAGATGTTGTGATCGGCAATTTTACCGGCGATGAGAATATGGATGTGGTCGCCGCCAGCTTTGATGATTATGTCTACGCTGTCGATGGAGAAAGCGGCGCCCTGCTCTGGAGCAACGAAATTGGCAGCATGTTTGTCAATGCGGTCGCCGCCGCAGATGTCAACAACGATAACATCGATGATGTAGCTTATGCTCATGAGTACTTAGCGGGATACGACAATTATTACGGCATGCTTGATGGCACCGACGGTTCTGATATCTGGGCCGATACAGTGCCGTATGTCGTTGTAGATGTATTGCTCGCGGATGTCGACGGAGATTCGGACATCGAATTGATCGTAGGAGGAATCTACAGCGACGATCATGCTGAGCTGTTTGTGCGTGATGCTGCGAAAGGCGATCTCGAATGGTCATACAATCTCGGCAGTGTCGAGCATGTGAATGGAAATATTCTAATCGAAACTCATGATGTTGATCAGGACACTGACCTCGATATAGTCGTTGGTCTGTATCTTGGGCCGAGTCCCATGCTGGCATTCGACGGCTCCGGACCGACTGCCATGTGGGTAGCTGATCCTATTGGAGTGAACACTCGCGATATGACTTTTGGCGATTTCACGGGTGACTACAATCTCGAAATCGCCGTCGCAGGTGGCGACAGGGTGGTGGTGCTGAAGGCTGATGGTGGTGAGGAGCTTTACTATTATGCTGTCGGAGGATCGATGTACAGTGTCGCAACAGGCGATTTCGATGACGACGGCGTGACGGACATCGCAGCCGGGGGCGGTGCTGATTTCACCGGCACTCCGCCCAACCCTCTGAAATCAGTCTGGGCACTCAAGACAGTCGTCTCCACGGTTAAATGGGAATTCGATTTCGGCAGCTACGGAAATGCGATAGCGATGGGTGATCTAAATGGCGACGGTTGCGACGATGTCGTAGGTGTCTGCTCGAGCACCCGGGAGGCATGGGCTATCGACGGCGACAAAGGGACCGAACTTTGGCATTGGCAGGCGTCTGATAACTTGTTCTGCGTCACAATTGATGACTTTGACGGCAATGGTCTCGGTGATGTCGCTGTCGGCGGCTACGACAATATTGTCACAGCACTCAACGGAGAGACAGGGTTGGTGCTGTGGCAGTTTGTGGACGCGACCGATGATTACTACCGCAAATGCCTGAAATCCGCAGACTTGAATGGCGACGGCAACTTCGATGTGATCGCCGGTAATGAAGATAACTTCATCTATGCGATAAATGGCGAAAGCGGAGGATCGCTCTGGTCCTACGATTGCGGATCGGATGCCACGGACGTGATAGTTATGCAAATGAATGGCACAGGACCGCTGGATGTGATCGCAACAGTGGGCAGTGGGAAAGTAGTCGTTGTCGACGGTTCCGATGGCTCGGAGCTTTGGACGTTTGATGGTCCCGCCGGATTAGAGCACCTTGCCGATCACAACATGCTCGATTTTCCAGCGGAATCATTCTTCGATGTCTTCTGTGCTGTGACACCATCTGGCACAAAAGGCGTCATAAAGGTGAACTCAGAGAGTCACGATCAGGATTGGTTTACGCCTCTCGCTATCGGCTCCAACACGCACGGTATGTGGTGCGATGATGTCAATGACGACGGAGTTGCAGACGTGGCAGTAAACGGTGGGACAACAGCGAGCTACGTGACACTTCTCGATGGAGTCACCGGAGAGATTCTCTGGGACTTCCCGACGGGAGGAGAAGTCAATACGGTCGTAATCTACGATGTTAATCTCGACGGACTAAATGAAGTAATCGCCGGATCCGACGATCAGAATGTCTACGCACTGAACGGTCAAACAGGCGAGCTCATCTGGAATTATAGCACGGCAGATGACGTGATTCATGTCCTGGTCGGCGATGTCGACTGTGACGGCAGACCGAATATTGCATGTGTGACGTTCGGCAGTGATGGGGTCATCTATGCCTTCGAATCGCTTGCCCCCATCGGTCCGTCATATGTCTGCGGCGATGCTGACGGCAGCGAAGCGGTAGATATCGACGACGTCGTATTTCTGATAACATATATATTCGCAAGCGGACCAGCGCCCGATCCACTCGATTCTGGAGAAGTCGACTGCACTGGAGCTATTGATATCGATGATGTAGTTTACTTGATAGCGTACATATTTGCGAGCGGCCCCGCGCCGTGCGCGAATTGCCTGTAGTAGGGTGTTTTACGAGGGGGAATATGGTGGCCTGCTCTCGCAGCGGGCCACCTTCTGTTTCAATAAGCAGGGTTAAAAACAGCTTGCATCGACCGAAAAAGCGTATATATTGTCGCCTCGACATGGAGGGGTTCCCGAGTGGCCAAAGGGAACAGACTGTAAATCTGTCGTCAACGACTTCGGAGGTTCGAATCCTCCCCCCTCCATATGATCCAGACGGTAATGACTGTCTGGCTTTTTTGTCTCGGCGTGAATTCTCCAATCGTCCGGCACCGGGAGTTGCTTTCTTACTGCATATTTCCTTGACAACACCTCAAGAATGCAATGATTTCAAATAAGGTTGCATGCACAGTACAAATCGAGTGAAAAGAGAATACGATTGGTTCGGCAAAAGTCACTCAGCCTGAGTTAAAGCGTGCCTGAAGCTACCGTATTCTCGCGGCATTCCAGTGCTGTTCAGGTTTGAAGATCACTGTTCGCTCTGAGAACAGGTATTTGTTGCTGTTGCTGATCTCTTGATTTAGTGCGACAGCACCTATCCTTCCAAACGGCAACCCCTTGTCAATTGATGCATTTCATCCCCGCAAACAGCACGCGATTTGCTCTATGATTAGGTACAACCTGAGAGGCTGAAACACAGCCTGAAAGGAGATCATAACATGAATAGGCATACGCTGATTTTTGCAGGAGTCCTCCTGCTGATATTAGGCGCGAGCTGTGGTCATGAACAGCTTCCAACGAACTCAACCGATGCTTTCTCACAGGGGGCGGGGATAGGATCGGACGACTCTTCACAAAGCCTTGAGATCATTTCGGCCAAACTCAACTTCTTTGTTGTCGTGCCTAATGGCCAACCAGTCTACCTCCATCGAATCGAGGAAGCCTGGGATCCTGCAACAGTGAGCTGGAATACGTTTGCAGGGGCATACAGTTTGGATGTCGAAGGTTCGGTAACGGTTGCGGCAGGGGGATGGCACTCTGCGGATATTACCGGTCTTGTGCAAGGCTGGACAATGGATTCTGTCTCGAATCACGGCGTTCTGCTTGAGCAGTCTGCTCCGGCTGGAGCTCCGGTTGCCATGCACAGCAGCGAAAAAGTCGGCTTCTCTCCGTTTATCGAGATATGCTATGCGACCATGGGCAGCATGATCTGTGATACTGTCATGCCGTCAGGCGATGCCTTCATTGATCAGGCGCTGCCCGACGCGTCAACAGGCAGCAACCAGATACTCCTTCTCGGAAAGATGATGATGCCAAATGCGGAGAAGCAGGCACTTCTCCAGTTCAATATGCCGGACATGGTCTACGACGTCGAATACTCATCCATCAACGGCGTTGTGTGGGAGGATGACGATCAGGACGGCATTCTTGACCCGGGCGAAACTGGAATCTCAGGGATTCGCGTCAACCTATATGATTGTCAGGACGTTCTTCTTGACAGCACTCTGTCCAACCAGTCTGGATCATACAAATACGATAGCCTGCTGGCAGGCGGTTTTGTTGTGGAATTCATGGCGCCGTCTGGCTACTTCTTCAGCCCGCAGGATCAGGGGCCGAGTGATGTTATAGACAGTGACGTTGATCCGTCAACGGGGCGCACGGAATGCTTCGCGCTTGGCGAAGGGGAAGATGCACTGAATTGGTCTGCCGGATTATACGCTCCGGTGTTGATTGACTCCGGGTGTACGCGACCATTGGCTTATTGGAAGAGACTCGTCGGTGGTCCACAGGTTAGCAACATCTCGTCGCTTCTCCCGATATGGCTTGGGGCCAACATCGGTTCCAGCAGCATATGTGTTGAGGATGCTCGGGATGTCTTTGATGTGCTTAGGATGAGAACTTATGGTTCGCCCTGGAATGGCATCACGAGACTGTACGCGCAATTGCTTGTAACAAAGCTGAACATTGCCTCAGGTGCATTACCTGACGAGGTTGAAACCGAGATGAAGAACGCTGATGCGTTCCTCGCACTGAACTCCTGGTCCGATTGGAGAGGTCTCGACAGGCAGAAAAAGTACATGGTCATAAAGTGGATATGGAAATTCCAGAGATACAACAACGGTGTCATTGGACCTGGCCGCTGCGGTCAGGTAGGGAATTCACTTGAGGATGAAGCCAGCCGCTGAGCTGGAAGTGACCGGAGAACTACTTACGGCAGGTTCCGATGTCGGTGATACCGATATCGAGCCTGCACTTTGAGTGATTACAGGAGCTTTGCTCCAGTGAGATGACCCCATACTGTGTTCTGATCCCAGATCCCTGCTGATAATTTTCTACTGAGTTCCCCAAGAAAATTCTGGAACCGTGGAATATCTTCAATGTAGAAATATATTCGAAGACTATGAACACATGCGCATGAAGGCAAGATCAAAAAAACTCTTGATTTTCTAACAGCGATTTCATAAAGTAGCAATTCAAAGATATCAGATTTTGTAAGATATATGATTGAGATAAAGAATCTATCCAAATACTACGGCGACTTTCCCGCTGTCGATGATATCTCATTCGAGGTACCCAAAGGACAGATACTCGGATTCCTGGGTCCGAACGGCGCGGGCAAGACGACGACAGTCCGTGTGGTGACGGGATTTCTTCCTCCGACCTACGGAACTGTGCTCGTTGATGGTTACGATATCTCATCCGATTCAATAGAAGTCCGCAAACGCATCGGATATCTGCCGGAGAATACGCCGCTTTATACCGAAATGAATGTCATCGACTACCTTAAGTTCATCGTTGATATGCGCAAAGATGGCATCTCCCGACCGGGCAAGCGGATAAAGCAGGTCGTAGAGCAGTGTGGACTTGGTGATGTCACGTACAAGGATATCGGTGAACTCTCCAAAGGCTTCCGCCAGAGAGTCGGCATTGCGCAGGCGATGGTACACGATCCGCCGATTCTCATCCTCGATGAGCCGACGGCAGGGCTCGATCCGAATCAGATTGTCGAGATTCGCAGACTTATCAAAGATCTCGGTCGAGAAAAGACGGTTATACTCTGTTCGCATATACTTCCCGAAGTGGAGGCGACGTGCGCTCGTGTTGTAATCATTCATAATGGCAAGATTGCGGCTGATGGCAGTCCTAAGGAGCTGCAGGCGTCATCGGAAGGGAAGGGGACTGTTTACATACAGATCAAGGGCGCCGGTCCGGAACTAACACAGAAGCTGGAGAGTGTCCCCGGCGTAGAGCGAGTGACGGATGCCCGGAACATTGGAGAGAACATCTCTGATTTCACTTTGGAAGTCTTCAAAGGCGCTGATCCGCGCGAAGATCTGTTTAGGCTTTGCGTGCACAACAATCTCGTGTTGCTGGAGATGAACCGGCGCGAGATTTCACTGGAAGATGTGTTCCATGCTCTGACAAAAGCGGAGGGCATGTAGATGTCGAATATCTGGGTGCTTACACGTCGCGAACTGAAAGCATATTTCAGTTCACCGATTGCATATATCATAATGACTCTCTTTCTGCTGTTCTCTGCGTGGTTTTTCGCGTCATCACTTTTTCTTGCAAACACTGCAGATCTGAGAAGTCTTTTCTCCGGCGCGAGGATGCTGTTGCTCTTTTTCGTACCGGCATTAGCGATGCGGATGCTTGCGGAGGAGAAACGCTCAGGAACGATTGAGATTCTCTCGACCATGCCACTGAAAGACTGGCAGCTTGTGCTCGGCAAGTTCATTCCGTCATTCCTGCTGATATCGATCACGCTGCTTCTGACACTTGTTCACTATATCACGCTGGTCATTCTCGGGAATCCCGATTTTGGCGCGTCATTCGGCGGGTACGTGGGGATGTTCTTCATGTCGGGAGTCTATCTGTCGATTGGCCTATTCACGTCGAGCTTAACGAAGAATCAGATCGTGGCATTCATCACAGCATTCGTGATTATATTTGTTCTCTTTCTGCTCGATAAGATCGTAATCTTCATGCCGAGCTATGTCGCGACCATCTTCGAGTTCCTTTCGACCGACTATCACTACGAGAATATAGCACGAGGCGTTATTGATAGCCGCGATGTGATCTACTACGTGTCGTTGATTTTCTTTTTCCTGTTCCTGACGGTCAAGTCGCTTGAAACGAGGAAGTGGAAGTAGTATGGCTACGGGAGTTAAGAAAGGCGCGACCGCGAGCACGACGATAATCATCGTTGTTGGGTGCCTGGTTTTCGCGAATCTGATTTCAGTCAATCTGTTCACGCGCGCGGATCTGACGGACAGCGGAATATACTCACTGTCAGAAGCCTCGAAAGAGCTGGTCCACAATCTTACGGACCGTGTTGTCATTAAATGCTACTTCACCGAGGATCTGCCGCCGCCCTATAACCAGAACGCTCGTTACCTCAAGGATCAGCTTGCGGAATATCGCGCATATTCCGGCGGCAAGCTTCAGGTCGAGTTTGTCGATCCCGCTCAGACTGACAGGGAGCAGGAAGCTCAGCAATATCGTATACCTCCGGTTCAGGTGAACGCCTACGAGAGCGACCGTCTTGAGATCAAGAAGGTCTATATGGGAATGGTCTTCCTGTATGAAGACCGGACAGAGGTGTTGCCGGTGCTTCAATCGACTGCCGGGCTCGAATACGAGATTTCTCGCACTATCCGCAAAATTACATCGGCTTCGATGCCTCGGATCGCATTTGTCACAGGTCATGGGGAGTCAGACTTGCAGCAGACTCTCAAGAATATTAATCAGGTTTTGTCCCGAGAGTATATCATCACTCCGCTTGACCTGGCGAATCAAACTGAAATACAGAGCAATATCGACGCCGTTCTGATTGTGTCGCCTAAGGCGGCATTCAGCGAGTGGGAGCTGTTTCTTCTCGACCAATACCTGATGAAGGGGGGCAAGGTCGGATTCTTCATCGATAAATTCAATTGCGATATACAGAACAATAGCTCGACTCCTATTTCAACCGGACTGGGTGACCTGCTCAGAAAGTATGGCGTAGGAATCAACGATGACCTGGTCTTGGATGCACTATGTGCGAGGATAGGGGTGCAGCAGCAGACTGGGTTCTTCCGCATCCAGAACCAGGTGGAGTTTAGATATTTCCCGCGCGTCACCGATTTTCAAGAGGAGAATGTGATCGTAAAGGGCTTCGACGGCCTCACGTTCACATTCATCAGTTCGCTTGACACTGCCGTCGCCGTTCCACAGGGTGTTCAGAGAGAGATTCTTGCCTGGTCATCCGAGCTGTCTGCAGCAGAAAAGGATCCATTCAATTTCGATCCGTTCAGAGAGTTTGGACGCGCCGATCTTGACCGTCAGCACATTCCGCTTGTCGCGGCTATGACGGGGCAATTCCCGAGCTATTTCTCTGGTATGGGGATACCGATGTATACCGGGACCGATACAACGTTTAATCCTGCGACAGTCGTGAAAGTTGACTCATCGATGACCACAAGAATGATCGTCGTTGGTGATGGCGATTTTGCTGAGGATCGAAATATGAGTTCGCAGAGCAATCTGGTCTTCTTCATGAACGTCGTCGACTGGCTATCTCAGGACGAAGGCCTCATTTCGATTCGATCCAAGCAGGTCGCGAGCCGTCCGCTCGATGAGATTTCCAGCGGTTGGAAACGCGTTATCAAGTATTCCAATATCCTGGCCATGCCAATTCTGGTGATCATGTTTGGCGTGATTCGGTGGCGGATTCGCAAATCGAACAAGAAGAGGCGACTCTGATGAAGAAGCAGTATCTCTCGATACTTATTCTTATCGTTTTGGTTGCGGCGTACTTCGCGGTGCAGCACCGGGAAACATCAATCATTGGTCCAAAAGGCTCTTCAGAGTTTCTCGACATCGATACTGCGACAGTAAACAAGATTTCCATGCGAAGACTCGGAGCCGCGGTGACTTTGACGCGGGCGGCGGGCATCTGGTATGTCGCACGGGATGAGAATGCGTATAAGGCGGATGCAAGTGCCATAAACCAGATTGTGACTGCGATTGCGGATATTCAGGTAGGTAATGTGATCTCCGACAATCCTGGCAATCAGATCAAATTCCAGGTTGATACACTGACTGGCTCGACGGTCGAGCTGTACTCCGGAGACAGGTTGGTTGCGGGGTTGGTCGTCGGGAAGATGTCGAGTGACTTTGGGCACACATATGTGCGAAGGATAGGGAGTGAAAACGTCTACCTTGCAACGGGGATGTTGACGCACCAATTCACCAGAGCACCGGACGACTGGCGAGATCATACGGTCATTGAGGTTCCTCAGGATGACGTCGTCTCGATAGAAATCAAGTCTGGAAAAGAGCATTATCAGGTAGTTCGAAGCGACTCAATATGGCAGTTATCGAGATTCCCATTCAGCGAAACAATTGATGGCGATCAGGACAGGATTGGTAGGCTATTGAGCACGGTCTGTCAGCTTGATGCGAGCGGCTTCGCAACCCCCTACGATACAACAGAGTATGATTTTGCCGATGTGCAGTCGATCTGGTCGATCACTTTAAGTGATGGTTCAGCTACGCTGCTCGAAGCCGCTGTTCCGATAGGGGATAGCAAACGGCATTTTATGAGAGTTTCGGGCGACGAAACGATATTTATATTGCCTGATAACGTTTGGAGTGAGATCGCGAAAAGTATCGATGATCTCCTTCCAGACGAAAAAAACAGTTGACAAGTTCGTCTCCATTTTGTATTGATGCTAAAGCCCTTCATACACAGCCCTCTTATCAGGCGGTCGGTGAATCATAGATTTCCGACCGCTATTGTTTTTGCCACGCTTAATATTGAGTATACACGAGTCACTGTTTCTACCCACTATAGTCACTCGTCCTATCGATCAGTCAATCTGCTCGATGGGTCGGCATGGAATCGCTACTTTCCATCATGAAGAAGATCATTTCGCTCTTAAAGAAAAACTACGCACAGGCATGTTGCACGTTGCAGCATGCATCGCCGCTTACGTTGCTGATATCTACCATACTATCAGCGCAGGCAACCGACAAATCGGTCAATGCGGTCACCCCTGACTTGTTCAGGAGATTCCCCGATGCAGAGTCTTTTGCCAAGGCGCGGCTGGCATCAATTGAAAAGATTATCAAGCCGCTGGGACTGTACAAAAACAAGGCAAAGTCTATACGCAACTGTTGCAGAATACTACTCGATGAATTCGGTGGTGAAGTCCCGCGCACGATGGCTGAGCTTGTACGCCTACCGGGTGTCGGGCGCAAGACTGCGAATGTTGTTCTCGGGAATGCGTTCGGAATCGAAGAAGGGATTTGCGTTGACACTCATGTCGGAAGGCTTTCTCGAAGGATCGGACTTTCCGAGTCGAAAGACCCTGCAGATGTAGAGCAAGACTTGATGAAGAAGGTGCCAAGACCAGACTGGACAATCATTTCACACTTGTTGATTGCGCATGGTCGCGCGGTTTGTGACGCGCGAAAACCTGACTGCGAGAACTGCTTCCTGAAGAAGCCATGCCCAAGGAAAGGCGTGGAGTAACAGCCTAATCCCCCCCAAACACAAACGCGGTGAATTTCTGAATTTGGGCGCCCGTTTTCCAGGCGTCGGTGGGAAGGCCCGCCTTGCGGCATGTCTGTGCGAGAAATGTCTCACGGTCCCATCCGTAGTCTGTTGCAACCTGCGGAAGGAGCAACCCGCGCCGTCCCATGTGCGAGATCATCAACCCGTCGCGTCCAACTGTAATATCGTTCACGTCCTCGACATCCACTAACGGAGTCAAGACCGATATCTCCAGATCGATCTTGTCGAGTTCTTGCTTTGACAAGGGATTGAAACGGGGGTCGCGCAATGCTGCGCTGACTGCACATTCCGATACGCACTCTTTTAGTGGCACAATTGCCTCGGTATACCCGATGCAACCCCGCAACTGCCCATTAATTGTGATAGTCACAAACGCCGCCCCCGGCTCGGCCAGTTTCCCGGAGAGATTGTCGAGCGCCGGTCTGTCGCCGTTGTTCACTGCAGCCTCTATTGACTGACGCGCAAGTTTCAACAGTGCGTGTTGCTCAGACTTGCTCAGATACTCTTCTGTCTCATTCTTTTCTGACTTCTGAGGCTTTGTTTCCACTTCGTCCTCCCTGTATATCACAGCCGAGACATAACCGACAACACTTGTGGGATCGCCTGAAGATGTTCCCGAATCGTCGTACTTGAGAATTCTCACACCGGTCAGTCCAAGCCTCTCACAGGCGATCAGCACTGCCGCAGTCGGCCCACCGCCGCACATCTTGGCGGCGTCGGTCTGTAATTTCGACGCCAGCGTTTCGCCCTTCATATTCTGTATCAACGAAATGCAGTAATTATCATATTGCTCAGCTGTTTCGCGTGGATAATAATGTGAGAGATCAGTCGAAACTACAAGCAGGATGTCATCGCGACCACGGAGCACATTTGATAGCGCATCGGCCAGCGCTTTGATCGTAGTCTCAGACTGATATCCCATCTCGATGGGCACGATCTTGAATCTACCGAGTACTCGCTGCAGGAACGGCACCTGAACCTCGATCGAATGCTCCTGGCGATGTTCTTCTGTGCCGGGATATATGGCGCTGCTCTCGTTGCAGAGTCTGTCTGCCAGTTCTGCGTCTATCTCGACGTCGCCGAGCGGCGTACGCCACTTTCCCTCATTATATACGGCGCATCCGTCGAAGCCAACCCTGTGGGATGGTCCAATGATTATGATTGTCGAGTAGTCGAGACCCTTTAATAATTTGTAGCCGTATGCGGCGGTCGGTCCGGAATATATGTAACCCGCATGAGGCGAAATCAACGCAGCGGGACGACCGACATCTGACGGCACGGTGGCGAGTGCGATCATCGAATCGACAGTACTTGCCAACACAGCAGGATTGCCCGGATAGAATACGCCGGCGAATTGGGGGATTCGAATGCTGCCGGCGAACAAACACCCGACGAAAATCAGCAGAATAGCTGCCGCAATTTCAGAAGACCATCCAAATTTCATTTGTTCGAGCTGTCCAAAGCGTATAATATAGAGTAAGAGTGTTATACCAATGTCTATGGAAATATCTGTAATCACATGTCAAAAAGCAAGGTAGTTCTGGTCAAGTCGAAATCGCTCAGTTCAGGAGGAGCTGGCGATCAACGTATCTTGGGGACAATGCTCTCCAAAGGGCTCTCCGTTTTGTATGACGGGATAGATTCTGTGGACGCATGGAGAAAGCTCAGCGATTCTACCGGCAGGGTTGGGATGAAGACGAATTGTGTATCCGGAAGGAACATGTCAACTTCAGTCGAATTGGCGACGGCTCTTGCGGAAAAGCTTGTCGCTGCAGGAAAGGCGGAGCGTGACATAATCATTTGGGATAGGCAGAACAGAGAACTCGAATCGGCCGGATACTCCCTGAATTATGCCAAGAATGGTGTCAGATGTTTTGGAACAGATACGCGCGATGTCGGGTATGCAAGCTCTTTTCACACGAATGGCAAGGTTGCCAGCATGGTGACAAACATCCTCGAAATTGAGTGTGATCATCTGATTAATGTTCCGATCCTCAAGGATCACTCTCTGGCGGGCGTATCGGGTGCGATGAAAAATCTTTACGGCGCAATTCACAATCCGAACAAGTATCATGACAACAATTGCGATCCGTATGTAGCCGAATTGAGTGCGCTGCCGATTATCAGGAGCAAATCGTCACTCATCGTGACCGATATGACGCGTGTGCAGTATCACGGTGGACCCGGATTCAGGGGCTCGTATGTTGTGAAGTATGGAGCGGTGATTATGTCGTTTGATGCTGTTGCAATTGATGCTATCGGAGGGACGATCCTCGACCGGCTTCGCATTGAGAACGACATGCATACTCTGGCGGAGTCCGGTCGGCCGGCAAAGTGGCTCATCACTGCGGAGATGCTCGGTCTCGGCAACTCCGATCCTGCAAATATCGAACTGATTGTGATTGAGGTCGATTGATTCCATGAGACGGAGATCATTCATCAAGAGAGTAGGCGCGACAGCGGGTCTGATGTGTGCCGGAGGCCATATCTGCGATGTGATCTGTGGTTCACTGGAAAATGCGTACGCATTCGGTTATACAGACTCTCTTTCTGACGTCGAAGCGCGGTATTATAAGAAATTGGAAGAAGATATTATCCAGTGCCAACTCTGTCCGCGCGAGTGCACGGTATCTGATGTTGAACGGGGGTTCTGCGGAGTGCGCGAGAATCAGAAAGGCGTTTACAAGACGCTCGTCTACAACCGCGCCTGTTCAATGAACATTGACCCTATCGAGAAGAAGCCTCTGTTCCATTTTCGGCCCGGTACGACTGCGTTCTCCATAGCCACTGCCGGATGCAACGTTAACTGCAAGTTCTGCCAGAACTGGAATATCTCGCAGGTTAGGCCGGAGCAAGTGCAGAATATCGAATTGACATCTGACGAGATAGCCGCCGAGTGCATCGAGCGAAATATCCCGACCGTGGCGTACACTTACTCCGAGCCGGTGATCTTCTACGAGTATATGTACGATACCGCCGTCAGGACGCGCCGGGACAAGATCAGGAATGTCGTCATTACCGGCGGGTATATCAATGAGAAACCGCTGCTTGAGTTGCTGGAGGTCGTGGACGCGGTCAAGGTCGATCTCAAGTCGTTCTCAGAACAGTATTATAAAGATATCGTGAATGGTGAGCTGAAGCCGGTTCTCGAAAGCATAAAGCTGATTCACAAGAACGGAAAATGGCTGGAGCTTGTCTATCTTGTCGTGCCAACTCTCAATGACTCAGATGAAGAATTTCGCAATCTATGTCGCTGGGTCAGGGACGAATTGTCGCCCGATGTCCCGATTCACTTCACTCGATTTCATCCGACATATCTGATGACGAACCTTCCGCCTACACCGGTTGAGACGCTCGAGCGTGCATTCGCCATCGCTCAAGACGAAGGTTTGAACTTTCCATATGTCGGCAATGTGCCGGGCAATAAGGGCGAGAATACTCGCTGTCCGAAGTGCGGTGATGTCGTGATTGAGCGGCACGGGTTCCTGATTCGCAAGAACAATCTCAAAGCTGGAAAATGCGGAGTGTGCGGTGCCGCTATACCGGGTGTCTGGGACTGAGCTTTCCTCTTTCGCTTTGACGTTAATCCTGCTATAATCTCAGTTAATGAGACCATTATCCCGTTCTACTGAATTCGTATTTGTAGGAATTGCCTCGGTGGCTCTGCAGGTGGTCTTCCTGCGCATGCTTGTCGGGCTTCTTGGCAGTTCTGAAATCCTCTATGCCATAATCATAACAATCTGGCTTGTCGAGACAGGCCTCTGGAGCCTCATTGCCGAGTGGATCGCCGGAAGATCGGTTTCTGCCGCGAACTCCGTATTGATCGCTGCGTATTTGAGCATTTGCGCCATCGTTCCTCTCTATCAACTGCTACCGGCAATAAAGGGTTCTCTCTTTTCGAGCTACGGAGCTGTGCCTCTGTCGGAGTGTGGCTTGTTCTGCATGCTTGCGTTGATTCTGCCGACAACATATCCCGGTGCTGCGTTCGCGCTGATCTACTTTGCGAAGAACCGAAGCAGAGAGTGTATATCTGTCGGTCGGGCGTATTATCTCGATTCACTGGGATTTGCGATCGCAGGCCTGCTTCTTGCATTGCTGTTTGCGATTATTGGAAGAGACTTATCACTGCTGATCTTGATTGGCGGAGTTGGTCTGATCGCATGTGCGATCATGCGACTGAAACGCTCTCTCGCAATTGTAGCGGCAGCCATCGGTTGTCTTGCGTTACTTTACTCGGTATATGATTTTGGCAATGCAACGTCGCTCTGGCTCGCAGGCAGGTCTTCACCTGAAAGAAGCGCCGAATCGTACATTTCCATCCGGGAGATCGATCGACAGATGCCGCAGTTCATCGCGCTGAGCCCATACGGACGTATCGTGTTCAGGCAGGACAGACTGGGCGGGTACCTCTACTATAATTCTGAGCTTGTCTGCACTGAACCTGATCCCGAGACCAGTGAGGAGATTGTCATTCCGCTGGCCATGTGCGAGCATCGCAAAGCTATCTGTGTGATCGGAAACTCGTGTGATGGGAAAGCGCTCTTTGCCCTGAATGATCCGTCTGTCAGCGTAACTCAAGTTGAACCTGACCCGGTATTGTATGGCTTGTTGAGACAACGACTTGATGCGATGAGCTTAAGCGATGACATTGTCGCCAGAATGCATCCGGTGCACGGCGATCCCGTTGATTTTCTTGTCGGGACGCAGGAGTCGTTTGATCTGATTCTGCTCAACTATTCCGATCCGTCCGGCATCGCTCACAGTAATCTCTTCACCAGCGAGTTCTTTGAGTTGGTGCGATCACGTCTGACAAGAGGGGGTGTGATCGCTTTTTCCGCAAAGTGCGGTGAGAATTTCATTCAGCCGGAGAGGCTCGAGTATCTCAAGAATCTCTGTGTGACTCTTGCCGGGGTTTTCCCCCACGTTCAGATTCTCCCGGGTGAGGATGCGATTCTGATTGGAGGCATGGAGCTGAGCCGAATCACGTCAGATCCGTTCGAGATTCTTGCGAATCTTTCTGAGTATCAAAACGATTTGCAATATTACGGAGAGGCATATTTACCGGATCGCTTCTCTGAATTCAGAGTCGAGAAACTGCAGAGATCTCTGGCATCAGTAGAGGGAAGAGCGCTGTCGGTAGCCAAGCCTGCCCAGTTTCTGCTGAATGCGACACTGGAGATGGATAAGTTCGGCGGAATAGACTCCGGAATCCTGCGGGGGCTCAGGTCGCTGCCCGCAATAGTACTGATGGTTGTTGTGATCCTGCCAATGTTGGCGTTTGCGGCGGTGGCAACGCTGCGCAGCCGCAAAATAAACCCGTATCTGCCGGCCTTCTATGCCGGCTGGTTCGGGCTGTCGTTCGAGCTTCTGCTTATCGTTGTCTATCAGTCGGTCGCGGGCAACCTCTATTCACGGCTCGGGATGCTTGCGGGACTGTTCGTGGGTGGAGTAGCCGTTGGTGCGTGGATAGGCAGCAGGATCACGATGGCGGATCAGCCCGGTGTGCGATATCTCAAGATTGCAGTGCTTGCCGGTCTCTTTCTCTCGCTTGCGGCAGCCTTTGCGACTTCCGGCATGCTGGCGCGGTTCGAACAACGCACTACCCTGGAAATGTTGATCCTGGCGCTGTCGGCAGTCGCTGGAATAGTCCCCGGCTGTGTTTTTAATCTGTCTGTGGGAATGAACTCTCAGGAAGGCAGAGACGCCTCTCCCGGCAGATTCTATGCGGCAGACTTATACGGCTCAGCCTTGGGGGGACTGGCTACATCGCTTTTGATACTCCCGCTTCTGGGGATTCAGACTGGATTCGTAGTCATCTCATCGATATCTCTACTTGTTTTGGTCTATCTGCAATTTAGAACCTGACATCGCTCCGCAAGGGCGCGCTTATCAAGAAAGAAACATACTACAATATCCTTCTCTTAGTAATTGACAAATTATCGATCTCGTGTATCATTGTTCGATAATATGATATTGCGTATTTCAATAGCTGTAATGATCGCTCTCATCGCCTTCGGCACGTTGAGGGCAGAGTCGCAGAAACTCTCCCTTGATAAGGCGGTCAGGATCGCACTCAAGGAAAACTACGATCTGAAATCGAAGTCTCACGATCTCAATGCGCGCCGCTGGGGACTTCGCGGAGCAGTGACACAGTTCTTTCCCCGTGTCACTTTCGGTACATCAGCGAGCAGGGTGGATGAGACCACGAATCAAATTCAAAATGCGCCGCTGGAGTTTTTCAGGGAATTTGTGCCGGGCATCACGTTGATTCCCCGAAACTCATATTCTTCTGATCTTACTCTAACTCAGCCTATCTATAATGGCGGATCATTGTGGGCTAATCTGTCTGTAGCCAGGAGCAGCATGAAAGCCAGCCGACATGCATACGTCGAAGCTCGATTAAACACTATCCTTGATACGAAACGCGCATACTTCAATGTGTTGAGGGGAGAGGATCTTCTGGAGATATGGCAGCAGTCGGCGGAACTTGCCAATGAGTATCTCAGGAGCGCAAATGTGAAGCATTCGCTTGGAATGATATCGAACGTGGAAGCATTGAGGTGGGAACTGCAGCTTGCAGAGAACATGACACATTTGATTCAGGCCGAGAATGATCTCGCACTCGCCTGGATTGAGTTTCACCGGACGATTGGTTCTGAGCCGGGTGTGGAGTATGATCTTGAGAAGATGTCCGAAGACGATATATCAGAACTGCTCGATTCGGCGAAGATCCATCTTATCGGGGACTTCCGGGAGCAATCTGCAGAATACGAAACCGAGGCACTTGCGAACTCTCCCGCCATGGGGTCCGTACATGCGTCCACCGCAGTCAGGCGTGCACTCTATCGTCAGAAATACTCTCTCTTTCAACCCAGCATCAACTTCAGTTATAGCTATATGTGGGAGACTGATGATGACATAGCTCTCGACGGCATAGAAACATGGCGAGCAAGTGTTGTCCTGAGTTTTCCAGTCTTCTCCAGCTTCGGCGATTATGCATCACTTAAGGAATCCCGTGAGGACTTGAAGAGCGGAGAGGCGGCGGAGCGAGAATTCGAGCGAACACTTCTGCTTAAGGTCGCAGCAACAGCCGCAAGAATGCGGACTGCATTTCAGCAAGTTGAGGCTGCGAGGATCAGCAGGGATATTTCTCGCGAGAATCTCAAAGCTGTGGAGAATAGATTCGAACAGGGATTAATTGACAATCTGAATCTCATTGATGCTCAAATTGCCCGAACGCGCTCAGAAGCTCAGTATGTGTCGGCAGTATATGATTATATGACAGCTGAGGCGGAGTTAGACAAGCTGCTCGGGCGCCAGTTATACTGAGGATGAATAATATGAGACAAATGTTGCAGTATCTTCTCTTGATAGCAATCGCACTGTTGTTGTTGTCGTGTGCGGGGGACAGTGATAGCGAGATCGACGTAAATGTTGAAACCACTGCGGTGCCTGTCGAAATAGCAATTGTGCAAGCCAGTGATGTGCAAGAGGAGATTGATGCCACAGGTGTGGTGCGAGCGCATTATGATGCTAATGTCAGCGCGGAAACATTCGGCAGAGTCTTGCGGATTGTCAACGATGTGGGAAGCAAAGTCGCTGCCGGTGATGATGTTATTGAACTCGACGACAGAACTCAGAGACTTGATGTTCAAAAGAGCAGAGCTCAGCTTGACATTGCTGCGGCATCCGACGCCAAGATGCAGAGCGACCTCATCCGAATGGAGAAGCTCTATCTCACCAAAGACATTTCAGAGTCGGAGATCGAGCAGGCTCGCCTGCTGGCAACGACAACTCGCGGAGAGCATGAGCTTACGAAGGCCGTGCTCGGACTTGCCGAGAAAGCTCTGGCTGACACAAGAGTCTCGGCTCCTTTTGGCGGTGAAATCACGGCGATATACGCCGATGTGGGAGAGATGGTCGCCGCCGGACAGATCGCGTTCACCATAGTGCAGATCGACACGCTGGAAATCCATTTCGATGTCCCGGCAGCAGATATAAGCAGCTTGGCTGTCGGGCAGCCAGCCGTTGTTACTGTTCCTGCTTTTCCGGGCAATCTGTTTCACGGCATTGTCAAATCAATTGCCATCAAGGCATCAGAGTCGACTCGGACATATCCAGTTGAAGTGCTGCTGGCGAACAGCAGCAACGGAATCAGACCCGGTATGTTGGCAGATGTCGGTATCACCACAGGTCGTCAGGAGGGCGTTATCGTAGTGCCGGCCAGTGCGGTCCTGCGGCGAAACGGCAAGACGGTCGTTTTAGTGGACGTGAACTCCACGGCTAAGTCGAAAGCAGTCACCGTGTCATCAGAGCGTGGGGCAGAAGTCGTCATCTCATCCGGCCTTGCAGCCGGTGATAGACTGATAGTTATCGGACAGAACAGCCTTCAGGACGGCTCAGCTATTGTTGTCACAGATTGAATGAAGTTCCCTGATGAAGAAGATTTCTGATTTTGCGGTCGATAACCCGGTCCTCGTAAACCTCATAATGATCGGTATCATTGCGATTGGGGCTTTGTGGGCGCTGCCGCAAATGCCTCGCGAGCTGATGCCGAACATGTCGCTCAATTGGGCATTTGTCGTCGTTCCCTATCCCGGCGTCTCGCCGGAGGAAATCGAACAATACATTACCATCCCGCTGGAAGACGAAATCGAGGGAGTCGATAGGATCGAGAGTCTGACTTCGACGTCATCTGAAGGTTTGTCGCAGGTGTCGGCGAAGTTCGAGACAATGTCTGACGATGACTTCGACAAGCGATTTCAAGATCTGGAATCTACGGTCAATTCCATGCGTGATCTTCCGGAAGACGCCGAGGATCCGATTCTAATCGATTTTGGCACCGAGGAATTCATTCCGATGGTGTCTGTCGTAGTCTCTGGAGACATTCCCGAACCGGAGATGAAAAGTCTCGCCGAAGACCTCCGCGATATAATCGAAGACATTGAAGGTATCTCACAAGCAGCGATCTACGGGGTCCGAGATCGCGAAATTTGGGTAGAGGTCAATTCGTCGAGGCTCGAGTTCTACAATCTGTCGCTTGGGCATATAGTCACCGCACTGGCCTCACAGAATGTCTCTATACCGGGTGGGCAGATTGATATTGATCGAGAAGAGTATCTTCTGCGCACGATAGGCCAGTTCGAATCGATAGATCAGATCAGAAACGTTGTGATCTCATCTACGCCGGATGGCGGCATTGTACGGTTGTCGGATGTCGCCCAGGCTACCGACACTTTTGAGAGACGCAGGACTACTTCCCGCTTCAACGGTGATGTTTCGATGACAATCTCTTTGTCGAAAAAACCGAAGGGGAATACGATCGCGCTGATCGAAGAGGTAAGAAAGACAGTGGATGATTTCAGGCGGAGTTTGCCTGAAGGTGTCTCGCTCTCTGTCACCGGTGATACGGGTATCCTGATTGACGAGGTTCTGACAGCGCTTTCCAATAATGCCTATTTCGGTCTGGTACTGGTTATCATACTGCTCACTATTGTAATGGGCTGGCGCAATTCACTCTTCGCGGCAATCGGAATCCCGGTCTCTTTCCTTGCAACGTTCATCTTCCTGTGGCTGAGCGGCGAGTCGCTTAACGGCAATTCGCTGTTCGGGCTTGTTCTTGTGCTCGGTGTTATCGTCGATGATGCGATTATCGTGATAGAGAACAGCTATCGATACATGCAACTCGGTTACAGTCCGCACCAGGCAGCGAAGATCGGGACCGCAGAAGTCGTCGGCCCCGTATTTTCCGCGACTCTTACGACAATCGCGGCTTTCCTGCCTTTGATGTTTGTGCCTGGTATAATCGGCAAGTTCATGAGGATTGTCCCAATAGTTGTCAGCCTCGCTTTGGCCGCCTCTTTGTTTGAAGCATTCGTCATTCTCCCATCTCATATCGCCGAATGGAGCCCGAAGAAATTGCTACGCGTCAGAAAGAGATACAATCGACGGATCAGAAAATTCCGGCTTCGCTATGTCAGAATTCTCAAATTCAGTCTCAAGCATCGATACGCGGCCATATCTTCTGTTGTTGTGATGTTTCTCCTTGCCGGGACATTCATGTTCATCGTCACGGGAGTCGAGTTGTTTCGTGAGGATGAAATGGACGTAATGCAAGTATGGGTCACAATGCCACCCGGCACCAGAATCGAGGCGACCGACGAAGTCATCAAGAAGATCGAGCGGTTGGCGTGGAAGTTGCCTGAAGGAGAGGTCGAATCGGTCATAGGAAATGCAGGGGTTATGCAAACCGACAAGGAATGGGTGAGCAGAAGTTATGTCGGGCAGCTAATGATTAACCTCAAGAACAAGAAAGATCGCCAGTTCACCGGACCCGAACTCCGTGAGATGATGGAGCGGATCATTGCGCCGGAAGTCGCGGGTATAGAGGACATCACTGTAGTCACGATCAGCACCGGGCCTCCCGTAGGGGCGCCCATAGAGTTCAAGGTCAAAGGAAAGTACTTCGATCGACTCGAAGAGCTTGCGATGGAACTCCAGGACTCGCTGGCTGCCGTTCCGGGGGTATATGGGATTTTCGACGATTACCAGCCGGGGAAACGGGAATTGCAGGTTGATGTCGACATCGAACGCTCCGCCATGCTCGGACTTGATGTGAGAACTGTTGCTGCGGCAGTCGGGACAGCATTCGAAGGTGCGGTGGCGACTGTTTACCGTGACGGGGATGAGGAAGTAGATGTGATGGTTAAGTTCGATGAGGAGAGCCGTGGGAAAGTCGATGACATAGAGAATATGAAGATACTGAATCGCTTAGGCAGCTTGGTAACATTCAAGGATGTTGCTCGACTCTCGACGAAACAGGGTTTGGCTGATATCCACCGTTTCAACGGAGAGAGAGCGATCACAATTTCAGCCGAGTTGGACAAGTCCGAGAGCACGATCGATGCAGCGGTGGCGAAAGTCGCTCAAGCATTTCAGTCAGTTTCACTCAAATACCCCGGTTATCGAATCGATTTTGGCGGTGAGTTCAAGGAGTTTGAAACGGCTTTTGATAACATAACTATGCTGTTCATGGTTGGGATGATCCTCATATATGCGATATTGGGAGCTCAGTTCAAATCTTTTGCACAACCACTGATCATAATGTTCACGATCCCGTTCGCATTTATCGGCGCCGCTCTCGGACTTTTTGTGACAGGTAATCCATTCTCTATCACGACTATGTACGGGATTGTGGCGCTTGCTGGAATAGTCGTCAACGACTCCCTGGTCCTGATAAGCTTTGTCAATCGGCGCAGAGAATTGGGGGCACGAAGGCTCCGGGCGATCATGAAAGGTGGCTTGATCCGTCTGCGGCCGATTGTACTCACTTCGATTACGACAATATTCGGGCTTCTGCCCATGACACTCGGATTTGGAGGCAAATCTCTTGTCTGGTCGCCGCTTGCGAACACTATTGTGTGGGGGCTGACCGTTGCAACCGGCATGACTCTCTTCATTATACCAGCCCTTTATCTGATAGTCAGCGATATCTCCCGATATCTCGGTCTTTCGCGTTTCAAATCTGATATCACAGAGAAATCACTTCTGCGAAAGCCATCCTAACGGCATGTTTCGCTTTACCTTCTGAGCCAATCGAATGCGGACATCTGTTGAAAATGGGAGGGACGTTAACCGCATTGTTTGCAGCCGCTTGAAGAAAGAGACTTGACAGACAGAGCAGAGGAGCTTATTTTCGGGTTCCATGCGGGAGTAGCTCAGTTGGTAGAGCATTAGCCTTCCAAGCTAATGGTCGCGGGTTCGAACCCCGTCTCCCGCTTTTTTTCGGGGAAGGAGGAGTTTCGGCAGAACGAGACCTCGCCGGAAGCAATGCCAAAGTCAGCAGAAATAGCCGATTGGTCCTACTTTTCCCGCTGGCTCCACTGGCCGCTGGCCCAAAAGTGAAAAAACCTCTTGACAAAGGCTTCCGGCTCTTTAAATTACTGGCTTACTTTGGGCGTGTGTCCATTTTTTTGTGTGATGTCTCATGACTGGAGGCGGATGCCCACGTAGCTCAGTTGGTAGAGCACTTCCTTGGTAAGGACGAGGTCACCAGTTCAATCCTGGTCGTGGGCTCCATAGATCGGAAGAAAAGAGTTACGTTTATATCGGGAGGGATGGCCATAGATGGCTAAGGAAAAATTTAAGAGGACGAAGCCGCATGTCAACGTCGGGACGATAGGTCATGTAGATCACGGCAAGACGACGTTGACGGCAGCGATCACGATGAT